>Ga0209395_1000578_pt1 | contig 53371 bp, 47 predicted proteins | sample GOMGulsemesocosm_3_FD_184635 | JGI IMG/M metagenome (GOLD analysis project Ga0209395, IMG submission 184635) | Methane-oxidizing microbial communities from mesocosms in the Gulf of Mexico - GOM9D Gulf of Mexico (SPAdes) (version 2) | ecosystem: Environmental > Aquatic > Marine > Cold seeps... | reverse complement strand
GTTAGGATTATTTACCTAATTTTTTACGGATCTTAGCCATATGCTCACGAAAGCTTTTATTAAATTTATTTTCTCCACAACCAAAACTCTCTACTGATTTTACCCCTGCGATTCCTACTTCAGATAAATCGCGTTCAATAGTACAGCTGCCGTCATCACCTTTGACCACCTTTAAACTGCCAATACTTGAAGTTGCATTGAGGGCTTTTTCTTCTGCGGTGAACTGTTTAACTGAGTGCGGAACATTGACAGGTGTGCCATCCATAATTGAGCCTGTTCTTGGACGACTATACTCAAATGCTTCATCGGCAAACATTTGTTCTGAAAGCTTGTTTCTTAATTGACTCAACTGTTTAAAGGCTGAGTATTTAGGTGCTGATTTTTTCTGCTCAATACTATCCTTATCTTGCTGATCTTCTTGCTTTTTTTTATTCGGTTTTACATAAGCAAGAGGAGTCGGTGTGTCTTGAGGTGCTTTTTGTGTAATCGTTTTTTCTTCGATGACATTTTTTTCAATGACTTCTTTAACTTCTTGCTCAATTTCTATCTTTTCATTTTCAGTTTTTATTTCTTCTGCAACCACTTGTTCTGGCTGAGCGGTTTTAGCTGGTGTTTTCTTAACAGGCACATCTTTTACTGGTATGTAAATAAAGCTTTTGATTGCTTTGTGCTTGGGTAATTTATCCTTTTCGGTTGTAACAATGGTTTGACTGATAGCAACGATGATTCCAAGATGGATAGCAATTGAAAATACAACCGCTGTGTGACGTCCTTTTAACACTTGAAAGCCTGATAAATTAATTGATTTTGGATTGAATTCTATAGACAAACATAGAGAGCGTTGGTTCAGAAAAGTTGAACTATTTTTCTTTTATTTTTTAGATATTAAAGCGTCAATTTCACCATTGTTCAACAATGTTTTCTGCATAGCTGAAAAAGCAGCCAATTCTGTATGCAATGCAGAATTTTTTGCGATAGCAATGTAAGAGCCGATTGCCTTATTATATTGATAAGGTGCTAGTTTCATCTCATTTTGGTAAACGTCGTTATCAATCCAAGGCGCAATAGACTCCTCCCTTTCTAAAAAGGTATCTATCCGACCTTTTAGTAATAATTGTATTAGTTGTGTGTAATTAATTAATTCTACTTTAGTTAAATACTTGTCATTATCAAAAGGTTCAAAATAGGAAGCACCACGTAATGTGCCGATAGTGAGCTTTCTTAAGTCATCATACTTTTCAATTTTCTTTTCATCACCTTTTCGCATAAAAAAACGCAATGGAAAATATTGAATATGAAAAGGTTGCGGTAGATAAGAAAGAAATTCAGCTCTTTTAGTGGTTTTTCTTATCCCTAACACGATATCAGCACCATTATTTTTTAATAAGGATAAACAGCGGCCGAAAGGACAACGAACATATATGATTTTTTTATTTAGTTTTTTAGCGAGCAATTGAATTATATCTATATTAACTCCTGTGTACTGGCCGTTTTCAAAGTCAGAATAAGGAGGTTCAAGATAGGTTGCTAAGCGAATAGTTTTTTGTTCAGCTGAAAATGACTGAAGACAAAATAAACTAGTAAGCAGAACAATAAACAAAATTTTCATTAATAAAAATTAAACAGCAAATGGAGACACCTTTAATAACTATAAGCTAAATAAGTAAAAATAGTTAAATTACAACTAAGAGTGAAGAAAAAGAGAATATGTTTTCATTATTATAAATGAATTTAGTAAGAGAGAATATCGCTTTTCTTCTATACTCTGTATATTAGGCTATTTTCATTGAGGCTAGTATGGAATACGAATTTATTCACGACGCAATCACGGGTAGTGCTAAAGCAAACTTTTCATTGGAACATCAAGTTATTGGCCCTTGGTTAGAGGTCGAGGTTGGCCATGATGCTGACAAGTTAACTTCTATATTAACGGCTATGAATGATGTTGCATCAGGCAAGGAGCAAGAAGTAATGCTGACAGGTCATGAGTACTCTATTTCATTTAGTATTCATGATGTACAAGTTAAAGCCAATGTTTTGCTTAACGGCGAAGATGTTTTACCTGAAGAGCTCAGTGAAGATGATATGGATTTTGACCAACAAGCGCAGTCTAGTTGTGGTACTGAAGACTTTAGAGAACTGTTGTTGTCATGGGCAAAATTTACCCGAATCAATTAACTTTTTTAGCGAGCAAACCCTGCTTTCATTTACTTTGTAAGTAATCGTAAAGTTACTTTTAAAATATTTCCAACTCCTTTATATTTAAGTATAAAATATTTAAATAAAACATTCCCTTCTGAGAATAATAGAGAATCTAATGCCTAGCACCGAATTACAAAAAGAGTCATCACCTCGATTAGTGAAATTAAGTTATGTTTTGGCGCCAATCGCTATTATTTTTGCCGCCATTTTGGTGTTAATTATAGTCAGTATGCTTGCACCTAAACCTGCTAAGAAACCTGTATTAGTAAAAGCACCCTTGGTTGAAGTGCAAAACTTAGAGAAGCAGCAAGTCACTTTTACTGTTTTATCACAAGGAAGCATAGTTCCAAGAACTCAAACTAATTTAGTTTCTGAGGTGTCAGGACAAATAGTGAATGTTTCTGAGAAATTCAAAGTAGGTGGTTATTTTCGAAAAGGAGAGCAGCTGCTAGCGATTGATGATATCAATTATCAAGTCGCCTTAGTACAGGCGCAGTCTCGTTTACAGACGTCACAGGCAAACTTAATTGAAGAGCAAGCTAGAGGTCAACAGGCAAGAGAAGAGTGGTTATTATCAGGTCAATCAATAGACTCAGCGCCTGTTATGGCATTGAGAAAGCCCCAATTACAAAAAGCCCAAGCAGATTTAAAAGCGGCACAAGCGGATTTAACTCAGGCAAAAATTAAATTAACTCGAACAAAAATATTGGCACCTTATGATGCTATGTTGAAAGAGAAAAAAGTCGATATTGGACAATATGTTTCTATTGGAAGCATGTTAGCAACGACGTTTGCTATTGATTATGCAGAAGCAAGGTTGCCGATTAAACACCGTGATGTAGTGTTTTTATCCTTGCCTAAAATAAACCAAAAAAATCATGCTAGTTCTGCAGTAGATCTTAGCTTATCTGTTGGCGGAAAAACCAGTCACTGGTCTTCAACACTTACTCGTTATGAAGGTGTGGTTGATGCAACAAGTCGAGTTCATTACGTTATTGCTCAAATTGATGATCCTTACGCTATTTTAACTGAAAACACTCAATCAGAATTGCGTATTGGCAGTTTTGTTAATGCGACTATTACAGGGAAAACAGTTGATGATGTATTAGCTATTCCTCGTAGTGCTGTGCATGGGGCTAACACCATTTATTTGGTAGATGATAAAAATGCGCTTCACATTGAAAAAGTAAACATTTTACGTAGTGATGAACAATTTGTTTATAGCCATGATCAATTTAGTGATGGCTTGCGGTTAGTTGTAACACGCTTGGCTACGCCTGTTGCTGGCATGAATTTACGAATTGATGGTGAACAGCAATCAGTTGCACCTGTGTTGACTGAGTCGAAGGATGACAGTGATCAAGCACAAGGGAGTAAATAATGCACTTCCCTTCTGATAATAATCCAGAAAAGCTAACCGGCATTATTGCTTGGTTTACCCGTAATGGTGTTGCTGCAAATTTATTGATGATCTTCATTATTGTGGCAGGCTATTTCTCTTATCAAACCATTAACAAAAAAATGTTCCCTGAATTTAATGCCAATAGCATTCAGGTAGTGGTGGCTCATTTAGGCGCAGCACCTGAAGAAGTTGAGCAGTCAGTTGTTTTAAAAGTTGAAGAGTCATTAGAGAATATTGATGGTATTAAACGAATTACCTCGGTAGCTAACGAGGGGGTTGGCGTTGTGACTATTGAACTTCAATCAGGCTACTCAATGTCTGAAAAGCTTGATGAAGTACAAATGCAAGTTGACGCTATTACTACTTTTCCAGAGCAAACAGAAAAACCTATTATCACTAAGCAAGAATTTAAAGGCCAAGTGATGTGGTTATCAGTTAGTGGCCCAATGGAGCGACGAGCACGACAAGTGATGTCACAAAACATTCGTGATGAAGTAATGGCATTGCCGAGTGTTAATAGTGCACAAATTGTTGGTAATCGTGATTATGAAATTAGTATTGAAATTACTGAAGATATTTTACAAAAATATAATTTAACTTTTGATCAAATCAGCCAAGCGATTAAGAAGTCTTCCATTGACATGCCTGGCGGCACGATTAAAACGCGTGGCGGCGATATTCTTTTACGTACTCAAGGGCAAGCTTATACTGGCGTTGAGTACGGCAACTTAGTTCTAAGAACAAACATTGATGGTACACGATTATTATTGTCCGATGTTGCCAATATAAATGATGGTTTTGTTGAACAAGAAGGTTTTGCCAAATTTGATGGCGAGGCAACATCAAGCATTATGGTGCAATCAACCGGAGATCAAAACGATCTTGCCATTGCTGCTGAAGTGCGAGCGTATGTTGAGGAAAAAAACGCTACTTTACCTCAAGGAGCAAAATTAACAGTTTGGGGGGATGTTTCCTATTATCTTTCAGCCCGCCTAGACATGATGATCAGCAATATGTTGATTGGTGCCTTTTTAGTGTTCTTAGTGTTAACTTTATTTTTACGAATAAAAATCGCTTTCTGGGTGATGATTGGTATACCGATCAGCTTTTTCGGCGCATTAATGATGATGCCATTACTGGGTGAGTGGTCAGTCTCTATTAATATGCTGAGTTTATTTGCTTTTATCATGGTGCTTGGGATTGTAGTTGATGATGCTATTGTTATTGGTGAAAGTGCTTATGCTGAAATTCAGCAATATGGTCATTCAAGCGATAATATCATTCGTGGTACCATGCGTGTTGCTATGCCTGCAACCTTTGGGGTATTAACCACCATCGCGGCTTTTATGCCGTTGTTATTCATTGATGCAACATTTGCGGCATTCTTTCGATCAATATCAATCGTGGTTAGTTTCTGTTTATTGTTTTCGTTGATTGAATCTAAATGGATACTGCCAGCTCATTTAGCTCATATGAAATATGTGCCATTAACAGTTGAAAACAGTAATGCTTTAGAACGTTTACAAACGCGCTTTAAAAATTGGCTCGATGGTTTTATTCGTAACACTTATCAACCGTTACTGAAAAAAGCATTGATTGCCCGCTACAATACCATGGCTACTTTTGTCGCTATCTTTATTTTAGCAACAGGTTTAATTGCTGGTGCTTTTGTTAAGTTAGAAGTATTCCCTAATATTCCGAGTGATTTTATTCAAGGGAATATTTCAATGATTGATGGTAGTGCACCTCACAAACGTAATATGGCGATAGAAAAAATTACTCAAGCTGCGCAAAAGGTGGCAAGTAGGAATAAATTTAATGGTGCTAGTTTTATTAAGCACTCAATGGTATTTACCCAAGGTAATACTCAGGCGACTTTTCTACTTGAGTTGGTTAAGTCAGAAGAGCGAGAACTTGATGCTTATGCAATAGAAAAGCTCTGGCGAGATGAAATTGGTGAAATTCCTGGTACAAAAGAGCTACGTTTTTTTGCTGGTACTAATGCAGGTGGTGGCGCGGCTATTGAATTCCAGTTAACGGGTAAAAATGATATTGAGTTAGAAAAAGCAGCTGATGCTATTCAAGATCAATTAAAAGGCTACGACGGAGTTTACGATATACGTCATTCATTTAGTCGAGGCAGTCAGGAAATAAAACTACAAATAAAACCTGAAGCGGAGGTTTTAGGATTGACTCTGTCAGATCTTGCTCGCCAAGTTCGTCAAGCATTTTATGGTGATGAAGCACAACGTATTCAACGTGGCTCTGATGAATTAAAAGTCATGGTGCGCTACCCAGAATCTGATCGATTATCTGTATTAGATTTAGAAGATATGTGGATCCGCACACCAAGTGGTGTTCAAGTCCCATTTTATCAAGTTGCTGATATTGAGATTGGCCAAGGTTTTTCCTCTATAACTCGTATTAATCAAAAACGTTCTATTACAATTTCTGCCGATATTGACAGTGAGAAAGTTGAGTCAAGAAAAGTGGTAAGCGAAATGAATGAACAACATATTCCTGAAATTTTAGCGGATTATCCTAGTGTGCAATATGGCATGGAAGGAGCAAGCAAAGATCAAGCTGACTTCCTACGCCAATTAGGTTTTGCTGCGTTAGGCGCTTTGTTTTTAATTTATGGTTTAATCGCTATTCCCACTAAGTCTTATAGCCAACCTATAGTGATTATGTCAGTGATCCCCTTTGGTATTATTGGCGCGATTGTTGGTCATTGGATTTTAGGACGAACCATCAATATGATGTCAATGTTTGGCTTTATTGCTTTAACCGGAGTTGTAGTGAATGACTCATTAATCATGGTTGATTTTATCAATAAAGCGAAAGGCTCAGGTATGCGCATGATGGATAGAGTGATACAGGCAGGAACACAGCGTTTTAGAGCGATATTGTTAACCTCATTAACGACTTTCTTTGGCGTTTTTCCTCTATTCTTTGAGCAAAGCTTACAAGCACAGTTTATTATACCTATGGCGATATCATTAGGATTTGGCATTGTGTTTGCGACCGTGATCACTTTGTTTTTAATTCCAGCCTTATACATGATCAAAGAAGATATAGCGCATCTATTTAATCGTCGAAAGTCAGCTCAACAAAGCATGTTAGAACAGAGTAATTAACCTCTGTGTTAATAATCATGACTTTTGGCACTGCTGAGCTAGAGTTTTAAGCGATAAACTTTCCTTACTGAGTTAAACCTTAGAAGGAAAGTTATCGTGAGTACTAAGCAACAACCACATATACAAGCCCAACCTCAAATTGAACAATTAATTATTGATCGAAGTGATTATGCACCTCGTTCAAAAATACCATTCATTGCAGGACTCATCACTGTTAGTTGTTTATTTGCGGCTATCTGGTATTGGTCGTCAACTGCAGCGGCAACACCTAATACATTAGCTTCAACAGCGAGTGTTAATCAGAGTAAGCAAGCTGAAGAAACGTTATCTGTTAGTCAATACTCAGCAAAAAAAACTACTTTCAAAGAAAGTCAAAATACAACAAGTACAAGCAAAGCAAGTCAACCTAGCGTACTTGATGCCAGTGGTCATGTGGTTGCCCGACGCATTGCCACGGTTTCTTCTCGTGTTACCGGTAAGTTAATTCAGCTACATATTGAAGAAGGTATAGAGGTTAAAAAACATCAAATATTGGCTGAGCTTGATGATCAACAAGCCAGTATTTCTTATCAATTAGCCTTAGCTGACTTAACCGCACAACAAGCACGTCTACAAGAAACTTTGGTTCTGGAAAAATATGCTCAACAAAAAGCTCAGCGTCGTGAGCAACTGGCTAAAGATAACTTAATCAGCGAGCAGCTTAGTGAAGATAGCCAATTGCATATTGAGCAACTAGCCGCTCAGCTTAATAATAAAAAAGCACGGGTAGAGTTGGCGAAACAAAGCGCTGAATTAGCACTTTATCAATTAGAACAACACAAAATTCGAGCCCCCTTTGACGGCGTTGTTATCAGTAAAAATGCACAAGTGGGTGAATTAATTTCTGCGGGTTCATCTGGCGGCGGTTTTATTCGTACTGGGGTTGGCACTATTGTCGATATGAGCTCATTGGAAATTGAAGTAGAAGTGGGTGAAAGCTATATCAATCGCGTTCATGCTGGTCAGCAAGTGGTTGCAACATTAGATGCTTATCCTCAGTGGAAAATTGATAGTGAAGTGGTGGCGATTATTCCTACCGCTAATCGTCAAAAAGCCAGTATTAAAGTGCGGGTGAAACTATTGGTGAATGATCAACGTATTTTGCCTGATATGGGAGTGAAAGTAAGCTTTCTTGCTCAAGCAGAGCAAAGCAAAGTGATCGCTGTCTTATCAAGCATTAGCAATAAAAGCATAAGGAATAAATAATGAAAAACAATAACTGTATTGAATTAAAAGCCATTGATAAAAATTATCAAAAAGGGCAAAACCTCATTAAGGTATTAACGGATTTCAACTTAACGATTAAGCAAGGTGAATTTATTGCACTTATGGGACCTTCTGGTTTAGGGAAAAGCACTTTATTGCATTTAATTGGTGGGCTTGATCAACCTAGTTCCGGACAAGTGATTATTGGGGATAAACGTATTGATAGCCTATCGGAGCGTCAATTAACTCGATGGCGAGCGGATAACATTGGCTTTGTTTTTCAATCACACCATTTATTACCCGTGATCAGCGCTCAAGCTAATGTTGAGTTACCGTTGGCATTAACCCCTTTAAACCGAAAGCAGCAAAAGCAACATGCGGCTACTGCGCTTGATTTAGTGGGCATGGCAAGTAGGGCTAGCCATCTACCTAATGAGCTTTCAGGTGGACAAGAACAACGGGTAGCGATAGCTCGTGCAATTGTTACCGATCCCGATATTTTGTTATGCGATGAGCCAACAGGGAACTTAGATAGAAAAACTGCCGAGGAAATTCTCGCTTTATTAGCGAAGTTAAATAAAGACTTTGGTAAAACGATTGTGATGGTTACTCATGATTTAAAAGCAGCGGATTATGCCAGCCGCGTAATTAATTTAGAACAGTATATGACTGGAATTGAAGAAACAGATAATGGTTTTAGTCAACTTGTTGAGGCAGAAGTTGGAGTTGCTTTATGAGCTATTTACTGAAATTAGTTTGGCTTAATAGCTGGCGAAATAAAACCAGATTCTTCTTAACTTGTCTTTGTATTACAGTGGCTTTTTTCTTATTCACTAGTTTAGCTGCGGTGAATCATGCACTCAATGTTAATGTCAGTAGTATTAATCAATATCGCTTAATGACTAATCATAAAGTCTCTATTACTCGCTCATTAGCGGTTAATTATCAACAAAAAATTGCCGCACTTGAAGGAGTTAAAGCTGTTACATATGCCTCTTGGTTTGGTGGTTACTTTCAAAGTGAGAAAAATCAATTGGCTGTAACTGCCGTTGAACATCAAAGTTACTTTACCTTATTTGATGAATACCAAATACCCAGTGAGCAGTTAACTCGATGGCAGAATACACGTACCGGTGTAATTATTGGTCAAGGGATTGCTGATAAATATGGCTGGAAAGTAGGCGATCAAATACCACTAAGTTCATCTATTTGGATGAATAAACAAGGCAGTTTTAGCTGGCAGTTTGTAGTGAGCGCTATTTATCAGACCAGTGACAGTTCAGTGGATGATAAACGAGTCTTTTTTCAACATGCCTATTTCGATAAAGCACGTGCTTACGCGAAATATATGGTGAGTTGGCTATCAACCTCGATAAATCAATCAGCTGACGTCGAACAGGTATCAGCATTAATAGATCAAAACTTTGCTAACTCTAATGCTCCAACACGTACTGTGACTGAACAAGTATTTATTAAAGAGCAAACTCAGCAGTTTGTAGATATGGCTATGGTAATTAAAGTGGTACTTATCGCTGTTTTTTCTACCCTGTTATTGATTGTTTGCAATACCATGATGCAAATTAGTCGAGAACGAATACATGAAAGCGCCATGATGAAAGCCTTAGGGTTTTCAAGTAATAAACTTATCATACAAGTTTATTTAGAGTCTTTATTCTTGTTAGTACTAGGTGCTTTTAGTGGCTCATTGTTGGCAGGTATATCATTGCAATTTATTAAGCAGTCTTTTGCCGAATTTTTACCGGGTATCGCTATTGCCTCACAGCATTATTTAGTTGTTTTTGTTGTGGTAGTTATTGCCGCAATCATTAGTAGTTTATTTCCTGCATTAGCAATTAAACGTTTAGTGATCAGTAAAACCCTAGGAGCAATAGCATGAGTCATATTAAACAAGCGATTACTTTGGTTCGCGTAAACTTTAAAAGTCTGCCTAAACGGTTAGCTGCTTCATTGGTTACTATATTAAGTATTGCCTGTGTTTCTGCGGTGATTTTGAGTATTTTAGCGATGACTCAAGGCATGATGAAAACACTTGAGCAAACAGGACTAGATAATACTTTATTAGTTATGCGTGCTGGTGCTGTATCAGAGTTACAAAGTGTGATGTTTCCAGCGGAAGTAAATATTTTGAAAAACCATCAACAGGTGTTGCATGATGAAAACGATCAAGCGATTGTTTCTGCTGAAATGTTTGTTAATGCGGAATATAAATATAAAGACAAAACTAAAATCAAGCAAGGAGTTGTTAATTCACAAAGCTTAGCATTAAGGGGGATCAGTCAAAATACTTACTTATTTCGCCCAAATTTTCGCATGGTTTCAGGAAAGAAATTTACCTCAGGTTTAAGACAGTTAGTGATAGGTCGAGCAATCGCACGAAGAATGCCTGAACTACAAATTGGCAGCAGTATTACTTTAGGCGGAACAACATGGCTGATCAGTGGAGTATTTTCTGATAACAACAGTGTTTTTGAATCTGAACTTTGGGCTGATTTAGGTGTGGTGCAAAGTGATTATCAGCGAGGTAATACTATTCAATCAGTACGGATAGCGATAAAAGCTCAAACCGATTTAGCTTTGCTTGAACAAGAGTGGCAAGCCGACCCAAGATTGAATATTCGTTTATTGGCAGAAAAACAATTCTTTGCTGAGCAAGGGGAGAACTTAACGCGTTTGATCCGTTGGATTGGTTTTCCAGTTGCAATGATTATGGCACTCGGAGCCATGGTTGCCGCACTAAATACTATGTACGCTGCTATCGCCAGTCGTAGTAAAGAAATAGCGACTCATAAGGCGATGGGCTTTAGTCCTTTTGCCATATCAAGTGCCATTATTAGTGAAGCGATACTGTTAGGGATAATAGGGGCATTTTTAGGAATAATCCCTCTGTATTTACTTTTCGATGGCTGGACTGCAGCCACGCAAAATGCCGCTAATTTAAGCCAAATGATGTTCAATTTTGAATTAACATTTGAGTTGATGCTGAAAACTTTGTTCATATCGACAGTTATCGGCTTATTAGGAGGGATGTTACCGGCAATAAAAGCGATTCGAATGCCAGTAATATCAGCATTAAGGGCGAATTAAATTTAATTGTTATTAAAATAGGTTGCCTTAACAAGGCAACCTAATAAAACATGCCGTTATTACTTTGTACTAATACCTCGACCAGCACCTGGGAAAAATATCACTCTCATACCTGGATCATTAGTTATTGGGTTAATGGTTCCCTGCATGATTGCACTGCCTGTTTTGTTCTCAGTAGTAAAAAAACGACTAACTATTGTCTCCCATGTTGCATTATCTTGATATGAGAAATTTACCGCGCATGCCTCATCATTACAGCCAACTCCAGCTGTAGATAATTCTGGGAAGTCTGCAAGTATATCGTTTATTTGACCATTATAATTGGCTTCTATTTCATATGCTTGGTCGGTTGCTTTAGTGCTAGATAGTTCCGTGATCACGTCATCAAAATTTGCACTGGCTAAAATAATTTCAACCTCATTTGATTGAATATTACCTTTAATACCGACCATTTCATTTTGAAAGTTACTTTGAAAATCGATGAAGCAAGCATTTTCACTTGAGCTTTCCGTGCAGAATTTTTGCTTAATGACTTCATTTGCTGAAAGTTGTGCTTTTTCTGGCGTTTTAGCTTCTATTCCTCCTACATTATTCGCCTGTATTGCCGGAGGCGTTTCTGCAGTTATTTCTTGGGAGGTTTCTTCTTGATTACGCTTTTTATTAGTTTCTTTTAATGTGTTATTTGCTTGAGTTAAGCTTTGAACTAATGCTTGAGTTTTAGTCGTTGCTGTTGAATGGTTTTGCTTTTCACTAATATAAAAATAGCCAACGATAATTAATGAAATAGTTAACAGTGCAATAAAGATATTTTTCATGAGTTCCTTTCACTTTTTCTTATTAAGTTCTTCATTACAATATACTATTTGAACGAATTGTAAATAAATAGGACACAGCTCAATTGAATAAAATATCTATATTTATTTAAGTTGATTTAATGTTAACAGTTTTGTGTTTTAGGCTAGCTGTTGTGGAGGTTGTGCTGGACAATAAATCCTTGCTATTTAGGTGTTAACAACAAAATCTAAGTTACAATAAGTTTATACGTTACACTGTGCTAATAATATTTGAGCAACAAATATTTTTAATAAAAAAAATTGTGAAATCAATCGTTGTCAATGTTATTCAAGTAGGGGTAACAGGGGCTAATGATTGATTATTTTCAGTAGATTCACATAATAGAGTTTAACTATGACAACAGATTGTTTGATAGATACAGAATCCTTATGTTCTAGCTTATTAGAGAGTATTGGTGAGGAAGATTGCCTTTATGCTTTTACTAAAATTATTGCTGAACATTTTCATGCCGATGCTGTTTCTATTTTAGAATACAAAGAACCAAAGTTACATCCCGTCGCATTATTTGGCCTATCAAATGAAACCTTTGGCCGCCGTTTTGAAGTAGCCGATAACCCTAGACTTACCGTAATCATTAATAGTGATGTCCCGACTATTTTTGCTGATAATATTGGTTTACCTGATCCCTTTGATGGTCTGATAAATAATAAAGAAGAGCGCCTTGAAGTACACTCATGTAGTGGTATCCCTATCAAAGCCAACGGTCAATTACGTGGAGTGATCACTTTAGACTCGCTAAATTTAGGTGTTTTCAAACAGTTTCCCGCGGATAACTTTAAATCTGCTGCCTTTATTGTTGCGAAAATTGTCCATCAAGCGTTAGAAAACTATAATCTAAAAGAACAAATATCCAATAAAACCTTATTAAATCAAACGTTAATTGAAGAGTCATTACGTAGTTCGCATGAATTAATTGGCCAATCTAATGCCATTTTACATTTAAAAGAAGAAATTGAGATTGTTGCACCTTCAACCTTATCTGTATTGGTTACAGGTGAAACTGGCGTAGGTAAAGAGGTTGTTGTTCGCACCATACATTCTTCATCAAAGCGTTTCGATAAACCGCTTATTTACGTTAATTGCGCTGCTTTACCTGAATCGATTGCTGAGTCTGAATTATTTGGTCATGTTAAGGGGGCGTTTACTGGGGCTACGAGTAATCGCAGTGGTAAATTTGAATTAGCTAATAGCGGTACATTATTTTTGGATGAGATTGGCGAATTGTCACTTTCTATTCAAGCTAAATTATTAAGAGCCATTCAAAATGGTGATATTCAGCGTGTTGGTTCAGACAGGCATATTCAAGTAGATGTTAGACTTGTTGCGGCAACAAACAGGGATCTAAAAGCAGAAATTAAATCAGGAAAGTTTCGTGAAGATTTATACCATCGTCTTAGTGTATATCCGATAAAAATACCGCCATTAAGGGAGCGTATGACTGATATCGAGTTATTGGTTGGTTTTTTTATTGAAAATACCCGAGTGAAACTTGGTTTGCAGTCGGTTCGATTGAACAAAAATTTATTACCTGCATTACTTAATTATGCTTGGCCGGGTAATGTTCGTGAATTAGAGCATATCATTAGCAGGGCGATGTTGAGAGCCGCAAAAGGAGCGGGGAGAATTGTATCTATAAGTGCAAAAGATCTCGATGGTATTGCTCAGGGCGATGTACCTTCGGGGAATAAAAATGTTGAATTAGAATCAAGTGGGGATAGTTCAAAGATTACCTTTAAGGAAGGTTTAAGCTTTAACGATATGATTGATTGTTATAAAAGAGAGGTCATCGAACAAGCATTCAGTCAGTGTAATCAGAATTGGAATAAAACGGCTGAGTTGCTTAAAGTCGATAAGGGAAACATTCACCGTTTAAGCAAACGCCTTGGCTTGAAATAACTAAAACCACTAGCGCTCACCCTAATTATTAACTGGGCACTAGCGATACCATCTTGTTGCTTGGTAGGCATGAATATTAAGTTTTGCGCTCTGACAAATTTTCTTTAACTATTTCAGAGTCTTTTTCGGCATAAAAATCAACACGAAATTTTGTTTCTTCGGTTAAAAATTCCACCTTATGCCAGTACTCTGGTGGGGAAACTGCAAAGTCGCCCGCTTCAATCGCTATTTCTTGTTCGATATTCCCTCTACGGTGGGTAAAACCAAAAAAAGTTAACGTTCCAGAAATCACGCATATTTTTCCATATACGCCGGCACGGGTATTATGAAGATGTAAAAACATCTTAGGTACACTGGTTTTTTCAAAAATAGGGGTTGATTTGTATTTCACAAAATTTTCAGGAATTTGTTTCATTATTTGTTCCAATGATTATATCAGTTTATAGTAAATTTAATTATTACGGGGTCAGGCAGCAACACAAGTTATCCTCATTACTGACAGGTGCATTAAGGGTTTTAAGTTCTTTATTTGCAGCCATAAGAGCAACAACAGCAACTTTAAAACTACCCGCAAAGACGATAGTTAAAATATGCGCTCCAACTTGAACTGGAATACTAAAACTTTCAGCATAAGGATAACTGATCAACAAACAGGCTATGAATGCCGCGAATGAGAGGGCTAATATGTAACGGCTGTAATGAATGACTTTATTCACTAGTTGGGTCTTTTTAGACATCTTCTACTCCACCTATTTCCAGCAAACTATCAACAACAATCGCCTTTAACCCTTGCAAACCAAGTTCAAATACTTGGAAAATACCAACAGGACCGGCACCTATAATTACTACATCGGTTGTTAATGTACGCATCTGATTTCTGCCTTCAAAGTCATAAGTATTTATTGGAATTCAAAATAGTTGTTCTTTACTACAGAGGCATTGCATAATTCGCACCAGAATAAATAACTTTAACTTTCAGTTAGTTGTGGTTCTGTGAAGCTGCCTGAATTGCAAGTGATGTCAATTTAACACTGTCTAATTAACAGTAATTACTGTCATTTTGACTGATTCTCTAGATATGTTTATTTGATTGCTATGAAAGTTAATATCATCTATGTGAGTGGCTAATTTATGATTTTATGCGAAGGAACGCCTGTTTTTGTATTTTCATGACTTTTGGCACCTGTTGCCTAAAATAAATTTACATATTCTTATTATCAACCCCCGTAGTTTTACTAACTACATTGATAGTAAGGAATTTTTCTATGTTCAACCGTATTACACCATTTTTTCAGTTTTTACCGATTTCTTTCTTTTCTAGTTATGCCTTTTGGCAAGGTCAACCCAATAACGAACGTTGGTTAGACGCTTTTATGCTTGCGGCTGTTGTTGGTATTGCCCAATTTATTGCCTTGTTACTAATGAAAAAGCCTATGAGTCGCTTGGTTATGGCAACTAATTTATTTTTAATTTTGGGCGGAATTGCGGTTTATTTTCATCAGTGGTGGTTTTTAGAGCTTTATGCCCAAGGGCAAGAGTTGAGTATTTTCATTTTTATTATCACGGTTGGTTTGGTTACCACTTGGTTTTCATCAGCAGGATTTATCGGCGTTATTTGTGATGATAAACGCCAACTTAAACACAAGTCTTACTATCTATTACTTGCCAGCGTTTTTGGGCTTTTTATTAGCTTTACATTTTCTGGTGATATTTTCTATTCCGCAGTATTACCTATTGTTGCTTTAGCATTATTGCAGCGCTATTTGGCTTTTGTGCTTAATAGATTATCTGCACAGCCAAAAGTCATGATGACGACATAGGTGAATTCATGACTTTTGGCACCTGTGCTCCTTAGCTTTAAAAATTAAACTAACCTTGAATTAAATAACTACCAATTGAACGAATATTTAAGAGGATATTATTATGTTAATTAAAAAAATGCTTAGCTACACCACTACGAGTTTACTAATGGCTGCTATTGGTTCCTTAGCCATGTTAGCTTTATTAAGTCAAAATGCACATGCAGCAGATCTTACTGTTAAGGTTAGTGATGTTGAACAAGGTAAAGGGCATTTGATGCTAGGATTATATGCAGGAAAAGAAGGCTTTAAATCAGGAAAGGCAGTGAAATCTGCCAAAGTGAAAGCAGAAAAGGCGATTGAAAGTGTTGTATTTAAAGACTTAGCCGATGGTGAGTATGTGATTAAAATGTACCAAGATGAAAATGACAATGATAAATTAGATTTTAATATCATGGGCATTCCAAAAGAAGGTTATGGCTTTAGTAATAATGTTGGTATGTTTGGTCAGCCAAAGTATAAAGAAGCTAAATTTATTGTAAAAGAAAGTACGGTAATTGAAATTGAATTGTTTTAAAATCAATAGATTAAAATTTACTCTGCACCCATTAAACAGGGTGCGCTTTTATTTAGACGTTAAGTGAACTGAGTTGGTATTTACATGTTGAAATCATTTTTTTCAGAACTGTTTAATAAAGATTGGCTACTGCATTTATCAGCACTTATTACTTGGTTTTTAGTCAGTTTTATATCAGTACATGATATAGGTTTTGGTGTTGAGTTCACCTTAAAGGTTTTGGGCTTTATTGTTTTTTATGCTTTGTTTTTCTATTTGGTTTCAACAGAGTCAATCGGGAATGAGCGAAGAAATAGAACCTTACTTTCTGTTCAAATTATTGTCTTATTACTGTTGATTACTTACGACAAATACAACATCTCTGCTATTCTATTGGTGTTAACGGCAACACAATTAGCGACGATGTTTACTCGGAAACAAGCATTCACCATTATGCTTGCAACGACGGTGGCTCATTTTATTGTTGAGTATAATGGAGGCGCCTTTTTTCATGACGTTATCCATGTTCTTATCTTTTTTATGTTACAAATCTTTGGTTATTCTGCGATTGAAAGTGTAGTGCGTGAAGCTAAATCTAAAGAAGAGCTTGCGGTTATAAATCAAGAGCTATTAGCCACTCGCTTTATGCTTAAAGAAACCTCAAAACGTAAAGAGCGTTTGAGGATCTCTCGCAATTTGCACGATGCAATTGGTCATCAATTAACGGCACTTTCACTGAATTTAGAAGTTGCTAGCCACAAAGTTTCAGACGAATTTAAGCCGATGTTACAACAAAATCTGCAACAAGCTAAAACCTTGTTATCTGATGTGCGTGATGTGGTAAAAGAAATGCGTCAGCAAGAACAATTTGATTTAGTTGCTACTCTACAAGGCTTGGTGAAGCAATTACCTGATTGTCACCTAGACATAGGAAATACATCAAACATTCAGTCGTTATCATTAAAGCAGCAATTAATCTTCTGTTTACAGGAAGGCATAAGTAATGCTTTACGACACGGTAAGGCTAATCAATTCACATTAGAAAGTGAAAAGAAAAATAGTCATTTAGTGGTGACATTAATCAATAATGGTACAACTGAATCATCAGTAACCTTTGGCAGCGGATTAACGGGGATGCAAGAAAGGCTCGCTGATTTTAATGGCCAAGTTGAGCTACTATCAAATGCACAGGGCTGTATGTTGAAAATTGAAGTGGAAGATTGTTATGACTGATATTAGGAATAGTTTGATTAAAGTCGCCTTAGTTGACGATCAAGATTTAGTTCGTCAAGGTATTGCTGGCTTATTATCGCTTAGTGATGATATTGAAGTAATATGGCAGGCAAATAACGGTGAACATGCACTTGAGTTACTGACAGAGCAACCTGATGTGATGTTGCTCGATATTCGTATGCCAAAGATGAACGGTATTGAATTAGTTAAAAAGCTGAGAGAGCAAGGTAATAAGTTACCTATTTTAATGCTGACTACTTTTGACGACAGCGAACTTTTTATGCAAAGCCTTCAAGCAGGGGCGAATGGGTTTTTATTAAAAGATGTTTCATTAGATAAGTTAGTGAGTGCGGTACAGACCTTATCAAAAGGAGGTTTTGTAGCAGAGCCTGTAGTGATGAAGCAATTAAATAAAGGCATTGATATTAGTCCCCTGATTGATAAGTTATCCACTAAAGAGTTACAAATTTTAAAGTTAATGGCGGGCGGTTTTTCTAATAAAGAAATTGCAGAAAGTATTTTCCTCGCGCCAGGAACGGTAAAAAACCATGTTTCTACTATCTTATCGAAACTTAATACTCGCGATAGAACTCGGGCAGTATTAATTGCCTTAAACCAAGGCTTGATTTAGTTATCGTTTAGAAGATAGTGCACTTGCCGACTTTCGCTATTATCAAACATACTTACTTGAAGTATCATGACTATATGTAATGCCAACAATAAGAAAACTATGCCAAGCAACTTTCTCAAATATTTTATAAAAAATAAAATCATCGCACTAACTTTATCTTCTTTCCTAACCAGTCATGTTGTAGCAACAACAATGGCAGAGATGCCTCAATGGCAGTTAACTCAACTGCCTAATAAAACCTCGTTGCGCGGTAGTGCAGTGATTGGAGATTCATTATGGGTCAGTGGTAGTAATAACAGTGTTTTTGTTAGTCAAGATGCTGGAAAGACTTGGCAAGATAAATCGGTCAAACATGGTGTAAAAACAGATTTTCGAGATATTGCTTTGTTTGATAAAAATACCGCTATTGTAATGGGCGTTGGTAGTGCTGAGCAGTCGATGTTATATAAAACTACCAATGGTGGGGAAAGTTGGCAATTACTTTATCAAAATCAAGATAAAACAGGTTTTTTTGATTCTATTGCATTTTGGAATGAACAACACGGCTTGTTGCTTGGCGATCCCATCGATGGTTTTTATGTGGTTAAAATTACCAAAGATGGTGGGAAAACTTGGCGTAGAATTGCAAAAAATAAATTACCTAAAATGTTAGATAAAGAAGCTGCTTTTGCGGCGAGTGGCAATACCCTCATTGTTGGTAAACTAAGTGCTGTTAATAAACAAGGCAAGGCTTGGTTAACTACAGGAGGTTTCTCGGCTTCCGTGTATCACAGTAATGATTTTGGTGAGAATTGGCAGCGAAGTGATGCCCCTATTTATAATGAAACCCAAACTGCGGGTGGTTATGGTTTAGCATTAAATATTAAAGAACAAGCCTTTGTACTTGGTGGAGATTACTTACAACGTCCAAAGAAATACGCGAACCTTGCCACTTATCATTCAGGTTTATGGCACAAGGTAAATGCTGGTGAGAATGGCTTAAGAACTGCAATGAATTGTCAGGAAAGTATTTGTTTAATGACAGGGAAAACAGGCAATGATATTTCATTTAATCATGGTAAAACATGGACTGCTTTTAGCTCTGCCAAACAAGGTGACTCAGATAATGGTTTTTATACAATAGCAGGGGATAATATGTTGTTCCTTGCCGCTGGAGCTAATGGTGCTATTGGTATTTTATCTTTTAGACCTAAACCGAAAAAGAAATTCAAAGATGTATTTTCTCGATTAAAAAAGAATATTCAATAGCTTAGAAAAATATAAAAACGTGATTAATTGATGTACAAGAAAACAGTTAATCTTTTTGATTAAAAGGCCGATAACAGAGCAACTATTCAAACTTATCTTAACTGATTTGATGCTGTAGTTGCTCACTTGTACTACCTAATATGATCTATTAAGTATAATCGAGTAACATTTCACAGGGCGGATAACTCAACATGAGTATCCAATTATGGCCATCTCATCAAATTCACTTATTCAAACTGCTCACTATCAACAAAGTGAGAGCCACTTTCGCAAAATCTCTTTAGCTAATAAAGTACCCAGTAAGCAAAGCTTAAGCAATGAGAGTTCAAATAAGCAAGCAGCAGAGTTGACGCTTAAGCAACTAGGCTCTAGCTTAGCTAGCGGTTTAAAATCTCCTCATCGGAGCAATATTACTGACAGCTCAAATAATGTTAAAGCTATCGAGGAAGAGAATAATACCTACGATAAGCCTTTACCGCCTAAAGTTGCACTGATCAGAATGATTTTAGCTGGTGTTTTTGGCAAAGATTTTGAAGACGATGTTGGAGAGTTAGCATTTGAGCATGCTAACTCTCCCCCTCAACAGTCATCGACAATACAAACTTTGCAAATAGGAGTATTTCAATCTGCTGACACTGAGATAAGTGCACAAAATGAAAACTCAGTTGATATTGATGGTTTATCGTTTAATGCAGGTGATGTGTTAAGTGTGACTCAGTGGCAGCATCAGCAACAATCACTGAGTTATCAAGTTTCGGGGCAGTTTGATTTAAATGGCTCGAGTTATGATGTTAACTATGCTTTGGACTTGACCAGTGAGTTTACTTTCAGTCAATCATTTGAAATAACAGCAGCTGCATTGAAAGATCCACTTATCGTGCAATTTGGTGCGCAAGGTATTGGCTCAATACAAGGAACAAGGTCTTTTGATCTTGTTGATGAGAAACCAAACGAGCAACTACCGATATTTTCAGGTGATGTTGCTTACTTGGTTTATGATCAAAACAAAAATGGAGTTGCTGATAATGGCAGTGAATTATTTGGTCCACAATCAGGTAGTGGTTTTGCTGAGTTGGCTGAATTAGACAGTAATCAAAATGGTTTTATTGAAAAAGAAGATGTTGCATATCAGTCATTGTACTTATGGCAACCAGCTTTGACTAAAACAGAGGATGAAGGGAAAGGGGCAAATGCTCGAGGGCAGTGGTTATCGTTGTCAGAAGCAGGAATTCAAGCGATAAGCACTAACGCGATTGCGACACCTTTTACTTTCTACGATGATACCCATCAAGTTGCGGCGCAATTGCAGCAGTCAAGTTTTGCGTTAAGTGATTCAGGGCAAGCATATGGTGTGCACCATGTGGATGTTCGAATCTAGTAATGCTTATTCATTGCACATAAAAAAGGCAGCTATTCTAAGAATATCTGCCTTTTATTGAACCCATTTAAAATGAGTTTTATCTGTTATAGCTTATTTTTCAACAGTTAACTTTTTACGACGAGAAGTTAATAAACCTGCAGTCGCTAAACCAAATAACATAATTGAAGTAGGCTCTGGCACTGAAGCTATGGCTAAATCCCAACCGATAGCATCAAAAGCCGCTAAATCTAGGAAACTAACATCAACCGCTGTGCCCCAGTTGATGGTTGGATCCATTATGCCTATGCCTAAGTTATCTTCCCAGTGACTTGCTTGTTGACCACAATAATAAAGCTCCCCTGTTGTAGGGTCTGTACATTCTTTAGCATATCGACCGCCTGAAAAATCTGCAAGGTTAGTACGACCACCATCAATTGAGAAGTATGAGTCAGCACCAGGACGGAAATCTTTTACACCCCATCCTTGAGCATAACTTTCTTCAGAATATCTAAATAAATCTAAAATGCTGGCAATAGCGTACGGATCAACATCAATTTGTGGATCAGCAACATTATAAACGTAATCATACGTATCAACACCACTTACAAAACCTAGTGCATGGCCAATTTCGTGAATCGCAACACCTACAAAATCAAATTTATCGTCATCAATACCGTCTGATGCATCAAAATCAAAAGCGAATTCACTACTAAATTGTATAGTACCATCAGCTGCATCACCAAAAGCTGAAAGGTCAATGCCCATCGCTTTAGCTGTTGCTGTATTCGCTGTGATCCAGTAATTATCTTTACTACCATCAGCATCTAATTCATCGACATCACCGTTTGATTCTTCAGTATCCATGAATCTGATTGCACAAGGAGCATCACCATCAGCTTGTGTGGTATCACAAGATAAGTTACTCGTTGCTATGTCATCTAAAGTAGAAGTAGTATCATTAATTAAATGGAAAGCAAAATTTTGGTAAGTCGATTGAATGGCATTTGAACCGGTACTACCTAAAACACCAGGGCGAAGTGCTGCAAAGCTGATATCCAAATTAACGGTAATATCATCAGTAAACATGCTTTCCCAAAAAGCAGCGGCTTCTTTAAAACCAGCTAGTGCTTTTTCGCCTTTTTCTGTGCCTGTAAAGCCTGAAGTATCATCGTACTTAAGGGCAATCGTTGTAGCTGATGCACTTGATATCATTAATGTTGAAGCTAACAAGGCTCCGGCAATCTTTGAAGATTTATGTTTAATCATGCTTCTCTCTTTTTCATTATTGGTTTTATTTAATATTTTTTTAGATTTATGTTTATTCAAATAATTGTTATTAAACACATATTGTTAATGTGATGTTTTTATTGTTAATGAAGTGTTGATTGTCGGTATGCAGTTATTGTGCCTGATATAGAAATCGTTATTAAACAGTGTGTTACGCTTTGTGGATGTTAATGTTGATTTTGAGTGTAAAATTTTCTGACAGTTTGGGTGCGTTTATAAACAATATTTAAAAAGGAGTTGAAATTTTCAACTCCTTTTTAGTTTTTATTTTAGCTATGATATTTCATTCAAGTGTAGGCTTACTTAGTTATAACATCTCCATTTCTATCTAACAGAATTGGATCACCTAACTTTAATTCTTTCATTCTTGGTAATTGAGTTTTAGCATCACCTACCACCAAGTACACCATTTTGTCTGGGTTAATGTATTTGGCAATCGTTGCTTGTGCTTGTTCTAAGGTTAATTTGCTTAATACTTCCTGTTGTTGCTGAACATAGTTATTAGCCAGTGAATAGCTACTGATGTTTTGTAAAACACCCATCAAACTTCCTGTGGTTTCAAATGCGCGAGCATCGCCTTTAGCTAACACTGATTTTGAGCTATCAAGTGCTTTTTGATCAAAGTTTTCCCCATAGTTACTTAATATTTCACGAAAAGTTTGCAAAGACTCTAACGTGACATTTGAGCGTACACTTGAGCGTGCAGTAAATAAACCACCAGAATTTTCTCTACTTATGCCTGAGTATGCACCGTAGGTGTAGCCCTTTTGTAAGCGCAATATTTGAAAGAGCTGTCCTGAAAAGCTGCCACCTAGATTATGGTTTACTGCAACACTTGGGTAATAATCATCGGCGTTAGCGATCATCGCTGGATTACCGATACGTAGAAATGACTGTTTAGCATCAGGTACATCAACAAAGTATAATTGAGCTTTTTCTATGTTGGGTAGTGGTGTCGGTTTAGCTAATTGTACTTTACCTTGCTTAAGGTTTTTTTCTAGGGCTTTTAAGCTATCGCTAACTTGTTGTTGTGTGACATTGCCGGCGACATGAACTGTGGTTAGATTAGCGATAAGGTTATCTTGATAAAATGCTTTAACATCCTCAAGGGTTATTCTATCAACATTTTCAGCGCTACCACTAACAGGCGTTGCTAATTTACTGCTTTTCCCATACATAACTTTTGCATAAACATTTTGCGCTATATTTGCTGGATTGGCATTCGCTTGTTGAATATTCGCTTTTGTTTCTTGCTTAATGCGCTGCCATTCAGTGTTGTCCCAGCGAGGTGATAATAAAATCTCTTGTGCCAAAGACATTGCCACCTGATAGTTGTCAGATAATACATTTCCGGTAAGAGTAATATATTCATCACTGGTACTAAACCTTAGCTGAGCACCAATTTTTCCTAGTGCTTGTTCCAATTCTTGAGGCGTTTTATCTATGGTGCCTTCCATCATAATTGCAGTGAGTAAATTTGCGACCCCATCTTTACTTTCTGGATCTAGCGTATGCCCACCCATAATACGTATTGAAAACGAAACTAGCGGCAATTCAGTGTGCTCAATGCCTAAAACTTTTACCCCATTTGATAAATTACTATGCCAGATTTCAGGCAAGTTAATGCTGACTTTTTCACCATAAGGGGGGACAACTGAGCGATCAAAAGAAGACTCAGCTTGAGCGACGGGAGCTAAAGCGGCTGATTTATCATCTTTTGTTATTTGTTGTTCGGCTCCTTGGACAATTTTCTCTTCAACAACGTTTGCTTTAGTAGAACCTGTTAGCGCTAAAGACTGTTTTCCTTTGGGTACAAAACTGGTGGCAATGTAGTTTTTACCATTTAAATATTTGTTAAATACAGCCATGATATCTGCTCGAGTAACCGCACGATAATGTTCAATTTCTTTGGTAACTAAACTTGGATCGCCAGCAAATTCATTATGGGTTGCAATGGTTGATGCCTTATTAAATACACTGGTTAATTCGTTATAAAATTGCGTTTCACGACGTGTCATTATTCGGGCAAGCTGCTCATCTGTAAAACCAGCCTTAGCAAAATTTTGTAGTGCTATATCGATACTTTCTTTCACTTTATCGAGAGGAATATCGTTAAAGGCACGAACGGTTAAGCTAAACACGCCAGCAATTTCTGCACTTTGGTTATTGCTACGTGTAGTGGGTGCAAGTTTATCTTGCTCAACAATCTGCTGGTATAAAACACTGTCTTTGCCATCTGATAATAAATCAGCAAGTAAGTCGAGAGCATAAGCTTCTTTCCTATACTGTTCAACTGTAGGGTAAGTAAGCGTTAACTCAGGTAGGCTAGCGAAGTTATCTTCATGGAATAAAAGTTTACTTTTAGTTATGGTTACTGGCATTGGTGGAATAGGTGTTACATCACCACGTGGGGTTAATTCACCAAAATATTTTTTTATCCATTGCTTGGCACTTTCACTCTCAAAGTCACCAGCGAGTACTAATGTAGCATTGTTTACGCCATACCATTTTTGATAGAAATCTCGTACATCCTCTAACGTAGCGTTTTGTAAATCTTCTAAACTGCCAATAACATCCCAACTATAAGGGTGCCCTTCTGGGTAAAGTGCTTTTAAAGTAACGTATTCAGTATGACCATAAGGGCGATTATCAACACTTTGGCGTTTTTCGTTTTTCACCACTTGCTTTTCGTTTTCTAAGCCTGCTTGAGTAACGGTATTAATGAAGTAGCCCATACGATCAGACTCCATCCATAATACTTTTTCTAAACCATCTTTAGGTACCACTTCATAATAAATAGTACCATCTTGCCATGTACCGCCGTTTAACGTGCCGCCCATATTACCAATGTTTTTGATAAAGTTACCTGGACCCACATGTTCAGAATCTTGGAATAACATATGTTCAAAAAAATGTGCAAAACCTGTTCTTCCTAATACTTCGCGGTTAGAACCAACATGATATTGAATAGCTAAGGCAATAACAGGATCAGACTTATCTTGATGTAATACAACTTCTAAGCCGTTTGCTAGCGTGTATTTCTCTAATGCCAATTCTGTAGACTTAACCGCTTGTAAATTACTTTCACTTTTGACTTGAGTTGAAGTATTGGCTGGAGTGGTAGAGGTTTCTTGTCCACAGCCTTGAACGGCCAGTGCTAATGCACTGACAACAAATAGTTTGCTAATGTTATTCATGATTGCTCCTTGAGCTATTGTTATAAACAGGTGGAAATACGCAGGGTAGTATGTTTTTTTGAAAAACATGCTACCCTTTGTAGTGTTAATTTGTTGTTAACTAAACTAGGTTTTTAGTAATGTAACGGGCTTAGCTCATTTATTCAACAAGCCATTAATAGCGCAGTTGTAAAAAATAATAATAAAGTAAGAAAATTAACAAAACTAATTTTCAGCTAACTTTTCAGCTATGTAATTTTCAACAACATTTTCTAAGATATAAAGTGGCATTGAGCCTTGACCAATCACTGCGTCATGGAAATCTTTGATATCGTACAAGTCACCTAATTGCTGTTGGGCCTGTTCTCTCAGCTCAAGTATTCTTAACATTCCTGTCATATAAGCGGCTGCTTGGCCAGGCCAAACACTGTACCGTGCAATAGAGCCGTTAAAGCCAACATTCTCTATATGAAACTGGTTAGCTTGATCATAAGTCCAACCTTTATCGTGAATACCTGTATCAATGACTAAACGAGCAGCGCGCATTGCCTCATATTGCAAACGACCTAAATTGCCATAAAGATCTTGTTCATACCAACCAAGGTCAAAAGCTAGTCGCTCGGCATATAATCCCCAACCTTCAACAAATGAAGTGACATTAATTTTTCGACGAAATAGCGGTAAATCTAATTCATTAGCAAGCGCTATTTGTAAATGATGCCCTGGTACAGCTTCATGATAGGCAAGTGTTGGCATGGTGCTATAAGGTAAATCATTGACTGTGCCAGCATAAAAAGCACCAGGGCGACTACCATCATCTGAGCCGGGAACATAGTAACCACCTGAAGCACCCCCAACTACGATAACTTCTTGTACTGGTAGCGTAGAAAAAGCAGTAGGCAGTAATGCATAGGCTTGTTCGATAATATTTTCATAAAAAGCTTTTGATTGGTCAGCAGCAATAATACCGCCATCAATGTCAGTTCGAGTAAGTAGCTCAGTTAATGACTCGTTTTCTGGGTAGCCGAGCTGGTTGAATAAAACGTTCATTTCGGCATGAATTCGAGCCAATTCATCCAAGCCTAATTGATGTACTTCGTCAGAGCTTAACTGAGATGAGGTATAAAAGCGTAATGAAAAATCATAAAATTCTTTTCCTCCTTGGTATTGACCAAAACCAATGTTTTCAGGTGATTCGTTCATCATACCGCTCATCTTCGTTGCTAAAGCATGATAAGCAGGTAATACTTTTTGTTGAATGATTAAACTTAATTTTTCAGTAAACTTCTGTTTTTCAGCGGTAGTTATATTTGATAAAGCAGAAACCTGATTATGAAAGGTTTGGTAATAACTGGTGTTAGTGATAGCAAGGCTTGCGTATTCGGCAATTTGAGATTGTGAATACGAAAAGGTAACTTTTGGCTCAACAATACCGGCAACTCGCCTAGTTTCAAGCAATTTTTCAATTTGGCTAAATCGACGACCTAATTGATTGAGTAATGTTAAATAAAGTTCAGCCTGATCTTTATTTGTTATCGTGAAATTTCGGGTGAAAAATCCTTCACTGCCACCAGGCCAACCAAAGAAGCCATAGCTGGCTGGAAAACTATAGTTTTGGAATTGTGCCCATTCAATTTGATTTTTAAGGTGAGCTTGATAAACATCATAGGATAATCGATTTTCTTTGGAGAGACTGGCACGATCGTAAGTTTCGAGTAGTTGTAATAATAGCTTTTCTATTTCAGTTACTTGCTGAACGGACTCATCAGAAATGTCATTCAAATTAACGGTATCAATATCAATATTGTCAAATTTACCGTCAGAAATCGCACTTTCTACATTTCTATCAACAATCGTTAAATAGGCTTGTTCAAAAAAATCTTCAATGGTTAAACCCTGTAGTTGAGTCGTTATTTGGCTAAGTAATTCTTGGGTATCTTGCAGTTGATAATCATTGACTTGTGCAAGGGTAATTGGCTCTGGCGATGAAGGGGGGGGCGCTGTTTCTTTTTTATTGGAACCACCACAAGCAATTAATGTTAAAGAAATCGTAAGTATCAATAGTATATTATTCATTGTATTTCCTATACAAATAGTAAAATCACTTTCACTGAATACATAACTAGTGAGGATTTTAATCATAAAAGAAAGCAGATTAAATTACTATTGATGAGGAACTTTAATTATTTTTATCCCCTCAATGATTGCCAATCCCCCTGAATAGCAAGGGTCATACCTGGTTTTTTATGAATGTTAGCAAATAATATTTCCCCATCAGGTGAAAAGCATGCTCCACTCCATTCAGACTGAGTATTGGCAGCAATATAGTAGATTTTTCCTTTGGGTGTTAAGCCGATTAAGCATTGATTAGACAAGCTATTATCTTCACAAATGATTAAATCACCCCATTGATTGATTGTGATGTTATCGGGCTTTTCAATAATACCGTGTTCTGTTACTTCAAAAACAAGCTCAATTGTATCCTCGCTATTATTTTGTCCAGGAGTGAGTTTAAAGAACTGTCCAATACCTTGAGAACCGCCAGTTGAACAACAAAAATAAATGCCATCATGGTGAGCTACAATGCCTTCACTTCGAACAAAAACGGCTGCTCCTTTATTTTGAGCCTGTAAGGAAACTGTACTCTCTTCAGGATCAGGCTCATCTATGGAGACCCACTGACAGGCATACTTTTTTCCTAACTTTAATGAGTCACGGGTTGTATGTTTGATTTTCTCATCAACAAACTTTAGTGCCTGCAGACTACCCCCTTGGTCTAGTTGTTCTAATTTATTGGGAATAAATCTGTAGAAACAACCATATCTACTGTCTTCTGTTTGATAAGCGATGCCTGAGGCAGCATCGATAGCAACCCCTTCATGATTAAATCGTCCCATTGCTTTAAGTGGTTGCGCGATTTGTAATGGATTTAGTGGATTAACTTCAAAATTATAGCCATGACGTTTACCCATTTGCCAACCTGAGCCAAAGCCTGGAGCACCGGGTTCTTCACTGCTTATCCAAGTATTCCAAGGCGTTTTACCGCCGCTACAGTTTTTTATTGTTCCGGTTAAACTTAAATAATGTTTCTTTACCGTTAAATCATTATCGAGCCATATTGTAGTAGTACCGCCACTTGATTCTTTATCGTAAGCGAATGCTGGCTCAGGAGACTCGGGGTTACCAAATGGAAAATACAGGGGTATTTCATGATTACGAACTAAAATTAGTTCTCCGTTTGGTCCTGAAAAACAGGCCATGCCATCATGATAATCAGGTACCTCATGCCCATCTGACATCATTTCTCCATGTTGCGAAATAATGGTATAGGTAAATCCTTCAGGTAAATCACAAATACCTTGAGGATCTTTTATTAAATCAAAATCTGGTCTTGCTTCTTTAGTTTCAGAGCAAGCAGTTAAATTTATTAAGCTGCTTGCTAACGTAACACCAGCACTCACCTTCAGGCTTGATGTGATAAACGATCGGCGATTCATTTTATTGTCATAAACCTGTGTCATTGCAATTTCCTTTGCGTTTTTAATTACGGGTATTGGCTAGTGCTATACTTTTTAAATACAGTTCTGAAGCTTTAAGTGATGCTTTAATTGTTAGTAAGTGCTCTATATATTGCTGAAACTCACTTTTCATCTTGTATTCTATGGTTAAAGACTTAACCAGTTCATTTATTTCAGTCAAGTTGCTAACAAAGAGGCTTCTGTTGGGCTGTAGGAATTCACGAATGCTCTCAATGGCGTTAGTATCTTGTTCGAACGCAAGGTCAAATCGATAATTATCATTGATTTTATTTCGAATATTTGACCGACAACTCCAAGCTTCACTGATAAAATATTCCTGACAAAATTTAGCTTTTAATACACTGGTTTCGTTAGTGCTTAGCTTATTACTAAAATATTCTTCCACTTCATGGATGTATTCACCACTTACTTGATAGTAGCCTTTTTGACTAGCATGTTGCCTGCTGTTGTATTGATTAATATCGTATTCATAGTCTTGCTCACCTTGATTTATATCTAATAACCAAGAGCTTGCGATGTGAGTGTCTTGTGATACTTCAATGACAACATTAATGTGCTGGCCGCGATTTAAACGACCATCTTTTAATGTCCAGTATTTATTAAAGGTTAAAACATCATTATTGAAAGTATAGAAATACTCAATAGATTGAATATTATTATTCGCTTGTTGCTGATTATTCCCTTCACTTGCGTAGTTTATGTATATTTTAACTTGCTGGCTTTGTGAGTCATTAGTACGTATTTGATAAGAGACTTTTTTAGCAAATTGCGCTATATCATCTTGCTCATTAAAATTAATGGCTAATTGTTTGCTTTGCAAAGAGAAACTTTTCTCAACTAGCTCATTGTGGTCTTCATAATGCGCGTAATTAACATAAACAATCGCCATTGATATGATCCCTACGGGGATCAATGCTGCTGTTTTAAGCTTTTTTTCTACTTTTTTCTCACTTTTACTTATATAAAACTCACGTAAATAAACAGCCAAAATTAATACAATCAAATACATGGCTGCGGCACTAAGTAGCCAAGACACTGGGCGAAAAAATAGTCGGCTTTGATTTAATTCAAACAAGCCAGAACAGAGTACTAGCGTTAAAATAAATAAAGCTAAGGCGACAATATTTTTGATAATGAAAAAGTACCCTTGGCGTCTATTCTTGAAATGCGCCATAACAACAAATAGCAAGGTTCCTATAATACTGAATGGGAGAAAAATAAATCGCTGTAATTGTATTAATGGTTTTGCTTTAGGTGCTTCAAAACTGGCAATTTCTTTAGCTGTTCTTGATTTTCCTTGTGCGGCTAGTGCGGTATTTCTGCTGCTGTTAGATTCGAGAGAAATCCAAAAAATTAAGTAGAGTGCTATACCTAAGCCAAATAAGGCTATTAAGGCAATAAAAACCATACGAATAATAAATGCAGATAATCCTAATCGAATTGAAAGGCCAGCACATACACCCGCGAGTATTTTGTTTTGTGGGTCTAAATAGCTTTTACGTGGTAATTCTTTAGGAAAGTTTAGTTCACTACCTTTATCGTCATTTTCACTGTCATCACCATCATCAATATAGCCAACTTGTTGTATCACCACATCTAATTGATTAGCAATAATCGCTTTTTTCTCATTACTACTGAGGGCGAAAAGCAGTTCAGCAATACGTAACTCTATATCTTTGAATATTTCATCAGCACAATCATCATCAGCGAGTTGTTGGTGGATTTTTTGTAGGTAACTTTGCAAAATTTCATAAGCTTGTTCATCCATCCAGAACACTTGGCTCGCAATTTCTATACTAACAACTTTATTCATTATGATTTCCTTCACGGATAGATTCAACAGACTCGGTCATGTCTTGCCAAGCCATGTCTAATTTATTTAAGTAGGTCTTTCCTGCCTCAGTAAGTGAATAATATTTACGTGGAGGACCGGAATCTGACTCTTCCCAACGATATTGCAACAGTTGAGCTTTTTGTAAACGGTTAAGCATGGGATAGAGCGTACCGTCAGTTACGATTAAATTGGCCGTCTTAAGACGGTTGATGAGTTCTGCGGTATAGATCTCTTGTTCGGCTAGTAAACTTACTATGCAGAACTCTAAGATGCCGCGTCGCATTTGCGATATTGTGTTTTTTGCTTCCATGAGACTAACTTTATAGCATGCTACCTTGCTATGCAAGGTAGCATGCTATAAAAAAGTCGTTTATATTATTAATTTAATAATGAATATAAAAAGTTTCTATACTTAGTTGTTGTTTTTAATATAAATTATATTTTTTTTGTGTTGATGGTTTTATTAGTCATTTACTTAAACAAAATGATTGAATTGGCTTAGATAATTGATTGTGCTAAATTCATCGCACTTATTTTTAGCGTATTTATCTGATTTTTTATTCACAAGAGGTTTTTATGTCGTCACAGTCATCTTCATCCCGCTTAGTTGTCATCGGGCTTTTCATTATTTTATCTGTGGGAAGTTTTTTCTTGTCACGTTGTTTTGTTGCTGATCAGGCTTTACAGCAGATTGACAGCTTTATTGCGGCACAGCATATAGACAAAAAAGATGCTAACTGGAAACTTGCGTTAGCCAAACCACCTCAAGTGAGCTTTGATGCAACTAAGCACTACTTTTGGGAATTGGAAACTAATAAGGGCAATATTTCTATTCAGTTGATGGCTAAAACAGCGCCAATGCATGTCTCTAGCACTATTTATTTAACTCGCTTAGGTTTTTATGACGATATTATATTTCATCGTGTGATCCCTGGCTTTATGGCTCAAGGTGGTGATCCGTTAGGTGTTGGTTCGGGTAATCCAGGTTATAAATATGCAGGAGAATTTATTGATGGCGCCTCGCATGATAAACCGGGGATGTTAAGTATGGCCAATGCGGGTCCTAATACTGATGGTAGTCAGTTTTTTATTACTTTTAAACCAACACAATTTCTTGATGGCAAACATACTGTTTTTGGTGAAGTAGTTTCAGGATTAGAAACATTAACTGAGTTGGAAAAATTTGGTTCCCGCTCAGGTAAAACCAGTGAAAAATTAATGATTATTAAAGCAACTATTCGAGTGGAATAAGTTTGCTTTTAGTTAACAACAGTATCAATGGACACTGTTGTTAACTATTTAAATTATTATCATTCCAGTCGTATATTATCGATCATAAATGCAAATTCACCTTTATTTTTACTTTTAACAAAAGAAATATTAGACACTGCTTTGATATTAAAATTAGGAAAGTTAGTTAAAGGTATTTTATGCGTTTTCCATTGTCCAGAGAGTTTGATTTTTCGCTCTCGAGGCTGGAAATTACCTTGTTCAAAAAATAATACTGAAAAGTCTTTGGTAGAGTCATCAGTTTTAGCATCAAACACTAGGTAATGAATATTTTCAAAATTAGCACCTTCTTTTTGGCTTTTACCTGGAATAAAGGCAAAACCACTCCAAGGAAAGATAAAACCTTGGTTTACTTCACCACTGACATGAATGTATTTATCTTCCACTTCAGCATTCTTTGTCGTTAAAGAGATTGTGACGGTTGATTTTCCGCCTACATAGGCATCTGTTGTTGAAGCAATACCTAAACCAAAAGCAGTCTCTTTAGTATCTAGATTAAAATCAGAGATTAATCCCGCCGTTAGCGGAGTATTTGATTGCTGCTGATCTTGATATTTTTCTCGAGTGAACATCACCCCATTTTTCCAAATGTTAGCGATATTCAGTGTTTGCGTAATATCAGTCAATGGATTGCCACTAAGTAATAACATTGATGCTGGAGCTCCCACTTGTAGTGTACCTCTTTGTTCAATAGGGAATAGTTTTCTTGCAGCTCCTGTAGCTGAATGTAGTGCTTGCAGCGGTGTTAGACCAGCTCTAACTAACCAATTAAGCTCAGTGTGAAGTGTTATACCATGACTAGTACCTGGATTTGGAGCATCGCTGCCAGCGAAAATGGGAATGCCAGCTTGCGCTAATTTATTGATACTTCGTAAAGCTAATTGGAATGCTTCTTTGGGAATACCAAAATCAGGAAATCCAGCATTTAGTTGCTGCTTTTGATTTTTTGTTAAATATTGAGATGTCTGCTTTTGAGTTATTTGCTTTTTGATTAACTGCCCGGTTGAGCTTTCTCCACCAACCATAGTGTAAAGCACGCTTAGGGTTGGGATAATGAAAGCGTTATTTTTTAACATTAGATTTACTAACTCATCATCAACCAGTTTATCGACAAAGCTATGAACAATGCCATCAGCGCCTAAGGCGATGGCTTGCTTGGCTGAAATAAGGTTATCTACATGAACAACAAGCATTTTATTATGTTGATGTGCAGACTGGATCAATGCCGCTAGAATGTCTGTGCTGATTGAGGGGAAGTGTTGCAGAATACTTTCTTCGGCATTATATACAGCCTTGATATAATCAGCGCCTTGAGCAATACGTTGCTGAACAAATTGCTCAACTTGTGATACCGAGGTTAATACTGGAATATTAAAACCATATTCGGTGCCATGGCCGTCAGGAGCGGTTGCCAAGATAGTTGAGCTAAATAAGTCTGCTTGTTGATTATTATTAATTTGCTTACGCAGCTTCCTTTGAGGCTGACTGAAGTCAGGCATGGTGAACATATCAAGCTCAGTAGTTACACCAAAGTTGAGTGCCTCTTTTAGTGCATTCCCCCAAGCGTGAGTATGGCTATCAATTAACCCCGGAATAAGCGTCTTTCCCGTTGCATCAAGCTCTGAAAGCTCTTTTTTGTTTGTTAAGTTGACGGCAATACGATTGATTTTATTATTGACGACTTCTACATCTATATTTTCGAACGCTTCATCACCATCAAATAAGCGTACATTCCTGATAATGAAATTTGTGCTGACTTCTTTTGGCGCTTCTTTCGTAGTACTTTCATTGGTTTTCTTCGGTTTTACTGCTAGTTGAGGCTCAGGTAAAAAGAGAAAAGTACCAACGACAAGTGTTATCAATAAAGCGAGTATTATGCTTGATTTTAGATTCATTATTGTTTGTCCTTTTTATTATATGCTTTGCTGGCCAAAAGCATGAAGGCAAGTGAGTCGGCAACTAAGACTATGATGTGGAGCCAAATATTCGCGCCGATATCCATGTCAATTACCTTGAGAGCTAATTGAGCTAAATGGTAAGGGGGTAAAACATTGGCAAAGCTTTGCAAAAAGTCAGGCAGCATAGTGATAGGTAACCAAAGACCGGAAAGAAAGCCCATCGGTAAATAAATAAGGTTAACCGTTGCAGGAGCACTGTTGGATTTTAAATACAGTCCTAAAGTCATACCGATTGCACAAAAGGGAATAGATCCAATAACTAAAATAACTGCAATTAATAACCACTGGCTTTGCCATAACACTACGTCAGCAAATATAGAGCCGATAATAAAAAGTGATAAGACAATGACCAGTGAAAAAATGAAAGTTAATGCAACACGTGCAAATATGTAAGCGGATGCAGGCATGGGAGATACTTCTTTGATATCAAACCAACCTTGACCACGCTCAACAGCAATCCCTACACCGAATGAAAACAGAGCTGGGCCGATAATGCCAAATACCCCGTAAGTGACCATGAGATAAGTCGGCATAGCAGCACTCATGCTAAACATGATGCCAAAAAAAGAATAAAACATCATCGGAAAGAGAAATGTCGGAATATAAAAACCAGGGGTTCTTAATAGGCGCATGGTTTCTGTTTTGGCTTCTAAAAAATATATCCGCCAAAGGTTAGGTTGTAGTGAAAGTGTAGCTTGCATAATTTATCCTAGGTATCTAATTTAGTTTGTTTTATACACAAAAGTTCTACGCTGATTTATCTAATTCAGCATCTTCATTAATTAAGATAAAGGCCTCTTCTAAATCGGCCCCAGTAATACTGATATCAGCGATATCAGTATTCATAGCAAAGAGCTCTTTAAGCGTATTCTCTGGATAGTTACTTTGTATTTCATAGTACTTACCTGACTTTTCAATATGCTTTACTGTGCTAAGAGCAGAAAAGTGGCTGATTTTATCTGTACTAAAAAAGCGAATCAGCTTGCTGTTTACTCGCGATTTAATAACCGAAGGAGAGCCTTGTTCAATGATGCAGCCTTGATTTATCATAATAATGCGATCTGATAACTGATCGGCTTCTTCTAAATAATGTGTGGTTAATATCACACTGGTGCCTTGCTGTTTTAATGCAGTGATTGCTTGCCATAAAGACTTCCTTGCGTTGATATCCATGCCTACACTTGGCTCATCTAAAAATAGTAATTTAGGATTCCCACAAATAGATAAAGCAAATAACAAGCGCTGTTTTTGACCGCCAGAAAGGTTCTTGCTTAAGCTGTTTTCAATGTCAGTTAACCCTGCTAGCGCAATAACTTGCTGATAAGGCATAGGTGTTACGTAGTAACTTTGAAATAGCTCAATATGCTCTTTAATGGTCGACATATCAGGTAGTTTTGCAACTTGTAACATTGCACCTGATAAACGTTTCAGCGCGATGTCACCAGGTTGGTAACCGAGTATATTGATGTCACCTGATGAAAGACTCAATCGACCTAACATTAAATTTATAAGTGTGGTTTTACCTGCACCATTAGGGCCTAAAATAGCAAGCACTTCTCCTTGATAAATATTTAAAGTGATATCTTTTAGTGCATACTTCTTATCAAAAACTTTAGATGCCTGTTTGATACTTGCTATTTTTATCTGTTTTTTTTGCTGCATAACTTCACCTATCAGTTACTTCACTCAGTATTATTGAGCTTTGTGCCAATTATTCATTAGCTTGAGTTGTAGGTGTATTATTGATTAGTGCGATGAAAGTATTAATTGAGTAATGTCATTAATTACAGGTGACATTTGTCATGTCCTGTTTATTTCAATGAGACACTTTGAAGAGATATTTTGGGTATATAATACCTTAGATGAAATTGATATAATTACGCATCATCATAATTAAGCTGTAAATAATGGTCATTAGTATTTTTATTCTTTGTATTTTTTTAGGGGCCTTGGCTGGATTTTTAGCAGGTTTACTTGGAATTGGTGGTGGCTTAGTTATTGTACCCGCCTTGATTTTTTTCCTGCCATTATTTGGTTTTTCTGCTGAGTTGGTCATGCCGGTTGCCATTGCCACTTCGTTAGCTTCTATTGTATTTACTACGTCATCGTCAAGCTTTGCCCATCAGAAAAATCGTAACATTGATTGGTCAATTACCCGGCCTATTATGTTGACGGTTGGTATTGGCGCTATGCTAGGGGCATATGTTGCTGATACGCTTTCTAATGAACTGTTAACCTATATATTTTCTATTGCAGTGCTGTTGTTAGCATCTTATATGTTGCTTTCTATTCGAGTTAAAAATGCTAAGCCTATGCCAGAGATTTGGGTGATGAAAGTTATTGGTCTAAGTACTGGAACTATTTCTAGCATTATGGGCATTGGTGGTGGCGCTATTTTAGTGCCTACATTAAGCTTTTTTTCTTTACCTATTAGACAAGCTATTGGTACTGCTTCTGTTTGTGGTGTTGTGGTAGCTGTTTTTGGTGCTTTAGGGTTTATTTTAACAGGATTAGATCAACCTAGTATGCCGCAATGGAGCTTAGGTTACATTTATCTACCCGCCTTACTAGGTATTATTTTAACCTCTTCTTTATGTGCGCCACTTGGGGTTAAATGGGCAGCTAAGCTACCTGTTGACACCTTGAAAAGAATATTTGCTGGCTTCTTGATTATTGTGGCGATTAAAATGATTTGGTCTTAGCTATTTTGTAGAAAATTCGGCATAATTTAGCTCTTGGGTCATAGGTATTAAAGTGATTTTACTAGGAATCACATAGGAAAGAATAAACATGAAAGCATATTTAGATTTAATGCGTCAGGTCTTTGAACAGGGTGTTGAAAAGTCAGATAGAACAGGCACAGGAACTAAGAGTATTTTTGGTCACCAAATGCGTTTTGATTTGGCAAAAGGCTTTCCGTTAGTTACCACGAAAAAATGTCACCTTAAATCTATTATTCATGAGTTATTATGGTTTATTAAAGGTGATTCTAATATTGCCTATTTACAAGAAAATGGTGTTAAAATTTGGGATGCATGGGCAACTGAAGAAGGAGAGTTAGGTCCAGTGTATGGCGTGCAATGGCGTAATTGGCCTGCTGCTGACGGTCAAACTATAGATCAATTAACTCAATTAATTGATGATTTAAAAAACAACCCTGATTCTCGCCGTCATATTATTACTGCTTGGAATCCGGCGTTACTGCCTGATACCTCGATTAGTCCAAGTGAAAATGCAAAGTTAGGAAAACAAGCTCTTCCTCCTTGTCATACACTTTTTCAATTTTATGTTTTAGATGGCAAACTTTCTTGTCAATTATATCAACGCAGTGCTGACATATTTTTAGGTGTGCCTTTTAATATTGCCAGCTATGCACTGTTTACTATGATGATTGCTCAAGTGTGTAACCTAGAGCTTGGCGACTTTGTTCATACTTTTGGTGACGCTCATTTATATTTAAACCATATGGAACAAGTGCAAGAGCAACTATCGCGTGAACCTTTAACTTTGCCAACTATGGCAATTAATCCCGAAGTAACCAGTATTTTTGATTTTAAATTTGAAGATTTCGAATTACAAAACTATCAATCACATGCCCATATTAAAGCTCCTATCTCTGTTTAATTTCTGTTAAGCGTATTGGTATATTATCAATACGCTTACGTTACTTTTTCATGTCATCTGTTTGTACAAACAATCTAAATTTGGTATGTTTTTAAACAAGTTACTATGAATAAATGATAAGCGACATGATTTTTAGCCTTGCTGAAAATGAAGATGAAGTAGAATTAGCCATCAAGCATGCAAGAAGTTCCTCTGCACTTACCTTCGATAAAATTAAAAAAGCATTCGATAGCTCTGAATTTAAATCATACTTGCTAGATGAAGACGCGGTCAGAGCGTTATCCGATGAACTTAATGCCAAGTTACTTGATGAAAGCTCAGATGAAGATATTGAGTTATCAAAAATCGTTGCCCATGCCGTAGATGCGCAGTTGAGTATCAATATATCTGATGATGCAATGAGCGCAGAGCTGTCACTAAGTTGTGCTCAGGGTGGAAAACATCTAAAAGCAAAAGAGGTGCTCAACTTTTTATCTGAAAATGAGATCAAAAAAGGGCTTTCAGGCGCCGCCATTAAATTAATTATTCGCCAGGCAAAAGAGTCAGAGTCCGGAGAAATATTATCGGTAAAAGTTGCTCAGGGCGCTTTAGCAATTAAAGGTGACGATGGTTTTATTGATTACTTAACTGATGATCCTATGGCACGTATTCTTGCCCCTAAAAAACTAGCGGATGGCAAAGTAGATATGCGCGACTTAGGGGATATTCTCTTTGTCAAAAAAGGCACTAAATTAGCCCAATTAATTGCACCAACAGATGGTGTGCCTGGTTACACGGTTACTGGTACTGTTTTGGAAAGTGAGGCTGGAGAGCCTGAAATAATTGAACTAGGTGAAGGAGTCAGTTTTTTTGATGAAGAAAATACTGTCATTATTTCGGATCTTGATGGTATGCCTAAACGCATACCAACCGGAGTTTCTGTTTTTGAGGTTTTTAGTGTTGACACCGTTGATGTTGGTATTGGAAATGTTAATTTTGATGGCACACTGATCGTACAAGGGGATATTGCTGAAGCTATGACGGTTAATGTGACTGGCGATGTAATTGTTGGTGGCACTATTGAATATGCTAAGGTTCGTGCGGGTGGTGATATTATTGTTGAGCAAGGGATTATTGGTCATCAAGTCGAAGGTGAGTTTGATGGTTTCTCAAATAGCTGTATGTTGGTTTCTGGCGGTTTTATCAAGGCAAAGTATATTCAATATGCCAATTTACGCGCTAAAGGAGATATAACCGTTGAAGCTTACCTTTCTCACAGTCAAGTAACATTAATAGGAGCATTGTGGGTAGGTAAAGAAAGTGCTGCAGATGGGAAGTTGTTTAGCTGCTATATCCAAGGGGGAAAAAGTATACATGCAGGGATCATAGGTTCTTTGTCTAGTGCTGCTACAACATTAGATTTTAACCACTTACTTGATGCTTATGCTGAGTTAAAAAATAAGCTGAATGATAAGAGTGAACACTTAATAGAAAGAACTCGTCAAATATCCAAGCTAATTTCTCAAATTGAAAATAAACAGCTAGAAAGAGAAGATTTATTATCTCGTTTAAATGATGCGTTAAAAAAGCAATTACCTCTAATCAGTAAAATAAATAAAAGCTATTACCAAACGACAGATAAAATGACAGAGCATATTAAAGTAATTGAAGTTGTAGCTACACATTCTATTTTATCTGGGGCTGAAATTTCTATTGCAGATGGCATTTGTTCATTTAAAAGAGAGTACGGCCCTACTAAGGTTTATTATGATAATCGTATAGTTGTTGAGCCAATTACCTCAGCGACAGAGGAAAATAAGGAGAATGAGAGCGAGTAATAGTCATGGTTGGCTTTAGCGGCAGCGATCAAAGCTATATGTTAGCTAAGCTGAGCTCAGATTTAGCCATGCATTGAGATGAACTTAGCTAATAGCTCATCTTCACTTTCAACATGGTTGACATCTTTTTTGATACAGTCGATAGGGCAAACTGAAATACAAGTGGGCTTATCGTAATGGCCAATACATTCAGTACATTTATCAGCATCAATTTCATAGATATCATCACCTAAAGTAATTGCCTGATTCGGACATTCTGGATCACACATGTCGCAGTTAATGCACGAATCTTCAATTATTAATGCCATCTATTACTTTGCCTGATTCTGAGCAAATGGATGACGCGTTGTGCCACCCTCTTCAAGGTATCTCATAATAATGCTGAATTTAAGGTCAAGCTCAGGGGAAAGTTCAGAGTCATCATCAAGTTTGATAAAAACCTTATGGCCAGAGCCTTTAGCATCATCAATGAATTCACCTTTGGCATTCTCCATATGAGTTAAGGTAAAAGTTTTATTTCCTTTAGGTGTCATGAGTTCAATTTGATCACCCACTAAAAACTTGTTTTTAACATCAATCTCAATCAGACCGGTAGCATCACTTCTACTGAGCACTTCGCCAACAAATTGTTGAGTATCACTCTTTGAATAACCGTAGTCGTAGTTTTGTGTATCGCCATGACGATGACGTTGTAAAAAGCCTTCGGTATAACCACGGTGTGCTAGGTGCTCTAAGTCTGTATTGAGTTGTGGATTAAATGGCTTGTCACCCAATGTGTCTAAAATAGCTTGGCTATATATTTGTGCGGTGCGGGCACAGTAGTAAAAGGATTTGGTTCGACCTTCAATCTTAAGCGAATGTACACCTATTTTAATTAAACGCTCTACATGCTCTACGGCGCGTAAATCTTTGGAATTCATAATATAAGTGCCGTGCTCATCTTCAAATGCAGGCATATATTCCCCCGGGCGACCTTGTTCTTGCAATAACACAATATCGTCAACCGGCTTTTCGTCAGGCATATAAATATTAACTGGCTCGGCAATTACGTCGCCTGTTTCTGTTTCTTTCGCGGCGTGCACATCATATTTCCAACGGCAAGAATTGGTGCAAGTGCCTTGATTTGGGTCTCGCTTGTTGATGTAGCCAGATAATAAACAGCGGCCAGAATAAGCCATACACAATGCACCATGCACAAAAACTTCAATTTCCATTTCAGGACAATGCAATCGAATATCTTCTATTTCATCTAATGAAAGCTCTCGAGAAAGAATGACTCTTTCAACCCCTTGTTGATACCAAAATTTAACGGTTGCCCAGTTCACTGCATTCGCTTGCACGGAAAGGTGAATGCTTATTTCTGGAAAGTTTTCTCTTACCAACATGATCAAGCCCGGATCGGACATGATCAAGGCGTCAGGCTTCATCGCAATAACAGGGGCTATATCTTTAAGAAAGGTATTTAATTTACTATTATGCGGCGCTATATTATTAACTAGGTAGAATTTTTTCCCAAGCTGATGAGCTTCTTCAATACCTTCTTTAATAGTGGCTAAGTTGAATTCATTATTACGAACACGTAATGAGTAGCGAGGCTGTCCTGCATATACAGCATCTGCGCCGTAAGCAAATGCGTAGCGCATATTTTTTAAACTACCTGCAGGGGATAATAATTCTGGTTTTAGCATCAGGGTAAATTCATGATAAAAAGGCGCGCATTATAGGGATAGCGCCTGAAGTTTACAATTAAAGTGCCCACTGCTTTGATCTTGATCAATTTCAGTTGAAATAGTCATGTTTTTATTCGGTTCGCCTGTTTTTTGTACTGTATTGATAAATTTAACATTATGGAGTAAAAAAAATATTAACTAGCTAATTATGTGCTACTTTTAAAGAGAGAAGAATAATAGGCTGAAAAGGTATCTTTATGGGAACGGAAAACGCACTTTATACAATATTAGTTGAAAAAATTAAGCAGGGGAGCTTGGTATTACCGACTCTGCCTGAAATTGCCCTTAAAGTTAGAGAGTCTGCTGATGATCCTGAGGTTAACCTGAATCATATGAGTGAAGTGATCAGTCTAGATCCTGCGCTTTCTATGGGCATGTTAAAGGTTGCCAATAGTGCAATGTTAGGACGAAGCGTTAAAGTTGAAACAGTAAACCAAGCGGTTACTCGTATTGGTTTAAGGCAAATTAAGAGTATTGCAACAGCGATGGCACTTGAGCAAGTGTTTGTTTCAGAAAATAAAATTGTAGCATTGTATTTGAAGAAATCATGGGCTAAAACGGTCGATGTTGCTTCTGTTGCTATTAGTTTAATGACCTTTTATTTACGAGCCAATAAACATGCACCATTGAGTTTAGATAATGTTGCTCTGGCCGCTTTAGTCCATAGTATTGGTGTTTTACCTATATTAACTGAGGCTGAAAGTCATCCAGATGTATTTGCTAATCCTACTTTCTTGCAACAAGCGATCATTAAGTTATCTTCAGATATTGGTGTAGAAGTGACTAAAGCTTGGGGATTTTCAGAAGAACTCACCGAGATAGTGAAGTCTTGGAGCGATTTAACGGTATTGCCAGTTGAAGCTCATTATCTTGATTTTATCCGAGCAGGAGCTATTTATCATGATATTTTCAAAAATGAATCAACAAGAGCTGCACTATTAAAAAGCTATGTGAGTAAAGGTATTATGCCGGATATTGAATTTATGCAAAGTGTAGAATTTGAAGCACTAGTTATTGATGTGAAAGCCATGTTTAGCTAGTTTATAAAGTTCTTTAGATATAAAAAATCCAGCCTTTTGGCTGGATTTTTTTTGAACAGTAGTGCTTAGAATAAAGGGTCAGCTATTACTCACCATCTAAGAAACTTTTCAATTGCTCAGAGCGAGAAGGGTGACGCAATTTACGTAATGCTTTTGCTTCAATTTGACGAATACGTTCACGTGTAACATCAAACTGTTTGCCCACTTCTTCTAACGTGTGATCGGTATTCATATCAATACCAAAACGCATTCTTAATACTTTTGCTTCACGGGCAGTTAAACCTGCCAATACTTCATGTGTTGCATTTTTTAAGTTTTCAGAAGTTGCAGAGTCAACTGGTAATTCACCGCTGCCATCTTCTATAAAGTCACCTAAGTGTGAATCTTCATCATCACCAATTGGCGTTTCCATTGAAATAGGCTCTTTCGCTATTTTCAATACCTTACGAATTTTATCTTCAGGCATTATCATGCGTTCAGCTAATTCTTCAGGTGTTGGTTCACGACCCATTTCTTGTAACATTTGACGAGAAATACGATTAAGTTTGTTAATCGTTTCAATCATGTGTACTGGAATACGAATTGTACGTGCTTGGTCAGCAATTGAACGAGTGATTGCTTGGCGAATCCACCATGTTGCATAAGTTGAGAATTTGTAACCACGACGGTATTCAAACTTATCAACAGCTTTCATCAAACCAATGTTACCTTCTTGGATCAAATCCAAGAATTGCAAACCACGGTTGGTATATTTCTTCGCAATAGAGATAACTAGACGTAAATTCGCTTCAACCATTTCTTTCTTCGCACGACGAGCTTTCGCTTCACCAATTGACATACGACGGTTAATGTCTTTTATACCATGTACGTTTAAGAAAGTTTCTTCTTCAAGCATGTTGAGTTTGTAAATACAACGTTCAACATCTAATTCAATATCAGGCATTCTTGAAGAATAAGAGTGACCAGCAGACTTTTGTTCGTCAAACCAATTTTTTGACGTTTCGTTACCAGGAAATATCTTGATAAAGGTTGCTTTTGGCATACCAGCACCAACAACACAGTGCTTCATGATCAGACGTTCTTGAACACGTAATCTGTCCATAACGCTACGCATGTTTTTAACTAATTTATCAAATAATTTAGGAATTAAGCGAAACTCTTTGAAAACTTCAGCAAGTGCGTCAATCCCAACTTGTGCCTCCGCATGGCCACGTCCTTTAGCCGCGATGATTTTATTAGCCTTTTCATAAGCTTCACGAAGTGCAGTGAACTTTTCTTTTGCAAGTTCAGGACAAGGACCAGTATCCTCTTCTTCCTCATCTTCGTCGTCATTTCCATCTTCATCAGCTAAATCTTCTTTAGATAATTCAGAGCCGATATGAGTCGCAGCTGCAGGAACTTCTTCTTCTTGGGCATCTGGGTCTAAAAAGCCAATAATGATATCAGTTAAACGAAGTTCTTCAGCTTCAAAGCTATCCCACATTTCAAGCAAATGATTGATTGCTGGCGGATATTCTGCAACGGAACGTTGCACTTCTTTAATGCCTTCTTCGATGCGTTTAGCAATAACTATTTCGCCCTTACGGGTTAATAGTTCAACTGTTCCCATTTCGCGCATATACATACGTACAGGATCGGTTGTTCTGCCTATTTCACTTTCAACGGTAGCAAGTGCTTGCGCAGCAGCTTCAGCAGCATCTTCATCAGTATTTCCTTCAGACATCATAAGATCGTCTTTATCAGGAGCATTTTCAAATACTTGTATGCCCATGTCGTTGATCATGCGAACAATGTCTTCAACTTGGTCTGAATCGATAATATCTTGTGGAAGATGATCGTTAACTTGAGCAAACGTTAAATAACCTTGCTCTTTACCTTTGGTAATTAACTCTTTGAGTCTAGATTGTGGGGCTTGATCCATTGACGAGTGTCCACCTAATTTATGGCTATCAAAATAAGAACGTAAGCCGGAAATTATAGCCAATTGGTTATAAAATTACCAGCCTTAAACCGTTCTCGTACTGTTTTAATTCTCTTATACCCATTCCATCAACTTTCTTCTGAGTGCGAACTAACTCAATGGAACAAGTACTACTTATATATTACGCGCTAAGTAAACTATGTAACTCTTGTTTTTCTTCTTTGCTAAGGCCAGAAGATTGTTCTTTGTTTAATAATTGCTCAGTGCGTTGTTCAATAAAAATATTTAAAAAACTTTCAATCACATCGAGAAACATTGCTTCCGCATTTTCTGGTTCAACATGATGTTGCAAACACATTAATTTAGTTAATTGCTTACTTTCAGGTGTGCCTCGAAAGTGTTCAATTAATTGAGCGCTATTTATCCCTTCATGATTTTGGCATAAAGTCAGCAACTGATTTAGCAAGGGAATACCTGGCATATCTAATTGTTGAAGTATATCTGCACTTGGTAATACATTAACCATATGGGGATGCTCTAGCAATAATGCAATAGCAAGCCTAATTGGAGTTACTTTAGTGTGTTTTATAACGACTTTTTTTGTATCTTGACTATGCCGTTTACGTAATTCTTCTAATCTTTTTTCGCTACCACGGGCAAACTTATTAGCAATGGAAGAAATAATGCTTTGCTTGAGAAAGCTTTCCGGTAATTTATTTAAATAGGGCTGAAAAAGCTCAACTAATTTTGAAGTGCCTTCATTGGTATTTAAATTGGTTTGCTCGGATAAATTTTTCAATAAAAACTCAGATAACGGCATGGCATTATCTAAAATTGTTTCAAACGCCTGTTGACCTTTTTCACGAATCAATGAATCTGGATCTTCACCGTCAGGTACAAAAACAAACTTAAGAGAATAGCCGTCTTGAATAAGGGGTAAAGCATTATCCATCGCGCGCCAAGCAGCATCTCGACCTGCTCGATCACCGTCGTAACAACATATGACTTCTTTTACTGTTCTAAAAAGGGTTTGTAATTGCTCTTCAGTTGTTGAAGTACCGAGTGAAGCAACGGCATAATTCACCCCGTGTTGCGCAAGGGCGACAACATCCATATATCCTTCAACAACAACTAAACGACTCAGTTGCTTAGTTGCTTTTTTAGCTTCGTACAAGCCATATAGTTCCTGACCTTTATGGTAAATACGTGTTTCTGGGGAATTTAAGTATTTTGGAGTACCATCCCCTAATACCCGTCCACCAAAACCAATAGCTCGACCACGCTTATCACGAATAGGGAACATGATCCGGCCACGAAAACGGTCATAAGGTTTGTTTTTGTCACCTTGAATTGCCATGCCTAAATCAATTAACTGTTGAGTTACTGATTGGCCTTTAGCAAAACTTTTCATCATGCCGTCCCAAGTATCACTAATATAACCAATGCCAAAGGTTTTAACTATCTCTCCACTTAAACCACGCCCTTTAAGGTAAGTTATTGCTTCTGCTTTGTCTTGAGCAACTTTTAACTGTTGTTGATAAAAGCGAGCGATGGTATTCATTAGCTCATAATCATCTTGCTTTTGTTGGTAAGCTTGTTGTTGCTTTAATTGCTGAGCAGGTGATTGATTATTTTGCTCTCGTGGTACTTCCATACTGTAATGAGAAGCAAGTTCTTCAATTGCGTCTGGAAATTCAAGCCGATCAAATTCCATTAAAAATGAAATGGCATTGCCATGTTCTCCACAGCCAAAGCAATGGTAAAACTGTTTATCGGGACTAACACTAAATGATGGAGATTTTTCTGTATGAAAAGGACAACAAGCTTGGTAATTTTTTCCGGCTTTTTTTAAAGGCACTCGAGAATCGATCAATTCAACGATATCAGCGCGCGCTAATAAATCATCAATAAATTGTCGAGGGATCATGTTTGCCATTAAAATAAGTGCCTATCAGATTTGTTGATAAAATTAAAAGTTAGCTCAGAGTTGACGATAAATTTACAGTTCTACTTTATAGTAAATATAAAAAAACCGCATCTATAAAGAGGCGGTTTTTCCGAGAAATATAAACTTAATTAACTATTGAGTGCAGCTCTAACTTGACCACTTACTGCGCCTAGATCAGCTTTACCTTGCATAACAGGTTTTAAAATTGCCATTACTTTACCCATATCAGCCATTGAAGCTGCATCAGACTCAGTAATTGCGTTAATAATTAATTGTTGAATTTCATCTTGTGTGAGTGGTTGTGGTAAAAACTCTTCTAGCACAACAACTTCAGCTGCTTCTTTTGCTGCCAATTCTTCACGACCACCATCGTTAAACATTTTGATAGATTCTTTTCTCTGTTTAACCATTTTGGTTAAAAGAGGAAGAATATTCTCTTCAGTTGCTTCAGTGTTGTGATCAATTTCGGCTTGCTTGATAGCAGATAATGCCATACGAATTACACCAAGACGAAGTTTGTCTTTGGCGCGCATGGCATTTTTCATTTCATCTTTGAGTTGAATTAATAAGCTCATAGCTAAACTCAAATACTAACTAAGATTAGTCTTAGTACATGCGAACGCGACGAGCGTTCTCACGAGAAACTTTTTTAGCGGCACGTTTAACAGCGGCTGCTTTCTTACGCTTACGTTCCCAAGTTGGCTTTTCATAACATTCGCGACGACGAACTTCTGAAAGAATTCCTGCTTTTTCACATGAACGTTTGAAACGACGTAAAGCTACGTCAAATGGTTCGTTTTCTCTTACTTTGATTACTGGCATGTACTTGTTTACCTTAGTTATGTATCTATATAAATCGGTGTTTGACTTCAATAATACTAACGATATTGACGTTGAGATTATTTTGTCTACACCCGCTCTATCAAAAATGGGTGACGTATTCTACTGCTAACCGCTAAGCGAAGTAAAGGATAATAACTAATAAAAGGGACAAATAAACTGGTGAATTTACATCATGACGGGTAAAATCGCGTCCTGAACTTTTTAAAGTATTTTTTAAGATTTTTTTGGATGTAGTGAATATGCGAATTTTAGGTATTGAAACCTCTTGTGATGAAACTGGTATTGCTATCTATGATGATGAGCAAGGCATTATGGCACATCGTTTATACAGTCAAATTGCAGTTCATGCAGATTATGGTGGAGTTGTACCTGAATTAGCTTCACGCGATCATGTGCGTAAAACTATTCCGTTAATTCAAGACGTTTTAAAAGATGCTAACTTAACGCCTGCTGATTTAGATGGTGTTGCTTATACTGCCGGCCCCGGACTTGTTGGAGCATTATTAGTTGGTTGCTCTATTGGGCGAAGTTTAGCCTATGGTTGGAATTTACCTGCAGTGCCTGTTCATCATATGGAAGGGCATTTGCTTGCGCCGATGTTAGAAGATGATGTGCCTGAATTTCCTTTTGTCGCCTTATTAGTTTCAGGTGGACATACCATGTTAGTGAGAGTTGATGGTATTGGACAATATGAATTGTTGGGTGAGTCAGTTGATGATGCTGCAGGTGAAGCGTTTGATAAAACTGCTAAGTTATTAGGATTAGATTACCCAGGCGGACCAGCGTTATCAAAAATGGCACAGCAGGGAACTAAAGGGCGTTTTAAGTTTCCTCGACCAATGACCGATAGACCGGGGCTTAACTTTAGTTTTAGTGGCTTAAAGACAGCTACGGCAACGGCGATTAAAAAAGAAATTGCGATGAATGAAAAAAATGGCTTACAAGGCATGGATGAGCAAACACATGCAGATGTTGCTTATGCTTTTCAAGAAGCTGTGGTTGATACCTTAGCGATTAAATGTCGTCGGGCACTAGAACAATGTCAATTGAAAAGATTGGTTATTGCGGGTGGTGTTAGTGCAAATAGTGCTTTACGAGAAAAGTTAGCTAGCACTGTTAAAAAATTAGGCGGAGAAATTTTTTACCCTAGACCCGAGTTTTGTACCGATAACGGTGCGATGATCGCTTATGCAGGGTTACAGCGATTAAAGGCAGGTGTAGATACTGAATTAACCTTTAAAGCGCAACCACGATGGCCCTTAGATAGTTTAGAAAAAGTATAGCTTGGAAAAAGTTTAGGTTAGAGATAGTTGAGATCAAATTAGACTAGATTAAAAACTATTTATCGCTATGAGTTGATATTTTAGTTTCAGTACCTTTAAGTAATCGAACAATATTTTCTCTGTGTCGAAAGATAATGAGAGCAGATAACATTAGTACAGGGTAAGTATAAATCGGTTTTAATAGCCAAGTATAAAAAGGCGCTAAGCTGACAGCTACTATTGCTGCCAAACTTGAATAGCGTGTTAACTTAGCGACAAAGAACCAAGTTAAAATTAACATTCCACCTAAATCTAGCCCTATCGGTAATAATACGCCAAAAGCTGTTGCTACCGCTTTTCCACCTTTAAAATCAAAAAACAACGGATACATATGACCTAAACAGGCGGCCAGTCCAATAATGCCAATATAAATGGGCTCTACTTTTAAAAAGTATGCAGCCCAAACGGGAATGGTTCCCTTTAAAATGTCTAAAAAGAGCACTGTGCTGGCAACAAAGTTATTACTTATTCTAAGAACGTTTGTGGCTCCAGGATTATTTGAACCGGTAGTTCTAGGATCTGGATATCCCAATAGTTTACAGATTAAAATAGCACTTGAAATAGAGCCAAGCAGATAAGCCGCTATTGTCATTGCAATAGTAATTAATAACATTTGTCTTTCCGCTCCTTATGGTTAAATTAGTCTCTATTTTTATTGTTTAGTTGTTGTATCTATTACTTTGCTAGTTTTTCTACGCCTGCACAGGTAAACTCGCCATTAATTTCATCAACTTTATATTTGGTGGTTGACCTCTATTAGGATAATCACTTTAAACGCTATAGAGAAGCATTTTATGGATAAAGTATTTATTCAAGGGTTAAACATTCAAACCACCATAGGTTTTTATGCATGGGAAAAAGAAATCAAACAAACTTTAGTGATTGATTTGACTATGGGCTGGCACACCGCAAAAGCGGCTGAAAATGATGAGTTAGCTCAAACGCTTGATTATGCAGATATCTCTGAAAAAATATCATTGTTTGCAAATGCAAATCCTGTAGATTTACTAGAAACACTAGCGGAACGATTAGCTTCTTATTTAATGACGACTTACAACATACCTTGGTTAAAGTTAGCAATTGGTAAACCCGGTGCGGTGCATAACGCAGTTACAGTCGGCGTTGAAATAGAACGAGGTTGTCAGTTGTAATGGCTCAAGTTTTTGTTTCTTTGGGAACCAATGTTAACCGTGATGAAAACTTGCACAAAGGTTTACTGGCAATGCAACAAGCTTTTGGTTCGTTAACTTTATCCTCACTATTTGAAAGTGAAGCTGTCGGTTTTGATGGTGCAGCTTTTTATAATATGGTGATTGCTTTTAGTAGTGATAATAGTGTTGAACAAGTAGGTGAAGCATTAAGAGAAATCGAATTTACCTTTGGACGTACGCTTGATGCTAAAAAATTTAGTCCAAGGACTTTAGATTTAGATATGTTGTTGTTTGATGACTTGATATTACAAACGCCAGTGCAAATTCCTCGTGATGAAATTACTGAAAATGCTTTTGTACTTTGGCCGCTTGCAGAAATTGCAGGTCAAACACTTCATCCAGTACTCCAGAAAAGTTATCAAACACTTTGGCAAAATTATAATAAAAACAAACAACAATTACTGAAAATACCGTTTGATTTTCAAGGATAACGAAAAAGTATTATGACTACATTAGAAATATTTTTATTAGCGATCATTCAAGGCTTAACAGAGTTTTTACCGATTTCAAGCTCAGCTCACCTAATTTTACCCTCTGCAGTTCTTGGTTGGAAAGATCAAGGCATAGCGCTTGATGTTGCTTTACATGTTGGTACTTTGTTGGCAGTAGTGATTTATTATCGTAAAGAAGTTGGCACTATGGCTGTTGCTTTGTTTGGTACTTTAGGTTTAGGTCCAAGCAAGCACGACAAGCGCTCTTTTGATGGTCAATTAGCGTGGTGGATCTTATTAGCAACCATACCATTAGGTGCAATTGGCTTTATAGGTCATGACTTTATTGATGCTAATCTACGTACTGCAGCGGTGATTGCCGTAACAACGTTGTTATTTGGATTTTTACTTGGTTTTGCTGATATTTCAGCGGGAAAAAGAACAGACGAACAAGATGTAAGTATTGAAAATCTGGGCTTTAAAGGGGCGATGCTTATAGGTTTAGCACAAGCCTTGGCATTAATCCCTGGCACCTCTCGTTCAGGTATCACCATGACGATTGGTTTGTTGCTAGGGCTCAGTAGAGTCAATGCTGCACGTTTTTCTTTTTTGTTATCTATTCCGGCGATTGCAATGGCGGGCGGTTATTTAACGTTCAAACTCATCACTTCAACAGAAGCCGTTGATTGGCAAGCACTTGGCTTAGGTAGTGTATTGGCCTTTTTTAGTGCTTATGCTTGTATCCATTATTTTCTGATTTTAGTAGCTAAAATGGGCATGATGCCGTTTGTTATATATCGTTTGGTCTTAGGTACTGGCTTGATTTTGTTCTTAATGAGTTAGTCGTCTGGCTATTATAAATAGCAAACATACCGTTTTTTGTTGGTGTATTTCAGTTAACGTAAACGTCAAATAATTAGTGTTTAAGTTCCATTCTTTGTTTATTATGTATGCATTGAAATGTTATTTAATAATAAAGAGTAAATTGTAATGGATCTTTCGTTAACCGAAGAACAAATGATGATTCAAGATATGGCGAAGAAATTTGCTGAAACTGAGCTAGCTCCTGTTGCCGCTCAACTTGATGAAAGCCAAGATCAACGTTTATTTTTGCAAAACTTAGCTCAGCTCACTGAATTAGGTTTTATGGGATTAAACATTAAAGCTGAATATGGCGGGGTTGAAGCTGGCTCTGTTGCCTTTAGTTTAGCTATTACAGAGATTGCTCGAGCTTGTGCTTCTACAGCAGTAACGACTTCAGTTACTAATATGGTTGCAGAAGTTATTCAAGCTATTGGCAGTGAAGATCACAAACAAAATTACCTACCTAAATTATGCAGTGGCGAATATAAAGCCGGTGCTTTTTGTTTGACCGAAGCAAGTGCGGGTTCTGATCCTGCAGGTATGAAAACTAGCGCGGTACAAGATGGCGATGAATATGTTTTAAATGGTAGTAAATTATTTATCACCAGTGCTAGCTTTGCTGGTTTATTTGTTGTTTGGGCGGTTACTGATGCGGATGCCCCCAAAGGCAAAGGGATTTCTTGTTTTTTAGTAGAAGCGGATACTGACGGTATTACGGTGAGTAAAGCGGAAGAAAAAATGGGACAAAAAGCATCTCCTACCAATGAAGTAAATTTTAATAATTGTCGTATTCCAGCCAGTGCGTTAATGGGACAAAAGAATAAAGGTTTTGGTGTTGCTGTTGGTGAGCTTGCTGGCGGAAGAATTGGCATTGGTTCTTTAGCGCTTGGAATTGGCATGGCTGCAATGGATTATGCTAGACAGTATTTAACAGAGCGTAAGCAATTTGGGCAACCGCTGGCTAATTTCCAAGGATTACAATGGAAGCTTGCAGATCGTTACACTGAACTTGAAGCGGCACGTTTATTATTAATGCAAGCAGCGTATACCAAAGAGCAAGGCTTACCCTTTGGTAAGTCAGCCTCTATGGCAAAACTTTTTGCTACTGAAAAAGCCAACGTTGCTTGTTATGATGCTTTGCAGATGATGGGCGGTGCAGGTTATATTAAAGAATATCCGTTAGAGCGCATGGCTAGAGATGTTCGAGTTACCTCTATTTATGAAGGGACTAGTGAAATTCAGAAAGTCATTATCGCTCGTGCTTTATTAAGTGAAATTTCATAAGCTTACCTGTTAATTATTGCTGTTTATTTTAAGAAAGAAATAAACAGCAAAATTTTAATCATTTAGATGAATAATATCTTATCCTCCCTCTTGTAACTTACTTGTTTGCCCCAACTATTTAACTATTGAAGAAAAATATGCGGGCATAAATGTGAGTTCAAATACAGTAGCAATAACCTTAGAAAACTTTCAACAAGTCATCTTAGATGAATCAAAAAGCAAATTGATTCTTGTGGCCTTTTGGGCAGAACAAGTGCCTGAAAGCCTCGAATTGCGAGATAAACTAGCTATTGGTCTAACCTCGTTTGAAGAGCATATTTTACTAGCGACAGTTGATTGCCAAACTCAGCAGCAAATTGCTCAGCAATTTGGTATTCAAGGTTTACCTACTGCGATATTAGTAAAAGATGGTCAACCACTTGATGGTTTGTCTGGCCCTCAAACGGATGAAAGTATTAAAGAATTCTTAATAAAGCATTTACCAAAAGAAGAAGAGTTATTATTAGCGCAAGCTCGTGAATTGGTTAATCAAGCACAAGTTACTCAAGAACATATTCATCAAGCATTTTCGATTATTTCACAAGCTTACCAATTGAATAGTGAACGTGCCGATATTAAGTTAGTGCTAGCTGATGTTTATATTCAAACAGGTAAAATTAGTGAAGCTGAAGCTTTATTAACGACCATTTTAATGGTGGATCAAGACAGCTATTACACCGCTATTATGGCAAAGCTTGAGTTAGCATCAAAAGCTGCAGACTCTCCTGAAATTCAAGCATTAGAAACACAACTTATAGAAGATGAAACTAACGTTGAATTACAACAGCAATTAGCTGCGCAATATAGTCAAGTGAACCGCCATGAAGAAGCATTAAATATGTTGTTTCGCTTAATGCAAAAAGATGGCTCTGATCAAAAAAGCAAAGATTTATTGCTCGATATATTAAAAGCTTTGCCCGATGGTGACCCATTAGCAACTAAGTTTCGCCGTAAACTTTATACGCTAATGTACTAATTATTTTTAGGTGCCCGCTACTTATGTTTTTAATTTGTCGACAAAAGTTTTTCTGAACTTAGCTAGTTTAGGGGAAACCACTGCTTGGCAATATTGATTGTCAGGATTATTATTAAAATAATCCTGATGATAATCTTCACCACAAAAGAAGGCTGTTTTTTCAACGACTGAGGTGACAATTTTTTCAGGCCAAATTTGTTGCTGATTAATTTCTGTGATGATTGCTTCGGTTAATTGTTTTTGCTGCTCATCGTGATAAAACACGGCTGAGCGATATTGACTGCCAATATCATTACCTTGGCGATTTAATTGTGTTGGATCGTGCAGCACAAAGAAGATTTCTAGAATTTCTCGAAAATTAATTACACTTACATCGAAGGTCAATTGAACCACTTCTGCATGACCAGTGTCGCCACGACAAATTTTTTCATAGCTTGGTGATTTATCATGACCACCCATATAACCAGACTCTGCTTTAATAATGCCTTGCAGACTATTAAATGCGCTTTCTATACACCAAAAGCAGCCACCTGCTAACGTTGTTTGTTGTAGTGGGATAGTCATTAGA
>Ga0209395_1000577_pt1 | contig 53398 bp, 59 predicted proteins | sample GOMGulsemesocosm_3_FD_184635 | JGI IMG/M metagenome (GOLD analysis project Ga0209395, IMG submission 184635) | Methane-oxidizing microbial communities from mesocosms in the Gulf of Mexico - GOM9D Gulf of Mexico (SPAdes) (version 2) | ecosystem: Environmental > Aquatic > Marine > Cold seeps... | reverse complement strand
AGAGATGCTACTGGTGCCGGAATGATGGATTGTAAAAAATCATTAGTTGAGGCTGAAGGAAATTTCGACAAAGCATTAGATATATTGCGTAAAAAAGGTCAAAAAGTTGCTGCAAAAAGAGCTGACAGAGATTCTTCTGAAGGAGCTGTTATTGCTGTAGTTAATGATGATTCAACTGCTGGCGCAGTTGTTTGTTTAAACTGCGAAACTGACTTTGTTGCTATGAATGATAATTTTGTGAAATTAGCAAAAGACTTCGCTAACTTAGCGTTATCTTATGACACAAAAGAAGATTTCTTAGCTGCTGATTATAACGGTATGACTATTGCTGAAAAGTTAATAGAACAAACTGGAGTAATTGGTGAGAAAATTGAAATCGGTGGATATAAAAAATTAAGTGCTCCTTTCGTAGGATCATACATTCACGTTGGAAACAAAATCGCTTCTATTGTAGGTTTATCTGCAGCTGTAGATAACGCTGCTGTATTAGGTAAAGATTTAGCTATGCAAGCTGCCGCAATGGGAGCAAGCACTTTATCTTACAAAGATTTTGATCCTGAATTCGTAGCATCAGAAACTGAAGCTAGAATTGCTGTTATTGAAAAAGAAAATATTGAATTAGGACGTTTAGGAAAAACTCTTAAAAATGTACCTCAATACATTTCTATGTCTCAATTATCTGACGACGTTATTGCTCAAGCAGAAGTTACTGCTAAAGCACAATTAGCCGCTGAAGGTAAACCAGAAAAAATCTGGGACAAAATTCTTCCAGGAAAAATGGAACGTTTTATCTCTGACAATACTACTCTTGATAAAGAGCAATGTTTATTAGATCAAGAATTTATTAAAGAAGCAAAACAAAATGTTGCTGAATATGTGAAAACATATGGTGATGTTTCAGTTACAGCTTTTGAAAGAGTATCTTTAGCATAAGTACTTTTATAATTCAAAATAAATTAAAGCTTCTCAGAAATGAGAAGCTTTTTTTATACAGCAATATTAAGAACATAGAAATGCTATTAATAAGACTAATTAACTTAATTATTTATCATTAGTATTGAAAGAAAGGAATTCAAATGTATATTTGCACAAATCATTCACAGCTATGCACTACAAAAGAATACTTTTAAAATTATCAGGAGAAGCCTTAATGGGTGAACGTCAATACGGAATTGACCCAAAAAGATTAGCGGAATACGCTCAAGATATAAAAGAACTGGTAGATAAAGGCGTAGAAATTGCAATCGTTATTGGTGGTGGAAATATCTTTAGAGGTGTCGCTGGAGCAAGCAACGGAATGGATCGTGTTCAAGGGGACTACATGGGAATGTTAGCTACCGTGATAAATGGTTTAGCCCTTCAAAGCGCATTAGAAGATGCCGATGTACAAACAAGACTACAAACAGCTATAAAAATAGAAGCTATTGCAGAACCATACATTAAAAGAAGAGCAACAAGACACTTAGAAAAAGGTAGAGTTGTTATTTTTGGTTCTGGAACAGGAAATCCGTATTTTACAACAGATTCAGCTGCGGTATTACGTGCTATTGAAATAAATGCTGATGTAATCCTAAAAGGAACTCGTGTAGATGGAATTTACAATGAAGACCCAGAAAAAAACCCTGATGCAGAAAAATTTGATTTTATCACATTTGATGATGTAATCAAAAAGGGACTAAAAGTAATGGACATGACTGCTTTTACTTTAAGCCAGGAAAACAATTTACCAATTGTTGTTTTTGACATGAATACGAGAGGAAACTTATTAAAAGTTGTTTCAGGAGATCAAATAGGTACAAAAGTAAACAACTAAATTTATTTGGCTTAGCTATTGATTTAACACAAATAATTAATATTTTTACTCAAGGTAAAAAACCTTGAATAATCAACCTGTAAATCGGGTGAAAATTTAACTTTATGGAAGAAATTAACTTCATTATAGACAGCGCAAAAGAAGGAATGGACAATGCTATAGCTCATTTAGAAAAACAACTGCGTATTATTAGAGCTGGAAAAGCATCTCCAGCAATGTTAAGTAGTGTTAAGGTTGATTATTATGGCTCAGCCACTATCCTATCACAAGTTGCTAATGTAAATACACCAGACGCAAGAACTATTACCGTACAACCTTGGGAAAAAAACTTATTACAAGAAATTGAAAAAGCAATTATGAATGCTAATTTAGGATTCAATCCAATGAACAATGGAGAAAGTATTATCATAAACGTACCTGCTCCTACTGAAGAGAGAAGACGAGAATTAGCTAAGCAAGCTAAAGGAGAAACTGAAGACGCTAAGGTTGTTGTTAGAAATAATAGAAAAGATGCAAATCATGAAATTAAAAAATTAGAGGACGCATCTGATGATATGAAAAAGAATGCTGAAGATTCAGTTCAAACAATTACTGACGATGCAGTTAAAAGAATTGACGAAATTCTAGTTGCTAAAGAAAAAGATATCATGACGGTTTAATCATCATTAAATATCACATATTCAAAAAAACGGCTTTAATCGCCGTTTTTTTTTATTCCTATACACAATGGTAAATAATTACATTTTTTTACCTTTGTTATCCTTTATAATCTAATTATGACAAAATTATTTAGCGTTGGTTTTTGGGCTGCTATTGCTCGAATTATATTAAAGAATCGAATTCTTATTCTTGTTCTTGTGACTATAGCCACTATAGGATTAGCAAGCCAATTTAAACATATGCGCTTCACATATACTGAAGCAAACTTGCTACCGGATGATCATGCAATTAATAAAGAATACTTTGAGTTTTTAGACACTTTTGGTGATGAAGGGAATTTAATTATTTTAGGTATTCAGGATGATTCGTTTTTTACCCCTGAAAAATTCAATGCCTGGAATACTTTAGCAGAGCAGTTAAACACTCATGAAAACATTACAAGCGTCATCGGTGTAGGAAATATTCCAACACTCGTGAAAAATGAGCAAAAAAAAGCATTTGACACAAAGCCACTTGTAGAAAGCCCAATAAAAACACAAGCTGAACTAGACAAATTAAGGACAAAACTATACTACAACCTTCCCTTTTATAATAAATTTTTATTCAATGCAGAGTCAAACACCTTTAGAACAGCGGTTTACTTAAAAAAGGATATCATAAACAAACCTGAGCGTAAAAAACTAATTGAACAATTTATAATTCCTAAAATAGAAGCCTTTAACAAAGAGTACAATTTAAGAGTTCGTGTTTCAGGAATGCCATATATCAGAACGCTTAATTCCAACACCATAATAAGCGAAATATCTTCTTTTATTCTTGCGGCGCTTCTCGTTACAGGTTTTATTTTCTATTTATTTTTTAAATCATTTCGAGCAACATTTATATCACTTTTTACAGTAGTTATTGGGGTAATGTGGACCTTTGGTTTATTAGGTTTTTTGCAATATGAAATTACCGTATTAACAGCGATAATACCACCATTAATTATTGTTATAGGAATACCTAACTGTGTGTTTTTAATAAACAAATACCAGTCAGAAGTAAAAAAACACGGTAATCAAGCAAAGTCATTACAACGCGTTATTACAAAAATCGGTAATGCAACATTAATGACTAATGTTACAACGGCAGCTGGATTTGCTACTTTTATTTTAACTAAAAGTGATTTATTGAGTGAATTTGGCACTGTTGCATCACTAAGCATCCTTTCCATTTTTATACTCTCATTACTCTTGATTCCTATCATATATAGTTTTATGCCATTACCAAAGCAAAAGCATTTAAACCATTTAAATAAAAAGTGGATTGATGGTTTTGTTAATTGGATGGTTGACATGGTAAAACACAAAAGAATAACAATTTATACAGGATCTTTAGCGCTATTAATAGCAAGCATGATTGGTATTTTTCAAATAAACGTGACTGGTAGCTTAATAGAAGATATGCCAAAGAACACTGATTTTTTTAGAGATATTCGTTTTTTTGAAAAAGAGTTTGATGGAATAATGCCTGTAGAATTCATGATAGATAGCAAACGTAAAAAAGGAATAATGAAGTTAGCTACCTTAAAACGAATGGACAAGCTTGAAGAGGCTATAAATGAAATACCAGAATTATCAAAGCCAATGTCAGTTGTTGGTTTAGTAAAATACGCCAAACAAGCATACTATAAAGGAAATCCAAAGTACTATCAATTACCAACTAACAACGAAAGGCTTTTTATACTTCCCTACGCAAAAAACGCAGATGCTGATAGTAACTTAATGAAAAGCTATGTTGATAGCACTGGCCAATATGCCCGAATAACAACTTTTATGAAGGACATTAGTACCGACCGAATGGAAGTTATTGAAGAGCAATTAAAACTTAAAATAGCCAAAATATTTCCTGAAGACCGTTATAATGTTATCATGACAGGTAAGGCGTTAGTATTTCAAAAGGGAACAAAATATTTAAGGGATAATTTATTTTTATCATTAGGATTAGCCATCGTAATCATATCATTATTTATGGCATATATGTTCCGATCTTTCAGAATGATTATAGTATCCTTAATCCCTAATTTACTCCCGTTACTAATTACTGCTGGATTAATGGGTTTTCTTGGCGTACCCATAAAACCATCTACTATTTTAGTATTTAGTATTGCTTTTGGAATATCGGTAGATGACACCATACACTTTTTAGCAAAATACCGACAAGAATTACAAGCACATAACTGGCAAATCCGAAAGTCAGTTTATGCCGCCTTACGCGAAACAGGAGTGAGTATGTTTTACACTTCTATTGTATTATTTTTTGGTTTCTCTGTATTTACCATTTCGAGCTTTGGAGGCACAGTTGCTTTGGGAGGATTAGTTTCAGTAACATTACTTTTAGCTATGCTTGCCAATCTATTACTTTTACCATCTCTTTTATTATCCTTAGAAAGGAGTATTGCTAATAAGAAAGTATTAATAGAACCAAGTTTTAATGTAATCCCTGAAGAAGAGGATACTCCATAAAAAAACCGTTAGCGTGCTAACGGTTTTTACCCCAAAAAAACTTACTTAACAAACTTCTTTAGTTTATTAGTATAAGCTAATGCAATTTACAACATCCATACACACTACCACTTCACCTAAATTAGGTATTTTTATATCACTATATTTAGTGATGTTTGTATTTAAAAATAAAATTTTTTAAGCCACATAAAAAATTATCTTTGCACCTCATTAAGGATGATTAATGTGATTTGCAAACAATTACATTTTATAATAGAAAAAAAAACAAGTGAAACCAGCAAAAAAGCCATTATTACAATGAAAATGGCCGTTAGCGAGTTTCGTTAGAATATTAAAATAATAGATATCACAATACATGAAATCAACATCAGTTTCAGAACTATTAAAAGGAAAACAAGTTTTACAAGAAGTAACTCTTAAAGGTTGGGTAAGGACATTCAGAGCAAAACGTTTTATTGCCTTAAATGACGGATCTACAATTAACAACATACAGTGTGTTGTCGATTTTGAAAATACCAATGAAGAAACGTTAAAGAGAATTACTACTGGAGCTGCAGTAGCAATTACCGGAACACTTATTGAAAGCCAAGGTAAAGGACAAAAAGTAGAAGTTGACGTTAAGACGATAGAGATTCTTGGGGATTCTGACCCAGAAACATACCCAATACAACCTAAAAAACATAGTTTTGAATTTTTAAGAGAAAATGCTCACTTAAGAACACGTACAAGCACATTTAGTGCGGTGATGCGTTTACGTTCTGCTATGTCATTTGCCATTCATCAGTACTTTAATCAAAATGAATTTCACTACATGCACACTCCAATTATCACTGGTAGTGATGCTGAAGGTGCCGGAGAAATATTTCAGGTAACAAATTTAGATGTAAAAAACCCTCCTTTAAATGAGGATGGCTCTGTTGATTACAGTAAAGATTTTTTTGGAAAAGAGACAAACTTAACAGTATCTGGTCAGTTAGAAGCAGAAACTTTTGCTATGTCATTAGGAAAAGTATACACTTTTGGGCCAACCTTCAGAGCAGAAAATTCAAACACTTCTCGCCACTTATCTGAATTCTGGATGATAGAACCTGAAGTGGCTTTTATGGATTTAGCTGGAAACATGGATTTAGCTGAAGACTTCTTAAAGTCAGTTATATCATATATTTTAGAGAACAATAAAGAAGACTTAGCCTTTTTAGAGCAACGTTTGTTGGATGAGGAAAAAACAAAACCTCAAAAGGATCGTAGTGAAATGTCATTAACCGAAAAATTACACTTTGTAGCTGATAACAACTTTAAACGTGTAAGTTATACTGAGGCAATTGACATCTTAAAAAATTGCAAGCCAAATAAAAAGAAAAAATTCAATTACATTATTGAAGAGTGGGGAGCAGATTTACAAAGTGAACACGAGCGTTTCCTTGTTGAAAAACATTTTAAATGTCCGGTAATTTTATTTGATTACCCAGCAAATATTAAAGCATTTTATATGCGTTTAAATGAAGATGGAAAAACAGTACGAGCTATGGATATTTTATTCCCTGGTATTGGTGAAATGGTTGGAGGATCACAACGTGAAGAACGCTTAGATGTACTACTTGACAAAATGAAGGCTTTAGACATTGATCCTGAAGAATTATCTTGGTATACAGACTTACGTAAATACGGAACAGCAACACACTCTGGTTTCGGTTTAGGGTTTGAACGTTTAGTTATGTTTGCTACAGGAATGAGTAATATTAGAGATGTAATACCATTTCCAAGAACACCACAAAACGCAGCATTCTAGACTTCAGAAAATAAAATCATAAAACTAACCTACAAGATAAAAAACCTTGTAGGTTTTTTTATCTTTACAATATTATGCTAAAACAATACCTACAGTTTAAATTATCTCAAAAATTATCTCCTCAACAAATTCAATTGATGAAGTTAATTCAATTGCCTACACAAGCATTTGAACAACGGATTAAACAAGAACTAGAGGAAAATCCAGCTTTGGACAATGGAAAAGAGGAGACTATTGAAGATGAATTTCAAGACGAGGACTATGATGACTCATATGATAATGAAACTATAAACACGGACGACATTAACATTGATGATTATTTAAGTGATGATGAAACCCCTAGCTATAGGTTACAAGCAAATAACTATAGTGCAGACGACGAGGAAAAAAGCATTCCATATGCTGCAGGAATGACTTTTACACAACACTTAATAAATCAATTAAACACCTTTAGTTTAAACGAACAAGAATATTTAATTGCTGAATTTTTAGTAGGAAGCATTGGTGATAGCGGGTACATTAGAAGAGAGTTATCCGACATTGTTGATGATTTGGCATTTACTCAAGGTGTATATACTACCGAAGAAGACGTTTTAAAAGTTTTAAAAATAGTACATACATTAGAACCAACAGGGGTTGGAGCAAGAAACCTACAAGAATGCTTATTACTTCAGTTAAAGCAAAAACCTAAGGAAAAAGCCACAGAACTAGCTATAAGCATCATAAATGAATCATTTGATCAATTTGCCAAAAAGCATTATAAAAAACTGCTTAAAAAATTTAATATCTCTGAAGAAGAACTAAAAGATGCTATTTTAGAAATTGAAAAATTAAACCCTAAACCCGGAGGAGGATATACTGGTAATAATAAAATTACCCAGCATGTTGTACCTGACTTTACCATTAAAATTATTGAAGGCCAATTAGAACTAACCCTAAACGGCAGAAACGCGCCAGAGCTACATATTTCTAACGAATACAGTAATATGTTAAAAGGCTACAAAGAATCCAAAACTAAAACCAAGTCACAAAAGGATGCAGTGCAGTTTATTAAACAAAAATTAGATTCTGCAAAATGGTTTATTGATGCCATCAAACAACGTCAACAAACACTTTTTGTAACCATGACGTCTATAATGCATTATCAGGAAGCATATCTATTAAGCGGTGATGAAATGGACTTAAAACCTATGATTCTTAAAGACATCGCTGACGAAATTAATATGGATATCTCTACCGTTTCAAGAGTTGCAAACAGCAAATATGTTGACACCCCTTATGGAACTAAACTAATTAAAGAATTTTTCTCTGAGTCCATGAAAAATGATAAGGGAGAAGATGTTTCAACTAGAGAAATAAAGAAAATATTAGGATCCGTAATTGATGTTGAGGATAAGAAAAAACCCTTAACCGACGAAAAACTAGCAGCACTATTAAAAGAAAAAGGCTACCCAATTGCTCGAAGAACAATAGCAAAATACAGAGAACAATTGGACATTCCTGTGGCACGCCTAAGAAAAAAAATATAATTTTGAATAGATTATTAACTTCCGTCTCGTATATTCTTCACCCACTATTCCTGCCCTTTTTTGGTGTTTGCCTATATTATAGTTTCACCTACAATTACCAAACAACTGAATACATTCAAAGTAGAGTTTTTCAACTGTTTATTCTTACGATTGTAATCCCTTTGCTAATTTTCAGAGTACTAAAAAAACTACAACTTTCATCCTCTATAATGATGGAAAATGTAAAAGAAAGGCGATTTCCGTACATCATTGGAGTAGCACTAAACCTATACATTACGCAATATGTGTTTAAAGAAAACATAGAGTTGGAACTACATTACTTTTTTGCTGGTATTACTTTTTCAAGTATTACTTTCTTAATTTTAAGTTATCTAAATTACAAAGCAAGCTTGCATACAGCAGCTATAAGCGGACTCACAATGTTTATAGCAGCACTTAGTATTCACTTACAACTAAATTTCATCATTCTTTTAAGCTTCTTAATTTTCAGTAACGGACTAGTTGCAAGCTCAAGGTTACACCTAAAATCCCATAATACCTTAGAACTATTAATTGGTTTTATAATTGGATTTCTACCACAATTTATGATGATGATCTATTGGGTATAAATAAGTATTTAATTAGTATTCACAGCACAAAGTCAATAACACAAAAGTTGAATTATTCATAGAACACTTCGTTTCTATTCGTTTTTTCCTAATTTCATTTCGCTGAAATTTTAGAATAGATAAAACATTAATCCAAATTTTATTTCAGTAACATCAATTGCCTCTCCATTGTACATTGCTTTATTTGAAAATAAACTATTTAAAGCATATGACACATAAAAATTCCACGTGTTCCATCCGAAACTAATATCTACATTAGTTTTTATTTTATTTAAATGTGGAGTATTCTTTTGCTTAAAATCACCTAAATCTCCTTTATATTTTACAACACTATTAAACACATAGCCAACTTTAACCCCCGTGTAAACACGCCAAAACCGATAGTTTTCGGAAGTAGAAGTTCTCCATCGAAATTGTAATGGCATCTCAATAACATGGATGTTTAATTTATTTTTACTAAACCCAACTACATTATTATCAAGTATTTGATAAGTAACTGATGAGTTCTCTTCCTTTATAAATAAATTATGGTTATAAGAGTTATTTGAATACCCCAAACCTACACCAAAACCCACGTTTCTTTTTTTATTAATAGGTAAATCCCTTATATACCCTAAATGCAATCCTCCCGAAAGGCCTTGCTGCTTCATGTCAATAGGTTTGTTCTCTAAAAAATTATAGGTAATCCCTACATAAAACTGGTCCTCTAAATATTTTGGATCATCTATTTTTAGTTCAGTAGTATCCTCCTGTGAAAAGAGTCCAAGACAGTAGGTTAAGGCTATAAAAATAAATATTTTTTGCATATAAAACGAAGATAGTCATTCGTCATTGCATTCCCAAAAGATATATCCTTTTCTATATGCTTAACAAAATAAACTCCCCTAAAGCACATGAGATATTAATCAACAATAGTAATATTATTCTTTTAGGGAATTTCTAGGGAAATTATAACTACAAGTAGGTCTAAATTACAATCATTATATTTGTGCGTTTTTTGTAACAAAACATCAATTTAGGCGACAAACCCTAGTAACTTTTAAAAATCAATTAAAATACTAATGAAGAAAAGTATCATTTATCTCGCTTCATTGCTTTTACCTGTATCAATTATGGCGCAAAAAGTAGCTTTTGAAGAATACAACTTAGACAATGGATTACATGTTGTTTTACACAAAGACAATGCGGCTCCAGTTGTAACAACATCTGTAATGTACCATGTAGGCGCAAAAGATGAAAACCCAGAAAGAACAGGATTTGCTCACTTTTTTGAGCATTTATTATTTGAAGGAACAGAAAACATCGGAAGAGGAAAATGGATGGGAATAGTTTCTTCTAACGGAGGAAAGGTTAACGCCAATACTTCTGACGACAGAACTTATTATTATGAAGTATTTCCATCAAACAATCTAGAATTAGGATTATGGATGGAAGCTGAAAGAATGTTACACCCTATAATTGAACAGATTGGTGTTGACACTCAAAATGAAGTAGTAAAAGAAGAAAAAAGATTACGTGTAGACAACTCACCTTATGGTAGTTTTCAAGCGGAAATCAAAAAATTACTATTTACAAAGCACCCTTATCGTTGGACAACAATTGGTTCAATGGATCATTTAGATGCTGCTACTTTAGATGAATTTCAAGCCTTTAACAAAAAATTCTATGTACCTAATAATGCTGTTTTAGTTGTTGCTGGTGATTTAAACATCGCTAAAACAAAAATAATGATAGAAAAATATTTCGGTAGCATCCCTAAAGGAAAAGATATTTCAAGAGTATCTATTAAAGAAAACCCTATTTCAACTGAAATCAAAGGGAAGTATAACGACCCTAATATACAAGTCCCAGCAATTATAACTGCATACAGAACACCATCTATGAAAGCTAGAGATTCTTATATTTTAAATATGGTTTCTACTGTTTTAAGTGATGGTAAAAGTTCAAGATTATACAAAAAATTAGTTGACGAAAAGAAAATGGCTTATCAAGTTGGTTCATTTATCCAAAGTCAAGAAGATTACGGAATGTACTTCTCTTTTGGGATGCCAATTGGTGATACTAAATTAGAAGATTTGGTTACTGAAATAGATGAAGAAATCGTTAAGATTCAAACTGAACTAATTACTGATAGAGAATTTGAAAAATTACAAAACAAGTACGAAAATCAGTTTGTAAATGCTAATTCAAGTATTGAAGGGATAGCACATTCATTAGCAACATATTATTTACTATATGGCAACATCAATTTGATTAACAATGAAATTGACATATATAAATCTATTACTAAAGAAGAGATTAGAGCTATCGCTAAGAAATATCTAAATCCAAACCAAAGAGTACAATTAGAGTATCTTCCAAAAGAAGAGAAGAAAAAAGAGGACGCATAATGAAAACAAAAATTTTATCACTAATAGCATTAGTTTTTATGAGCATAACAACTTTGCAAGCACAAATAGACAGATCTATACAACCAGCTCCTGGGCCTGCTCCTAAAATAAATATTGGTAAACCACAATCGTTTACATTATCTAACGGGTTAAAAGTTATGGTTGTTGAAAACCATAAACTTCCTAGAGTTTCCCTAAACTTAAGATTGGATAACCCACCAGTAGTTGATGGAAGAAAAGCTGGGGTTTCGGATTTAACTGGAGCAATGCTAGGAAAAGGATCAAAAACCATCACAAAAGATGTTTTTAATGAGGAAGTAGATTACATGGGAGCTAGCATTAATTTAGGTGCTGGAGGAGGATTTGCAACTAGCTTATCTAAATATTTTAATCGTTTGGTTACCTTAATGGCCGATGCATCTATCAACCCAAACTTTACTCAAGAAGAATTTGATAAAGAAAAAGCAAAAAGCTTAGAAAACATCAAAAATGATGAGAAAAGTATTAAGGCTATATCTAGTAGAGTTAAACACTTGTTGGCATATAGTAAAAACCACCCGTATGGAGAGTATGTTTCTAAAGAAACTATCAATAATGTTACTTTGGCAGATGTAAACAAACACTATCAGAACTATTTTGTACCTGATAATGCATATTTAGTAGTTATTGGAGATGTAAAGTTTGACACTGTTAAAGAAGTTGTCACTGAACATTTCAGTAACTGGAGAAAAGGATTAGCTCCTTCAATCAGTATTCCGAATGCTAAAAATGTACAATTTACTCAAGTGAATTTTATTGATATGCCTGATGCAGTACAGTCAGAAATCACCGTAATGAATACGGTAAATTTTAAAATGAATGATAGTGATTATCATGCTGCACTAATAGCTAATAAAATCCTAGGAGGTGGTAGTTTAGAAAGCATGTTAAATCAAAACTTAAGAGAAGCTCACGGGTGGACTTATGGTGCTGGTTCATCATTAAAAGCCGATAAAGATACTCAATCGTTATTTACTGCGTCAACAAGTGTTCGTAATGCAGTTACGGATAGTGCAGTAGTAGAGATTTTAAAAGAAATTAATAACATCAGAACTAAAGAAATTTCTGCAGAAAAGTTAAAAGATATTAAAGCTCAATATTTAGGAGAGTTCGTTTTAAGAATGGAAAAACCAGAAACAATTTCTCGTTACGCCTTAAACATTGAATTAAACAAATTGCCTAAAAATTTTTACGAAACATTTTTAGAAAAAATAAACGAGGTTACTATTGCTGATGTTAAAAGAGTTGCTAGCAAATATTTTTTAAGTAATAATTCAAGAATTGTTATTGCTGGTAAAGGAAGTGATGTAGTAGAAAGTTTAGAAAAAATAATGTACAACGGTAAAAAAATACCCGTTAAGTATTTTGACACCTATGGTAATTCAACTACAAAGCCAGTGTTTTCTAAACCATTACCAAAAGGAGTTACTGCCCAATCCGTAATAGATAACTATATTAAGGCCGTTGGTGGCAGAGATGCTGTTTCTAAAGTAAAAACGTTAATTCTTGATGGAAACATGAATGCTATGGGGCAATCTATGGGGATTCAAATGAAAAAAATGGCACCTAATAAAAACGCTATGGAAGTTACTCACCCACAAATGGGAGTAGTAATGAAACAAGTTTTTGATGGTCAAGCTGGTTACATGATGCAAGGACCAAATAAACGTCCTATGTCAGCTGAAGACATTACAGATGCTAAAAATAAAAATGTCTTGTTTGAAGAATTGTCTCTTGACATGTCAAAAGTAACTTTAGAAAGCATGACCTCTATAAAAGGAGAAGATGCTTATAAATTAAAAGTTACTGGATCTGGTGAGCCTGAATTCAGGTATTACAATACTAAAACTGGTTATTTAGTAAAAACAGAAACGACAAAAGAAGCTCAAGGTCAGAAAATGACTGTCTCTACTGATTACGGAAACTATACCCCAACTAGTGGCATTCAATTTCCTTTTAGTATTACAACCAAACAAGGACCACAAACTTTCGGAATGATTATTAAAAAAGCAACAGTAAACGAAGATGTTACTGAAGCTGATTTTAAATAAGAACTCTTAACTTTAGTTCAATAAACTAAAAAGTCGAAACGAAAGTTTCGGCTTTTTTTTATGCCTATAAGTAGATTTAACAGCTCAATTTCCTTCAAGGAATTTATTTTTTTCTATTTGCTAAAAACACCCCCAGCAAAATAATTAATGTTGCTAGTATTTGCATGAAATTTAGTTTTTCTCCATCAAGCACCCCCCAGAACAATGCTACAATTGGTATTGTATCAAATAGGTAACCAAATTTGAAAATGTTAATTGAACTTATTAAAAGTAATCAAGATTAAAAAATGTAACATTATATGAATTTTTAAAAGTGCTTAAAAAGTTTATATTACTTTCATTTATCGTCATTCAAAAAAATCTTTTTAAATCCAGTCTTTTTCTTATTAACCAAATAAACACCAAATAATATAATAAATGCTGCAATAAGTTGTATGTAATTTAATTTTTCATTGTCTATTACCCCCCAGACAAGAGCGATAATAGGGGTTGTCAGTAATGTGTAACTAGGACTTTAATTGTTTTCGTTATGTTTGTGTAACATATCATAGAAATCATCTTCATTGTTTGGTAAGGTGTCGATGTGTTTATTTAAAGCATTAATTTCTTGATGGTTTATTTCTTTATCATCCCAATTTGAATCATTTATTACAACATCAAAAGGATTCCATACCCCTATCAATTGACATTTATAATCAAGAATATACTTAATACCTTTTGGTAAGTTTTTAAAGAAAACATGTATATGGTAATTACGATGTTCTTTGTTCCATTTCTTATCCTTAACAGTATTACCTATCCGTTTTGGTTCAAAGAATTGAACTGTTATATGTGAAATATACTTCCTTAATATTTTTTGTTTTTGATTGAAGCCAAATTCACTCTTAATGATATTATCAAAATCTTGTTTAGTTTCATCGACATTTTCAATTACTGATTTCAAATTAGATATTTCAGCAAGGTTCTTAGATAATTTTGAATTTTCTGTTTGTGTTTGATTTTTTATTCGCTTAAATACATTTTCTGCATCACTTTCTGAGATGACCCCCCTTACAACCAAATCTACAGCTCTTGTTTTATCTGCATTTAAGGAATTAAGACGCTTTTTAATATTTTCCACATCTAATTCTAGTTTGTCAATAACAGACTTATTATCAGTATTAGTTATACCTTCAATAATATGGTCTTTGATATTAGCATTCAATGTCATTTCATTCCAAATAAACTCATCAAACCTTTTAATATTTATAGCTCTACTACCACAATTTAATTTAGGGTAACGCTTAGAATTACACATGTAACTATTTTCTTTAACTCCACGAGAACGACCATACATGTATCGCTCACATTTTCCGCAATACAGTAAATCCTTTAATAAATACAACCCATCTGTACCTTTTCCTCTTGGGTTGTTTCTCTTCTTATGCGCTTCATTAACACGATACCAATAAGCCTCTTCAATAATAACAGGGCAATCATATTCCTCACCACTGAAATAACGTTTACCACGATATACAGAATTTGTAATTATGTTTCTTATTGTGTTACCAGCCCATGTAATATCTTTTTTATTACGAGTTGTTTTTATACCTGTACGATTATTTACAGTGGTTAATGTACCACCCTTCATTTTATTATAACGTGTTTGGACACCTTCTTCACTAAGTATCTTTGCTATTTTGTTAACACCGTATCCATCTAAGTTCATGTCATAAATTCGTCTGACTATTTCAGCTTCACCTTTATCAATAACCATATATCCATCATCATCTTTCATATACCCATAAGGCAATATACCTTGTGCTTTACCAATTGAAGCATTATTACGTAGGATAGATTTTATTTTTTGAGATTGTTCCATTACTGTACGTCTATGCATGACACTTTTCAGTTGCGACATAAACTCAGTATTTGGGTCTGCATAATCTAGTTTCCCATCTAAACTACTATAAGTGACAATATCATACTCTTTAAAGATGTCAATAATGAGCATTTTTGTGACAATATTTCTACTTAACCTACTTTCATCTAAGATGAAAACATCTCGTATTTCATTTGATTCAACATCTTTGATAAGTTTGTCTAAACTTGGACGCTCAACAATAGTATCCCCTGTGGCGGTAATACCCTCATCAATATAAATCTCATATGCCATGTTCAAAGAATTAGCCTTTTCGATACCTAATCTTTTTTGGTCATCAATAGAACGGTCTTTACCATCTTCTTTAAGTTTTGAAATTCTACAATAAATTCCTAAAACGTTAGGTTTATCATTTCTTTCAATTTTTATGTTTTTTGGTTTACGTCTTGACATTGAATATTGTTGTTTATTTAGTGACACATATACTAAAGCAACAGGTTCTTTAGTTTAAAGCATCAAAATACAAATAAATATACATTTACATCTGTAATAAACTGACAATTTCCTTGAACATTTGTAGTGATTAAACCTGCTTTTATTCGTATTTTATGCCCTAATTCTAAAAGAAATTATATTTGAATAAAGAAAACAAAAAAACGCTATTCATAGACATGGATGGTGTCCTAGTAGATTTCATTTCTGCTTTTCCGTACCTAGACGAAAAAATTAAAGAAGAATACAAAGACAACATGGATGATATAGATGGCATCTTCGCTTTAATGAAGCCCATGCCAAAAGCTATTGAGTCTTACGAGCTACTTTCCAAACATTTCGATACGTACATACTTTCCACAGCTCCATACGGCAACCCAAGCGCTTGGTCTGACAAACTGAAATGGGTTAAGAGATATTTACCTGTAGCACACAAGCGCTTAATCTTATCACACAACAAACATCTTTGTGCAATAAAAAACTCTATAATCATAGATGACAGGTTGGCTAATGGCATTGAGAAGTGTGATGCTGAGCATATTCATTTCGGACAGAAGGATTTCCCTGATTGGGATACGGTTGTCTCATATTTATTAGAAAAGGAGGGAATCAATGAGAAAGTTTGATAAACAAAAGTTCAAAGCGAAAAATGAATATCTAGTAGCAACCATTTTCCATGGTGATTTAATCACCAATTTAAACACAGGGTTTGATGCTCCCTCAATCTTCTATTTCAGTGAATCTGATTTTGAAATACTTCTCAAAAGAGTAGAAAGATTAGGTCTAGGAATTTATGGTATCGAGCCATGGGACATGGATAATCATTATTATGGTGTAAAGTTATTTGATGACTACTCTACAAATCCATCTGACCCGAGTTGGTATAAAAAAGCTTTTCTGGAATTTAAAGCAACAGGGGATAAATTACAATATGCAGCGAGTTATTATGTACCTTATCTTGATGATGATTAACTAAAATTACATTTACACCATATTCTTCGGAAATAGTAGCAGTAGTAATTGTTTACACACATACATTTATTAGAGAGATTGCTTTAGAAGGTCAAACTCTATCCTTTTGGACTGAAACACAAGGGTTACAATAATGTGATAACTGGACGTGACCATAAGTATGGGTATAACGGTAAAGAGGAGAATGATGAATTAGGATTTAAGATGCTTGATTTCGGTGCTCGTAACTATATGGCTGATTTAGGTCGTTGGGGAAATATAGACCCTTATGCTCATAACTATATGAAGTTATCTCCTTATAACTATGCAACAAATAATCCAGTATTTTTTATTGACAAAGCTGGTAAATTTATTGTGCCAGGGGAATCAGTTAAAAAAGACGGAAGACTTAATAAACTTTTAAAGAGTAATTTTAAAGGGATTTTAGGAAATAAAAGAATAATGAGAGCGTTAAGAAAACACGGACAGTTTACTGATGCACAAATAAAGAAACATTTAACATTCGGTGAAGGACCAACTTTAGAAGTTAAACAATTAAACAAGTATGAAAAATATGGTTCTACGGTAAACGGTCATTATTCTTTTGGAGATGATAAATTAGGAGGAGGAATAGTTACAGTTTCAAAATCTACTATATTAGATATAGATGTTGACTTAATAGATAAATTAGAAAATGCAAAAGGAAGGGATAAAGATTATTATTTATTCCTTGTAGCCTCAACAATTTTACATGAATTAGTACATTATGGTGAAGATAGAGGTGAGGATAAGCTAGGAGAAGAAGGGGATTTATTTGAAAGTGACGCTTATTTTAATGGGAATAAGAAAAAAAGACTTAAAACTAAGGATGATGCTAAGAAACTTTTAGACGCTTGGATAAAAAAATTCGATGAGAATTTAATTAAAGAAAAAAGAAAAGTAGAATTTAAAGAAAATCCAAAATTTGATAAACCAGAAGATGGTTCCCAACGATAAAAAAATTATGATGAACAAACAAGTATATTTAATATTTTCAATAGTTTTGATATTTATCTCTTGTAAAAAAGACGTAAAATCTACTGTAGTTATTGATGAAACAAAGGATATTGTAGATTCTATTAAGATTGCAAATAAAGAGTATAAAGATTTAATACAAAATTCTTTGTATGTCAAAAATGCTGAAAGATATTTCATTCTTTTGGATTCTTCCCAAATGCAAAAATTTGTTATTGTGAGAAATGATAGCTTAAAAATAGATGAAAACTTAGGTTTAACGAAATTCGGGAGAAAAATCCCTATTGTAGAATATGATTCAATAAAGAAGAATAAAGAATTATTTTATCTTGACTTTAGAGATGTAGTGATAAGTAAAGATACTACAACAGTGAGTTATCATTTTAATTATGAGAACTTCATTACTGAATCTTATTTTAAAAAAAATAAGAACGGTAAATGGGAAGAAATTTATACTCTTTTACATAAGTTCTAAACAACAACCAAAGGCAGCTCATATCGGGCTGTCTTTTACTTTTTATGACAACTATCATCTGATGGAATGCATAGGCTGTTAGGATGGAGTTGAAGGTGTTGCGTGGTGGTTATTTCCTTTTCCTACTGTAATGGCTTTGTACTAATTGGTTAATATAAACCTCTGATGAAATTAATTCAAAATCTAGTTCCTTACTTAACATCGTAAATAAAGGAATGCCCTCACCAAGTACAACTGGAATCGTTGTTATTATTAAATCATCAACTAAGTCTTCTTTTAGAAAACTCTGAACAGTCGTACCACCATCAATATATAATCTAGAATATCCCTTTTGATTAATCTGTTCAGTTACTTCTTGCATAGTACCTTTTATCAAATAAACTTTATCTTGATACTCTTTCGGTACTTCTTTCAGAGAATTACTTAAAACAAATACGGGTATTTTATAAGGCCAGTCAATATCGAATCCACATACTGTTTCGAAAGTATTTCTTCCCATAACAATAGCATCAATACGTTCACTAAATTCATTATATCCTAAGTCAGATTGATTAGGATTTGGAGTACTATGTAACCAATCAGTTCCACCATTTTTATCAGCGATATATCCATCTAAACTTGTTGCTATAAAAACACTATTTCTTTTTCCCATAATTATTAATCTATTGATGTCTTCCAAATTTAACACTTATACTCGACTTCAGTAAATTTTATGACAACTATCATCTGATGGTGGTTAGAGGCTGTTAGGGAGGGGCTGAAGGTGTCGTGTGATTACTAAATTATAAGGTTAATATTAACAAGTGATGTAATAAAAGAAGTTATATTTTAATTACCTTTCCGATATTAACCAATTAAAATAAAAAAATGAGTACAATTAGATTAGGAGATGAAGCTCCAAACTTTTCAGCACAATCAACAGAAGGTGAGATTAACTTTCATAACTGGTTAGGGGATAGCTGGGGGATATTATTTTCTCATCCAGCAGATTACACACCTGTTTGTACAACTGAATTAGGAACTGTCGCTAAATATAAATCAGAGTTTGAAAAGAGAAATGTGAAAGTAGCAGCACTAAGTGTTGATGGGCTCGATTCACATAATGGATGGGTAAAAGACATTAATGAGACACAAAACACGACTGTTAACTTTCCTATAATTGCCGATGAAGATAAAAAAGTAGCAATGCTCTATGATATGATACATCCAAATGCAGACAGTAAATTAACTGTAAGGTCAGTATTTGTGATTGGTTCAGATAAAAAAGTAAAATTAACAATTACTTACCCAGCTTCAACGGGTAGGAATTTCGATGAGTTATTAAGAGTAATTGATTCATTACAATTAACTGCTTACCATAAAGTGGCAACACCTGCAAACTGGAATAATGGTGATGATTGTGTAATTGTTCCTTCTGTTACAAATGAGGAAATACCAAGCTTATTTCCAAAAGGTCATACAGAAGTAAAACCTTATTTAAGATTAACTCCTCAACCTAATTAGAGTCAACATAAAGTGAATAATCAACACCAAAAGGCAGCTCATATCGGGCTGTCTTTTTTTATTTATGACAACTAACATCTGAGGTGTGAACGAGGCTGTTAGGATGGGGCTGAAAGGGTTGTGTGGGTACAGTTGACGCTGGTGAGGAAGGCATGAGGTTGTAACAACTATATATTGTTTATCTTCTTCAATACTTTTTCTAACCTCTTTACTTGTGATTCTTTATCACATTCAGATTTACGTTCAGTTATAATTTTTTTATAAATTTCTTTGTTCTGATTAGTTATTGAAATCAATGATTTCTCCATATACTGAGGTAATTGTTTAATTGGGCATTGCCATAATTGCTCAGTCAGAAAAGGTTCTATTGTATTATGATATTCATTATATCTATTTAGTTTTGCTAAGATTTCAATGCCAGAATCAATCGTAATAACTGACCCTTTTTTTATTGATTCAGAAATTAGGTCTATTGCAGCAAATATTTCTTTGTGTTTTAAATCAATAATTGTAGTAAGAGCAATCATTCCTCCCCAAACTAAACGATTGTTTTTGTTTGATAGCAAAGAAAGAAAAACTGAATAATAATCAGCTATCATTTGAGGGTTTATATAGGCTGTTTCATATAGTGTTTTTATACAATCGGCTTGTATCTTTTTATCATTATTATTCAAATTATCTACAAGTTCTTTAATAGCACTTTTACTTTCTTTTTCTACAATTTCGTTTGCTAATTTGATATTAGCATCGTTCCCTTTTTGTCCAAGTGAGGACGATAATAAATTTATTATACTCATAGCATTAGTTTAAACAAGAATTAAATAGTTACTTATACATTTGATTTGAATAAAAGCTGTTAGGGTGGGGCTGAGAGTGTTGTGTATTCTCTGAGGGATTTATATTTCCTCCAATATTGAGCTCCCTTTTGATTCATCTCCAGATGTCCATTTCCATTCTTCATGAAGACGAATTTTACCATTATTCATGTGCTCTGGTTTTGAATTGCAAATTCCAGTCATTAATTCACCGTTTTTATTTACTTGATGATATCTCATTTGAATGCAACCACTTTCATCAACCAAACCGATAAGATGCCCCTTAATTATATTTAGTCCTTGATAGTCACATGTTACAATATGTTCGATTTGTTTATAATGAAAAATCATATCACTTGAAACTTCTCCATTATCAGAGTTAGATATAGGTCTAAATTTTCGATTATTATAATTCATATTCATTTCTATAGTACTCAAAAATAGCACTTATACTCGATATAAGATAAAATTTATGACAACTATCATCTGATTGGTGAACGAGGCTGTTAGGACGGGACTGAATGGGTTGTGTGGCAAACTTTGATGTTTGATTACAAGGCATGAGGTTGCTGTCCAATAAAAAAAAGGCAGAATTCGGGTACTCTGCCTTATCTTAACTTTAACAAACTTAAAAACTAATTCAAGTTTATAAAACCGCTACAAAGTACTGATATTTAATATAATATACAAGTGATGATAAAATAAAGAAAGCAGAGCTGTTAACTCTGCTTTTAATAGTTTAATTATTAACCATATGCAAATATATAAAATCTACTGGATTACTAGGTTATATAAGTATGTTGTTTGCGTTATTGTTTAGTTAAGGTCTGGAATGGGTTGTATAGTGGTGTTTGTATGTCTGCAACCATTCTGATTTCAAAACAGATATAATTAATTTATCATGAAATTCATTATCCCTAAAACAAGCTTGTCTTAAACGCCCTTCAATTTTATATCCAGCTTTTGTGTATGCTTTTACCCCTCCTATATTCGGCTCAGAAACTGTTAACATAAGTCTGTTGAAGTTATGTCTTTCAAATCCAAGATTCAGTACTTGTTTAGTTATTTCAGCCCCAATTCCTTTGCCCCAATAATTTTTATTTCCAATAAATATATAATATTCCCCAGACTGATTAAGTTTTGAAATATTACAAATACCAGTGTAGCCAATTAATTCATCGGTGGCTTCTATAGCTATTCCTAGATTAATATTTTTATTATCATTTAATAAACTACTGAACCATGTATCAATTTCAGTTTTTGAATTAATCTTACTAAATAATGATAGTGAGTACTTTATCACCTCAGAATCATTTATCCAATCGTGAAATCTAATTCCATCCTTTTTTGATAAAGGTCTTAGCTTAATCATGTATTAACTTTTTAATCGCTTCTAAGATATAGTATTTATTTGATTTTTGACACTGGATTACAAGGTCTGAGGTTATGGCTCACTACAAATAGTATTAACCATTCTTTTTAATTCAGTTCAAATAAGTAAATCCAATAGATTTTCCCTAAAAATTCAATTTCTTTAGTCTTTACAAAACCTCTTTTCTCATAGATAGCTCTTGCAGAGTCCATAAATTCAGATGTATGAAGTGCAATATGATTTTCGTTAGACTCTCTTGCATATTCCAAACATAAGTCAGTCAATTTTTCACCAATTCCGTTTCCTCTATATTTTGTATTCACGCCTAAAAATCGAATATAGCTCCAGTTTTCTTGGAACAATTCAGTAGGGTTTCCACTCGGAACTAAATAAATCATTCCAACTATGTCTGAATCTTTTTCGCAAACAAAAACTGTACTTTGGTTAATCAACTTAGTTAGGTTGTCATTGCTTTCAAGAAAGGAATTCATTTTATTCCAATTCGTACTAGTTAACACTTTAGAAAATTCCGAGTAAGATTCTATTCCAAGTGATTTAAGTTTATCAAAATCGGATGTATTCGCTTTTCTATATATTAAATCTGTTCTCAAATTCAGTCAAATATTTACTCAAAAATAGCACTTATACCCGACTAAAAATAAATTTAATGGAATAAATTACAGATGACATAAAGGCTGTTAGGAAGGCATGAGGTTGTTATCTTTTCAATACCATATTTAATCTTGTCCAAGCTTCACCATTTACTTTTATTTGGTCTATTTTATTAGGATTTATTTTAAACCCTACATTTTCATAGCATTTAATAGCTCCTTTATTCCAATCAAAAACACTTAAATCAACTTCATTAATACTTTTATCATCAAATAATAGTTCGACCATTTTCCTTACTATTTTTTCTCCAATTTTCTGACCTCTCATTTTTTTGTTACCAACTAATATTCTTGAGAGCCTTTTATTCCCGTTTTCAAAATTTAATTCACAATGACCAATAGTTTCTTTGGTTTCAGACAAAACAACCTTCAAAGGCTTTTTGTCGGTCATTTTTAAATAATTATTCAATTGTTGACTTGTCAATGGGTATGTGAAAATTCGTCCAGCAAATTGAAATAATTCTTCCTCATTTTTAATCCAACTTTTAAATACTTCAAAGTCATCTTCAGTAAATTCTTTTAATTCAATCATATCTTTATTAGTTTCCAACTGTACACCTAGCAATTTTTATCAAATTCAACACTTCTATTGGACATTGAGACGCTCCTATGAAATATGTCTGATTGTATATATAGGCTTTTATAATGGGGCTAAATGTGCTGTGTAGTGGTGTTTGGATTGTATTTATTATTCTTCTTTTGAAATTCCGTAAACATCAACATTCATTCCTAAGTATTCAGTTCTGAAAAGGACATTCATTCCATTTTTTTTAGCAACCTTAATTGATTCTTTATTTCCGATGTCAATTATTGATATAAATTGTTTGGTGTCAATATTCATATGACCAAAAGATTTCATTTTTTGAGCAATTTCAGTTCCATATCCTATACCCCAAAATTTTGGTATTAATGAATAAGCAATTTCATATTCATAGACTCCATTCAGTTCCCTAGGTATAATACCTCCAACTCCAAGAAACTCCTTACTTTCTTTACTCTCAACAGCTAAATGTCCCAATCCTTGTGTTTCATATCTTTCTAATTGTTTCATTATCCAATCACTAGCAAGGGTTTCTTTACTTTTTCTGAGGTCAACACCTAAATAAATAAGATTATCATTATCTTTAAAGAATTCAACCCAACTAGAAATATCATCTTCAGTTAATTTTCTAAATATTAATCTTTCGCTTTCTTGATTGAAATAATTCATTTGTGAGTTAGTTATTATATGATGAAGCAAAAATTGCTGGAGAAATTAGTTTGTGCTGGTGAGCAAGGCATGAGGTTGTAATATTAACCATTGAATTTGATGTATCATAAAACATCAATGAATAATACTTATTTTTACGATACTTTTTACTCTTTTTTAATTTCATATAGTACACACTTTTCAAGAATTCTATATTCTTTTAGTAATGGATGGTTAAAAGATTTTTTTTTAATCATTCCTAGCTTTTCCATCACACGTTCAGATTTTTTATTTATGATTGGACAAATTGATTTTATTTTTTCTAATCCGATATCATTAAAAGCAAAATCTAAGCATCTATTTGCCCCTTCTGTTGCAAAACCTTTTCCCCATTCCTTTTGACTTAACCTCCAACCAATATCAATGCAAGGGGTAAAGTCAGATTGAAAGTTCTGTTCTGAAATTCCGATAAACCCAATAAATTCATTGTCACTCAATTTATCAACAGCAAAATAACAAAATCCTTTCTCGGAGAATTGTTTCTGCATTCTGTCAATAAAGTCCTCCGTCTGTTTAGAACTTGGAATGCTAGGAAAAAATTCCATTACTTTAGGGTCAGAATTAATTTCTGTCATTCTTATTTTATCAGACTCTTTCCAATTTCGAAAACCTAATCTTTCAGACTTAAAAATATAATTATCACTCACATCTTTTGTTTTTGTTAACAATCTAATATGTCATAGTAGCCAGAACATAACCAGTACTTATCTACAGTTCAAATTTAGTATTTATATTGAACTTTGAATAAGATTTTGACAACTATCATCTGATGTAAGTTTAGGTTGTTAGGAAGGGGCACAAAACAAAAAAAGACAAAGTTGGGGCTCTCTGTCTTATAGGTAATATTTTTGGGTTGTAAAGCAATTATAACTCTTGTACAGCATTAGTCTGTTAAATATTAAATACTTACAAGTCAAACAGTAATTCGTTATTAATAATGTGTTTAAGTGGCTGCTTTTATTGTTTTAGAAGTAGAATATCATTGTAATTATAAACCTTTAGGATAAGGCTGTATGGTAGTAGAAGTAATAAAAAAGCACCTCCTTAGAAGTGCTTTCATGTATTTAATTAACCCCTTAATTAATATTCAATACCTTACTTTACGATGAAAATAAAAAGTATTACTTAAACATAAGGTATTAATGTAGATTCACAATACTAAATCGTTGAACTGTAAAAATACTAGTTGTATTCCGCAGAGGATTTTTTAGACAGTATCATTTGATGGAATGGAATAAAATTATAGATAAATATTAATACCCAAAAACCACCTCTATGGGTGGTTTTAGTTTTTTTGGAGTATTTAAAATGTGAAAAACTTTATTAACCTCTTCACATTTTAGCAGTAAGACTTTTTTGGGTTGCCTTTCTACTAGTATGTTCCTAAAAAACTAAAAATGTTACCCATGGAATTATAAAATCTTATAAGTCAGGTAATTAAATATGTTCTAATCGAGCTGGTTTTGCTTTTTATGACACTATCATCTGATTGGTTTGAGAGGCTGTTAGGATGGGGCTGAATGGGTTGTGTGGTGGTGTTTAATCTATTTGCTTATCAAGGCTAATATATCTATTTTTGAATCTCTAAAGATTAAACTAACTATGAAAAAAAGAGTTGATAATTTCCCTTGGATATTCCTTTTTGCAGCTATACTAATTATAGTATTTAGTATCCTTATTCAAGATACTCAAGGTATAGACCCAACAACAATTAAAACTCCGACATTTGGGTGAATGTGTTTTGTGGCAAACTTTGATGCTTGATTACAAGGTCTGAGGTTGTAATCAAATAAAAAAGGCATTTGAATTAATATCAAACGCCTTTTCCATATAGTACTTACTTAAGTTATTTTTTAATAAACTTAGTTACTTTCCAATTTTCTACTTGTAAGAAATAGACTCCACTATTTAATCCTATAATATCTATTTTTTGGTTCTGATTAACTTCTCCAGAAATTATTTTTTTACCTAATATATTATAAATAGTATATTTTTTTATGCTCGTAATATTTGAAATTTGAATATACTCAGCTGAAGGGTTTGGGTAAATATTTACTTTAGATGATAAATTGAAACTATTAACAGATAATGTATTCCCTGGAGCCCAAGAAAGAGCATCAAGAGCCATATAATCCAAGTTTCCAGTACTTGTGACAATTAATTCATCTATTTTTATTTGTGTGTAATCTGATGCTCCTTCAGTAGCAAAATCAATAAGTGTGAATCCATTATTAGGAGTAAATGTTACAACATTTGAAAAACCAGAATTTTTTGTAAATGTATATTGAGTAATTCCCGCTTTTTTAGCTGTTATAGTAAGGCTTCCAGTATGAGCTGCTATTGAACGTGTAGAACAAAAGAGATATAAAGAAGTAATACCTATTTCTTCAGCTCCAGATGTTGTTATTGTAAACCCACTACCATTATCTGTACCTTATTATTAGCACCACCAGAGTTATCAATAAATTTATTATCGGTAGCTGTTCCATTCCATCCACACCCAACGCAAGTATCGTTTCCTCCATTATCATTATAACCATCTGAAAATACGTTATAATTTTCTCCAGAAATGCTAGAGATATTAAATGCTTGCCCAGCATCTGTAAATGTTGTAGAACCAGCCGACTCAGATTCATAATCTTCAACTGACTGAGCTAAAGATGATTGACTATTATAACTAAATAGAATAGTTAATAAAAATTTTAAAATGTAATTTGTTTTCATATAATAAAAGATTGGTTAATTTTTGTACGTATAAGTATATGCATGAAAATAGAAACACATAACGTAATCTTACTCAAAAATAATACATATATCTGACTTTAAGATGATTATTAGGTAGGGTTTTCACACCTCAATACGTTTTAATTATAACCGACCTAAATAATAACTCCCCCCACTTCTACATATTACGTCACCTATATCAATAATCTGTTTTGGTACAATAATTGAACATGACTATGATAGATATGGATAACAAAACTCTAATACAAAAACTAATACTCGATATTCTTGCGTCAGATAATATTGACAACAAAAGAACCATTCGTAATCAAGTAGTTGAGCTATTTAAAGACTCTAAACTCGTAAATCATACTCCAGTAGCAATTAGATTAAATACATCGTTAGAACTCAAAGAAACGATTGACAACTATATCACTTATGACAATACGGCAAGTAGAGAAGCGTTAAAAAACATGTACTCGTTTGCCAGCCAGTTATTATGTGATGATGTAAAAATTGCTGGTTAAATAGCTAGTAATGGTGACTGGGGTTGTGTTGTTTGTGTTTTAATACCAAGCTTTGGCTTCATTTAAATTTATTTCTTTTATGAATTGACCGTTTTTGAAATCATCACCATTTAAAATAAGTTTTACTTTAATATTTTTAAGATTAGATTTTTCTATGATTACTTCATTACAAAATAAGTTATCAGAAACAGAATTTGGCCCTATTGTCGTTTCAATATTATCTTTTCTACTGATAATTTTTTTGTTTTCGTATTTAAAAACTTTTAATTCCTCGAGTTTGGAGTGCCTAGAGCTTGAATGAAACATAAATTTCCCCAAATTGATTAACTCCTTAATTCTGTGTTTCGTTATAAAAAGTTGATTTAAATCTTCAATTATTAATTGATAAAAAACACTGATTTTTTTAGGAGAGTTATTAAATATTTGAAAGTCAATTAAAAAATATTCATCGTTTTTATAATTCTCACTTGTACTTATTTCAGCATCCATGATTTTATGATGTTTAGTAATTATTTCTAAATCATCACTTCTATCGGTCATTTCATTTTTACTCTTGTATATATTATCAAAATCAATTCTATCAAGCTTTTTAGTATTGGTTCCGATTCTTTTAAAACCATCTCCTACCCTAAAAGCATTTTTATCATTTGAAGCATTTTTTACATCCTTTTTTAGTAGGTATGGTCTATCATGGTTATCATAGATTCTAAAATATGCTAATTTATGACCTTTATAAATGTGAGAATTGTATTCAAAATTAATTAGAGGTGTAATGTTCCCGATTAAATAATCCTGATATTTTGCATCATCGATTAGCTCTTCAACATTACTAAAATCATCAGCTTTTCCGTTAACCTCCTTTACACCAATTATAATAAATTTATCTTCATTAGATAAACAATTTGCCATTGCAGAAATATCTTTTAATAATTCATGTTTTTTAGATTTTTTACCTAATAAATATTGCTCAATTTTGAAATCTAATAATTTGTTTTCCGAATGATTCTCAATTAAGTTATTTAATTTATTCTTCATTAATGAATGGGGGTTTAAATTTTGAGTATCTAATTTATTATAATATTAGTGAATCCTTCATCATGTACTTCAAGAACATTTAAGGGGGATTGTATGTAGGTACAGTGAACGCTGGTGAGGAAGGCATGAAGTTGTATTTTGACAGATTTGTGCATAGTTATTATTTCAAATGTTCTTCTACTTGTTCCTTTGTCGTTAAAATTTCGCTATCGTGTTCTTTCCATTCAATATCATTCTTTAAATCAATCTCTTTGCAATAATTTTTGCCATTAGCAATTAAGCTTTTCATTCCTTTTTTGTAAACTATTTGAGTACTACAGATAATTGGTTTCACATACTGGTCAACTGCCTCTGGTGTTAATACAATATTTACTCCAAAATATTCAGTTTGAACACTTGGATAAGTTATTCCACATACATCTGGATGTAATAGAGCTAAATTCGTGTATGCAGTACTTATCTTATATTCTTCTGGATTAGATACTTTCTTGGAAAATTCTTCGCTAATGAACTTTAAAAACTCTAAGTGAAAAGCGATTTCTTCTTGTTCCAAATTGAGTCCTTGAAGTAATTTTTTCTGATTTTCGAATGATTTAACTATATCAGGATTATTTTTCAAAGCATATTCAGAGAAAACAACCTCTACAACCGACAATTCTTTTTGAGTTTCCCAACGACTAACAGTATAATGCTCTCCATCAATACAATTTGTTATTGGAACTCTAAATAGATGTGACGTTTCGGCAATAGCAGTAAGTCTTGGTTTGTCAATTAGTGATGTCTCCAAAGCTCCATAGAACATAACTTGGTGTGGATTATTTGCTCTACCAAACGAATTAAGTATGTTTTCAATTACATTCTTATCTTTTATGTATCCAAGTTCGTCAATATGCTTATACAAAGTATTACCTTTATTTGGTCTGACTCTATCTATGTATGCGTTTTTTCGAACCTTAGCTATTGGAAGAGGTATAAACTTAATTCCGTTTTTTAGTAAATCATAAACTTCTTCGTATGATACTGAAGTAAGGTTTTTTGAATATTTCTTTAATTTTTCAAACGCCTCATATTTATCCATATAATTTTTCGGTAATTGTGTGTATATACTGTTTTGTAAACAGTACTTCTCAGTTTAATAATTCTTTTTTAACATAATCTAATATGGATTCATCACTTTTACTAATATCAAACCTAAATGATTTATCACTATTTTTCAGTTGTATCTGTTTGAATTTTGGAGAAATTGAATACTCATGAATTAAATACATTTCAATTTATTTATCATTAATATTTAATTTTATATCAAACGCTTGTCGATGCTTAATAAGTTCGTAGTTCAAGTCTTTCAAGTTTAAAACAATTCCTCTTACGGATTCCAGTGATTGCTGTTCATCTTGTTTAGAACCGAGAATTTGTTTTTCTAAATATATAGGAAACTCATTACTGAGTTTAACGGCAGGAATCTCTTTTATTACTCCATAAGGAATAAATTCTGTTGTAATCATATCAGATTCGTACTCATTATTAGAGTAGCAGAATAAGTTAATAACATATCCAACAGTTATATTGTTTATTTTGATTTCAAAAAAGGATTTTGTTTTTCTTTTCATATTATGTTTGTTTATTATGCGTAGGGTGTAAAAAGACACTACATTTTGGGTTTAGCACTTATTAACTATGTTTTATGCACGGTGTTATATGGTGTTTTATGTATCTAAATTATCCCATTCATCACCTGTTATCCAGCGTAAAGCAGATAACTTTCCATTAATCATTCCCCACTCAAAATCAGTAAAATATAAATTTTCAACACCAAATTCTTCTTCAACTTTTTTAGCAGAATCTATGGCACCTTCCCAAATATCTTTTACTATTGTTTTGTTTACCGTTTTAATATCAAAATCCTTTCCGTCAATTAATTTTATTTCCCCTTCTTCAATCATTTGAGCTCTTATTTGGTGCCTATTATACCAAATCATTTGTTCAAGGTCTCTTTCTACTTCTAATATTTCTGTTAATCCTCTTGGTTCAAAATTCCAATCGTTTTCAAATTCTATATCTTTGACTAATTCATTATTTACAAAATTTAGTGCTTCAGGAAGATTAATAAAATATTGAGCTCTTGGTGAATCAAAAATACCTACTAAATCTTGATGTGGATTTTTCTGATTACCGTTTTTAAGACTAAAGTCATTTTTATTATGGGTTACAAAAATTAATTTAAACTCTTGTGCCTTATTCTTTTCTTTATAATCTGAAAAAGATTCAATTATAATTGCATCTCCAATACTATTCTTTGATAAATGGAAAGGGGCTTTTTTATCAATAGCTCTTTGAGTTGCTCTCAGTTTAATTTCATCTGTTATATCAATTTTTTCAGATTTCTTGAATAATTCTTCAATCCGTTGTATTGAATTAAAAGCATTATCTCCTAAGGTTGGGATTTTATGGTCAATGTCATTAAGTTGTGATAATACTGTATCCATTAAAATTTCGTCTCCATATTCAATAACCATTTCTTTAACTTTCTTAAAATGACTTGAAAGACTTTTTCCTGCATCCGTAATTATTCGGTTTTTGTTTCTGTCAAATTCTTGGTAAACAATTTCAGGGATGATTAGATTTATTTCTTCTCGTTCAACAAACTCAATTAAAAGGTCTAAAATTTTTTCTCCTTTGGTAGTTTTGGAAATGTCTAACCAAACACAAGTGTCAATTAAAATTTTAACCATATTTTGTTTTTAATTTTATCGTTTTATAAAAGCCAAGTTTAAACATTTAGCGGTCTTTGTAAATAAACACAAACCTTTCGGTTTAGCACTTATTAGCTATGTTTTATACACGTTGTTCTCTATCATTTTTCCACTATAGTGGTATTAAAGTCCAATTTTCAGGAAACTTCTTTTCTATTACTGCCTGTTTAAATCCAGCTGGATTAATTTCTGATTTATCTTCAAAATATATAATTGCATAAAAGAACTTAAATTCTACATCGCCTTCATAATTGTCGGCATCAGTTTTTATTTGGTCAAGATAGGTTTCAACTCTAGCTCCCTTTCTGATGTATTTATATTCAACTGCGGAACTAATTTCTGGTATTAGTATATCAGGATGATAAGTACTGAATTTTTTGATAAATCTAGCTTTACCTAAGCTTCTCATAGTTGGATAAACAATCTCAACAAACCATTTGACAGGTGTGTAAATAGATGTTTCATTAGTAACGGTTGTATTAGTTTTAACTATTATTGAATTAGTATTCTCTAATATTTGCTTTAGTTTGTTAACTTCAATTTTTTTAAAATAATCGGTATTAAACTCTTGAAATGACCTTAAGAATTCTCTAAAATCATCGTGAATTATCATAGATGGTTCACCCTCTGTATATAAAGGGCCTCTACCTTTTGTTACTTTATTTTTATTATCTATAATCGGTTGAAATTTATCTACAAACATCTTATAATAAAGAGGAACATTCTTAAGTTCAAGAAACAAGCATATTTTAAAAAAAAGAGCTCTAGTCCCATAGAATAACCAAGTTGTCTTATCTTCTTTCTCATAGTCAAAATGATGTTGACCTTGTTCATCTATAAAGTAATCCTCATTGTTTGCTGGATTAACATTAACCTCCCAAAAAGCAACTTCTAGTTTATGCAGTAGAGTAGATATTTCTTTAGATATAACTTCTATTTCTTTTTTTCTGTCTTCCAATTTATTTTTGAATTTTATTTTATAATAGTATAGAACGTCTCGACTATGGTTAGTACGGGAGTTCAAAGAACTAAACTTTCGAACTAATACTTAGTCAAAAATTTTTATTTTTAAAACCAATCAAAAAGATTTGGCGGGCTTTGTTAAAAGTTCTAAACCTGAGTATAGCACCAAAATTCGTATTAACTATAGCCATTGTTTGGAACAGTTTTTATTTTTCGAATTCTACTTTTTCAACTACTGAAAATCCTTTTGTCTTATTAAAATTCATATTATGGACAAAATTCTGCATACTATCAGAAGGGTCAATTGTTTCTAAATTTAGACTTTCTATTGTTTGGGGCGGAAATATGACTGAAAGAATTGGTTGTTCTTCCAAATGTCCTGTTTTGGTGTTAACAATTTTAGCTAAAGCATTAATCCGAGCATAATCGATAGGTAAATAAGCAAAAACTTCTCTTGCTATTCGCATTGAAGCACTACAAATATGGTCTTGATATAATTCGTTAAATCTTGATTTTGGCATACTCTTTTTTGAAAGTTTTCCAGTAGAAGTCTGTTTTAATACATAATCAGGTATAGCATCTAAGCTATTTACGTGTAAATCTATGTCAATATGATTTTGTTCAAAATTAAAACTAATTTGTGTGCCTAATTCTCCAATATCAGAAAAAGGTTCAAAATATTCAAGTGCTTTTTTGTAATAATCAGTTTCTCTATTTTTTATTCCAGTATTTATTTCTTGAAGTTCCTGCCAATTATTTAATTCATCTAAATAATCTTTATGACTAACATCGTATTCTTTTTTGTCTTTTGCTTTGGCTTGCTCCCAGAGTATATTTAATCTATTTATTTTCTTTTGAGTTGAGCCGAATAATTTATCGAAAAAAGAAGGTTTAAAATTATCTAATTTATTCTTAGCAATGATTTCATTTTTAGTTTCGAGAATTGGTTCAATTGGTTTTTTGGTATTCTCAATTTGTTCCCAATCTATAGGTTCAGTACAATTCTTATGAACAGACTGTATTGTGTCTACATAATTTTCCCAATCAGAAACAGCTTGTTGAGCATTTTCTATTTCTTGTAATTTTTGTTGTTCTTTAAATCTTTTAGCAGATTCACGAGCCTGTCTTTGCTGCTCTCTTTCCATTCTACGAACAGTTGCTCCGTATGAGCGAATTGCTCCATTTAATGTAGCCATATTTATTTTTTTAATTATTGTCAACTGTTTGTGTATGAAACGTAGCGTGTTTAAATGCACTACATTTTCGGTTTAACACGTAGCCTGATTTTATATTTTCTATTTAAAAGCTAAATTAAAAAATTGGAGGACCTTGTAAGCAAGGAACACCTTTTCTATTAATCTTCTGAATTATCACCTTCTTCAAGCATCTTAATTTTATCTTCTATCTGTCTAATTTCAACACAGTTTTTCCTAAACTCCTTTAGCTCCCCATTTACATTTTCTTCAGCCTCCTCATTTGGTTGAATGAAATCAATTAATCCGCCTTTTTCAGTAAAGTCAATTATGTTTTTTATAGATTTTTCAAGTGCTGTTACTTTATCTCCCTCTTCTTTAGGTTTTAGCTTTAATTTTTTAACTATTTCAGCAGTTATATTTTTTACACCCTCTGTTCTTTCTTTTTCAGCTTCTTTTTCTAAATCTATAGCAATTTTTTTATTCCCCAGTTTTAATTTTTTTAGCTCTTCTGCTTTTTTCAAAATATCAATAACTTTTTCAGTTACTTTAAGTCCTGCTAATAAAATTACACTCACAGAAGTTGCTATTTTTGCTAATACAATAAGTTCTAAAATAACAGAACCTTTTTGAGCTCCAACAATCTTAAAATCTTCAGGGCTTTTACCATTTACCATAGCAATACCTCTTCCAATGTCATACCAAAGTCCACCAAGCCTTTTTAATTGAGAAACATCTTTTATAGCTGAATCTCCACTAAAATAGACCCTCATAAAAACAGACCCATCAGGGATTTCCTCATCTTCAAAAGAGTCAAACACACTGTCTAAAGATGTTTTAATTGCGGTGAATTTAGTATTGGCAGCAGTAATTTTTTGTGTTATTTGAGTAATTTCTTGTGCAGCAGCAGCAATGTCAAGACTTTTTTTATAAAGAATATCTTCAATGATTTCAGCTCCTTTAACTCCGATAGAGTCTTTTATTTCTAGCTTTTCAAGTAAGTTGATTTGTTCGAAACTTAATTGGTCAAAATTAATTTTTGGAAGTACTGCAATAAGAGCCTCTTTTTGAGTGTCAAATGGTTGTTTTGGGCGATTGTTTCTTGCGCTTACATTCTGATTCATTCCATTTTGAAGAGCAGTATATTTTTGAATAATCTGATTTGCTGTAATGTTTTCCTCAATCCAATTGATGAGTTTTAAAAGTTCTTGTACTTGCATTATTATGTGTTGTATTATTAATTGTTAGGTACAGTTTTTTATATTTTCAAAAATGAAATATTGACGGAATTTCTATAATTTTGTACTTATTATCAAGTTTACTTTTCCCTTTGCTTAGAAAACTATGTTTTTTGTTTTTAATTTCTTCTTCAAATTGTTTTTCAAACTCAATGATTTTCCCTTTAGGAAAGAGTCTTTTTGATTTACCGAGAATTTCAAGGAGTGTATATTCCTTTCCAATCATTTCTTCTGTCAATTTATTTTTTACTAGCTTAAGAAAATCAAAATAATTGTCTATTAAGGTTTCTATTTTTCCTGCAAGTTTTTTGTCATTTATAAATAGATTGAGTAATAAATGATTAATAATATCTAGTAAGATATATAGATGCTCTTTTTTTGGCTTTTCTATTTCATGCAGTGCATCATTCCCTAGAAATCTTATTGAATGAAGCCTATTAGACTCACTAACTGTGAGGTGACCTTTTTTGTGTAGCAAATTTATCCTTTCTTCTAGACTATCTTTTCTTATTTTCAAATGATTACATAAAGCTTCAATTGTAGCCCTTAATCCTCCAGCAGTTAATATATAAGAATTTGCTTTTAATGCATTGAGTGTTTCAGAATAAATCATTCTTATTTTCTTAGGCAAGTAAGTCTTCAATTCAATTTCAAAACTTTTTTCTAAGTAATATGGATAAACAGTTTCATCATAATAATATTCTTGGTATCCTTCATGATTATTTGTGTGATACATTTCCGTATCACCATAAGTGTGTAAGAAAGATATGTTTTCACACCCTTTACACTCAAGTATAGAATATTTATTGAACCAACGTAAAAATCCATCATCATCACTACCTTTCCTTTCAACTATATGAAGTTCTTTATGATTTCTTAATCCTTTACAATTTTCACAAAAACACTTTTCCTTCATAATCTTATATTGTTCCTAACGTGTTTGTGTATGATTAGTTGCGTGTTTTAAGCACTAAAGTTAGCAAATAAAACACAGATAGAAAGTCCGCGAGGACTTTCGTAAATTGGCTAAAAACAGGCAATTAATTATACACGGTGTTGCCAGTAGGCTTATCCTTTTAGGTTTAATTCAACCGAAATTGATTCTACAAACGCTGATGTTTTCTTTAATAATTTAGCGATACTATCTTTATCTAATACTACTTCTTCGCCTTCCTTTGTTTTTCCATTTCTATGGACTAAATCGTGTCTAGTTGCTATAAGTTTCGATAATTCAGCAATTTCAGGAAAGTTGATGTCGAAAGTCGCTGTGTACATATTTTGAACAACATCAAGATTGTGATAAATTACTTTCAACATTTCTTTTCGAGCAGTTTTCTTTAAATTTTCATAATGAGTATATATTTCGCTTAATGGAAATTTACGTTTTGAAAAATCAGGAAATGTTTCGATGAATTTTTTAAAGTATTCTGGTTTTTCATCTGTTTGGTTAACAAATGTCTCTGATAAAAAAGTTTCTAACGTTCCAATGGCAGAAATATAAAGTTGTCTTTTTAATACACTTTCTAAATCTTGGCTTTCTAAAGAAATATTATTCAACTTTTCAAGATTACTAACTTCTTTATGAAAACTGTCATAGTAACCTTTATTTGCAATTATTGCTTCAAATTCTTCTTGATAGTCATAATCATCAAAATCATAATCTTCTTCTTCTTCATAAGCGTCAAGCCAAACTTGATTGTCGGAATTCAAACCATCAATCTTTTTTAGAATATGTTTTGGACCATCGTGAAAATATACAATATGTTGATAAAGTAATCCATCTTTACTTTCGTCACGCTCAATATGCCAATCGGTTTCGCAAAGTTCGTCATAAGTTAATCCTAATTTCTCTGCAAGCGTAGTTTCTTCTCTAATTTGCTGCATTTCCATCCAAGCATTTTTCGCTCTTCCCATATTTTTTTTCTATTATCGATTTTTTTTTCAGCTTACTGGCAACAACTGGATATGCACTATTAATGGTGCATATCCTACTTATATTTTTTAGTCCCATCAAATCTAGTCAATAATAAAAGCTAATGAAATGACTATTCTTAGGTATTTTACACTCATTATAATTGGTGATACACACCTTCAATAATCTCAACAAAACTATCTAGAAACAAATCAATTTCATTACGGGAATCCGTATAGACATCATTTTACCTTCAGATATTGAATGATTTAATGTTTGCTCCCAAACGTACAAAAAGCTATCAAGAAAAAAGTAAGCTATTATCTTACTATTTGTAAGGTATATGAGTACTCAACTTAAAATTATAATACTTATAGGGTTTTCTTATTAAGGAATTGAATCGACATTGAGTCAGGCTCTGAGTTTATTAATGCTGATAACAACGTCCACCGCCTTTTACTTTACGTCTGCATGAACCACCAGATTTGGTTCTAGCTCCACATAAACTTGTTGTACTTGATGGTGATGGTTTATAATTATTAGAACCACTTGAACTATTCTGTTTCGTATGCTGATAACAATATCCGTTTGCTATCCTAGTCATATGCTTACACCTAGTTCCTTTTTTAGTCCTGCCTAAGCATCTTGTAGATGATGACGTTCCTTGTGCCTTATTTCTTCCAGTAAAGCTATTAGAAAGCGAATTTAGAGCTGGTGGCTTACATATCTTACATGGACTTAATCCATAATCAGAAATATCACCTTTACTTAGAAGTTTGGCTGATACATTTTCAACCATTCTACATGAAGTAAGATGGTATTTCTTTCCTGATGGGGTTTTGTATACATCTTGTGTGTAACCAAATGATGTTACTAGAAATAATAAGATAAAGGCTAATTTCTTCATGAGAGACTAAATGTATATAATGTGATAGTTAATTGCAAGAATGAACATTAAAATACCCAATAATAGGTAGGGAAAATATACCAATTAATGGGTATTGTTTAGATTTGATACTTGGTGTATTTTGCTAATTAATTAAAAATAAATCATGGCAGAAGAGACTTATAATGTAGAGTTTAATGGTTATCGTAGAAATGTAAATATAGGAGGACTTCCAACTTATTCAGGAGTATATACAGTTTATAGATGTATTTATAACGTTGAAGAGGATAATGTAAGTGTTAACGAGTTAATTTATATTGGTAAAGCAGGTAATATCAGAACAAGAATTGGCAACCATGAGAAAACAAATGATTGGGAAGATTATTTAGAAGACGGTGAAATTTTATGCTTTGGCTATGCAAATGTAAGTGAAGACTATAATGAAAGAGTTGAAGCTGCTTTAATTTTTAGAAATCAACCTCCTGAAAATACAGAATATAAGAACAGTTTCCCTTATGAGGAAACAACTGTAAACCTTTCAGGTAGACACGTATTTATTATTAAAAACATTAGTTTAGAAACTAAATTAAATTTTGAATGAAAAAATACTATTTAGAAGCATTTAAGCAAGCTCTTAAATGTAATGGTAATGATTTTGAATATCAACCATATTCAGAAGAAGACAAAGATTATAACTCTTTTTTATTTAAATATAAAGAATCTACTTATCGAGCGGATAGTTTAGATGATTTGCATCATCAAGCTGAAATATATTTAACCACTGAATCAGCTATGTATGTGTCTCCATATATTATATCTGATATAATGGAAAACGTACATATTGAAATTGAATTTTATGAAAAACTTCATACTATCATTTCAAAAGAAGAGAAATTAGAGCTTAATTATACATTAGGATTATATAATGCAACTAAGGAAGGTTTTTGGGATATTTTATATCGTTTAACTCATTCAGAGTTATATGCTAAGGCTATTAATACAGCGACAAAAATGTATGACTTAAATTGTTTAAAAATCGAGTTTGTAGAATTGCTTATCGAAAATGGAGAGAATGAATTATCAGTAAATAGAGATGGATTATTTGAAGAAATTGAAATTATAGATTCTGAATCAAATGAACAATATTTTTATGTTTATGATACAGATAATTTGTTTGACTGATAAAATTGGTAATTCGTTAATAGTACAGAATAATTTAATGTTTGCTCTCAAACGCACCAAAATCAATTTAAGAATTGATTTAAATCTTTAGTTGAGAGAAATTATTTCGACATTTAAGATGCTATGAAGTTGTCACATTTCAGGTTGAATATATGAAAAAGGGTTCGCTAAAACCATAGTGCTATTTAATATCTAACAAACGCTTAATTTCATTCATTTTCACTAATATTTCTTCTGTTAGAATCTTAGATTTATCAACGTCAAAATCCAAGCCACGTTCACTTATTTCTTGTTGAATACTTGTTATGGCTAGTGAGCAAGAAGTAAGTCTTTTCTCTAAATTTCTTCCTCTATCTATAGTTTTACCATTAACTATCCGCAAAGCATATAGTAAGTATAATACGCTAGCTATGACAACACAACTTGGAATAATTATTAAGGTCGCTGCGATAGCTATTAAGAAATTAGTTATTCTATTATCAAAAACCTCTCCTGCATCATTATGATAGGCTTCATGACAATGACTTTCGCCATCAACTGGATAAAATGTTTTATCAATAATTTTTCTTAGAAGTTTCCAATACCAAGGAACCTTATTGTCTTTATATTGATAATGGTAATTATAATACCCAACTCGTGCTGAGATAGTATTATCTGTATTTCCACCAGCTAAGGTATTTCCAAGTTGGTCGATAGACACAAAAAGAAATGAAATATACTGCCAAAGTTTTGATTTTCTTGTAATCATATGAGCTAGTATTTTTATTATACTCTTAAAGATACTTATATCTAACCACCAATAAAATACCCAATAGATGGTATATTTTTAAATAGCCATTTATGATGATGCTGATTAATTTGGTAACTTTAAAGTTATGAGAAGAAACATAATTTACTATACTGGATTAGATATATACGCTATCTATTTAAGTACTTATTGTATATTTTATTAATATTTTTAACTATTGATATCTTGTGTCTTTCACATCTTGAAGAGATATGATGTCATCTAAGTCTATGAATAATTCATCAACATATCCCATTTCGTCAATCTTAACTTCTACCATTCCATTTAGAAAACCAATAACAGTCCAAGACATTTTAAAATCTTCAATTCCAGTCCTTTTGAACATGACATGATTCCCTATTTTAATGTCTTCTATTTTATGCTTTTTCATATCTTTTTAAAATTTATTATTTTTAGAAATCTATGCGGTTGTAGATGTTATTCCAAATGAGACCCCCATTAGCTTAATACTTCTATAACACAAATTAATTGAAGCAACTCCGTAAAATAAGACAGCTATAATTGCGATTGTTTGATTGTTATACGTAGCCATCATTTGAATAAATATATACGGACATAACAGCATATTTAAAAGTAGAAGAATTGCATTTGTCCCAATAAATCCATTTTTAAAGTATCTATGTTCAAAAAATGGAGAAAGAAACGAAGCTCCTTTTTTTATGTAAATTGGAACTGTTTTTAATATCCTCTTTATTTTATTGATACCTTTTTTAAAGTTTTTGCTACCATAATATGTAATTAAGGTAACAATTGCAGTCAAGTAAAAAACAAAATCTTTCATAAGCTATTTATTTATAATCACTTAAAGTTAATCAATTTTTAATAAAAAATATTTACTAACTTTAAGACATGCGAAAAAACAAACTACCATACATCATCCGATATATACGCTATCTATTTAATTGCCTATGGTATTATGTCCTATTTCCTATTGGGATTGAACAAGATGAATTCTCAAAAACGTACTTCAAGAATAATAATTCTAAAAAGTAATATCACCAGAATACTTATCCATTAAATGACCATGCTTGAATGATTTTAAACCAATAATCTTATTACTTTTTGAATCATATTGAACCTCAACATAGAACTTATCTATCGCATATAAATCCATTTTAAAGCCTTCTGAGGTGACGGAATATATAATTGCTCCATTATGCCCAAACAGCTTGGTATTGGTCATTCTCATCAAGTAAATTGAACTCGTATAGGGTTACTAAATATTATTTAATGTCTATATCAAAAAACTCTTTTAGCGGAACTTCTAAAGCGATTGCTATAGCAGAAATAGTTACAACATTGGGCGTTACAACTGCTTTTTCTATTTTATAAAGGTATTGCCTATCCTTACCTACCAATTCAGCCAATTGAGTTTGAGTAAGTCCTTTTAGTTTTCTTAAATATCGAACTCGTTCACCTATTTTAATAGGTATTGAAGTTTTTAGTTCTTCTATTCTTTTTTCAGACAATTCTACCATATGGTAAAAATCCAATATGATAGATAACATATTGTAACCTTAGATAACTGCATTTTATTTATATTTACAGCCTAACTAAAATTTTAAAATTATGAAGAACACATTAAAAACAATCGGAACACTAGCTATTACTGTAATTATGTTCGCAAGCTGTGGAAGCTCCATTGAAGGAGACGCTGCAAAGCTCGCAACATTGATGTGCAAGTCAACAGAGTTATCTAAAAAGGCTGTATCAGGCGATATGTCTGGAATGAAAGAAGCTCAAAAAATGATGATGGAAGCTGCTGAGCTTAAAGAAGAATTAGAGGGCAGATACAGTGACAAAAAAGCAAAGAAAGAATTCGAAAAGGCTGTATTAAAAGCTATGTCTGAAACTAATTGTGACTAAACATTAACAACGAAAAGAGAGATTTAAACCTCTCTTTTTTAATTTAAACAAACTATCATAAAATGAGAAAACTAATACTAATATTAATAACGATTGCTTGTTCTGTATCATACGGACAAGAGAAATTCAAGTTTAGAAACATAAGTAATTATAGCTTATTCACTATAAAGGATGCTGAGTGGTCAGTGCCAGACTATGATACTGAATATAGAGTGCCGATGTATGACAGCAACTATAATCAAAACGTCGCAAATTTCATTACAAAATATGAGAATATTGCTAAAGAGTTCGACGCTACAGAGGTGTTAGAAAAGAAAGAACGAAAAGTAAAAAGAAAAGCATTAAAGAACAAGAAACGAGTTGTATTGGCTAGATTTAAACCAACATTTGATGCTTTGAAATCCAAAAGCAGGGGCATGATTCATTATACAGGGATAGACTTTGTTAGTCCTCAATTATTAGAAGTTTCAAAAAAAGAACTTCAAAAACTAAAAGGTGATATTATTGACTTGAAATCTATTAGTGAAAGAGAATTATTACGTAACGTTCCAAAGAAAACAGTGAAAATGAAACGATTAGTGGCAATAGAAAATAGCTCAGAGATAATCGGTGAATACTACATTGGTGGAACAATTAAGGTTTCAAAAAAGAATAGCGTTAAAGACGGAACATATAAAAATCAGGTTATAGAGAAAGATATTAACAGTAATAACTATTCTACATACACATACTACAGAAGTGTTGACGGTTCTGGCATTAATTTTTACAACAATAACATTGACATCTATGATGAGTACGCGGTAACAAGGAAACCCAAACCATTAACAGCTAAAGAGGAGAAGATTGTTGCTAAAATGAAAAACTATAAGGGGCAAATGACATCTTTAATTAATAAGATGGCTCAGTTTAAAAGCAATACCCTTGTAGCAAGAGAAGCTACCAAGAAAGGAAAGATATTGGATAAAAAGATAAGAGCTCTATACGGTAATAATTCTGATGGTCTTTACGACTTCATGCAATTGCTAGATGTAAAAACAATAGAAGTCATGAATGAATTTGACGAAGTATTAAAAGGAGCTGCAATATTGTTTGGGCTGTAAAAATCACTTAATACTTTTAATAATGAGCCGTGTATTATGACTATACATGGCTTTTAATTTTATATTACATAGTAAAATAACAACGTACTAGAAGAAATAATATTCAAACATATCATGATTGCAAATTCATTAAAAAACATAATCAATTAATAGTCAGGCGTTTATGTTTTTTTTAGTATAAAAGCATAAAGTTAATTATATATAAATAAGAGCTAAAAACACACAGTCTACATAATAAGCTGATTACCAGTTTGTTATAAAATACTCAATATTCATTAATACAGTAATAAATCATTTTTGAACATATTTTATTTCCAAAAACTAGATTATATTCGTTTCTATACTGGATTATTAGTTTTGAACATATAAAAATCACTCATTATGAATACATTAAATCAAATAAATTCAAAAGAAGAAAACAAAAGACATAATACCCTGTAGTATAGCTGTTTATGATGTTCAGTATGAAGCTAAATTATCATTTTCGTGTATTCATGTGTTTTCTTAAATTCAAAATAGTAATTTAGATGATTGACTATGTTCAAAAGGATAAATATATTATATAAATAAACAGTTATGAAAGAAGAAATATATAATGCCGAATTTCACCATGAAGAATTAACACAAAGTGCTATACGTTTTTTTGAAGAAAAAATAGAGAATAGACATTATGCGTTTTTTGTAATATGTAGTTTAGTTACTGGATTAAAGTATAAAAATTTAATAAACCTCACTTTGGGAGAGTTGGAAAATAACATATTTGAGAATAACATTTTAGTAGAGAAACTTTATTCGATTAATCGCTATATTGAATTTCTTATTAAAGAAGAAGGTAAAACAAAAGATGATTTAATTTTCTTATCTAGGAAAGGGACTCCTTATTCAAATCAACAAATAAATAGACTTCTAAAAAAACAATATGAAAACTTTGATGGTAATATAACTACCCGTGAATTAAGACGCTCGTATTTTGTACATCTATGGAGCAAGAAAAAAAAACAAAAGGATAAAGAGATTTTATTAAAAAGTCTCACTAAACGAATAGGACATTCTAATAGGTACATAACACTTGAATACCTTGGAAGTAAACGGATTGTCACATACAAAACTGACGAAGAAGTTGAGAATAAAAGACTAACATTAAATGGCATGGCGAAAGAATTAAGAGTCGCTGAGGAAGAAATTATAAGGCTGAAAAACATAATTGCTAAACAAAATAAAAAAATAGATAGAATGAGATAATTAAAAGCTCAAAGCACCTAGTAAAGTTGTTGCTCTGAGCTCTCTACTTCTTCTTTTAAATGAAAGCTCTACAATATAATTATTATGATACTTTATTTATTAACCAATCAATTAATCCAGAAGATATTGTCATTTCAGAAATTTTATCAACAAACCAAAATTTAGTTTTAGTTGTATTTTGATATTCTTTTAAATCCTTTTTAGGAGAGTGAACCACGTAGAAGAACTCATCATATTCACTCATTAACTCAAAGTTATTTTGATAATCCAAAAACTCTTTTAAATCAGATTGTGATTTAATTTGTACGATAGCTTTTTGTCCCGTCACAGGAGCTAATAATTCAAGGTCTAAAGTTTTCTGAGTCTTACCTCTTTCTCCTACTAAATTCCAGCCAGCTTGTCTGAAAATCAAATCGATTAAAGTTTCAAAATCTTTCCATTGTAAATCTTGAATCAAATGACTTAACTTAACTCTTAAATCATCCACTACTTCTTTAACATCAATAACCTCTTTTAACTCTTCGTTATTTATTTTTCTTACAGTGTATTCATTAGCTTCAACCGTACAAATTGTACCTCTAAATCCTTGGGTTTTTAGTAATTTACCATTGATATTCCCTAATAAAAGAACATTACCATGTAAATCCTTATCTGACCATTTTCCTATAACTGGTCTAGTTTTAGTTTTATCTGAATGAAGTTTTATTTCTGGTTTTGAATAGCACCACCACAATTTATTTAAATGAAATGTAATCCATAAAGTTTTCTCACCTTCATTATAAAACTTTCGTATTTGATTAGTATGACTAGTTGCTACTTGAAGTTTAGAACTTTCTTCATTAAGAAAATAATTACTTACAAGCTCCCATTGATTATTCATACAAAAATTATGATCCACCCCTGTATAGCTTAAACGAAGATAATTGTTTTCAATACAATCTTTTGCAAAAACTCCTTTCTCTCCTAGTTTTATAAAAAGAATATTATTGGCATTAATTTTTTTCATACCCATAGTCGCAACATCTAAATTCTCTAATTCAATTTACCTAAAAAAACTTCAATAACAGATTTTGATTGCGTATAATTGTTTGTAAAAGATTTTAATCTCTTAAAAGGTTTAAAACTAATGTTAATGAATGTTGAGACTTAGATTTAGATGGTGATTCTAAAATAGCATAAACTTTAGCAGTTTCTGGGCTGTCACCTTCTTTAGTTGTCATGATGTTACTTACGCTTATAAATTTATAACCTTTTAAGTTAGGTTTGGTTATAGTTTGTCCGATATAATTTTGGGCTTCGAGTACCAATGCCTCAGCTTCTTGTTTAGTCATAAGTTAGTGTTTTAATTAGAACACGAATATAATAAATAATAATTCTAACAGAATAAGATTAACTGTTAACTAAATTAAGTTCTTTTCAAATATTGAAAGTTGAGTCAAAAATAAACACATAGAAAATAATGTGCTATACACGTTGTTGTGAGAAGTTCTTTCTCTATGAGTTAAATCCGATTGATACAAGTTTGTGTTCAATAAAATCACTTTCGGGAATTAAACTATTAATTTTTAGAAGTAGTTTATAAATCTGTTCCTGTATTAGGATTAGATTCGAAAATGTCATTGAATGAGCTGAATCTAAAGTTAACTCTAAAGTAACCTTAGTTTTCTCAATTACTGAATTAGAGTCTTTGATTATTAGCTGTTGATTTGGTTTTGATTGGAATCCAATGTTGTGCATCGTATTCCGCAAATAACAATAGAATTCAAACAATTCTTTATCGTCATAAGTTAATGAAGTAAACAAGCTCGTTTTCATTAAATTTTTAAATGTTGTAGAAATTGATATAACGTTAATCTTATTCGTAGGGCTTTCATAAAATTCTGCTATCTGTCTGATATGAGTTTCGGATGACACAAAAAACTTTACAAAATAAGCGTCTTTAACAAATCCGTCAAATGCAAATTCAAGTGTGGCAAGGTCGTCACTTTCTATTTTAGGACTTATCTTTTGCTGACAATATCCAATATCAGAAAGTTGCTCGGACAAGATTAAGCTTATTAAAAAGCTTTCGCTTATTTGATAAAGAGAATAGTTCGTAACGCTCCGAATATCATTTTGATTTTGATACGAATCGTTATTCTGAATAGATGTTATAAATCCTTTTACTAAATCCGTTTTCTTTTCTAAATCCATGTTTTCTTTTGGCACGAAATGTTTTTTTTAAAAATTCTGAGTAATGTTTTTTAAAAGTTCAGTAAACATAGGTGTTCTCACGCTTTGTCTACTGCAACGAATTTATTCAATTTTTCCTGTAAAACGTTTCCAAGAAGTAATTAATTTTTTTGAAATAGGAGGAATTGCTTACAACGTTTCACTATGAATAGTGCGAGGCAGAAAATCCGCTGATTTTCGTATCGGCACAAGACAATAGCCTTTAGATTTTGTTTTTAATTTGTCGATTTATAAAAGCCAAATTAAAAGATTTGGCGATAATGTAAACATACACAAGCTCTGGAATTAAACACTAAAACCCGTATTATTTTATATGTGTTGTTGGGTATAGTTTACTTTTTAATCCTTAACTTACTGTGTTTAAAACTAACAAAATGTATTATTATGAGTATTAAATCTTCATTTCAAAGCTTAAAAAAAATAATTAAAGAATTAGAAACTGAAATTGATGGCATAAAAACTATAAGTGATTTTTCAGATGGGAGAACTAGAATTGTTCATGAATACAATTTGATAAACAATCGTATAAACTGGATGTTGACGTCGCAAACAATCTTCTTTGGGATTTTTGCGATAATAATCACGGATTCTGGTATCAAAATGAATGATTATAATAATTTTGAGATTTTAATTCCATGGCTTAGTATAATAACAGCTATTTTAATTTATGTTAGTATTTTGGCTGCCGTATTTGCAATTAGAAAATTCGCCAAAGATGCAGGTGATTGGAAGGTGACTGGTTTTAAAGCTACTTATTACGCTGGTCTTGTAGCTCCTCTTAGTTTGCCATTAATCTTTATTTTGGCGTGGGTTTTTATTATTTATCCTAATTATTATGTAACAGTAGGTTTAATAGTATTGATTGTTTCAGCCATTTCCATTTTATTTTATAGAACTAAATCTGGAAATTATGTTTCTTAATTTAATACAATTAAGCTGACTTAGTTCTTTATATTCTGAATAACATTTTTTAAAAGGTTTGTAAATAAAGGAGGCTTCATGCTTTGTTCTCTGAAATGAATTTATATGTTTTTTTCCTCAAAACATTTCCTTGAAATAATTAGTTTTCAGGAAATAGAAGGAATTGTACTCAACAATTGAATATGTTTCACCAGTGCACATATTTATCTTATATAGTGTGATTACTCTAACCTAATCATTATAATTCATTTATAATATAACTACCATTTGATATTTTTCGTCTTACTAATTATTAGTAGGGCTAAATGAAATCTAGGTTTTGCTCTACTCTTTTGAGTAAATATTTTTCATGAAATCTCAAATATTTATATACATAATTACATGATTTTTTTCCTGTCTATTCAAAATTATAATTACTTTATTTAGTTGTCCACTTGATGACTTTTGTTTAAACTTATAAGCCCTCACAAAATGCACTTTGAATATGAGCTAAAAACGTCTTCCTTAGTGTAAGTCTGTCTTTGTATTCCTTTTAGAGTGTAGTCTTATAGGTATACATAAATGTTTCAGAATAATAGTGAAATCATTGCAAAATACCGTGTTATTAAAGTAACCCTAAAAACACCACGTTGTGTTAAATTTTCACTATTTTTGTAAAAGAAGTATTCACTTGAACTAAAAGTGGTTTTATTCACAATACAGAATAGTATTTTTTATGAAAGGAAGATATATTAGAATTTCGACAGCTAACCAAAATTTAGAGCGACAACTACAAAAACAACATGTAGATGAAAAAATCTATATCGATATCGTTTCTGGAACAAAATCATTTTCTGAGCGAGAACAGGGAAAACGATTATTAGATGATATAATAGATGGCAAAATCAATTACTTGACAGTTGATTCTGTGGATAGACTAGGTAGAAATATAATAGATATCTTAACTACATTAAACATAATGGAAGAAGCTTGTTGTATCGCTAAAGTTGAAAACCTTGGTATCGAATCATTAATTAATGGCAAACCCAATGCATCATTTAAAATGATTGTATCTGTTTTAGCAAATGTTGCGGAAATGGAACGTGATACTCTATTGGAACGTCAGCGTGAGGGTATTGCTATCGCAAAAGCAAAGGGAGCTTATAAAGGTAGAGCCAAAGGGTCGGTATTGAGTGATGAAGAAACCTTAGTCAAATATAAAGGTGTTCAAAAGGATTTGAAAGACAATATATCAATTCGTAAAGTTGCTAAAATTCATAGTATATCAACCAAGACAGTCCAAAAAGTAAAAAAATTAATGACAGTTGATGCTTAGTTAAGTAATAAATTATGAAGCTAACAATTAAAAACTGTTCGATCCTTATTTTGGAGCGAGTTATCAATTTCTAATGCCATAAATTTTAATTGCCAATGTGGATTTTAATAATAATATTTAGTTATACTTTTGAAATGTTATTTATATAATATAACCATGAGCCTATCGAGTAAAATCATTTCTTTTAAAAATCCACAGAATATAAAATGGGTTTATTTATCAATACTTTCTGTTATATGGGGTAGTTCATTTATTTTAATGAAGATTGCTTTGGATAATGGTATAACACCTTTGCAATTAGGTGCTCTAAGAATTATTTTTACAGCAATTTTTCTTTTAATTGTTGGATTTAAATACATAAAGCGCATAAAAAGAAAACAATGGAAATGGGTTATTGTTACAAGTATATTAGGCACGTTCATTCCCGTCTTTATGTTTGCATATGCCGAATCTGAAATAGACAGCTCAATTGCTTCTATCTTAAATTCCTTAACCCCATTAAATACTTTGATATTAGGTTATTTAGTATTCAATATGAATTTTTCAAGAAAACAATTATTAGGAGTTATTGTAGGACTACTTGGAACGTTATTATTAATATTATTTAGTTCAGATGTAAACCCTGACCAAAACTATTATTATGCAATTTTTGTTGTTATAGCCTCTATCTGTTATGCTTTTAATGTAAACATAATAAAGAAACATCTACAAGACTTAAATGCAATGAGTATTGCGGTTGGAAACTTTATAGTAATTATTATACCTTCATGTGTAATATTGTTATTTACTGATTTCTTAAATCAAGAAATTCGAGGGGATTCACTAATGATTGAAGCAATTTTATGTGTGTTTCTTTTGTCTGTGTTTGGAACGGGGATAGCTAAGGTGATGTTTAATAAATTAGTTCAAATTTCGACGCCAATTTTTGCAAGCTCTGTAACGTATACGATACCAATCATCGCGTTATTATTAGGGATTTTATATGGTGAGAAAATAAACGCTCTACAACTTATAGCTACTTTTATAATACTTTTGGGTGTTTTTCTAGCAAATAGAAAGAAAAAAAACATTGTAACTCGTTGATTATGAATTCAAATTAATAGTCACGCATTAGTGACAATTCCTATTGGAATGGTATAGGTTACCGAAGATGAAAATATAGGGGTTGAAATTTGCACCAATTTATTAAACATCACTTTCGCAATTCCCGTACCAAAAATAGCCAACACAATAATGTATAACATTGATTCTTGTACAACCGAAGAAGACAAGACTCCCCTAGTAAAAAAACCAGTTAACACCAACACTATTAACGCTGGAACAGTAATCACTATAAAGTTTCCAACAGCAATACTCATTGCACTCAAATCTTGCATATATATTTTTATAATATTTACGTTGAAAGCATAACACACTGAGGCTACTATCACAAACATACTAAACCAATAATTCTGATCAGGATTAAGATTTGCACCACTAACAATTAGCAACAATGTTCCAGCCAAACCAATAATAATTCCTATCACCTGATTTTTTCTAAACGACATATTAAAAAAGAAAAAACCAAAAATTAAGGTATTTAAAGGAGTTAGCGAATTTAATATTGATGCTATAGCACTATCTATTTCAGTTTCTGCAAAAGCGAACATGTATACAGGAATAAATGTTCCTAAAAAGGCAGAGATTACAACTGGCTTATAATGTTCCTTCTTAATTTTCTTTAAACTTTTAAATCCAATGATGAAAAGAAAAATTGCTGTGAAAATTATTCGTAATGAACCGAGTTGATATGCTGTTAGCCCAATCAGTCCTTTTTTAATTAAAATAAATGAACTCCCCCATATTATGGAAAGTATCACAAGAAAAATCCATTTTAAGTTTTTGTTATCCATAGTGCAAAAATGGAAAATATAACACAATAATCCGTTGGTTTTCTTAAATTTGTAAAACAAAAACTATTAATACACTTAATATGAAAACATTAAAACTAGTCGCTATTGCATTTGCATTTTTAGCTACCATTTCTTGTAAAAAAGAGCAAAAAGAAGCTGAAGTTGTTACAGTAGACACTATAGAAGAAGTTAAAAAATCAACTATTTCAGAGGATGCTACATTAGCAAAAGTTCAGTTTAATATTGAAGGAATGACTTGTGCTATAGGATGCGCAGCAAAAATACAAAAGAGTCTTGGGAATATGGATGGTGTTAAAAATGCCACTGTAGACTTTGAAAGCAAAACTGCAGTTGTTGAATATGATGTAGACCAAGTAACTACAAACTTATTAGCTGAACGTGTTGTTACTAATGGTGACCAGTTTAAAGTTTCCAACTTTCAAACAGCAATGTTTAAAGGATGTAAAGCAGACTGTACAAAAGAATGTTGCGTTAAAGGCGCTAAAAAATGTGTCGTAAAATGTAGCGCTGATTGTACAAAAACAGACTGTATAAAATGCGCTAAAAAAACCGCAGAATGTAAAGCTAAATGTGCCGCAAAAAAATTAGAAGAAAAATCTTGTAATCCAGGATGTGAAAAAGCTTGTTGTAAAGCAAAAGCTTAATTGTTAATCCCACTTATTGGATTTTATCAAACAAAAAAGCGTCTAATCTGAAGATTATACGCTTTTTTGTTTGCAGTTAACACTTTAAATTGTAAGGGATTCGTCACTTACATTTCTTGAAACTTTAAATTTTTGCATAAATGTTAGGGATAAGATTACAGAAGAGCTAACCCCTTCTATACCTAATATCAATAATAAAATTTCCGGGCCACCAGCTCCCGCTAAATACCCCATTAACATCTCAGCAAACGGAGGATCAATATGAAATAAATAAATCCCCATAAAAAGTACAAAAACAAACGTTGCTATTGCTCCTGTCAAAATACCCGTAGCAAAGCCTGAAAAGTACTCAAAAGTATCCTTTTCAATGCTTTTCTTCTTTTTAATTACCGCATATATCCCATAAGCCACTATAACTCCGTTTAAAACCCTTAACCAATGATTATCGTGGAGCCCGACAAGTCTAATTAATAAAAAGTAACCAATCAGTGCTACAGCTGTCAGTAAACCGTATTTAACATAAAGCGCATTTGATTTCATAATGTAATGTGTTGATTTACAGTATTAATTTACGAAAAAATAATGACTCTTACTGTAAAAACAGCCAAAATTTAACATCAATTAAAATGGTATCTGCCCCACAAATTATACTATAAAAACAAATAACCAGCGCGATGCGCTGGTTATTTAACTCTTATTATTCGTATGTGTTTATGCTACTATCCTTCGCAACTTGTGCACTCTTTCTTTTGTTTGAACTTCTGAGCGGCATTCATACTGTGTTGGTAGTACATTGATTTTATACCCAATTTCCAAGCGGTCATATATAAGTTATTCAAGTCTTTTGTTGGCATATCAGGATGTACCATCACATTTATAGACTGACCTTGATCAATATGATTTTGTCTGTTTGCTGCTTGATATATAACCGTAATTTGATCTATTTCCGGATACGTTTTAAACACATCTCTTTCGTTTTCAGTAAGAAATTCTAAATGTTGTACCGACCCATCATAATCACGGATACTTCTCCATACTTCTCCTGTGTTTTGACCTTTTTCTTCTAACAACTGAACTAAAAATGGATTTTTAATTGTTGTTTTTATCTTAGCAATATCCTTCACATAGCTATTAGACCAAATTGGCTCAATACCTTGAGATACTTGTCCTAAAATAAACGCTGAAGATGTTGTTGGAGCTACAGCGTTTAATGTTGCATTTCTACGTCCATAACCCTTTAAAACTTCAGGCTCACCATATAACTTAGCTAACTCTTCAGAAGCTTTATATGATTTATCTTTTATTGCCTTAAAAATTTCAGAGTTTAAGTTGAAAGCCTCTTGACTATCAAAAGGTAACATTTTTGATTGCAATAATGAATGCCATCCTAAAGCCCCTAACCCTAAAGCTCTATTTTCTTTTGCGAAAGTATATGCTTTCTCCATGAAATCAAACGTAAGCCTATCATCACGGTCGTCAGAATCTCTAAAAACCTCTAACTTAGTAATAAACTCTTCCATTACAGCGTCTAAAAAGTATGTTAGCGTTTCAACAGCATCAGTATCTTTCCACTTATCATAGTGTAATAAATTTATAGAAGATAAACAGCATACAAATGACCAATCTTCATTTGAAGGCAACATAATTTCTGTACAAAGATTACTTGCATAAATTTCCAAGTTTTTATCTTTATATACGTCAGCTGCATTATTATTAACGTTATCTCTAAATAAAATATATGGGTACCCAACTTCTGATCTAGATTGTAAAACTTTTGCCCAAATGGTTCTTTTTGCAACATCACCATCCCTCATTTCTTCCATCCATTTGTCACTCACAGTAACACCATGCGTCAACTCTTGTATAGGGTTTCCTTCAGAACCAATTTCTAAAAACTCCATAACGTCTGGATGATCAATAGGTAAGTATGGTGCAAAACGACCTCTTCTTACCGAACCTTGACTAACTACATCAACCATTTTTTCAAACAGTTGCATAATGTGTACAGCTCCTGAAGATTTTCCGTTATTCTTAACTGGTGCCCCTCTGTGACGTAATTTACCAAAATAACCAGATGTTCCTCCACCTAATTTTGACATCATACCAACTTCTGACTGAGTAAATAAAATATCCCCCATATCATCAGCTATATGCGAACCAAAACAACTAATAGGTAACCCTCTTCGTTTACCAAAGTTTGACCAAACTGGAGATGCTAAAGAGTAATACCCTTCAGCCATATAACCATAGAATTTATCTGCAAAACCATCTATTTTCAAGATTTTTTCTGCATTCTCTGCGATCTCTCTAATTCTTCCTTCAGGTGTTGCACCATCAGTAAGATATCCAGATTCTAAAAACTTACGGCTATTTTCCGTTAACCATTTAATTTCTGGTTGACGAGTTGCTTTTTCAGCTTGTAAAGCTGCTTTTCTTGCTTCTACCAATTTATCTTGTTCAGTTAATGTTTGGCTTTGATTCTGGTTGGTTAGTACGTCTTTTCTCATAATTTAAAATAGGTCGTCACTCGTTATACTTTTACTTCTTTTGGTGTAAGCGATAGATCTTTTCACGAAGAAATCCCCGTGTTTAGTCCCAATAATCTCATCGTCAAACCATTCTGTTTCCGCTAATAATGTTTCATCTACTTCGAAAACTTTTCCGATATTGATGCTTTCTAATGAATTATTAAATCGGTTTTTTATAAACTCATTAATTACTGCTTTTGGTAAGAAATCTAATTCCCCTTCTTCAAAAATCCAATCAATAATTTTACTTTCAGATTCATATGCTTCTCTACATAAATCTTGAGTTAACAACTCATATTCTTTATTAAACCAAGTTGGATTTTCTGCTTTTATGATTTTAATAACATCGATACCAAAATCTCCGTGAATTTGCTCTTCTTTAGAAGTAGCTTCTACTACATTAGAAATTCCTTTCAGCACATTTTTATGCTTATTAAACGCCATAATAATCAAAAACTGGGAAAATAGCGATACGTGTTCTATAAATAAAGAAAACAGTAATATTGATTCAGCAAACTCTTTATTATCCTCACTTTTAGCATTCTTTACAGCGGTTTCTAAATAATGAACTCGCCTCATAATTACAGGTTTCTTTTTTAAGTTTTTAAACTCATTATTTAAACCTAGTAT
>Ga0209395_1000576_pt1 | contig 53413 bp, 47 predicted proteins | sample GOMGulsemesocosm_3_FD_184635 | JGI IMG/M metagenome (GOLD analysis project Ga0209395, IMG submission 184635) | Methane-oxidizing microbial communities from mesocosms in the Gulf of Mexico - GOM9D Gulf of Mexico (SPAdes) (version 2) | ecosystem: Environmental > Aquatic > Marine > Cold seeps... | reverse complement strand
AATTGACAATTGGCGTTGGGCTGGCGTGCCGTTTTATTTACGTACAGGTAAACGTATGCCTGCAAAGCACAGTGAAATAGTGGTTCATTTTAAACAACAACCACATAATATCTTTAAAGAGAGTTATGTTGATTTACCTGCTAACAAACTCACCATTCGTCTGCAACCTGATGAAGGGGTTGAATTACAGATGATGAATAAAATACCGGGTATTGCCTCACAAATGAATATCCAAGAAAATAAATTGGATTTAAGTTTCTCTGATACCTATGACAATCAACGTGTAGTTGATGCTTATGAAAGACTGATGTTAGAAGTCATTAATGGCAATCAATCATTATTTGTCAGTCGTGACGAAGTTGAAGCTGCGTGGACTTGGGCTGATAGTATTATAGACGCTTGGCAAGCCACTAATGAAGTACCTAAACCATATGCTGCTGGTTCTTGGGGACCCGTATCTTCTATTTCTTTAATTGCGCGCGACGATCGTCAGTGGGTTGAATAATGAATAATATGAACGACTTTAAAAGTCGAGAACAACTTGATTCACAGCTAGCGAATAATGTCGCCGATATCTTATCAAAGGCAATTGCCGCTCGTGGTAAAGCGAGTCTTGCTGTTTCAGGAGGTTCTACGCCAAAAGGTTTTTTCAATACGTTATCACGAATCGATATACCTTGGAAAAACGTTACCATAACACTTGCAGACGAACGTTGGGTAGATATCAACGATGAAGCAAGTAATACTCGATTAGTGCATGAGAATTTATTACAAAACAAGGCTCAACAAGCAAATTTTTTTCATCTTAAACAAGGTGATGAATTATGTGAAAGTACACTTGTCGATTTAAATCTAGCGGCTAAATCGTCGTTACTTCCTTTAGATGTTCTCATTTTGGGCATGGGAGAAGATGGACATACTGCTTCCTTGTTTCCATGTAGTGAACAAATAGAACAAGGTTTATCTCTAGATAATAATGCCGCTTTGATGAAGGTTTTACCAAAAACGGCACCACATCTACGTATTACTTTTACATTTTCTCATCTTATTAAAAGTAAAAATATTTTCTTACATATAGTCGGTGAAGGGAAACAACGAGTATTGGCAAAAGCTAATGCTAATAATAACTTACGTGAAATGCCAGTACGGGCATTTTTACATAACCCTGATGTTAATACACAAGTATATTGGGCGGAATAACTTATGAAAACTGAAGTTTTAGAAATTACTCAACGAATAATTGAACGTAGTAAAGCTACTCGTTCTCAATATCTAGACAAAATAGATGCTGCTAAATCAAGCACCGTACATCGTGCAAGTTTATCTTGTGGTAATTTAGCACATGGCTTCGCTGCATGTGGTAAAGAAGACAAACAAACATTAACAGGTATTAATCATTCAGATGTAGCGATTGTTTCTGCCTATAACGATATGTTATCTGCTCATCAGCCTTACGAAACTTATCCTGCCATTATTAAGGCTGCTGTGAAAGAAACCGGTGGAGTAGCGCAATTTGCAGCTGGTGTTCCAGCGATGTGTGATGGTGTGACTCAAGGTCAACCGGGTATGGACTTAAGCTTAATGAGTCGTGATGTTATTGCAATGTCAGCAGCTGTTGGTTTATCTCACAACATGTTTGACGGTGCGTTAATGTTGGGTATTTGTGATAAAATAGTTCCTGGATTATTGATTTCCAGTATGACCTTTGGTCATTTACCTACTGTTTTTGTACCCGCAGGACCTATGCCATCGGGATTGCCAAATAAAGAAAAAGCTCGTGTTCGTCAACAACACGCTATAGGTGAAATTGGAGAAGATAAATTATTAGAAGCAGAATCTGCTTCATATCACTCTGCGGGCACCTGTACATTTTTTGGTACGGCAAACTCTAATCAACTTGTAGTTGAAGTGATGGGTTTACACTTACCAGGAGCATCATTTGTAGCACCAAATACAGAGCTTCGTGAAGAATTAACAAAAGCTGCAGCTCGTCAAGTAACACGTCTAACTCTACAAGCTGGCAATTATATGCCTGTAGGTAAAATGGTTAATGAAAAGTCTATTGTTAACGCGATCGTTGCGTTATTAGCCACTGGCGGTTCAACGAACTTAACTATGCATATCATCGCTTTTGCACGTGCTGCTGGAATTATAGTTAATTTCCAAGACTTTAATGATTTATCAGCTGCAGTTCCTTTGATTACACGCATCTACCCTAACGGTCATGCTGATATAAACCAATTTCAAGAAGCAGGGGGAATGGCACTACTTTTCAAAGAACTGATTGCGGGTGGCCTATTACATGAAGATGTAGAAACTATTTGTGGGCCCGGCTTGTCTCGTTATACTCAACAACCTGTTATGCAAAATGGCAAATTAGTTTGGATTGATGGTCCAACAGAGTCTGGTGATAAAGAGGTGGTTGCAACAGTTAATAGTCCATTTAAAACTGATGGTGGTCTACGAGTATTGAAAGGTAACTTAGGTGTATCAGTATTAAAAACATCATCATTACGTGATGGTAGCTTTGTCATAAAAGCACCAGCGGTAGTATTTGAAGACCAACATGAATTAGAAGCTGCTTTTAAAGCGGGTGAATTAGAAAAAGATTTTGTTGCTGTAGTTCGATTCCAAGGACCTAAAGCTCGAGGCATGCCTGAGCTACATAAACTAACGCCACCACTTGGTGTCTTGCAAGATAAAGGATATAAAGTGGCGATGGTTACTGATGGTCGTATGTCTGGTGCATCAGGTAAAGTACCTGCTGCCATTCATTTATGCCCAGAAGCGTTAGATGGTGGTTTGATCGCAAAAGTACAAACAGGCGATATGATCTTAGTTGATGGTGAAACGGGTGAATTAACATTACTTATTGATGAAGCTGAATTGGCAACACGTGATAATGCACAGTTTCAAGTTAATGGTCATCATCAAGGCATGGGCCGTGAACTCTTTGGTTTTATGCGCCGTAATTTAAGCTCCGCTGAAACTGGTGCATGTTCTTTATTTGATACGGAAGACTAATGGTTAATACTGCGAATCTATCTAAAACAGACGATACCGTAATAAATTTAGTTGCTGATATCGGTGGTACCAACTTAAGAATTGCGATTACCGATGACAGTGGAAAAATGTCAACTCTATCTGTTTACCAATGTGATGACTATACCAGTCTAGCTGATATTGTTGCTGACTATATTTCGGTGAATTCCTTAAGTGGTTTAGTGATAAATGCTTGTTTTGCGATTGCTTGTCCTGTTGAGCAAGACCTTATTGTAATGACAAACCTGCCTTGGCAATTTTCTAAACGGGAATTACAAAAAACACTAAAATTAAATACCTTATTGTTTATAAACGACTATACCGCTATTGCACACGCGGTGCCTTATCTAACCGATCAGCAAAAAGTAAAAATTGGCGGCGGTGAAGTACAACTAAAAAAACCGATTTCAATTTGTGGACCGGGTACCGGTTTAGGCGTTGCAAATATAATTCCTAGTGATAATGGTTGGATTAGCCTTGGCGGAGAAGGAGGACACGTTGATTTTGCACCAATTAATAACTTCGAGACTCAAATCCTTCAATTTCTGTTAACGCGGTATGAACATGTTTCCTATGAACAGTTATTATCTGGGTTAGGTATTGAGCAAATTTACCAGGCGTTAATGCATTTTCGTGGTGAAACGGCAAAACCTTATTCAGCAAAAGATATTTCAGAGAAAGCATTAAGTAAAGATTGTGACGTTTGTGAACAAGCATTAGCACAGTTTTGCAGTATTCTTGGTAGTTTTGCTGGCAACTTGTCTTTAACTATGGCGAGCTTTGGTGGTGTTTACATTGCTGGCGGCATCGTACCTCGATTTATTGAATATTTTAAAAATAGTAATTTTAGAAGTTGTTTTGAAGCAAAGGGGAGGTTTGTCGCATTTAATCGAACGATACCAACTTTTGTGATCACCGAATCACAACCGGGCATCATTGGTGCCTCGGCTTATCTTCGTCAACACTACCTTCAACAAAAGGATTAAAGAAGAATTATGACGTTATCAAAAAACTGGCAAGTTTCACCTAAAGAAATTTTTGCTATGGGACCTATTGTTCCAGTATTAGTTATTAAAAATGTTGAAGATGCATTACCAATCGCTAAAGCGTTACTCGCTGCAGGGGTAAAAGTTTTAGAAGTGACCTTAAGAACGCCAGCGGCACTGGATGTTATAAAAATCATTGCGAAAGAACTACCTGAGGCTATGGTTGGTGCAGGTACAGTAACGAATCGTGAAATGTTGCAGCGTTGTCAAGAAGCGGGTGCCAAATTTGCAATTAGCCCAGGACTAACTAAAGACTTATTACAAGCGGGTAATGAAGGAAATATTGCCTTGATCCCTGGAATATCTTCGATATCAGAAATGATGGATGCTATTGATTACGGTTATGATCATTTGAAATTTTTTCCTGCTGAAGCATCTGGTGGCGTAAAAGCGATTCAATCAATAGGTGGTCCTTTCCCTGATATTCGTTTTTGTCCAACGGGTGGTATTAACATTAATAATGTCAGAGACTATTTAGCACTTAACAATATTGCTTGTTGTGGTGGCTCTTGGTTGGTTACCGATGAAATTGTGGAAAATAAAAATTGGTCAGCGATTACTGATTTAGCTAAACAAGTATTAACACACGTGAAGTAAGACTTTACGTATGTTTACTAAAGCCAGGCAAATGCCTGGCTTTTTATGTTCAGGATGAACGGTTAGCTTTTTAGTTCCCGACAAAAGCTAAGTACCAGCGTCCATGCAGGGAACGTCGCTATATCATGGCCACTCTGCGGCATTAGTGCATCCATGCACGTCGATGACAAGGAACGAAGATGTTCAGGATGAACGGCTAGCTTATCTCTATAAGTTACAACTCGATCAAAAAAATTGAAGTCTGAAACGTGATTCATCTGACAAACAAATGACTCAAATGTGTGCATTAGATATATTAGTCATGAATTATTTGCCCAATCATTCCTAATGAATCCAGTTATGTTTCTGAGACGTATCCATAATAAACAACTTATATGCACTTAATAAGTTGTTTATCTCCGTCAGATAAAAATCATCTAAAAGTCATAAGGACGTCAGGCATTTTAGAGTCGGTTTGCTTAAACTGACGGCTTATTCAATCACCTTTAGCGAAGTTAGTTAATTCGTTGATTTCAAAATAAAGAAAAATCATGAACAACACCTCACGAATCGTTTTAATTATCACTGTAATGTTGATGTCGCCTTTTATCGGTGCAGTCGAATTTGACGATGCTCAAAAGTGTAATGAGATTAAGGATGATCCCGGTTTGACAATCCAATACTGCACAATAGCTATACAGTCCGGTGAATTGAGCAATGAGAATCTGGTCCCTGTAATGGCTAGTAGAGGACATGCCTACTACAAAAAACGTAATTATGATCTCTCCAACTTCCATTGTTGTTAATGACTGCGAAGTGGCCAAGCTATTTGAATAACTATATTAAATTGCCTTCAATGGCTAATATCAACTAAAAAGTCGACCGTAGATTAAATTCTAGGGTAGGTTCTTTACCAAGGATTAAATATTTATTTACTTAGCGCCGCACATATAATTTCGACAAAGAGTTTTCACATGGCCTTTGGAATAAGTGATAGTATTGAGAGGCAACTTCATTGAATGATTGAAAATCTAAAAAATTTGCGTATTCACATGTCTACTTAAAATGTTCTATCTTGAATTAACATATTAAAGGGAGAGATATTGGAGCAATAATAAAGTGCCACTTCACTGACACCTCGTATTGGTCACTCCTAAGTTAATCGTTTTTCTATATTTTTAGTGAACTCACATCATGGACACATTATATCACGGACCATTTCAACTGTAATTTTTTATGAGATAATTTGAAATCCTATTTATAACAGAAGTTCTTGGCTAGATTGTTGTCATTATGAGTAATGATAGAAAGAGCTCAATTAAATATTTAACGTTTTGACCGACAGCAAAACCTACACGCTTTGAGTGCGAATCTGAAAAAAATTCTTGATCCCCGATAAAACTCAGTCACTCAAAAAATTAGGTGACTGAGTACATGTCGATAATCTTTTATTTCATTTTCCGTTTAAACAAGTGCTGATTGAAACATTTTCAAACGTACAGGTTGAGCAGCTGTTGGTGGTATAGTGATGCCTTTGCTATAAGCGGGGTTTAATGACAATGCTTGATACCATTTTTGTACATGAGGGTAATCTGATAATTCAATAGGCAAAGGATAGAGGTCGAGAATTCTTACCCATGGAAAAACTGCGATATCAGCAATCGTGTGTTCATCTCCGGCAATAAACTCTTTACCTTCGAGTTGATCATTAAGCACACTTATTAGACGGCGACTTTCTCGTAAGTATCGTTCAATAGCCGTTGGGATTTCTTCTTCCAAGGCAACAACAAACACTAATAGTTGACCAACATAAGGGCCTAAACCACTGGTTTGCCAGAATAACCATTGCATCATATCTAAGCGACTTTTGTCGCTTTTTGGTATTAGACGGCCGGTTTTTTCAGCAAGGTATTGTAAAATAGCGCCGGACTCGAACACACAATAATCGTCATTGTCATGGTCTACAATGACAGGGATTTTGGCATTAAGGTTTAATTTAAGAAATTCAGGGGTAAATTGCTCTCTTTTAGAAAAATCAATAACGATAGTTTTGTAATCTAAGCCTAGTTCCTCTAAGGCGATAGATATTTTAAAACCGTTTGGTGTGGAATCTGTATAGAGTGTGATCATAATAGTTTACTTCTCGTTAAGGTTAGTGACATTATTTTGTCTTGGTAGTTTGTAGTGCTTCAGCACTGCGGTTAGTAAAGGCCTTCATACCGCGAGATACGAGGAAACCCATTAATTTTGTTGAAAATAAACTCGGCATAAAACGATTTTCCCAAGCCAGTAATTTATTAAAGATGCCTGATACAACACTCGCTTGAGCGCCCAATATCGATAAACCTAATTTGGCTACCTGTCGTGGGTGCTGGGCAGATAAAGGTAATTTACTGAAATCAATTGGCATACTTGCCGACATGGTTGTTTTTGTTAATCCAGGTGAAAGCACGGCAACGTCAACGCCGTATTTTTTCATTTCTACGTGTAACGCTTGACCTAAGCTTAAAATATAAGCTTTTGATGCAGAGTAATTAGCAACAAACGGTACGGGTTGATAGCCAAATAAGCTCGAAATTAATAAAATCCCACCTTGTCGGCGCTGTTTCATTTTCTGGCCAAAGTGATGTGCCAATTGCATTGGTAATGTCATGTTAAGATGAATTAATCGAGTTTCCGCCACAAGGTCGTTTTCTACCAACTCACCTGTGTTTTCAACCCCAGCATTAGGAATAACCAAGCCAACATCAATGTCGTTGGTTTTTTGTATAATCTGCTCTATAGCGTCAGGTAAAGATAAATCAATAGCTAATGTGCGTATTTGCACCTCATGTTGTTGTTCAAGGTTTTTCTTGGCGTTAGTTAACGTTTTTTCACTTCTGCTGATTAACACCAAATTAAAACCTTGTTGTGCTAACTGTTGAGCAAAAGCTTTGCCAATGCCGGATGTGGCGCCGGTTACTAGTGCCCAGCCATCATAGTGTTTTGTTAAGTCTTTAATTGTCTTCGTCCTCAATTTGTTTTCCGTTAAGTTCCTTGTTAGCCCAATGCAGCTAGATTACTGGTAATGATAAACAAACAAAAGGTGTGACATTGCACTGAAGGTGTGCGATATTGCACTATATGGAATGGAATGATATTAAATACTACTTAGCAGTGATGCGGGAAGGTTCAGTTACCCAAGCGGGAAAGTCACTTGACGTAAATCATACAACTGTATCTAGGCGCGTCGCAGCATTTGAAAAAAAGTTAAATGTACGTCTCTTTGACCGATTAGCTAGTGGTTATGTCCCTACAGAGGCCGCAGGCAATATTTTTAGTCATGCATTGCTGATGGAGGAATCGGCATTGTCTATTGATAGAGAAGTATCAGGTAGGGATAGTGAATTAAAAGGTTCATTGCTATTGACGGTATCATCTTCTTTAGCGAATGTTATTTTATTCCCTTATTTAGCTGAATTTCGTCGACGTTATCCCTTTATAAAACTGCAAATAAAATCGTCTCCAAATTTGTCTAATTTGATTTCTCGTGAAGCCGATATAGCTATACGGCTAACACCTTCTCCTCCTGAAAATCTTGTGGGTAAAAGAATTTGCATGATGGGGCATGGTATTTATGCTTCAAAAAGCTATCTGGATAATCTGGTCGATCTCAAAAATAATATGGTTGATCTTGTGCTATGGGACAATGAGCAAGAAAAACCATCTTGGAGCAAAGCTCATTTTGCAAATACTAGGATTGCGATACACGTTGATTCTGGCAGTCATATGTTGGCAGCAGTAAAAGGAGGGCTAGGTTTGGCACGACTACCTTGCTATTTAGCCGAAGGTGAAAAAACTATTACGCGACTACCAATAGCATTAGCTCCATCAAGTTGGGGGTTGTGGGTATTAAGTCATCCTGACCTTCGTGATACTGCTCGAATGAGAGTTTGCCGAGAGTTTTTATATGACATACTTGAACAACAACGCTGTATTGTTGAAGGTTTACAGTGCAGTAAAGATAATCAGAACGAGGACTCTTAAACTCATGAAAAGCATCATTGTCGCTGATTAATCAATATCTGTGAACGCTGAGCATACTCTTTTATTTACTTTTATAGTCAAGCGCTATTCGTCAATAAAAATAGCGTTAATATCATTTCACAACTAAACATATTCCTGTGGCTATCAATACTTATTACCAGTGATTATTAATGTAATTAGTTGTACAAAAAGAAATTATACCCCACCAAGACATAAAATATACTCTTTCAGCAGATTATTAATTGAGGATTAACTGGTATAAATACTCACCCAACTTAAACTTAATTAAGTCAAAGAGAATTGCATGCAAAAGACTATTCATTTAATCCTAATATCGCTTTTGATTTTTTCTTCTAGTTTCATATTTGGTAATGACTTCACCACCGCATACTATGGAAAACTTGATGTTTCCGATCAAAATAATGGGCAATATGACCCTTTATCGATAGTTAAACTAATCCAAATTCAACGTTACTGAGCTGATGTTAATGTCAGCAATGTAGTATTGATAATCTTTGAACGGACGATTATAAGAAGCTTTTAGAAGATATATCCAAGGATTTCTGTACGTATATTGAATCATTTTATATAAGGCACATTTCTTGAGGAAGTTAGCCCAAGAAACAAAAACACCAAGCATTAGCTTGGTGTTTAAAAAGTATGTACTAAAATTACATACCTTGAAAATAAAAATCTAAGCAGACTTTAATATTTGTTGATTTTGAAAGTTTGTAATATACGAAACTAGATCTAGAACTTTATTTGAATAACCTATTTCATTGTCATACCATGAAACGACCTTAACAAAGGTACCTGTCAATGCAATACCGGCACCGGCATCAAATACAGAAGTACATGTTTCACCAACAAAATCATTAGAAACTACTTGGTCTTCGGTATAGCCTAAAATTCCTTTCAATGAACCTTCAGATGCCGATTTCATGGCATCACAAATTTCTTGGTAAGTCGCAGGATTTTTAAGATTAACGGTTAAATCTACAACGGATACATTTGGTGTTGGTACTCGAAATGACATACCTGTAAGTTTACCATTAAGTTCAGGTATTACTTTACCAACTGCTTTTGCAGCGCCAGTAGATGAAGGGATGATATTTTGTGCCGCGCCGCGACCACCACGCCAATCTTTAGCTGAAGGACTATCAACGGTTTTTTGTGTTGCTGTAGTCGCATGAACGGTAGTCATTAGGCCGTCTGCAATACCCCAGTTGTCATTGAGTACTTTAGCAATAGGCGCTAAACAGTTAGTTGTACAAGAAGCATTTGACACTATATCTTGTCCAATATAAGTATCTTGGTTTACACCACAAACAAACATTGGCGTATCATCTTTTGAAGGTGCAGAAAGAACCACTTTTTTAGCGCCTGCTGTGATATGTTTACGAGCAGACTCATCGGTTAGAAATAGACCTGTTGATTCAACAACTACGTCGACATCAATTTCATTCCATTTCAAATTCTCCGGGTTGCGCTCGGCGGTTACTCGGATAGTTTTACCGTTCACAATTAATTGTCCATCTATAACATCAACCGTGGCGTCAAATCGGCCATGTGTTGAGTCATACTTCAACATATAAGCCATATAATCAACATCGATAAGATCATTAATGCCTACAATTTCTATGTCATTTCTTTGTGCAGCGGCTCTAAATACAAAACGTCCAATACGGCCAAAACCGTTGATGCCTACTTTAATAGTCATTATTAACCCCTTAAATACGTAATGTAGTAAAATTACATCATTTGTGAATGGATCGCAAGATTTAGTTACTTAGACGTCGTTTTATCTGCGTAAATTATAGTTTTTTACGTAAGATTACCAAAAAATGCATTGTTGATGTTAATTGGTAGCGCATTTTAGATGAATTGAGTCATTTCACATGTTAGAATGCGTTAATTAGCTATAGAAACATTGTTTCTAATCAATAAATGTAATAATGGAATCAAATTATATGACACAAGATAAAGTAATGTGTGACATCGGCTTTATTGGTCTTGGTGTAATGGGTAAAAACTTAGTCTTAAATTTAGCTGATAATGGTTATAGTATTGCAGCGTTTGATCTTAATAGTGAAAAAATCAATGATGTAATTACGCAAGATAAACATGAAAATAACTCTACTAAACCGCGTGTTTATGGTTGCTCTTCGTTTACTGAATTACTTGCACGTTTAACACCTCCTCATTTAATTGTTTTATCTGTACCTGCAGGCTCACCTGTTGACCAAGTTTGTGAAAGCTTGATTGGTGCTGGCATTAAACCCGATGACATTGTAATTGATACTGGTAATAGTTTATGGGTTGATACCGTTGCTCGTGAGGAAAAATTTAAAAATAACTTTATACTGTTTTCTTCTGCGGTATCTGGTGGTGAAGTAGGGGCTAGATTTGGTCCTGCATTAATGCCAAGTGGTTCACCCTATGCATGGACTAGGATCAAACCTATTTGGGAAGCGATTTCTGCAAAAGTAGACACTCAAACGGGTAAACCCATAGAGCGAACAAAACCGGGTGAGGTCATTAGCGTAGGTGAACCTTGTACTACATATATAGGTCCTGCCGGTGCAGGACATTACGTGAAAATGGTGCATAACGGTATTGAATATGCGGACATGCAAATTATCTGTGAAGCATACCATGTACTACGGGCTGGGCTTTCATTATCACCAGACCAGATAGCTGATATATTTGAACAGTGGAATAAAGGGCCGCTCGACAGTTATTTAATGGAAATATCTGTCGAAGTATTACGCCATAAAGTCAATGATGAGATACCATTAGTTGATTTGATCCTTGATAAAGCGGGGCAAAAAGGTACTGGTTTATGGACGGCTATGAGCAGTTTAGAACTTGGTACACCAGCGCCAACCATTTCACAGGCCGTTTACGCTCGTTCAATTTCGTCTTTTAAATCTTTACGTGTCGAAGCTTCACAAATATTATCAGGACCTCAAGTACAAACTTTTTCTCAAATTGAGCAAGAGCAAATAATAGCAAGGTTGCATGACGCTATTTATTGTTCAAAAATTTGTGCTTATGCACAAGGTTTTCAATTAATGAAACTGGCTGAAAAAGAGCATGGTTGGCAATTAAACTTCGCAAATATTGCTAAGATTTGGCGAGCGGGTTGTATTATTAGAGCAGCATTTTTACAACCAATAACCGATGCTTTTGAACGTAACGAAGAACTTGAAAATTTGATATTAGATGAGTTTTTTGCCAAACAGTTAAATGAACATCAAATGAATTGGCGTAAGTCTGTAGCTGAAATAACGGTAATGGGTGTACCTATTGGCGCGATTTCATCAGCATTGTCATATTTCGATTCTATGCGTTTAGCTGTTCTACCTGCTAACTTATTGCAAGGGCAGCGAGATTATTTTGGTGCACATACTTTTGAACGTAATGATAAAACGGCAGGGAAGAAGTATCATGTTGAATGGTCATCTGATAATAAAGAAATGATTTCAATTCTTTAAAACAAATAGCTAAAATGTGGAAATTATGAATAATGATCCTTATAAAGAAAAGTTAACAGCCGAAGCTTATCAAGTATGTCGCCTTGCTGCGACTGAACATCCCTTTACAGGGATTTATAATGATCATTGGTTAACTGGTGTTTATCAATGTGCTTGTTGTGAGCAGCCTTTATTCACTTCACTAACAAAGTTTAATGCAGGATGTGGTTGGCCAAGTTTTTCGAGTACTATAGAAGGGCAGGTTAAATATTTGCCCGATAACTCCTTAACTGCGCCACGTATTGAGATCCAGTGTCATCACTGTGACTCGCATCTTGGCCATGTTTTTGATGATGGACCACTACCCAGTGGTAAACGTTATTGTGTGAATTCACTTAGTCTGCAGTTTATTTCTCAAGATGTTTCTCAAGAAGATAATAAATAATAGCAAGGTGTTAATACTTAGGATTAACTATAATTTAAGGCGCTTTGAATTGACCGTCCATAATTCGGTCTAAAATAGCTTCAGCGGCTTGATCCAAATACTCACTTTTAAGGTTATAATTTCTTAAATAGTTTTCAAGTGACTGCTCTGTTACTGTTTTATCATCATCTGCATAAAGATTAAGTATTTTTGACCAAATATACGCCTTTTTGTAGTCCTTGTTCTCAGCAAAAAGTGTTGATATAGATTTAAATACTTCCACATCAATTGGTACGTCGTCGTTACTTAATTCAAGGGAATGATAAAGCAATTGTAGGGTCTTTTCTTTATCACGTTTCACATAGTAAGTTGCAAGATTTAGCTGTAACCTTGGCGTTTCTAATTGCAAGGTATCTTCTAATGCTAAAAATTTGGCAAGAGATTTTTTATTGAGATACCTTGACCAATGAAAGTACAACAAATCAGGGTGTAATGAGCTTTGTGTTTGATTTGCAATACGCTTAATTTGTTCTCTCGCTTTTATCAAATTATTAACTCGCATTACCTGCTTATTTTTAAATTTGATGTGTTCTATTTTAGAAGCATGTTCCATGCAATGTGCATAATTTTCATAAGCGATAAGTTGTTCAAATTTTTGTGGACCTAACGGGGTTTTAACATGGTTCAAATTTGCAAAGCCAACAGCAATTCTTTCCCGTTTACACCAAGAGTCTTGTTCAAACTCATGACATATTTCACTATGCATTACACATAGCTCTGCGAAATTTGGGCCTTTGTCGCAACTAAATAAGGGAAAACAACTAATAAATAGAACAATATGCGTGCGTTTCATACTTTTCCTAAAATTATTTTTATAATACAGGTGTAACCGCTAGCGAAATATTCCATGATATATTACAATCTGTGCCGCATTTTGCTATTACTAATGATGCTTTTACTTAATAATAGCCTATCGTTCAATTGACTGAAATAAAAAGGTTTACGCAATGACTTCTCATCTTGAGGAACAATATCAAACTAGCTGGCAAGAACGTCAAACATTTGCTGAAAACATGCAGCCTATTATAGGGCAGTTATTTAGAAATAACGGTATAGAAATATCTATATACGGTCGCCCGTTGGTAAATGCTTCTGCTATCGATATCATCAAGGCACATAAGTCTGTTGCTTTACATGAAGAAAGCAAATTACGTTTACGCGAAAGCTTTCCTTTTGTTACTGCTTTAAGCAAAATGGCATTAGCGCCTGCGCGTATTGATGTAGGTAAATTGGCTTATCGTTATTTATTTCTAGGTGAAGCTAATGGTTTGTCAATTGAACAATTTCTTGAAAAAGAACTCTCTGGTATTTCAATAGACACTGATAATCAAAAAGCCAAAGATGTTGTATTGTATGGCTTTGGCCGTATTGGTCGTTTATTGGCACGTCTTCTTATTGAGCGAGCAGGGCCTAGTTCAAAATTAAATCTACGTGCAATAGTTATAAGACCAGGTAAAAAAGATGATCTTGAAAAACGCGCGAGTTTATTAAGACGTGATTCTGTTCATGGCGCATTCAATGGTAGTATTACTATTGATAAAGAAAATAATGTTATTAAAGCCAACGGCGCTTTTATTAAAGTTATTTATGCTAAATCACCTGCTGAAATTGATTATACTGAATACGGTATTAATGATGCTTTAGTTGTTGATAACACAGGTATTTGGACGGATGAAGACGGCTTAGGTCAGCATTTACAATCAAAAGGTGTTGCAAAAGTTTTATTAACGGCTCCTGCTAAAGGTGAAATTAAGAATATCGTTTATGGTGTTAACCAAGATATGATTCTAGCGGAAGATAAAATAGTATCTGCTGCAAGTTGTACAACCAATGCAATTACGCCAGTACTTAAAGCACTAAATGATGAGTTTGGTATTAGAAATGGTCACGTTGAAACAATTCATTCATATACTAATGATCAAAATTTAATTGATAATTATCATCCTGCACCACGTCGTGGCCGTAGCGCTCCATTAAATATGGTTATTAGTACTACAGGCGCGGCAAAAGCTGTTGCTAAAGCGTTACCAGAGCTTAAAGGTTTATTAACTGGTAATGCTATTCGTGTTCCAACGCCAAATGTATCAATGGCAATCATGAATTTAAACTTGAAAAAAGCGACAGATAAAGATGCACTGAATGATTATCTTCGCAATATCTCATTGAATTCAGATTTGCAAAATCAAGTGGATTATACGGCTTCAAACGAGATTGTTTCAACAGATTTAGTGGGTTCTCGTTATGCAGGTGTTGTAGATTCACAAGCAACGATTGTTGATGGTGACCGTGCTGTATTATATGTATGGTACGACAATGAATTTGGTTATAGCTGTCAGGTTATTCGTGTTATGCATGAAATGGCTGACATTTTGGTACCAACATTACCGATTAATTAATATCACTTTTTGGTAAATTTTTTGTAAATTAAAGAGCGCTATTTAGCGCTCTTTTCGTTTTTACTTATCTATGACGTAGCGGAGCATAAAATTCTACTTGTTAGTAGGTTTATGAATTAAACGTTTAGGTGTCGAATGTAATCATAACGTTTGTTATTTAAGAATCAGGCATGCCAAGAAGGTTAAATAAAACCTTGTTCTGGCTGTTGAGTTTTACATCTGAAAATACACCCTTAGCCAGCATTTTATTATCTTTTTTGAATTCAAAGTTCATAGGCCAAAATAGGCCATCAATATTTCTATATTTATTTTCCAATCCAAGCGCAAGATCGTCATATCTAAGTTGCTCTATTGTATTATTCGAGGCATTAAGTAAAACAGTAAAAGGTCTCAAGCCCTGAGCGTGGATACGATAAAGACGATCTTTTTCTCTGGCCATTGCATATTGACGATATAACTTTGTCTGTGGATGTTTAAACATGTAAATAAAATTATAGCGAGCAGATTGTACAAGCCTTGTTATTTCTTGTTCATTAAGCGGTTGCTCGATTTCTAGGGAATTCTTTTTATATCCATTATTGCCATCAGTCCAACTTAGCTGATCGCCTGTTACTTTCCATATATTAAATGGACTAAATTCAATTCTAACGTGCGCTTTATTTAAAATATCACTTTGTTCAATGCTTAAATCGTATTCAAATGAATGAATAGACTGCATTCGCTCTTTGCTCGCTAAAATAGGAAGTGTTACTGCTGATAAGGAATGTTGGTACCAGGTCTTTGGGAATATTTTTTGTGTTGAAAATCGATGGATATTTAATTGCTTAAAACTTTCAGCATCTCGGTTACTTGTTATATATAACCACTGACCATCCGGTGAAAATTGTGGTGTAAATTCATAGGCTGCAGATTGAACTTCATCTTTCATGAATTGTGGTTGGCTCCAACCTTTGGAAGAACGATGCTGCATCATTAACTTTGAGTCTTTTTTATTGTCTGACAACTGCCAAAAAACGGCGATATTACCATCGGGGGAAAAGGTAAGATCACTTTGTTGTTTGCTTTTGTGCTGAATAGGCATATATGGAGTTACGATGAGAGTTCTTTTAGATATGTTTGTTTGATAAATCGATAATTTCCCCGTTCTTGCTGATGAAAAATACAATATGTCATTATGAATTTCTGGGCCAAGCTCATCTTCTTCAGAATTAATAATGTCTGATAGAGGGTGGATATTTGTCCATTTTCCAGCGGTCCATGTTGCCTGCCAGATATTGTAATCCTTAGCGATATCTTTCTGATTTAATGGCATATCAGAAATAAATAATAAGGTTTGGCCATCAGCGCTTAACATAGGATCAGAATAGCGATATTGATCAGGTCCGAGAGTTACTTGTTGCGGTGTTTCGAAGTTATTATCTTTATCTATATTGACTTGCCAAACTTTTGCGCCTTTAAAGTCTTCTTCTGAACGAGCAAAAACAGCGGTGTTATATTGGCTACTTAGATTAAAATTGTAATCGTTGAGAGGAGAGGACAATTGTGAAACGATCTCAGCTGCAACATTAGCTGTAAGAAAACATAAAAAGAAAAGTAATACATGAATTTTCATCTGTTAACCCTTTGGTTTAATGGTATATAATTTTTGTATTGATGACAGCACAAAAACCGCCTTGTACTAGCAATTTGTGACGCCTATCTATTGGCCTGTGTTAACCATTATGTTTCTAACACCTCTTATTTGCTTGAAATTACGATAAAGAGTTGCGAAGTTTTATGAAGAAACAATCAAAACAAATGGTTAGAGTCATGTTGTGACGTGTAAAACACATCACAATACGTTTTACTGTCTAGCTTAATGAATTATGTTATACGAGTTTTTAAACGAGAATAGCCAATTCATAATCAACAAAGCGCATCACGAGGATGCTCTTTGTTAGTTTTAAGAAAGCATGAGCGTTATAAGGTTTTTGTTACCCAATTTTTAATTTTCTTTTCGAGCAATGTCATTGGCAAGGGGCCATCGAGTAATATGAGATTATGGAAATGTTTAATATCAAATTTCTTGCCTAATTTGTCTTCAGAAAATTGTCGTAACTGTTCTATTTTTAGTTGTCCAATTTTATAGGCTAACGCCTGAGCAGGCCACACCATATACCGTTCAACCTCTGCAATGATGTCTGTCTCGGCTAACGTAGAGTTATCCAACATGTAGTCAATAGCTTGTTGACGTGTCCATTCTTTATAGTGAATGCCGGTATCAACAACTAAACGCATTGCACGAAATAATTCAGCGTCTAATTTGCCATAATACTGGTATGGATCATCAAACATGCCAAGTTCTTTACCAAGGCTTTCTGCATAAAGTGCCCAGCCTTCAGCATATACAGTGTAAAAATTTTGAGTCCGAATTTTTGGTAATCCTTGCACCTCATTTTGCAAACTCAGTTGAAAATGATGACCAGGAACCGCCTCGTGAATTGATAATGTTTCCACGCCATATTTAGGTTGTCCTTTCAGGTTATAAGTATTGACAAAAAATATCCCAGGACTTGAACCATCAGCTGCTCCAGGAATATAAGATGCACCAGGAGCTGATTTAGCTTGGGTTTTTGGGTAAGATCGCAATACATAATCAGATTTAGGTAAGACACTGAAATATTGTTTAACCAAAGGAGTAATCCTTGTTCTTACTTCTTGGTAGGCATTTAACACCTCATCTGGTGTTTTATAATAAAATTGCTTATCGTTTTTTAAAAAATTGAAAAAAGCTTTTAAGTCACCTTTGAAATTTAAATCTTTGGCAATTAGTTTCATTTCTTGATGAATACGTGCCACTTCTGCGAGTCCAGTCTGATGAATATCTGCAGCCGTTAACGGTAGAGTCGTATTACTATTGATAGCATATTCATACCAACCTTTTCCATTAGGTAACTCACCAAAACCAATGCTATTTCGGGCTTTAGGTAGATATTCTTGCTGTAAAAAGGTAGTCATACGTTTAAATACGGGGGTCAGCTGATTGTTAATTACATCACGATAAGTTTTATTTAATCGTTGTTTTTCTATTACTGAAAACTTATCACCGACCTTATTTAAAGGAACTAATAGACTGCTTTGCATCGGATTTTCAAGAATTTGGGCTGCCATCTGCGGGATCATAGATTTGACCACAGGTTTTGGCAGCACAATACCTTTTTGAATACCTTGACGCATATTAACAATGGCTTGATCCATCCATACTGCAAAACCTCTCATTCGTTGAATAAAGTTATCAAAATCTTGGACGGTATTAAAAGGTTGAGCGCTTAGTCCTGAGCCTAGTTGCATAAACATATTATGGGGGCTGAAGATGAATTGATTTAACGGTAAAAATTCAGCAGGGTAATGGCTACCTTTGATGTTTGTTTTTAATTTTTCTTTAAAAATGCTGTAAGTATATTCACCTTGTTCGTTAAGTTTTAATCTACCTAAACTGTTTAATATCGTTAAGTATTTCTGTTCTATTTCTCTGTTTTCTAAGATAAATTCAGGCGCTATATTATTTGGCCATAAATGGTTGTAGGTATTATCACCATAAAACATTGCATTGATTGGTGATCTTGGCAGGGTTTCTAGTAAATAATTATCTGTTAACGCTATCAGTTTTTCACTGTCTGTATTTGCCACTTTTAAAGTAGCTTTTAGCTGTGACTCTGTGAATGTTTGAGAGCTAAATGCAGAAGGGGAATAGTGTAGAAGTAGAACAGCCGAGAGCGCCGCTAAGATCAATGTTTTTTTCATGGTTCAAACTTTCCTTATGTAATAAAAAGAATCACTTTTAAATCGCAATTTATATAGTCAAAATACTGCATTTAACTTGGCTATTAATGTATGATTTCGATTATTGTATTTTTAGCTAAGCGTTATTGCTTGAAGTTGAAAAAAAGATTTATGAAGGTTTATGAAGATTGAATAAAAACAATGGCTTGGATGTTATTTCTGAAAAATCCCCGCAAATCTTAAAATCAGGCGATTTACAGATAAACTTAGTAAAACAGCAAGCTTATTTTCAAAATAAATTGCTACAGTTACCTTATTTGTCATATCAACTACTTAAAGAACTGATGACTTCCTGGCCACAAACGAAGAATCAAGACGAATTAATTCAGGCGATATGGGACAAAGTACAAGTACAAAACTCTACATTAAATCAACGTGTTAAATTATTACGTCAATCTCTCCAAGAACAAGGGTGTGATCCTGCCTGTATTGCCTTAGTACGAGGAATAGGATATCGATTTTTGGATGAAGTGGTTAGTATAGACGCTGAGAAATTACCTCATAACGTCATTAAAACGGCGCGGAAAAAAGGGTGGGAAATTATTACCGCGTTAATTATTTTATTTAGTCTGGGTAATTATTTTTTTCAATGGGAGAGTTCTTTTAGTACAGAAAATGATCGCAAGCTGTCATCAAAATTTAATCAACAGAGGACCTCAATCACGGTAGTTCCCTTCGTTTCAAGCAGTTATGCCAGTATGACAAATAATTATTTGGGTAATAGTTTTAGTAGCGAAATATTAAATTCTTTAGCGGATATTAGTGCATTACAAGTGAAAGGTCATGATAGGTTTTCGAGGCAGAAACTGACAGAATTAAATACCAATGAAATTGGTAAACAATTAAAAGTTGAGCATGTCATAAGAGGAAATATCACTCAGGTTGAGGATGGTTTTAATATTGACATACAATTGTTTGCAACAAGCACCGACAAAATATTGTGGGCTAAGAATTACCGTGTTTCCAATACCGAGCTTTATCTCTTAAAAACGGATATAGCTCGAGAGATAAAAACATTTTTACTACCAAGAGACTTACAAGAATTACGATATAAAGCAGATCCAAACCTTGTAAACCCAAAAGCTTACGATCTTTACCTTAAGGCCATGGATTATCATCATCGTAATACTCGAAAAGACAATTTAAGTGCGCAAATGTTAGTTAAGAATGCTTATGAGTTGTCTCCTAGCTGTCTAGATATTATTTCAGGGTATGCGTCAGTATTGAACAGTGGTATTAGCTTAGGCAGTATCAGCAATGACTTTATCGACCAAGCTATGAATTTAGCAAATAAGGCCGTGGAACTATATCCCAATGTATCGGCAGGTTATGTTGAATTGGCAAACGCTCATATGTTGCAAGAGAACGACAATAAAGCGTTCACATTATTTAATAAAGCCTTGTCTCTTTCTCCAGATAATGTCAATGGATTAGCAGGGCTTTCAAAAATTCAAATTAAAAACCATAAACTCAAACAAGCGTTAGAAAATATTGAGCTTTTAAAGATTCTAGACCCTAGCTCCACTCGCTCATTAATATTGTCAGGTGAAGTATTTTTGTCTTTGGATTTATATACACAAGCTAAACAAAACTATCGTGATGTTGTTCAAGTAGAGCCTGACAATTTAGACGCATTAATTGGCTTAGCCAAAATAAGCACAAAACAAAATGATTTTGTAATGGCTACAAAATATTATCAACTGGCAAAAAACTTTTCACCCCATTCAGTGAAACCCTTTTATCTATTAATAGAAATATTATTTACTCAGCATGAGTACCAACAAGTCATTTATGAAATAGAAAATAACCGTAAGCTATATGAAGAGGGTATTGATAGCCAAAGTTTGAATGAAATATATAAACTATCTCAACTATTGTTTGAGCCTGTTAAAAATGAGTTGGCTATAAATCACAAGATTCACGACTATCAACAGATTATCAAGGCAAAAAAACAAACAAAAAATGATTTCCTATTTTTGTTACGGCTATTATCAGCTACAGGGCAAACGAATGAAGTCATTACCTGGAAAAATATTGAGAAGACAATAATATCAGACCGTCAGATCATGGTTATCTAGTTAACAAAACTAAGATCAAAAGTACTTGCTCGAAAGTCTATAATTAATCATTTTGGAATTTCTTATGACCTTAAGGAAAGGGCGAAGAAAAGTAACTTTAAACTCGGATAATGAGCCTGTTGACGAATTACCGAGTCTACTATTCATCAATAATCTTAGTGATAGTGCGGAGTATACTGTAGGATTTAGATTTATCGAGCTTTTTAAATACAACGAGCAGGCTTAGGCAAGCCGGCGTATTTGGTTGCTTGTTTGGCAGGTCCTTCTGGAAATAAACGATAGAGATAACGACTACTGGCTTTTTCCTCGCCAAATTCAGCTTTCATTGCTTTTGTTAATGCTCTAATGGCAGGAGAGGTGTTATATTGCAGATAAAAGTTACGAACAAAGTGAATAACCTCCCAATGTTCAGTTGTTAATTCAAAGCTATCAATTTGTGCGATTAATATCGCTAACTCTTCATTCCAAAGCTGAAAATCTAGTAAATAACCTTGCTTATCAGTTTCAATTGTCTTACCCAAATATGAAAGTATCATTGCCAAGTTACCACGCTGTTGTTAGAGAATGTCAAAGAAATCAAGTCCGTCATTGTTATGCTATCAAAGGCCTCGTTAAGTAGTACATCATCAATGTTTATGGCTCGCGCCTTGGCATGTTCTTTTATAATATAAAGATCTACCTTGGGATGTTTTGCTATTAATTCAGTCATTAATGGATGTTTGAGGTTGTAACAGCCATCATCAAGCAAAACGATATTATCTTCACTTTCTATATTTTTTATACATTGCTGTAAGTCATCATGTGCAAAGGCAGAGCTGCGGACGAGGTGAAGTATGGACATTGACAATTTTCCTTAAAATCTTAATAGTATTTGGCGGGAATGTAGCTCTTTGGAGAATTCGTTGCTGTTTAATACGGTAACGTTATCAATATGAAAATCATTTGGTAAAGCTCGTTGGGCTAATGACGCGGCACAAACATAAATATTTTCAATATCGTAAAACTCTAAAGCAGCAAACGTTTTAAGATAATTTTTCATTGATATATTATCGGTTTCTTGTTGATTGACTAACTGCCAAACACCATCTCCTTGAAAGAACAATGAGGTATCTTGTTCATAAGAGCCAAAAATTAATGCAATATCTAATGCATCCTTACCATTAGCGCTTGAAAACGGCGCGCGACTGTTTAATATGGCAATTGATTTATTTTTACTCGTCATAATTGCACCACACGCTCAGCTTTACTGCTTAATTCAACTAACTCGCCTAGGCCAGACAGTATGAATTCATTGTTTATATTGGACTGTTTGTTATCACCAAGGTCATCACTTAAACCTCTTTTCTCTGCAGCGGTTATGCAAAGGTATAAAGGTAACGCGTAATCTTTATGCAGCCTTTGCCATTGCCTTGTCGACTGATATTCGTCATTCGCTAACGACAAATGTGTACTCGCATTTAACACGCCGTTCTGATAAAAAAATACGCCGAGAACTTCAACACCTTTCTTTAATGCACACTCTATATAATCTATTGCCGTTGTGGTTAGATTGCTATGCGGAGGAGTAGTGACGATTACGGCGAGTGTTTGCATTATTTACCTTACTATTGTCTGAAACTAAAAGTCTGAAACTAAAAAAATGACCATTCATCCTGAACATCGTCGTTCCTTGCCATCCATGGCATCACGACATACCGTTCATCCTGAACATAAAAAAGCCCCGCGATGCGAGGCTTAGTTTATCAAAAATGATTACTCATGTTCGATAAATATTAATCGTCTCCACCCATAACACCTAATAGGTGCAATAAGTGAACAAAGATATTATATACGTTTAAGTATAATGAAACCGTTGCTCTGATGTAATTTGTTTCACCGCCATGAATGATACGGCTAGTATCAAATAATATCAAACCTGACATGATCATGATGATTGCAGCACTTAATGCAAGTGAAAGAGCAGGGATTTGGAAGAAGATATTTGCGATACCGGCAATAACGGCTACGATAAGACCAACCATTAAAAAGCCACCCATAAATGAGAAGTCTTTTTTACTGGTTAATGCATATCCAGATAAAGCAAAAAATATCAATGCTGTGCCACCAAGAGCTTGCATAATTAATGATGCGCCATTTGGCATTGCAGCATAATAGTTAAGCATTGGGCCAAGAGAAGCTCCCATTAAACCGGTAAAAGCGAATATCCAAAAAATACCACTCGCTTTATCTGCATTTTTATTAACAACAAATAATAAACCAAACGAAACAAGTGTCATCACTAAAGCAGCCATATGGGACAGACCCATTGACATTGATATACCTGCAGTTACTGCACTAAACGCTAATGTCATTGATAATAACATATAGGTATTTTTCAATACTTTGTTAATTTCAATCGCTGAACTTCTACTAGCTTGTAAACTAATATTTGATTGCATAATGTTTCCTTAAAAACGTGGTTATACTATTTAGATAAGGTCTTTTTTATGAAGTTCAAGTTTTTGATGAACAACATGTACTTTTTATTTAACCTATTTGACATATTATGGCATGGTCATTTTTAAATTACCATGTTTAACCTTGTTGATACTTGGCAATAATTTGTGAACGTTTGTAACAATTTACACTATGATCATTGATCAAACCACAAGCTTGTAAATGAGCATAGCAGATTGTTGAGCCAAAAAATTTAAAGCCACGCTTTTTTAAGTCACTACTAATAGCATCAGAAAGAGGGGATGTGGCAGGGTAGTCATCTTTAGTCGCTCTGTTATTAACAACCGTATTGTTATCTACATAGCTCCACAGGTATTGACAAAAACTTCCAAACTCTTGCTGTATTGCTATAAAAACCTTAGCGTTATTAATTGCTGCTTTTATTTTACCTTGATGACGAATAATCGCGGGGTTTTGTATTAGCTCAGTGATTTTTTCCTCATTAAAAGCCGCGACTGCAATGACATTAAAATTGGCAAACGCTTGTTTATAACCTTCTCGTCTTTTTAATATGGTGTACCAGCTTAATCCAGCTTGTGCTGACTCTAGTATAATAAACTCAAACATTTTTTTGTCATCGTGAATAGGAACACCCCATTCTTCATCATGATATTTAACGTAATCGGGTTTGGAGTCATCTAGCCATGGGCAACGACACAGTTTATCTTCTGACATGAGAACTCTCTTCTAGCGGGAAAATGTAATAAAAATCGTACTAACTGGTTGTTTTTTTAGCAAACAAACGCATTGTGATAATTAATGCTTTACAAGTCTTTTTCGACACTCTAATATTCGCCCCGTCTTGAAGCAAGTAATTGTTTCAAGCATTTGGTGAGATGGCTGAGTGGTCGAAAGCACCGGTCTTGAAAACCGGCAAGGGTTTGTAGCCCTTCTAGAGTTCAAATCTCTATCTCACCGCCACACATAGAAAAACCGTTAATCGAAAGATTGACGGTTTTTTGCTATTTGAGAACAAAAACTTAACAACGGGTTTGTAGCGCCAATCCTTCAAATAGAGTTCAAATCTCTATCTCCAGGTTTTTAATACATCCTTGTAAAACCACATAACTTCATCCTTGAAGTTAACTGCCACATTTAAAAAAACCGCTAATCGAAAGGTTAGCGGATTTTTGCGTTTATACGATTATCATATTATTGATATAATAAACCACTGGGTTTGTAGCGTTAAACCCTTAAGTAGAGTTTAAAGCTCTATCTCCATTTAAGTATAAAGTTAAGCAAGTGAACAAAGAGTAAAGATAGATAAAATACTGAAGTGAATCTTAGTCGTTTATAAATTTTTTATCTGCTACATCATAAATAGCCATTGCTGCGAAATAACTAAGGTCAACCGACAAGGCCGTGGTTTCGAGGCGACAGAGCTATTTAGTTACTTAATATTCTAGCCTATTATTCTTCATCTACTTAAACTGAGTAATTGGATTACAACTCAGTACTTTAAAGAAAATTCACACAAACCGCTGGCCATATTATTGGCTAGTTTTATTGGCAAGAAAATTTTTAGATACACGGACAAATGTTTCTTTATTTTCAGCATCGTGACCACCATGACCACCATGACCAACATTGGGAATAATCCAAAGGTCAGAATTAGGTAGATGTTTTCTTGAGCGTATAACTTCTTCTAGTGGTACACCTTGGTCATTGTCACCCGCAACGATCAAGACGTTTGTCTTAATTCTTTTTAGATCGTCATTACTAAGCCGTATCGAATAATTCTTAAATTGTTCAAACATAATACGAACTTGTTGATCAGATTTATGAGCACCTTTTATCCAAGGATAATCTTTGGCTATTTGATAAGTAAATGATTTTTCTATTTCTGGATAATCTTTGATTGACCAACTGCCTAATGAGCCAATTGTAACCATAAACTCAATGAGCAATGGGTTAATTAATGCGAGTTGATATAGTACGTCACCACCGTAGCTAAAACCGAGTGCATTAATCTTATCTAGCTTCAAATGCCGAATTAGCCCATTTAAATCTTGTGCAACCTTTTTTATCGATAACATTTCAGTAAAGGCATCAGATTTACCATGTCCCGGTAAATCAACTAAGTAAACTTGATATTCATTAATATAACCATTTAAGTGATCACGCCAAACTTCAGAAGATTGGGTATAACCGTGAAGTAAAAACAAAGGCGTACCTTTGCCATAAACTTCGTAATAAATATTTTTCCCGTTAATAATAACGGTTTCTGCTTTTGTTGGTTGGTTGGCTGGGCAATTTGACGACATTAATACTCCGATTAACATAATAATGAATTTTTTTAGCATAATATTGAGTGCTTCTTTCTTTAACTGTTTGATTTACGGGTTTATTTAGAAGGTAAAAGCTGTCGTATTCATAAAACGCGATAAGTGGTTTTAACTATCAGCAATACTCACCAACTACCATTAAAGGTCAAGTACACGAAGCCTATTGAATTTCGTGTGTGGCATTGATAAAGACAATTTTGTCATCATTTCCTCCCCTGATTTACGTTTTTATCTAGCGAGTTTTACTCTCAAGAGTTATGATAAATTTAAATGTGACATTATAGGGCATATTAAATGGGTCGAGGATCATCTATTGATAAGTTGGATCGATTAGACCAGTTAATAGGTAAACTCAAAGCTGGTGAAGCATGTACAGCAAGTAATTTGGCTGAAGAGTTTGGCGTGAGTTTACGAACTATGATGAGAGATCTGAAAACTCTCAGAGATAAAGGATATCCTATTGATGCTGACAAGGGCAGAGGTGGTGGTGTGCGGCTATACCCACGTTGGGGGGTAGGTCGCTTAACAATGAATTATAGAGAAGTGATTGACTTGTTGCTTGCTCTAAATGTGTTGGAAAAACTGAATTCACAATTATTTTTAAACAATCTCGAATCCGTTAAAAATAAGTTGTATGCAAGCTTTCCTGATTCTCAACGTCCTAAAATTCGTAAGATAAGAAATAGAATACTCATCGGAGAACTTGCGCCTGAGAATGACACACATAATTATTCCGCGACAGTTAATAATAAACAAAATGACATCATCTTAGAAAGTTTCTTTGATCAAAGATGTCTAAATATATGCTACAAACAAAAAGATGGCACTATTACAGATCGGTTAATAGAAATCCACTTTCTATATTTAAATTGGCCAATTTGGTATTTAATATGTTTTGACCATTTAAGAAAGGAATCGCGAACGTTTCGAATTGACAGAGTTCAAGTCGCAAACCTTACAGAGGAGAAATTTAAAAGTAGAATAATTAGCTACTTTTCACCTGAACTTGAGAAATTTTCATCTCGCCTATGATATTTGTGGTTCATTGGATACTTAGAAGATTTGTCCACGGTCTGATAATGTTGTGGCCTAGATATCTTCATTAATACAGATTATATATTTAAATTTAACTGTGCTTTTTAGTTCTATTGGTAATTTAATTGAATAAAACCAGTACCCATAATCGTCCCATTCTGCCCGGCACGTATAGAAAGGCCTGCTAACTCGAAAGAATATTTAAAGAAAGGTTGATTTAGCTAAATAGGAGATATCTTTTATTTAACGCTGTCAGATCAAAGCTTTTGTAATACCTGTTTTTGTTCATGTTATGATGAAATTACCATAACAAAAATAATTATTTCTTATGAATAAATTTAAAGCACTTATCAGCATTTTTATCTTGTCGATAGGGTCTACATCAGCGCTAGCTGAAACCACACTCATCAAAAATATCAATGGCTACACAATTGAAGGCACTACCTTACGCCAATTTTCGGCCATTCAATTTTCTGGTGATCATATTGATCAACTCTTCGACAAAGGAGAGGTTATTCAAAATAGCAAAAATATCACAATTATTGATGGCAGAGGGGCTACTCTATTACCCGGTCTCATCGATGCTCACGGCCACGTACTAAGCTACGGTGAAAGTTTAATGACTGCCGATCTTGTCGGTACAAGCTCACAAGAAATTACCGTTCAACGTACTCTTGATTATGCCAACAAAAACCCTTCTTTGACTTGGATAATTGGTAGGGGGTGGAACCAAGTTCAATGGCCAAGTAAAACATTTCCAACAGCACAATCATTAGACAAACATTTTCCAAATAAACCGGTTTGGTTAGAACGTATTGATGGGCATGCGGGTTGGGCAAATAGCAAAGCTATGGAATTAGCTGGCATTACCAAAAATAGTCAAGCACCTGACGGTGGTGAAATTATTCGCGATGATAATGGCAACCCAACAGGGGTGTTCATTGATAACGCGATGGATTTAATTCAAAAAAACATGACGCCATTAACGATTAAACAACAAAAAAAGATATTGTTAAAAGCAATGAATTCATTAGCCAGCATGGGATTAACCAGTGTTCATGATGCAGGTGTTGATAGTAAAAACTTGCAAGCATTTATTGAGTTAAGTGCCGAAAATAACATGCCTATACGCATCAATGCGATGTTATATCTGCCCAGTGATGGCTGGCAAGCGAGTCTAGCTAAAGGACAGTTCCATTCCGCTGATAACATGCTCAACTTTAACAGTGTAAAAATCCAAGCTGATGGCGCATTAGGAAGTAGGGGGGCGTCATTGATTTCAGATTATTCAGATCATGCGGGTCATAAAGGTTTATTACTGCACGATAAAAAAGTTTTAAAAAAATACATTGATGTCTCGATGAAAGCAGGTTTTCAAGTTAATACTCATGCCATTGGGGATAATGCCAATAAAATCGTCCTCGATTTATACCAAGATGCAATCAAAGAGAGTAAGACTAAATCGCTTCGTCATCGAATTGAGCACGCACAAATTCTTCGTCTAAAAGACATCCCACGCTTTAGCGAATTAGGTGTTATTGCCTCAATGCAGGCTACTCACGCAACCAGCGATAAAAATATGGCGGTAGATAGAATTGGCAATGAACGTATTTTGGGGGCTTATGCATGGCGTAAATTACTTAATGCTAATGCTGTGATAGCGGCAGGCTCTGATTTCCCTGTTGAATCAGCGAACCCTTTCTTTGGCTTGCATGCCTCGGTTACCAGACAAGACAAACATAATGCACCCCAAGGCGGTTGGTTTGCGAATCAAAAAATGACACGCTTAGAAGCTTTTCGAACTTTCACAATCGATGCCGCTTACTCAGGACATCAAGAAAAACTCATTGGCAGTTTAGAAAAAGGAAAAAAAGCGGACTTTATTTTATTAAAAAATAACTATTTTACTGAACCTGAAACGCAAATTTGGGAAAACACAGTTCTCAGTACTTGGGTTAATGGTAAAGAGGTTTATCGAAAAAATTAAAATAGTGCTAGATAATATTAACAGCCATTATATTGAGGTTATTAATGGCTTGTCCGTATAGTTTATTGGTACGGTTTATAATTTCTCAACCGTTCTAATCAAAGGGATAATACTATTATTAAGATCTCAGATTTATAATCTTAATTAGTAATGATGAAAAAAAAGTGCATTTTATAACTATTACCCGCATGGAAACTTTATTGAATAAAACCAATGCCTATACTCAATCCATTCGGACCACCACACAATGAAAACCGCTATTTTAAAGATTAGCGGTTTTTTGTTCTTTGGGAGATGACTTTATCAAACAGGCGGTTTGTAGCGCTCATTTTCGAGTAGAATTCAAACTTCTATCAAACCAGCACATTCTAAGAAACTGCACCGTTAACGAGTCGTGTTTTTTTGTTTTGAATTTATCCGAACTTTTAGCTTTAAATGGTAACGAAAATAAGAAGTGGTAATATATAATATTCTGCATATGCACACATAATTGATTATTTAACGCGGAACTTTAAATGAACGTAGAACAAATTTTATTGGCAATAAGTAATACAAATGACAACGATTTAACTATTGCAGGTCTAGAGGCGGCGAAAACAAATTGGATGGAATTTTATCCTGAGTTAGAACAGCTGATAGATCAATTTATTGCGGATGATACATCGTTAACAGATGAGCAAGAGGCTATTTTATTTTTTGGTACTTTATTATTAGCGGAATTAAAATATTCTCCGGCGTTAGCAAAGTGCTTACAGTTATTTGCACGCAACGATACACTTTTAAGCCCCATTGAAGCGATATTTGGTGATGCACTTACTGAGTTAACATCTACTTTATTTTATAATGTGGCTGATGGAAATACGCAGGCATTGTGTGATTATATTGTTGATGGTCATCAAGCGATGTATTGTAAAGCATCTGCCATTGAAGCTGTATTTGCACAGTACGAAATGGGTATCATTGATAAAATTGAATTGAGTGAGCATGTAACTCGATGGTTAGCAGGATTTTTGGCTTTGCCGAGTTCAATTAATAGCTTTTTAATTAGTGCATTAGCGGATTCTTGTATTAAATATCAATTTGATGATTTTAAGAGTCAGTTTATTGGTCTATGTGACAAAGACTTATTTGATGAAGAGCGCTTTAAAAATGATGAAGTAAAAGCGTGGAATAGGGCTGATGCACCTAAGCTAATTGAGTCTGGTATTATTCAAACTGACTTTAACGTTGTTGATACCCTAATTGCTTGGATTGATGATGACTCAGAGGATGGAGAACTCGATAGTCTTTTAAACAAAGACATTGATAACTTTGATTCTTTAATGGGGGAAGGTGGTTTATTAAAAAATATCCTCTATGACGAAAATACAATTATAGAGAACAGTGTGCCTGTTAGTTCATTAACGTTGGCTGGCCGAAATGATCCTTGTCCGTGTGGCAGTGGGAAGAAATACAAGAAATGTTGTTTACAGTAGGACGGTAAACTGGAATTGCCAATCGAGCGTTTATCAATGAGGCATAACTACGATGTAAACTATGCCTTAAATAATGCTCAGTTAGATACAGCCCTAAGTATGCAACAATACGCTTATGGAAAAATATTTTGTGTGAACACTTTTGTTGCTCTGTTTTTCTAATCAGAATAGTAAAGTTGAAAATAGTATTATGATAAAACGAATATGATAGAGCTAACTCTTCGTATCAAAATTCAGTCAGTTGTTTAAACAGGGGGCTCTTGAGGTCTATATATACTTGTATTTATTGAAACCATAAGAAATCCTAGTGATATTAAAGTCATCACCACTCCAATCGCAACGATTAAACGATTTTCTTGCCGAAAAATTTCTTTTTCAGCGACTAGTTCATAGGTATATTCATTGTTATCAATACCTTTTACGTAGTACTCCCCAAGGTATTGGTCTGTAAGGTGAATTTTCAAATATGACTCTTGCTTTGAAAGCGGTTTTACAGGACTAATTTTATAGGTGTAATACGTTTGAGGATACAGTAGCGCAAAATATCCGATTAAAATAATTGAAAATGATGCTGCACATAAAAGTGATATAAAGATGAGCTTTTTATTTTGCTTTAGCTGTGGAGATAATAAATTGTTAAGTGAAATATCATAGGCGATACAAAGTTTATCCAAAACTTCAGGGGAAGGTAAGTGACGACCATTTTCAAGCTTAGATAGATAGGACTGCTGAATATCGATGACCTTCGCTGCATTTGCTTGTGTCCATGTTTTCTTTTTTCTCAGCTTAATGAGTTTATGTCCTAAGTCCATCTGAAAATTCCTTATTGGTTTCTCATGCTTATTATCCCCAATAGAGAAAATAATGAAATAGCTACTTAGGATTATTGTCAATGAATATCATGAATATTTACGAATATCAATCGATTAGCTTGTTTTAGAACCTTTTTGTAGGGATACTAAATTGAGCCAACATTAGCGGTAACATTAACAAATACTTACTTTTACGAAGAGAGGAGATGACATTAAAATGAAAACTAACTTCATGTCAGTGCTTATAATCTTAGCCTTTTTTTGGGGGTATTCTAGTATCTCTGAGGGATCTACAACGGGTGCTGGCGATCATAATATACCGCTAAAAATCTATATTGAAATTGATATCTATGGGCTAGATGGTGAACCTCTCAATGGCGATTATTCAGATATACTGAAAAATCAAAAACCAGAGAGTAGTCCCAGTTTAATTGTCACAGCCGGTGAGCCAAGTGCAATAAGGATTAGCGCTAAGGCATTAGATGGTAAATCTATTAATATGACCAATATTAAATTTACTTCAAATAGTACAGCAACGTTGTTTGATCTTGATTTTGAGCTGGTAGAAGGGGCAAGTAGTAAGATAGGGAGTGCCAAATCGATGGACGTTGGTTCGCCTTTTCTTATGTCACTATCTCTTAACAACATAACGAAACTTGTGAGTGTCAATACACGTATTCAAAAGAATGTGAATGCACGAGAACTTGATAATAAAAATGCAATTACGGTACGTTCAGGATTCTATTCATATCCCTATCTAATCATTGATGACTTACCTGAATGTAATACTGAAGTTTGTCAGCACCTATTTAATTCATATAAACAACATCACAATATTCTAGCAAAATTAAGATTGGCTAATTTATACATGGCCGGTTACGGGATAGAAAAAAATGATGAACGAGCATTTAAAATATATAGAACTTATGCAAGACAGGGTGATGCGTTTGCTGAATTTATGTTTGCTAAACTGTCAATCAGCTTAGGCAGGTCAACAGAGCATGCCGTAAAATATTTACGTCGCTCAGCAGATAGAGGCTATATTGACGCAATGCTTCTGCTCGGTGAATTGTATCTTGAAGGAAAATACATAGAAAAAGATAAAGCGCTATCGGATAAATGGTTTACAACAGCAGCGAATACAAAAATTGAAAGGTTAAAGGGAAAAGTTAGCAATTTAGTTTCAAATACTGGAGAACCACAACCTTCTCAACTAACGAATACGTATTTAGAGAATATGCTATATAGAAAGTTAAAAAAGAATGATGAGAAACAAATCGAAAGGTTTTCCTTTGAAGAATATTTCGAATTAGAATTAGAGACTATTGAAAACCCTAGAAAGCATAGGCGTTTGTTTAAACACTTTATTGGTAAGGCAAAAGGGTCTGAGTCGAACATATAGAATACCGATATAAAACGGTATTTATTCCTGATTCTAATAATAAGTTAAACAATTAAAGATATAGATAATTGCATCAATTGTTGAAAAAGAAAGGTAAGTGATCATGGATTCTAAGCAAAAAGGAGTAATTGCCATTGCAATAGTATTGCTATGTATAACTATATGCATTTTAGTACAAGAGCCGATAGCTCAGTCACTTGGTTATCATGCATTTAAAGATAATCGAACTTTTCTTGCTGTACCTAATTTTCTAAATGTTATCTCTAACCTAGCATTTGTTATTGTTGGATTCATGGGGTTATATAATTTACTTGTATCTAAAAAAGTTGTGATACTGGTTACATTCAAAGTCGGATATATTTTATTATTTCTAGGTTTGTTATTAATCGGTTTTGGCTCTGGTTATTACCATTTATGGCCAAATAATCAAACTTTAGTTTGGGATAGGTTGCCGATGACATTAGCCTTTATGGCCTTAGTCGCGATTATTATTAGCGAATATCTGTCCATCAATATAGGTAAAAAGGGGGATCTTCCGTCTTTTATTGGAACTACACCGAAAGCATTGGTGCAGGGGACTTAAGGTTTTACATATTAATTCAGTTTCTGCCTTTAGTGGCTATACCTTTAATTTTGTTATTTATGAAACCGATATTCAGCCACGGAAACAGGTATTGGTGGTTGATTTTGGCCTATATCATAGCAAAGTTGTTAGAGCATTTTGATGAGGCAATTTTTGAGGTGTTATCCGTGGTAAGTGGACATACATTAAAACACTTACTTGCCGCTTTGGGTATGTTGTTTTTATTAAATGGATATAAAAAACGGAAGTATAAGGAAGTTAATGATAGATGAAAAAAGTGGTAGTCCTTGGCGGCTATGGAAACTTTGGTAAAAATTTGTTGAAAATCTTGCAGGTATTGTGAGTATAAATATACATAAAAAGGTAGCTGCTTACCTACTAAGTATACCTACGATGGCGACAGGATTTTTCCTTGGTCAATCAAAAAAGGAACGTATTTTTGTGTTGTAGAGTTCAAAATATATACACAAAGGGGAGTACTGCGATAGTGGTTTTGTAAGTTGATGTATATGGGGGGGGATGTTATCTTTTTTATTGATCTACATATACGGATAGAAGTATAAATTGATGACAGATGTTGATGCACTTATTGAGCAACTTTATAAAGCAGAATCTGCAAAGCTGTTAGCGGTATTAACCCGGATTTTTGGTATACATAACTTTGACTTAGCAGAAGATGTAACGCAAGACGCTTATAGTAAAGCCATGGTTGATTGGCAACAACATCAAGTACCAGAAAACCCAGCCGCATGGTTGATGACAACGGCAAAGAATCGGGCGCTTGATAAAATAAGGGCAAATAAAACTAAAGTAAAATTCTCACAAGACCTTTCTCAATATTTAGACAGTGAATGGACGCTAGCTTTTACTATCGAGGAAGAATTTCAAGCTCCAAAAATAAAAGACGATCAACTTAGAATGATTTTCATTTGTTGCCATCAAAGTATCAAAGCAGAAAATAGAGTTGTTTTTATATTAAAAACGTTATGTGGTTTTAGCATTCATGCTATTGCTCGGGCGTTACTATTAACAGAGTCGACCGTTAAAAAAAGGTTATTAAGAACACGAGAAAAGTTAAAGCAGTTAAGTTTTGAATTACCTAGCGATGACAAACTCAGTGAAAGTATGGATACGGTACACACGGTATTATACTTGCTTTTTAATGAAGGCTTTTATAGTTCAGATCCTAAAAAACCTATTAATATTGAGTTTTGCCAAGAAGCAATTGCTTTGGTCAAGATGTTAATAAATGAGCCTAAAATGGTTAATCAAGATACCTTAGGTTTATTTGCTTTGATGCATTTTAATATCGCACGTATTAATGCCCGAGTTGATCAGGAAGGGTTTAATATTCCATTAGACATACAAGATCGAAGCCTGTGGCAACAAGCATATATTAATACTGGTGATCATATTTTAAAAATGTGTACTGAATCTAATCTTGCGCCGAGTCGATTTTACTTCGAAGCGTTAATTGCGCAACAGCACTGTTGTGCAGCAACGTTTGCCAATACCAATTGGCCGTTAATCGTTGGTTATTATGATGACTATATAAAAATAACCGATTCACCGGTGGCAAAGCTCAATCAAGCAATTGCACTTGGATATACAGGAAAGGTGAATGAAGCAATTGAAAGCGTAGAACGACTACAAAGTCATAAAGCATTGATTAATTCACATATGCCACTTGCTATTTTAGCGTATCTAAATGCCAAAGCTGGCAACGAAAAGCTTGCCTATCAACAAGCTCATTGTTCCACAAAACTTGGCGGCACTAAACATGAACATCGATTAATGATGCAGCAGATACAGCGCCTACTTAATTAAATTTATTAAGAATCAATACACATCACAGGCCGAACTTCTACGGTAATATTTGGATAGTTAAAGATAGGACACTCTTTGGCAATAGCTGTCGCTTCATCGATACTTGTCGCTTTTACTATTGAATAACCCGTGACTAATTCTTTTAATTCAATAGAAGATAAATCAGTGACTACGCCTTCTTGACTAATGCTATTACCTGTAAAACCTAACGGAGAGCCACCAGAGACTAATTGTTGCTTTTGTTCTAACATGCCCATCCATGCCCCCCATTCTTCCATACTAGCGGCCATGTCTTCTTTTGAAGTGTTTTCCATCCATTTTGGGTCGCCACCTTTGTATATCAACATAAAATCATTCATAACATTTCCTTTAGTTTTTAAGTACCAATAACGTTTTTACCAGTATCTATATGTATAACGTATCAGTACTAAAAAAGGAGACACTTTTTATTATTTTATTTATTATCGGCTGCAGTTTCATAGAACTATGACAACTTAGCTCTTTTTCACTTGTTGAATAAGTTGGTATTTTAATTAAGAAGCGTCTGTATAAGAAGACTCTGGTAGGTTTGTACTATGTTGAGGTTTATCCATTCGTTGTAGTCATTATATTTTAAAATTTAACTTTTTTACTTACACAAAATAAGATTACTGAATAACGTCAGCAATCACAGTATAATGGCTATATTAGTATTAAAATTAGTAAAAGCACGTATGGCAGAGCAAAAGTATCATCCTGAACTAACTATTACGCAGATCCCTCTAACGAAAGATAAATCTCCAGAGCTACTAGAAACAGGCATAGTTAAATCAGACCTAGAAAAAGATAAAGCCTTGCCTAAAATTGTGCTTGCTACTCTTAACGCTAGGTTTTTTCATACCAGTTTTGGTTTACGTTATCTTTATGCTAATTTAAAAGAGTTACAAAGTTGCTGTGAAATAAAAGAATTTATTATTCAAACCCGCGCTATTGATATTGTTGAACAAATATTAGCATCTAAACCTGATATTGTTGGTTTTGGTGTGTATATCTGGAACATTGTTGAAACAACAGATGTTGTTAATCTTTTAAAAGTGATCGCACCAGAAATTAAAGTTGTATTAGGTGGTCCTGAAGTTAGTTATGAGACAGAGCAGCAAGCGATAGTTGCTTGTGCTGATTATGTCTTAACGGGAGCGGCAGATTTAAGTTTTTATCAACTGTGCAAAGATATAATCAATAACACGCCACCTGATAAAAAAGTGCTCAACTCAAAACCTGTAGCGTTGGCTGAAATTGCATTGCCTTATCAATATTATAGCGATGAAGATTTAAAGCATCGCTTGCTTTATGTCGAAGCGTCGCGAGGTTGTCCATTTAAATGTGAATTTTGTTTATCGTCTTTAGACAAATCATCTACACCATTTGAGTTAACGTTATTTCTTGAACAAATGGAAATTCTCTATCAACGTGGTGCGAGAAATTTTAAATTCATTGATAGAACCTTTAATTTAAACATTAATACTACCATGCAAATTATGCAGTTTTTCTTAGACAGAATGACTGACGACCTCTATCTTCATTTCGAAGTGGTACCCGATCACCTACCAAGAAAACTCAAAGAGTTGTTAACACAATTTCCCGAAGGAAGCTTACAATTTGAAATCGGTATTCAAACCTTTAACACTGAAGTTCAGGCGAATATTAGTCGTAAGCAAAATAACGCCAAATCTAAAGAAAATTTATTGTGGTTAAGAGATAATACCTCAGCGCACATTCATGCTGATCTTATTTTTGGTTTACCCGGTGAAACCTTTGATACCTTTAAAGATAGTTTCAACCAACTCTATCATTGTCGACCTCACGAAATTCAAATGGGTATTTTGAAACGTTTAAAAGGAAGTCCTATTATTAGGCACACTCAAGCGTTTGATTTACGTTTTAATCCATTGCCGCCTTTTAATATTCTAAGCACCGACAGAGTCAGTTTTGCTACCATGCAACGTATTAATCGTTTTGCACGTTATTGGGACATGATTGGTAATTCTGGTCGCTTTAAATACTCATTACCTCATATATTGTCTGATAAACCTTTTGATGATTTTATGGCGATCACGGAATGGATTTATAATAAAACCGGGCAAATCCATAAAATTAACCTGAAAAAGTTATTTGAGCTAATATCGCAATCAGTGGAAGCTTTATATCCTGAGAAACATCAGCTGGTACTTTCAAAGATTGAATTGGATTACGAGGCTTCAAAATTAAAAAGTCTTTTTAATGGACTAAACCTTTATGCAGTTGAGCAGACTCAATCAATAAGTAAAAATAAGTCGTTACAGCGACAACAACGCCATATGAGCTAAGCGCTGTTATAAAAAGCACCATTGCTGTGATTCAATGTACTGGGTGATTTACAAAAGTAATGTTAAAAAAATAACGTTAAAAAATGCTTAATACCAATAAATATCCCGTTGGAGGGATTATGTTTTCAAATAAAACTATTTTAAAGACTCTAGCTACGTTTGCCGTAGTAACATTAACCGTCAGTTGTTCTGAAAGTGAAACGGTAATGACTGAAACCGTGCAAGCTAAAACGAGCCTTGCCAAATCCCTACCTTCTATGTCGGCACCTTCTAAGTCGACACTTATAAGTTTAGATGTGTATAAAAGTCCTACTTGTGGCTGTTGCAAAAAGTGGATAGAACATATTGAGGACAATGGTTTTCAATCGAAAACGCATAGTATCAGAGATGTTTCCTTTATTAAGTCAAAGAAAGGTATTGAACCCAGGTATCGGTCATGCCATACAGCCGTTTCTAAAGAAGGATATGTTTTTGAAGGACATGTACCTGCTAAATACATTCAACAATTCTTGAGTGAAAAACATGATGATAATGTCATCGGATTGTCAGTTCCAGCGATGCCAGTAGGCTCTCCTGGTATGGAAGTTGATGATAAATTTGGTCCCTATAGAGTATTACTTTTAAAGAGTGATGGCACAAATGAAATATATGCCAATGTGCAAACGTATGAGCAGCAGTTTTGATCACTAAGTAAAATGGGTTTTAGCTTTCTTTATTAAGTGGCTGATTCTATCTTGATATTATCCAATCGTTATCTTGAGTTAAGGATGGTTAATAGGAAACACTAAAGAAAACGCTTGTTATATGATATGAAGTTGATAAAAAACATTGAAGTATATGGGCAATTACATTAAAACTGCGCCCGTATCTGTCCGATATTATTTGTTCACTCGCTAACAAGACTTTAAAATACCGAACGATTAAAAATACGAGGTCGTCAAACAGGTAAATAATAGCTATTTTAAAACGTCGTTTTCTGTTGATTAAAATCTGTATTGGATGCCTAGGTAGATCAATAAGATATCGTCTTCGAGACGTACTAAGTCTAGCTCTGCCGCAATTGGAACTATGAAATTGTAGCCTAGGCCAGCCCCGAAACCAAAGGTTTCTTTGGTATCATAGGCAACGGCTGAACCGTCAAATCTACTTGTCGAAAATTTGCTTTGAAAATTATTGTAGCCGCCTGACGTATAAACATAAAAGTCGTTGTCGAATTCGTATTGCATTCTCACTGACAGTGATACCAAGTGTTCAAGCTCAACAGATACCTCAGGGAAGTCATGCTTTTCTTTATTGATTCCCGTCGCTAATATCAGTACTGGGATAAAATAAATTTGTTGCCAGCCCTGGTATTTATATCCAAGGGAAGCCGAAATACCCGTTAATCCTCGTAGTTTGTTCCGAGTGTCATATTTGTTCCCTAATGAGTCGTATTGAAAATTTAAAACGTCTACGACTCCCATGCCCACTTGCCATTTTGCTGACGTCGAAAAAGAAGTAAAGGCCAATATAATTAGCAGTGAAATTATTATTTTTAACATGATGCCAATATCCGTAATTAGTTGGACGTATCAGATGTGTCGAAGAATTTTGTCAGTAATTTAAGGGTATCACTTGTCGCTTTCGCTGCTACATCTCCACCAGCGTTGGTAAATGTCACCAAAGCTAAATGAAGTCCCGGCACAAGAAGTACTTCTGAAAACCATAATAAATTGGTACCTCCATGTTGTAATGTGATGCCAACATCCGATGTGCCCACTCCCCATCCCATGGCGTAATTATTGGTCACCGGAGTGTGTAATTTAGCAATTGACTCTTGGCTAAGAAAGTCGCCCTCGCCAATTGCGCCGCGCAGGTGCATGGTTGCATATTTAGCATAATCGGCTAACGTTGTATGAATGAGAGCGGCAGGGCCCATAGGACTGGGTAGATCTGCTCCAGATCCCGTTTCCAGAGCCAACCAGCCATTACCAACTTGTTGATGTCCCCAAGGCTGGTCAATAATCCCCGGTGAACCCGGCGGTCCAAATCCACTATCATTCATGCCTAGGGGGATAAAAACTTCGAGAGTCATTAACTCTTCCCACGTCATGCGTGTTACTTCTTCGAGCATTGCCCCCGCGATGATATACCCGTTGTTTGAGTAAAAATATGTGCCCCTTTCGGTTTTGGGAGACAAGACTAAAAGCTCTGCAGTCCATTGTCTTCTTTGTTTATCTATTGCCTGATAGTTTTCACGGCTGGTAGATAAAGATGGAATGTGCTCAGGATCTCTTGGTAAGCCAGAAACGTGAGTTAACAAGTCTTCGAGACGAACGGTTTTATATTCTTCACGAATGTTGGCTTTCATATCAGGAAAAACGTCGACAATCGTAGTATCCCAATTTATGTCACCACGCTCTACTATTCTTGCTGTTAAAGTGGCGGTCATAGCTTTGGTGAGTGATCCTAAATGCCAACGGTCATTTATAGTGACCTTCTCTGACGTTCCCCAAGCACGTTGTCCCGCTGCGATATTTTCTATAATTTCGCCATCGACAAGGATCATTGCAGCAAGAGCAGGTAAATTATGATGCTTGCGAATAGCCTCAATGGATGTTTGTAGATCTGTTGTCGTCGTAATGTTCGATTCTACAATAGATGCACTACTTATTTTATTTTCACTATTGCAGGAGAAAATCGCTGTAAAAGCGATAACAATAGATAGATGTCGAAAGACATGGTTGAAGGTTTGTGGTGTTATCACAATTATTCCCTTAACGTTGATAAATGCTCAATACGGGCTGAGTCATTTCAGCGCTGTCTAAAAACATCTGTACTTACTACTTGATAGGCTCAATATATTGGAGAAATTCCCCTTATCAGACAACTGGCAATATCTGAACGGGGCATGTCGAGATCATGAACGGTATAAAAAGAAGGGCTAGGGATGGTTTAAGTGGATGAATTATAATAAATTGTTTTTAGTTTTATTGATGTAAATGCAATAAATTAATTTATAAAGCGTAGACAAAAAGATGGCGTTTTTGTAGATGAAAATAATCATAAAATCAAAACCATTTACCTGAAATAAATTTAGCCTTAGTAAAATGATTGCCGTTGGTGATATAGATAAAATTTATCAGAAATATCAATAGCTGCTATTCGTTGAAGACGACATCATAGAGAATGTGAAAAAGGTAAAAAATGCAGATTTAAATCAATACAAGGTAATTAAGCAGGACTTAAAGGTACCTGTAATTGTATGTACTGTAAGGTGTTATTACACTTGAAGCTTCTGGCTACAGTAACGCTGTTATTGTTTTAAGAGAAATTGCACTGTTTTGAGCAATTAACGCCGCTTACAACAGAATGTGCTCACTAAATAGAAAAAAGCCCAACGGGATAACAAAGAATAATTTGTCGTTGTCTAAAGTACAATCCTAGATAACATTTCAAAAAACAGAACAACAATTGATATTTATGTCACTTCAGCAGCGTCAAGCTTAGGTGAGTCGGGAAATATAAGTAAAATATAAATATCCAAATAACAAGCTGTTAAACAAGGACAAAATACAGTTGGCTTTTGCTCCCTCGTCGCTTATTCTAGCAAACTATATTTTTCCGTTTAAACAAAGTCTTAGATGAAATGAGAGTTGCATGAAATTATTACTAATATTATCGATGTTTACATCATCAGTATTTGCATCAAAATTTGATACAGATACTTATTCTACTTCTTTAGAATTTGCTCAGGTTACACATGTTCTCGCTACTCAGCGACCAAGTGGTGATTGGTGTTTTGGTACTTCGGTTCGGCACAATGACCAAGGTTGGGAGCATTTTGCTGATGGTTGGGAAGTTATTGATTTAGAGGGGAAAAAGCTTGGCTACCGCCAACTTGCTCATCCTCACGATAATGAGCAACCCTTTACTCGCAGTCAGTGTGATATCAAAATCCCATCGACAATATCTAAGGTAATAGTACGTGCCAAATGTAATAAACATGGTTTTGGTGGTAAACCGTTTATCGTTGACTTAAATACTCTTTAAGGCAGTGATATATATTGTTAAAGGGGAAACTAGAAAAAATTTACTTAATTAAAATTTAAAGCAGGGCGGCTAATAGCTTATTTCGCTACGCTAGTAGCCTGTTGTTTAGGCGTTAGCTTTAAGTTGGATTCAAATTTACTATTCGTATAATAAAAAGGAAGAAAAATGAAAAAAGTAGTACTAGCAGTGAGCGTTTTAGCATTAAGTGCCTGTTCAACAATGCAACCTCCACGCTATGCAGTTTCTGTAGATAACATCCAAGTTTTGAAAAAATTAACGGAAATAGAGGGCGAATTTGCATCATTAAATCAACCCGCAAAATTTAGCTCTAACTGTCGTTTAATGGGACCCATTGAACCTGCTGATGGCCTAACTATTCCACAGTTCATTACAAAAGCCTTTAATGATGAGTTAAAAATGGCTGATAAATACTCGAAGGATACGGTAAAAATCACTGGTGATATTACCAAAGTAGAGTTTTCTTCAATTTCTGGTTTAACAAATGGATATTGGGATATAGGTCTTAGTTTGAATTCAACTAATGGAACTAACTTAACCGTCAATAATAAGTATTCATTCAAAAGCGGTTTTGATGCAATTACTGCATGTAATGCAACGGCAGATGCTTTGTCTCCAGCCGTTCAGGACTTGATTAAAGCGACAGTTAATCATCCTGAATTTGCAAGTTTGATGAAGAAAAGCTAATAAAGCATTAAAACGGTGAAAATACAGTTAGCTAGCGCTTTATGCTGTTTAGTCTAACTTTATTTTCTGCTTAACTTCGCCTTTGACTTAACTATAATTCACGTGAAAATGGATATTATGACAAATAAACATACTAAATTAGAAAAAACAGGGCTTGTATTGGTTTTACTTATGATTTTGTTGCAGGGTTTTTATGGAACTTTTGCTTTCATTGACCCAGCCATGTTTTCTATTGTAAGAGGTACTGAACTTGTTTCGAATATGGATGCTGACTGGGTGCAAATATACGGTTCACGTACTATTTTTATTACGTTAATTTTTGGTTATCTTTTATATACTCGAAATTATATCGTTATAATGTGGGGGGCATTATTTGGGATTGTTATGCCAATTACAGATGGGCTACTTGCATATGAAGCTCAAGCACCATTTAAGGTTGTTATTAAGCATATAGCCACTATTGTGTATTTGTTAATTATATTTTTTGTCTTAAAAAAGGTTATTGCCAACAAGACCTAAAAAGCGCTACAAGCAGAATTTATAGCTGGCCGTTATTCGTACCTCAGATATTTGCCAGCTATAATTAGTCGCTTAAAACGGCGTTAAATTTCACATCAATAGCGTTAAAGTTGCTTATATAGAAGCCTCTAGTGCTTGCTTACAACGCTTTATCGCTCGAACTTATGCCAACATATGAGGGTGTTAATCATCCAAGTATACACGTATAAAAGTTATAAAAAGAACTTCAAACGGTTAAACATAAATATCCACCTTCTCTTATTTGAGTCAACTATATTTGGCTGTTAATCGATTGTTTTGTTTAGTACTTATAGGTAATTTAGGTATATCATGTGCATCTATTTGAAGATAAAAAAAGCTTGGCTAAATCAGTGTCAGATTTTAACTATATTCTTACAAACTCTCGTCAATTAAAGCTTATTAATAACTTAGTTATGCTACATTGAGACTAAATGGGAGTTAATTTTATTCGTTATATGTTTAAGGGAGAATTCACCTGTGATATCAAGTATTGGTAAGTGTCGTTGTGGACAGACTAAGGTTAAAATAAGCCTTCCCAAAACATTAGATCATTATAGCCCGAGGGCATGTGACTGTGATTTTTGTGTTTCCCGAAAAATCTGCTACCTGTCACATCCCGATGGAGAACTAGAAATTGAAAGTACAGAGCCTCTTGATGTCCAGCGACAAGGCTCTAATCAAGCAAGTTTTATAACATGTAATAGTTGTAAATCCGTTATTGCCGGAGCTTTAATGTTAGAAAATAAACTAATCGGTGCACTAAATTCAACGCTGCTATTTAACTTTTCATTACTACAAAATCCGACAATAGTTTCTCCCAAATCACTGGCAGCAAAAGAAAAAATAGAGCGCTGGAAAACCGTTTGGCTTAATATTAAAGTCAATAGAAACAGTTGCATATAGATGTTAAAATTTAAAAGTACACAATCGACAGTTAAATTTAGTCGTAATTTTAACTAACTATTTGTTGCTATTATTTAGGTATTGGAAAACAGGAGTAATAATAAACAATGTATCTTGGAAAATGTTTGTGTGGTGAAGTTAATATAAGAATAAAAGGTGATATAAGAGATATTATCCATTGTCACTGTTCATTATGTAGAAAGAATAGCGGTACGGCATACGCGACAAATGGATTTATTAATGTATCTGAATTTGAAGTAGTAACAGGTGAAAAGAGTTTAAGTAACTTTTCATTTAAACCAGGACGTAACCGATATTTTTGTTCAAAGTGTGGTTCACCTGTTTATAGTGCTAATGAACAAGATCCAACGAGATTAAGAATAAGGTTAGGTATTCTCGATTCAGATATTGAGGAAAGACCTATTTCTCATAATTTTGTTTCGTCGAAAGCAAATTGGGAAGATATTGATGCTGATTTACCAAGGTATGATGCTTTTGAGCCAAGTCGCAAGTAGCTTTCTATCATGTAATTTAAGTGCAATAGAAGACTGTTAACTTCTTTTATTACACTCGTTTATTGTAGCCACTTATATGATTACTCTTTTATCGGGTGAAACGTTAATGCAATAGGGAATCATTGTTAATGGTGTAATCACCTCCATGATCATGGAGGTGAGTTCAAAAAATTTAACCACAAGTCATTACATAAACCGATATTGCCCTGTGGCTAATGCTTTTAGAAAGTAACGCTAACTTTGCCATAAACAAAGCGACCAGTAAATCCAAAAGGAGAGAAGCCCGAATAGGCGAACAATCTAGAAAAGGTTGTTACATCCTCGACATTTTCTCTTGTTGCATCAGGGTATTCATCAAAAACGTTATTTGCTCCCATTGATAAAGTTACTGATTCCGTTACGTCGTAACTTACATCAATATCAGTTACCCATTTAGGATCAAGGATCTCATTACGTTCTGGATTATCGGATGGATCTTGTGTTTCACCATAGCGGGTAGTACGAACCGTTGCATGTAGTTTATCTAATGCCCAAACGGCGCTCAAATTAAGTTTACTTTTTGGCGAGCCGACTTCAAAGCGCCTAATTTCATTACCTGAAAACAAATTACCTTGATCAAAGCCTGCTCCTTGTAATACGGCTGGGGGATCAATAATGTTGGTGACTTCATTTTCATTGTAATTGTAGCCAACGTTAAACATGATGTCTCCCATGTCAGGTAATGCCAACGCATAAGATGACACAATATCAACACCTTTAGTTTCACTATCGAGTGCGTTTAAGAAGAAACGTCCTCTGTTAGCCCCAGTGCCTTCCAATAAAGCTTCAATAGCATCTCCTGATAAGTTATTAGATAAGACAATACGGTCATCAATCTGGATATTATAGTAATCAACCGTGAGGTTAAATTCACTTATTGGATTCCAAGTAAAACCAAAGCCATAACTAACCGAGTCTTCCGCATCTAATCCTGGGGAGCCTAGTGCCAGTGCTACGTCACTACCTGGTGCAAAGGTACCCGTTTCAGTGGGCACGGCATCTACAAAGACGGTGGCGATAGAGGTGAAAAATTGCTGTTGTAAAGAAGGAGCTCTAAAACCCGTTGAAATAGAACCTCTAATAGAAAAATCATCAGTTAGGGTTATTCTATTGGCGAACTTGCCACTAACCGTTGTGCCAAAATCTGAATAATTTTCATATCTTACGGCTACTGTTGCATTCCATATTTGAGTGATATCAGCTTCTAGGTCTAGATATAGACTTACATTATTTCGGCTATTGTCGCCCTCAGATGAAGGAGAAAATCCTGGGAATACCTGTGAACCAGAAGAACCAAATGGGCCGTTAATAGGATCTGTTATTGCGCCCCCAGGACCAAAGGTTCCTCTTACATATGAGGCGTTTTCACCAGCTTCTATTTGATAACCCTCTGAACGATATTCTGCGCCTACGGCAACGCTGATACCATCCTCAAAGCTATCTACGTCGAAAATGCGCCTAAAGTCTACATTTAGGGTTAACTGATCATAGGTTAATGTACCTGCATCAAATTCTGTTTGGCTCGTAGGGCCTAAAGAAGTATTAAGACTATTTGTTACACCAAATTCAAATTTGTCCTCTCCATACACCGCGGAAATATCATATTCCCACTCATCAATGTCACCTTTAATACCGCTGGCCAAGGAGAAATCTTTGATGTCTGAGGTAATGCTTGGCAAAAAACCATCAGGGTAAATATCGATAACATTACGGCTGTCTTGCGCTCTTCGATAAAATCCGCCACCTTCACCTTCGCGGGCACTATAAGAGCCAAAAGCGTATATTTCAGTGCTATCATTGACTAAATAACCGGCGTTAACAAAGACGGAAAAATCGTCGACATCACCATTACCAAAATTATGATTGTATCTATTAACTGTTAGCTCACGGGGATCAAGGCTACCATCATCTAAACGTGAATAGTTTTCACGCTGGTCGTAATCTGCTCGATTACTGGCGTTGCGCTCTCTAAATTCTGTAGAGATATTGATAAAGCCATCATCAGCTAACGAAAAGCCTGCATTGGCACGCATCGTCACTGTTTGTCCGTCAGTTACTTTTCGATCACTGCCTTCGGTGAAATTAAGGTTGCCGTCATCGCCAATATTAACTGACTTAAGATCAGGAACCCCTTTTATAGTGGTAACATTCGCACCATAGGTTATTGATGCAGAGCCACCACTATCGGCACTTTTAAGTACTATGTTGATGACGCCGGCTATCGCATCAGAGCCATATTGCGCAGCTGCACCGTCACGTAAGACTTCTATGCGTGCAATCGCATTGGCTGGAATGGCATTAAGATCTACGGCAGAAGAACCACGACCTGAAGAACCATTTAAATTTAGTAGGGCATTACTATGACGTCGTTTGCCATTAACTAAAACTAGGGTGTGATCGGGTGCTAAACCTCTTAACTGCGCCGGGCGTACATGGTCGGTACCATCAGTTACAGAAGGTTGCGGAAAATTAAAGCTAGGTAATAGCGTATTGAGGAGCATATTTGTTTCGGTTAAACCACTACTAGTGAGCGCTTCACCGGAAATAATATCTATGGGTACAGGACTATCTTCAACCGTTCGTCCTAAACGTCGTGAGCCAATAATGCTGATTTTTTCGATGGCTGCTTCTTCATCTACATTAGCCTCTTGTCCATTTACCTGCGATGTATACATTATCGCCGGTAAATTCAGTGCCATAACCATAGTGAGAATAGACGGTTTAAATTTAATATTCTTGAGAGTTGTCATATATATCCCTTTGTTGTTGATTTTGTTATTTAATTTTTGTGAGTACGGAAAGTTTTTAAATAATTTTTATACTGAATAAACTAGTCTCTTATTGAACAAATATAAATGATAAATAGTGAAAGCTTTACTGCATGTGTTCGCATGATGGCAGCATGAGATATTGTTTTGCTTTCGGGAAAATTTTAATATTTGTTATAATGTATTTTGGACTTATTCTCCGATGTATATCAACAATTTAAAGGAGAATTACAGGTTATTCCATTAATAAAAATAGCATATATGTTAAAAGGGAGTATTTCAAGACAGTTTGTGCATGTTGCAAGATCAGATATTCTTTGTCTATAGAAAGCACTATGATTATCGGTTCGCTAAAGGCCGATCCTGTTGAACGAATTGAAACGAGAGTTTGCATAGTGGCATCGCAGTGGTTGTTTTGTAGCTTCAATGCTATGTATACGTTAATGTGTGTTCTGACTTACTTTAATGATTTGTAGATTACGCATGAAGTTTTATCTATAAAGCAAGATGGTGTTGAAATTAGGTATAAGTTGTCAATAGGTTGTAGTTAATTGTCGATAGGCGAGGGCGTATTATATTCTCATTATTTTCATTTATTAATAGTTGAAAAGTAGTACAACTTGTAGTGTTAAATTATTTTATTAACACTACAAATATAGAGGATAGGGTTAACTTTCAGCGTGATTCAATTCATTGTGAATTTGCGCAACTTTTTTATAATCAAGCGTATACCAACGCATTACCCAAGCCACTAACAAAGAGCCAATCGCTGGATAAAGGGTAAATGACAATAATATCCCTTGTTTAGTTTCTGGTGTTTGTACAACACCGGCTTCATAGCCGTAATAAGCAAGCGCCCAGCCGGCTAATGCACCGCCAACAGCCAAACCTATTTTGATGAAAAAAACGACTGCAGAATAAACCATTCCGGTAATACGAATTCCTGTTTTCCAATGTCCATAATCTATAGTATCTGCCATTTTAGCCCAAAGTAACGGTGTTGCCATTTGCAACGTAAGGTTCCATGCAAAAAATAGACTAAAAGCTAGTACAATCTGGTCACTACCAACAAAAAAGCTAACTATACAAATGACGGCAGAAAGGGTCTGCAAAGCAATGTAAGCTTTAATTTTACAAACATACTTGGCAAGAGGTTGTGCTAATGCACAGCCTAATAATCGAGCGATAGCGCCAACTGTAAGAAAGGTGGTGATCAAATCATCGCGTTCAAGATAATCTTTTACATAGTATATTGCTAATGAGTTACGTAATACCTCGCCACTTAACAAAAATAGTGCCGCCAGACATAAAATTCGCCATTGATCATTTTTCCACAAAGATTTCATATCATCTTTGAAGGTACTTTTTTGATCTTTGGGTGGAGCTATTCGCTCTTTTGTTCCGGCAAAACAAAGGAAAAATAAAATAGCACCAAAGATGCTCATGGCTATCATCGTGTATTGATAACCATCAGCGGCATTTCCATTACCAAACCATTCAACCAAAGGCAGAGTACAAGAAGCAACGATAATACTACCAACATTGGCGAATACAAATCGATAAGACTGAACAGATACACGTTCTTTAGGGGTATTTGTTAATACTCCACCTAAGGCGGAATAAGGAATATTAATGGCAGTATACGCAATCATAAGTAAGGTATAAGTAACAAATACATAAATTACTTTACCGTCAGCAGATAAATCAGGTGTGGTAAAAGCTAAAACACTAATGAGACCAAAAGGAACAGCAAGCCATAAGATATAGGGTCTAAATTGTCCCCATCTTGTATGGGTACGATCAGTCAGTGCTCCCATGAGAGGATCGGTAACTGCATCAAATACTCGAACAACGAGAAACAAAGTACCAACAACGGCAGGAGATACACCAACAACATCGGTATAAAAGACCAATAAAAACAACATCACTGATTGAAATATTATGTTACTGGCGGTGTCGCCTAAACCATAGGAAATTTTCTCTTTAACTGTTAACATTTTGTCCCCAAATTATAATAATTGATACTGTTATTATTGTTCATTCATTTTTAGTATTATTGAACACTTATTAACGAGTACGCGAGTTAATTAAATGTTGGTAAGCGTAACCACTGGCCTTTATTGTGCGTTGCTGAGTTTTATAGTCAACATAAACAATACCAAATCGTTTTTCATAACCTAAAGCCCATTCGAAGTTATCCATTAAGCTCCAAGCGAAGTATCCCTGTATATTAACGCCTTCTTCTATCGCATTGTGGACGGCATTGAGGTGCTCATGGTAATAGTGGGTACGTTCATTATCGATAACTTCACTGTTTGATAGAGTATCTACCATTGCAGCACCATTTTCTGTGATATAAATGGGAGGTAACTTATAGGTCTTGTTTAATGAAATTAATAAATCAGAGAAACCCTGAGGGTAAATTTCCCAACCCATATCTGTTAATGCGTATTCGGCAGGTTTAATTTCATTAAATGCTTCTTTTTCATGGCTTTGATATACCGCTCTGGTGTAGTAGTTAACCCCAAGATAATCGATAGGGTGAGCTATTATTTCCATATCACCTGCGTGTATATCAGGTATATCACTATCTGGTAATTGTTGGATAATATTAGGATAAGAGCCATCAATAATAGGTTTTACATACCAGTGATTAAAATAATCATCAGCATATTTGGCCGCTGCTTCATCTTCAATATTCTTTGTATTGGGATAACAAGGACTAAAATTAAGTACTATGCCATTAAGTGAGTTCGGGCTATTTTTCTTTAACACTGGCATTGCCAAACCGTGGGCAAGCAGTAGGTGGTGAGCCGCTTTTTTACCATATTCTTTGCCGATTTTTCCAGGTGCATGTACCCCTATTTCATATCCTAAATAAGCGCTGCAAAAAGGTTCATTTAGGGTAGCATAAGAATAGACACGGTTACCAAAAGCTTTACTGATCACCTCAGTATATTCTTTAAATTTATAAGCGGTTTCGCGATTTAGCCAGCCACCATTTTCTTCAAGGTGTAGCGGTAAATCCCAGTGATAGAGGGTAACAAATGCTTTTATATTGCGTTTGTTTAATTCGTCCAAAATATTAATATAGAACTCAATACCACCTTGATTTACCTCTCCTTTGTCATTGATTACCCGTGGCCAAGAAATTGAAAGACGATAGGCATCAACACCCAGTGATGAAATTAACTCAATGTCTTGCTGCCATTTATTATAATGATCACAGGCAACTGCACCATTAGAGCCATCTGAAATTTTATCAGGTAGGGCACAAAAGGCATCCCAAATATTTGGTGATCTCTCTTCAATACCACCTTCAATTTGAAAGGCAGCTGTCGCCACACCATAAACAAATTCTTCAGAAAGCATTTTTGAGTGTGGAGGTAATGAAATATTACTCATAGTTTTATTGGGTTCCGCTATACATCTTAGCTAATACGTATCTTGTAAGTACCAATTGGATAGTCTTACAAGTAAAATAATAAAATCACTTTATATGGCTGATAGCATATGAAAGCGCTTACATTTAGATTAGTGTGTTATGAGATGAAGGTCAATAGTTAAAAAAAAGTTATTTTTATTGGCAACTTACTTACAAATATCAAGTAAAGACATTTAACTTGATCAACAAACTACCTGAGTAGGTATGACTAACGGTCTTAATCGCATTTACGCTTTATCAGGTTGTAAATTAAGAATGGCTACTGAACGTAATTTTTTGATAGTGATATCGTAAATTAAAACATAGGAAAACTCTTTTTGTACGTAAATATGCAGCAGACACAGAAGCGATTACTTTTAAAATTTTTATTAAAAAGGCATTAATTAAGAAGGTAGTAAGCAGAGTCATATAGGATCTATTTGTGTTAATCAGAGGGGGATTTTTATATAAACACAGATTTATTGTACAAATTGACGATAAATAACTCAACTATGGCAAAATAATTAAATTAACGCTTTACAAAAATATTAACACTCATTAATATTCGCTCCGTCTTGAAGCAAGCAATTGTTTTAAGCACTTGGTGAGATGGCTGAGTGGTCGAAAGCACCGGTCTTGAAAACCGGCAAGGGTTTGTAGCCCTTCTAGAGTTCAAATCTCTATCTCACCGCCACATTCAGAAAATCCCGTTAATTCGAAAGAGTTAACGGGCTTTTTGCTTTCTACTCGTTAACTTTATTGCAGCCGAGTTTGTAGCGCTAATCCTGTAGGGTAAAACTCAACAAACGTATTCATTATTATTAATTAGCCTGATAAATTAGTCTGATAAAAATATTCAGAGTTTAAAGTAAGCCTGTGTAGCCTATATTTTCAAGTATACATAGGCTTTGGTAAGGGAATTATGACTATATTCTCGTTTCAAAGGACTATTTATGTCTGTCCTTATTTCTTTTTGTTCTTGTTCGATTTGTTTTTTTAACCTGTTTCTTTTTCTTGACTTGTATAGGTGCTTTTGAAAACTCTTTATGGAAAGGCTGTTCTGTAACAACAGGAATGACTTGCCCTATGCTATTTTCAATATTAGTTAATTGCCTTATATCATTTTCTACAGCAAATGAAATAGCCATGCCACTTTTCCCAGCACGAGCAGTTCGTCCTATACGGTGTATGTAGTTTCTTGGATCTTCAGGCAGGTTATAGTTAATGACTAAGGTAATATTATCAACATCAATGCCACGAGCAGCAACATCTGTAGCAACTAATACTCGTAGACTAGACTCTTTAAAGTTTTGTAATGCTTGCTCCCTAACTGCTTGTGTTTTACCACTATGAAGACTAGCGGCAGTTATAGATGCTTTTTCTAGTGCGTTAACAATGATGTCAGCGCCATATTTTGTTTTACAAAAGATGAGCACTTTTTCATAGTCAGGATTTTCCAAGATATTAAACAATAAAGGTACTTTATTCGATTTATCAAGGTGGTATGCACTTTGATTAACCAAGTCGGTCGTAACTGTTTGTGGAGCAATTTGAATTTTTGTTGGTTTGGTTAATATTGCTTCGGCGAGTATCTCTATTTCAGCAGGCATAGTTGCTGAAAATAATAATGTTTGTCGCTTCTTTGGCAGTTTAGATATGATGTTTTGAACATCGTTAAAAAAACCCATATCAAGCATTGTATCTGCTTCATCTAATACAAATACTTCTAACGCCTCAAAGTTTATATCGCCCGTTTCGATTAAATCCAATAACCTGCCAGGGGTGGCCACTAAAATGTCAAGTCCATTTGCGATAGCGTCAACTTGAGCTTGTCTTCCTACACCACCATATACAACTTTAGTTTTAAGCGCTAAACCATCAGAGTAGTCATCTATATTTTGCATTATTTGCGAGGCAAGTTCACGTGTGGGCGTTAGTATGAGTGAACGCGTGCTTTTAGCTTTAATATCAATTTTATTTCGGCCAAAATTATTAATAATAGGTAATGAAAAGGCCGCAGTTTTTCCTGTTCCTGTTTGTGCTATACCCAGCAGATCATTGCCGTTAATAAGAACTGGGATACATTCTTTTTGGATTGGTGTTGGCTGCGTATAGCCTTTCAGATTAACGCGGTCAACAATTGACGCTAAAAGTGAAAATGCTTTAAATTCTGACATGCTGTCTCGGTATTCTTTAATCAATAGGCTGCTATTCTAACAGAGTGCTTTAACTTATTTAATACGTAATAATATGACTATTTCTGATGAGGTTAACCCGTAACTTCCTTAAGTTATTCTATCGACTTTAGTCGTGTATACGTTTTAGTTTGATATAAAATTACTTCAACGGTAATTTTATTGAATAAAACCAGTGCTCATACTCGTCCCATTCTCCCGCCACATTCTAATAAACCTAACTTTAACGAGTAGAGCAGGCATGGCGACAACAAGTAGTACCAATCGCCAATTACATCGTGAAAAAATTGATTTTAGGTTTATGTTTCATGGAGTTTTTATAACAAACCATTTTAAATATTAAGAAAACTCGAAGGCTTACCAATATATCTCCGGCCCTGAAGGGACGATGCCATAGGGATTGATATGCTTATGCGAAAAATAGTAATGTACCTTCATGTATTCTAAATCAATTGTTTCTCTGATTTTGGGAATAGCCACCAAATCCAACATATATCTGTATAAGTGTTCAAATGATTTCAGTTGCCTCTTGTTTGCCTTAAAGTGCACTTCGTAGATAGCTTCAAAACGCACTAGTGTTGGTAACAAAAATAAATCAGATAAGGTGATCTCTTGGCTGTGTAAGTATCGAGATTTTTCTAGCCTGATGTTCAATTGCGCTAGCGCCTCAAATAGTATTTCACTGGCTACATCATATGATGTTTGGTTAGTAGCAAATCCGAGATGATAGACTTTTCTATTAACATGTTGGTGAAGCCAATTATTTAGGCATGAGATATCATCTTTTAGATTCTCAGGGACAAGTTCAATGGTATTCTTTGCTAGAGGTAACCAATTTGTTGCCAACGTCATCGCCAAAGCAGATGAATCATTACCAACAATGGTATTTTCCTTCTTGTCCCATAGTACAGGTACTGTGACTCTGCCAGAGTAGTTGAAATTGGCTTTTTGATATAATTCCACTAGGCTGTGAGTGTCATTAATTTCATCTGCGTTTTCATCATCAAATAACCAGCCATCTTCATAGCGCTTTGCTGCAACAGATGACGTGGTAATCACATGGTCCAAGCCAAGTAAATTAATCACTAAATAGGGTCGG
>Ga0209395_1000575_pt1 | contig 53420 bp, 39 predicted proteins | sample GOMGulsemesocosm_3_FD_184635 | JGI IMG/M metagenome (GOLD analysis project Ga0209395, IMG submission 184635) | Methane-oxidizing microbial communities from mesocosms in the Gulf of Mexico - GOM9D Gulf of Mexico (SPAdes) (version 2) | ecosystem: Environmental > Aquatic > Marine > Cold seeps... | reverse complement strand
GCTTTTCATAATAAAGTCTGCGGTGTCAGTGCTTAATGGTATTTGCTCAGCAAGTTGTGCTGGCGACGCTAAATTTTCAATCAGCGTTGTGCGTAATTCATCTGTTTTAATGGTCATGAAATTCTAATACTTGTGTAGTTTAAGTTTTGTTTACACTTGGTTGTAGCTTGGTTTGCTAAGGACAAACACCATGCTATGCATAAACTAATTTATGCGCGCTAACATAGCTAAAATACAGGCTAATGTGAACTGTTTACTCATAATAAATTAATAAAAAGCCATAAAAATGGAATAAGATACCGATAAATTGACATTCGACATTTATTTTAATATTTATAACGCTGTAAACCTGTTTCAGCCAATATTTTAGCGGTGATTTCTTCTACCGAAAATTTGGTGGTATTGATGAACGGTATCTTTTCATTTTTATAGAGTTTTTCTACTTCCCTGACTTCCATCCGGCATTGTCTGGCTGACGAATATTTACTGTTAGCCATTCGACCATTTCTTATATCAATTAGGCGCTGGGCATCTATGGTTAAACCAAACAATTTTTTATGAAATGGTTTTAGAAAAACAGGGATTTTTAGCTCTTCCATATCATCATCGGTAAAAGGGTAATTAGCCGCTTTTATACCGTATTGTAGCGCTAAATAGAGTGAGCTAGGGGTTTTTCCAGACCGTGAAACACCCACTAAAATAACATCAGCATCTTCATAGTCAGTAACATTAGAACCATCGTCGTTAGCTAAAGCGTAATTTACCGCTTCAATTCGATAATCATAACTATTTTCGTGAATGCTATGTGTTCTATGTGCTGTTGGTTTAGCGGTGATTGCTAGCTCTTTTTCAAGGGGAGCAATAAAGGGTTCTAAAAAGTTATAAATGACGGCGTCGCAGCTATCAATAATTTCACGAATGTCATTATTAACAAAGGTGTGAAATACCAAGGCTGGCTGACCAGAACGGCTGGTTGCTTTGTCAATTTTTGCTTTTGCTTCGTGCGCTTTTTCAATAGTCTCAACAAAGGAAATAGTGTGGTGCTCAAATTCTGTTGGGAAAAGTGATAGCAGTGCATGACCAAAAACTTCAGAGGTAATGGCGGTACCATCGGAGATATAAAAAGCAGAGCGCATAATTAATTCTTCTTATTCGAATAGTGAGTTGAATCGTTATTTATCAGTAATTAATCTATCATGAAAGTTAGACTGAAAACTTTTAACATATATTTCTTTTTGTCTTTTAGTTTATATAACTGGCAGTGTAGAATGTATTTAGCTACAAATAAATAGATAAACAAACAATCAAATTTATTTTTTAATTGGAGAAGTGACGTGCAAGAAAATGTTCTTTGGTATCAAAGCTTAGGCATGAACGATGTAGACCGCGTTGGTGGTAAAAATGCATCCCTTGGTGAAATGATTTCTAACTTGGCTAATGTTGGCGTGCAAGTCCCTACTGGATTTGCTACTACGTCATTTGCGTTTAATGAGTTTTTAGAGCAAAGCGGTATTAATGAAAAAATTTATCAATTACTTGATGGCTTAGACGTTGACGATGTTAACGCTTTAGCCAAATGTGGTGCTGTTATTCGTCAATGGATTGTCGACACGCCATTTCTTCCTCAAATGCAGAAAGATATTGAAGCTGCATACGCTAAACTTGCTGGCGACTTCTCTGACGATGCCTCTTTTGCGGTACGCTCATCAGCTACGGCTGAAGACATGCCTGATGCGTCTTTCGCTGGTCAACAAGAAACCTTTTTAAATGTACGTGGTTTTGATGCAGTAATGGTTGCCATCAAACATGTATTTGCATCACTATTTAACGACCGAGCTATCTCATACCGTGTTCATCAAGGTTACGACCATCGCGGTGTTGCCTTATCTGCTGGTATTCAGCAAATGGTGCGTAGTGATATTTCAGCTTCTGGTGTTATGTTCTCTATTGATACTGAATCGGGCTTTGATCAAGTTGTCTTTATAACTTCAAGCTTTGGTTTAGGTGAAATGGTAGTGCAGGGTGCTGTTAACCCAGATGAATTTTATGTTCATAAGCCAACATTAGCGAAAGGTAAACCTGCGGTAGTACGTCGTAATATCGGTAGTAAAGCCATTAAAATGGTGTATTCAGACAGCCAAGAGCATTCGAAGCAAGTTGAGATTGTTGATATTGATGAAGCCGACTCTAACCGCTTTTCATTAACCGATAGCGAAGTTGAAGAGCTAGCTAAACAAGCGGTAATTATTGAAGAGCATTATGGCCGAGCAATGGATATCGAGTGGGCTAAAGATGGCTTAGATGGTAAGTTATACATTGTTCAAGCACGTCCTGAAACGGTTAAGAGTCGTGAAAATGCCAACGTAATGGAGCAGTTCCAATTAAAAGCGAATGACAAAGTAGAAGTCGTTTGTGAGGGTCGCTCAATAGGTCATAAAATCGGTAGTGGTGAAGCGAAGGTTTTATCATCTCTTGCTGAAATGGATAAAATCCTACCAGGTGATGTATTAGTTACTGATATGACAGACCCTGATTGGGAACCTATCATGAAACGTGCATCAGCAATTGTTACTAATCGTGGCGGCAGAACTTGTCATGCAGCTATCATTGCCCGTGAAATGGGTATTCCAGCGGTTGTTGGTTGTGGTAATGCTACTGAGCTTATTAACGCAGGCGATAACGTTACTGTTTCGTGTGCTGAAGGTGATACCGGTTTCATTTACCGTGGCAAATTAGATTATGACGTTAAAACGTCTGAAATTAATGATATGCCAGAGTTACCTCTTAAAATCATGATGAATGTTGGTAACCCGGATCGAGCTTTTGCTTTTGCCCGTCTTCCTCATGCTGGTATTGGTTTAGCGCGCTTAGAATTTATCATCAATAAAATGATTGGTATTCACCCTAAAGCACTGCTTAATTTCGATACGCAATCGGCTGACTTACAAGATGAAATCAATGACATTATCGTTGGTTACGATAACCCTGTTGAGTTTTATATTGCTAAACTAACTGAAGGTATTTCAACTTTAGCAGCAGCATACTCACCAGAAAAAGTGATTGTTCGCATGTCTGATTTCAAATCAAATGAGTATGCTAACCTTGTTGGCGGCGAAGCGTATGAGCCACACGAAGAAAACCCTATGATTGGTTATCGCGGCGCAGCGCGTTATATCTCTAAAGATTTCAGAGATTGTTTTGCCCTTGAATGTGAAGCGATAAAACGTGTTCGCAACGACATGGATTTAACTAACGTTGAAGTGATGATCCCGTTTGTACGAACGCTTGAGGAAGCTGCTGCGGTTATAGATATTTTGGCTGAGCATGGCTTAAAACGTGGCGAAAATGGTTTACGCATTATTATGATGTGTGAGTTGCCTTCAAATGCATTGTTAGCAGATCAGTTCCTTGATTACTTCGATGGTTTCTCAATCGGTTCAAACGATTTAACGCAATTAACCCTTGGTTTAGATAGAGACTCAGGTTTAATCGCGCATTTATTTGATGAACGTGATCCAGCAATTAAAATACTATTAGCGATGGCGATAAAAGCCTGTAAAGCACGTGGGAAATACGTGGGTATTTGTGGTCAAGGACCTTCAGATCATGAAGACTTTGCTGCTTGGTTAGTAGAGCAGGGCATTGATAGTGTTTCGTTAAACCCCGATACAGTATTACCAACTTGGTTATACCTTGCTGAGCAATTAGCTAAAAAAGGTTAAACCTGTAAATAAAATTAATAGCCAAAGTTTATAACCAAACCTTAGCTATATTGAAAACACGTTAATCTCTTATTGAGTTAACGTGTTTTTTTATGGGTAAAATAAGGAATCATTAGGATACTTTATTGAGCTCAAAGTGAAGTAGGGTTTTAATCTTTATTGTCACTGGATTTGAGCTATGCGATTATTCGATTGATTATCGCCTTATTAGGGCGTTTTCTTTTTGTTAAATACATATTAAATCTCAGTAAGCTAGAGTAACGTCATACTCATTTAATCCATTAGAGCTATAAACAGATATCATGACCAGAAAAATATTATCACTGAACGTTAAAAGAAAAGTAGTCGCTAAACCAATAGTTGAAGTGGTTCAAAATAAGCCCCATGTTGACCCACAAAAGCGTTTTTTAAATGGCACAGCCATAAACCCTGATCAATGTATTCGCCTAGAGTTAGGCTCACCACAACTTTCTACGCGCGCAATGGATATATTTACGCCCATTGGAATGGGACAACGAGGTTTAATTGTTGCGCCACCAGGGTCTGGAAAAACGACCCTGTTAAAGCACATTTGTCAGGCAGTAGGTAAAGCGCATCCAGAGATAAAACTTTATGCATTACTCATTGATGAGCGCCCTGAAGAGGTGACTGATTTTAAGCGCAGCGTGCCAGCAAAAGTTTATGCCTCATCTACAGATGAAAGCTATGACCATCACGTTCGTGTCGCCAATGATCTCCTTAATGTCGCGAGAAAAGAGGCAGGTGAAGGTCACAATGTCATGATTGTGATTGACTCTTTGACAAGACTCACGCGAGTTTACAATGCCAATCAAAAGAGTAGCGGTCGCACCATGTCAGGAGGTATTGATGCCAGAGCGATGGAAATACCTCGAAAACTTTTTGGTACAGCTAGAAATATAGAAAATGGTGGCTCTATCACTATTCTTGCCACCGTACTTGTTGATACGGGCAGTCGCATGGATCAGGTAATCTTTGAAGAGTTCAAGGGCACTGGCAATATGGAGGTGTTTTTATCACGAGAGGCTGCTAATCAGCGAGTTTTTCCAGCGTTGGATATTGCTAAAAGTAGCACTCGCCGCGAGGAACTTATTCTCAATTCGAAGGAGCTCGAAAAAATCAGAGTTTTGCGTAGAGCACTCACCGATCTTAAACCTGTTGATGGTGCAAGGACACTTGTTGAATTACTTGAAAAATATCCAACGAATGCTGAGCTATTAAATCGTTAACTAATCCTACATGTAACATCTAATTATAGAGGTTAATTATTGAGTTTAATTGCTTTTGAGGCATAGCTGACAGTTTGGGGTAATAACTCAATGTCAGCTTGCCTGTATCATCGTTATCAATAACAAAATAGTCTAATGAACCTTTGTAAACAAAACTGTTTTTGGATATTGGCATAACTTCATAAGGTAATGAATCATCTCTTCTCGTATAGATAAGTCCTTCTTCCACGAATAAGGTTCGGGTTGAGTGATTGTCTATTTTATACTGTCCTAAAAACTTATTAAGTTGGCTTTTTTCCATTGCAAAGGGGGCATAGTCAGGGTAACTAATACCTAATATCTCAGCAGATAATAACAGGGTTAAATTGAATGGCTTAGAGGAATAGTCATTGCTTAGTACAGCAATGTAAATGTCTTCTTCTGGAAAATAAACGGCAGTTGTTTTAAAGCCAGGAGTACTTCCTTGATGAATAATTGCCTTATGTTTATGGATTTTAGTATTATTTAAACCAAATCCGTAACGAGAGAAGCTTCCATCATTTAGTTTAAACCCTGTAATCATCAATTTATAGCTTTGTTCTGAAATCAATAACCCTTGGCTCAAGCTGCGATACCAAATGGCTAAATCATCAACGCTAGACACTAAACCTCCGGCAGCAAAAGCCCATGAGACATCAACAGGTTTTGCTTTTTTAATACCCGATTTACGTGTTCGGTAATAACCCATCACTTCTTTTGAGTTGTTTTTTTTACTGCCATAATAGCTATTATTCATGCCTAATTTGTTAAAAATGTTAGTTTCTATGAATTGACTATAGGTCTGTTTACCCACCACTTCGATAATTTTACCGAGTAATAGATACCCGCTGTTTGAATAGCTCATCTGCTTGCCAGCAGGGAATTTAATATTTTCCTTCATCAATAAAATCATTAGCTTATCTAACGAAATTGCCGCTTCTCTATGCTTAGCTATATTTTTAGGGTTTCTATACAATCCAGAGGTATGGCTCATCAAGTGTTCAATGCTGATATCGCGTAGTTGTGGTGCTAAGTTGGGTAAATATTTGTATACCTTATCTGCAATCGATAATTTTCCTTGTTCTTGTAACATCAATATAGCTGCACTGGTAAATTGCTTTGTGATTGAGGCAAGTTTAAATTCACTGCTAGTGGTAAGTTCTCTTGAAAGCTTAATATTAGCTTTACCGCGAGCGCCGCTATAAACAGTTTTCCCAGCCTTGGTGACGATGACAGATACGCCTGGCCCTTTTTCATCGATATGATTTTTTAATAACTTATCGAAATTTACAGTATTGCTTGCCAAGCATTGACTTGAAAGCACAAAAACAGTGATTAAATATAGTTGGATAAAACATGTTTTCATTACTAACATCGTAAAATATTCCTGTTATATGGATACTGATTTCAAGCAAGGGAAGGGGAGACGAACTCAGAAAATATTTGGCTCGGGTTGTCGAGATGTTTTGTTGAAATTAATCATAAGCTAAAACAAGGTGATAGGGAACGTAGGTTTCCAATTTTAATACTTCCAAGTTATTCTTGGGTTGTTGTACTTTGCATAAGATACCTAATCTTTAGTTAAATTTTTGGTGCCCGTTAAACGCTTTAGAAATCTTGGCTGATAAGTATGATCGTTTATACAGGGCATGTAATTGACATATATATTCAATAGCATACTGACTCAGAGTATAAAGCTCAATAGCGAGCAGAAAAGTATAAATTCAGGGTGTGATAACGCTATGTAAATTTAAATAACGAGGACTATTTTTATGCTATTTATATTTATAAGGTCATATAACACAAAAGAATAAACGCATATATAATGCTAGATTCACTCCTCTTAATCATTGAGGTATACTCATGTGATTGAATAGCAGAAATACTGCTTCTACGATAATCTACTTGAGATCTGACATGACTGGCAATTCTGAACAACTTTCCTTAATCCAAGATTTAAAAACAATCGTGGGTGCCAAACACCTGCTTACTGACTCAGTAAAAAAACAAGCCTACACTAAAGGCTTCCGGTTTGGCTCAGGTGAAGCTATTGCTGTTGTAAGGCCCGAGAGTTTGGTAGAAATTTGGCACGTACTTAAAGCCTGTGTTAAGGCTGATGTAGCTGTTATTATGCAAGCCGCAAATACTGGTCTAACGGGAGGGTCAACGCCTAATGGCAACGATTATGACCGTGACATTGTTATCATCAGTACTATGCGTATAGATAGCATTCATTTAATTGATGATGCAAAGCAAATTGTCGGTTTAGCGGGTAGTACCTTATTTGGCTTAGAGGATGTTTTACGACCTTATGGCCGCGAACCACATTCGGTTATTGGCTCTTCTTGTATTGGCGCTTCTATTGTTGGCGGTATTTGTAATAACTCAGGTGGTGCTTTAGTACAAAGAGGGCCCGCTTACACTGAGCTTTCTATTTACGCACAAATAGATGAGCAAGGTAATTTATCACTGGTTAATAACCTAGGTATTGATTTAGGTGATAGCCCAGAAGAAATCTTAGCTAACTTACAGCAAAAAAACTTTACTGAAAAAGATGTTGGATTCCCGTCAAAACGTGCATCAGATAATGAATATCATGAACGTGTTAGAGAGATTGATGAAGATACGCCATCGCGTTACAACAATGATGGGCGTCGTTTGTATGAATCTTCTGGTTGTGCTGGCAAGTTAGCGGTTTTTGCCGTTCGTATGGATACTTTTGCTATCCCTGAAAAACAGCAAGTTTTTTATGTCGGCACCAATGATCCTGCTGTTCTAGCAAAAATTCGAAGAGATATGTTATCGACATTTAAATCATTGCCAGTATCGGGAGAGTATTTACATCGTGACTGTTATGACGCTTCAAAAAAATACGGTAAAGATTCATTTTTAGTGATTGATAAGTTGGGCTCAAAATACATGCCCAAAATGTTTGCTATTAAACGAACAGTGGATCGTTATGCCGATAAAATAAAGTTTTTACCGAGCAAATTCTCTGATCGTATGATGCAATATATGAGCGCTTTGTGGCCAAACCATCTGCCTAAACGTATGGACGATTATCGAGATAAATACCAGCATCACTGGATCATTGAAATGAGCAATGAAGGTGTTGATGAGGCTAAAAATTATTTTGACAACTTCTTCGCCTCAAATGAGGGCAGTTATTTCGAATGTACCAAAGAAGAAGGTGAAAAAGCTATTTTACATCGATTTGTTGCCGGTGGTGCCATTGGGCGTCAGCAGTTAATGAACAGCAAAGAGCTTGGCGCTATCATGACTATCGATGTTGCTTTTCCTCGTAACGAAAAAGATTGGTTTGAAACCTTAGCCCCTGAGCTTGATGAGTTAATTGCGGTAAAACTGTATTACGGACATTTATTTTGCCATGTAATGCATCAAAACTATATTCTTAAAAAAGGTGTTGATGCCAAAGTGGTTAAAGATAAAATCTTGGCGACCTTTGATGCACGTGGCGCAGAATATCCCGCAGAGCATAATGTCGGACATGAGTATTTTGCAAAGGCTGATTTAAAAGCGTTTTATAAAGAGCTCGATCCAACCAATACTTTTAATCCGGGTATTGGTAAAACGTCTAAATGTAAACATTGGCATTAAATAAATCATGCACTTGACCTTCCTTTTACTCAAACGTTAAAGGAAAGTTCAAGCAGTCGATGGTAAAGAGTAAGGTTGAAACCTTCTTTCTTAGCCAGGCGATGAGAATAGAAACTACTTTAGTGTGCTTTTAACTACTAGAAGCACACGATATACCTTATTTTTAAACAAAACCTACTATTTCTACTACCTTAAGCGTAATTTTCGTGTAAAATCTATCACATTTTTACTAGTCTACTGGTAACCCTATAAATGTTTTGTGCATGTTTACGTGTACAGATAGTTTATTACGTTTATTTACCCCGTTTTAGAGGACATCATGAGCTTAGACACCACCACTATAGATGACATTGTAGCGCAGGCCGAAATCGCCATTGCTGCAGCATCCGATCCAGCAGCACTTGATCAAGTGCGAGTTAACTTTTTAGGGAAAAAAGGTTTATTCACCGACCAAATGAAAGGTTTAGGTAAATTACCAAAAGAAGAAAAGCCTAAAATGGGACAAGTAATTAATATCGCTAAACAAGCGGTACAAAAATTACTTAATGAACGTGGTGAATTATTACGCGGCGAAGAAATTAAACAAAAGCTAGCAGCAGAGTCTATCGATGTGACTTTGCCAGGGCGCGGTACTAAAATCGGTGGTTTACATCCGGTTACTCGTACTATCGCTCGTATTGAAAGCTTCTTTGGTGACTTAGGCTTTGAAGTAAAAGATGGTCCTGAAGTTGAAGATGATTATCATAATTTTGATGCATTAAACATTCCTGAACATCATCCTGCACGTCAAGATCATGATACCTTTTATTTCAATCCTAAATTAGTATTACGTACTCAAACGTCTGGTGTTCAAATCCGTACCATGGAAGTTGAAAAGCCACCATTACGTATTATCTCTCCAGGTAAAGTGTACCGTAACGACTACGACCAAACACATACACCAATGTTTCATCAAGTTGAAGGTTTGATGGTTGATAAAGATGTTAGCTTTACTCACCTTAAAGGTATTTTGCATGACTTCTTGCATCATTTCTTTGAAGAAGAAGTAGAAATTCGTTTCCGTCCATCATATTTCCCGTTCACTGAACCTTCAGCTGAAGTTGATATCATGGGTAAAAATGGTAAATGGTTAGAAGTATTAGGTTGTGGCATGGTTCACCCTAATGTTTTACGTGGCGCAGGCATTGACCCAGAAGTTTATACTGGTTTTGCTTTTGGTATGGGCGTTGAGCGTCTAACCATGCTTCGTTATGGCGTAAATGATTTACGTGCATTCTTTGAAAACGATCTTCGCTTCTTAAAACAGTTCAAGTAGGAATAACTCATAATGAAATTTAGTGAATCTTGGTTACGTGAGTGGGTTAATCCTGCACTTTCTTCTGATGAATTAGCTCATCAAATTACCATGGCTGGTCTAGAAGTAGACGGTGTTGATCCGGTTGCAGGTGAATTTAGTGGTGTTGTTATTGGCGAAGTGGTTGAATGTGGACCACACCCAGATGCAGACAAACTACAAGTAACAAAAATCAGTTTAGGTGATTACAGCTCTGCTACAGTAGAGAAAGGCGAATTAGTTGATATCGTTTGTGGCGCTAAAAACTGTCGTTTAGGTTTAAAAGTTGCGGTAGCTACTGTTGGCGCTGTTTTACCTGGCGATTTTAAAATTAAAAAAGCAAAACTACGTGGTGTACCTTCATTTGGTATGTTGTGTAGCGAGTCAGAAATTGGCTTAGCAGATGATTCAGATGGCATAATGGAATTAGCGAGCGACGCACCATTAGGTCAATGTGTTCGTGAATACTTAGATTTAGACGATGTAACTATTGATGTTGATTTAACCGCTAACCGTGGTGATTGTTTAGGTATTAAAGGCTTAGCTCGTGAAGTAGGTGTATTAAACTCTTTGGAAGTTACTGAGCCAGTGATTACTAAAGCGACGCCAACGATTGATGATGTATTAGCTATCAATATTGAAGCTACCGAGGCATGTCCTCGTTACTTAGGTCGTGTTATCAAGGGTATTAACCCAAGTGCAACAACGCCACTATGGATGGTAGAAAAACTACGCCGTTGTGGTACACGCTCAATTGACCCTGTGGTTGATGTAACTAACTATATATTGCTTGAATTGGGTCACCCAATGCACGCTTTTGATTTAGCTAAACTAGACGGCGGCATCAATGTTCGTTTTGCTAACAAAGAAGAAAAACTTACTTTATTAGATGAAAACGAAGTAACACTAAAGGAAGGTACTTTAGTTATTGCTGATGACAACAAAGCCCTTGCTATGGCTGGTATCTTTGGTGGACTTGAATCAGGTGTTACTACTAACACCACTGATATCTTTTTAGAAAGTGCCTTTTTTGCACCGCTTGCTATTTTAGGTAAAGCACGTCAATACGGTTTACATACCGACTCTTCACACCGTTATGAACGTGGTATCGATCCAACGTTACAGTTTGACGCAATCGAACGTGCTACTGAATTATTACTTAGCATCGTTGGTGGTCAAGCAGGCCCTGTAGTTGAAGCTAAATCTGATGCAGATATTCCGCAAATAAAAGATGTTAGTTTACGTCGTGAAAAACTTGATGGACGTATTGGTCATCATATTGAAGACGATAAAGTCACTGAAATATTAACTCGCCTTGGTTTTACTGTGACAACAACAGGTGAAGGTGTTGATAAAGTATGGCAAGTAGTTGTTTCTGCTTATCGTTTTGATATCAAAATTGAAGTTGATTTAATTGAAGAAGTAGCGCGTATCTATGGCTATAACAATATTCCAAATATTTCGCCTAAAGCAACGTTAAAAATGTGTGAGAAAAAGGAAGCTAAGCTTTCTTTATCAAACCTAAAACAAGTTTTAGTTAATCGTGATTACCAAGAAGCGATTACTTACAGTTTTGTTGACCCGAAAGTTCAAGCGTTATTACACCCTGAACAAGAAGTGATGACATTACCTCATCCTATTTCTTCTGAAATGTCAGTAATGCGTTTAAGCTTATGGACAGGTTTGTTACAAGCCATGGTTTATAATCAAAATCGTCAGCAAGGAAGAGTTCGTTTATTTGAAGCTGGTTTACGTTTTGTGCCAGATGAAAGTGCCGAGAACGGTGTTCGTCAGCAAAACATGCTCGCTGGTGTTATCAGCGGTCAACGCGTTGATGAACATTGGAGCATGGAAAAAGCGGCAACTGATTTTTATGATGTTAAAGGTGACGTTGAAGCTATATTAGCATTGACTTGTGACGCACAAGGTTATGAATTTTCAAAAGCTGAAGTTGATGCTTTACATCCAGGTCAAACGGCAAAAATCACTAAAAATGGTATTTATGTCGGTTGCGTTGGAGCCTTACACCCTGAATTAGAAAGAAAATTAGGGTTGAACGGTCGAACATTAATTTTTGAGCTATTATTGTCTGAAGTTTTAGTACAAAAAATACCCGAAGCCAGCGATATATCTCGCTTTCCGGCTAACCGCCGTGACTTAGCTATTGTCGTTAAAGAAGAAGTTGATGCAAAAAAAGTACTACAACTTATTGAAAAGGTTGGCGGAAATTATTTAATTGATCTAAACTTATTCGATGTATACCAAGGTCAAGGTATTGATGACGGTTTTAAAAGTCTAGCCATCGCCTTAGTATTACAAGACACCAGTAAAACTCTTGAAGAAAAAGACATCACAGATGTTATCGATAGAGTTGTTGAAACCTTAAAAACAGAATTGAACGCATCACTGAGGGACTAAGCAATGGCGCTTACCAAAGCAGAAGTAGCAGAACATTTATTTGAAAAAGTTGGGCTGAGCAAGCGCGACGCAAAAGATATGGTTGAAATATTTTTTGAAGAAATTCGTGAGACATTAGAAAGTGGCGATCAAGTTAAGCTTTCAGGTTTTGGTAATTTCGACCTGCGTTTAAAAAGCGAACGTCCTGGACGTAACCCTAAAACTGGTGAAGATATTCCAATTTCTGCCCGTAAGGTTGTTACTTTTAGACCGGGTCAAAAATTGAAGAGCCGTGTTGAAGACGGAAATAGTGAGTAAGTAAGTTAAGCACTATTGACAACGTAATAGTCGACAAAGCAAGTAACTCAATTGAGTGACCGAGCTTTTGTACTTGTTACCCTCTATATAAAAAACCACATTAGCGCTAAGCCGATGTGGTTTTTTTATGCACAATTATTGTTTATGGTTAAGTTCAATGACCTCGGTAACGCTAAAATTGACTCGTTTTGTTAGTTTACTTGTCAGTGTATCTATTTGATTAGTTAACATCTTTGCATCGCTAACAGAGAACTTAAGCGCTACATTACGACTTGAATCGGCTTGAAAGGCCAACTGATTTAACTTTTGCATTAATGGCAAGCATTTGACCTCAGTCTGTTTATTCACGACAAGTGCATATTGATATAGGTATTGCGACGCCATTAAATACTTATGTTTAGCGATGCTGCTTAAAAACATCTTGCTCAGTTGCCTTTGTTCATAGTGTGTTTTTTTTTTGTAAAAGGTAAATAATAACTGTCGTTTGGTAAAAACTAAATAAGCTAATGCTAAAATTATGCAGCTAATTACAAATATTACCACTGTCCTAAAATCGAACTTAATATCGCCAATAGTGTTATTACCTTGGCGCATTTTTGTTAAGTCTGTGCCTGAGACAGTCCAAGAAGCTGCGGGAATAACTATTTCTTCTAATGTATTTGATTGGCTATTCCACCAGTAAATTACTTGCTCAGGTAAAGCATAGCTGCCCGATTTTTCAAATATATAAGTGAACGACTCAACTCGACTACCCAACAGAGACCCTCGATTAGATTTATCAAAAACCTGCGCGGGTTTACGGTAAATACTGATGCCATCGAGCATTGGTTGTGTTATTTGTGTTGTTTTGTTGGAGATGTCATCTACAGTTTCTTCCAAAATTTCATTCATGGGAATGAAATTCAGCTCAGGTATCATCATCGCCGGAGTATCACTGGCCGTTATGGTTATGGTTTGTGTGATCGCTTCGCCAATAGCATAGCTTTTATCCGCATCAAATTGGCCATCGATTGTTAAGGTAACTTCAGGGGACACGATAAAGTTATCAATGCCACTAAGCTCTTCTGGTAGGTCAATAATAAAATTAGACTCTTGTGTGCTTAGCACACCACTAACAATTCCATCATCCTCAGTATTTATTGAAACATCAACGTTGAAACTGGGCAGGGTATACTTGCCAGCAAGCGTAGGGTATAAGGTTATCTCATGAGTTTGCATTGCCCATGTTTGTCCCTTGATACGTTTACTACCATTGATGGTGGTTATATTGTTTGCTTGCATCACTACGTTTGCTAAAGTAAAGCTCTGCACGCGACTACCTGTTGCAAACCAACGATCCGTTGACACCTCAATTGATAACACTAATGCTTGCCCGACAATTTGTTGCTTACTTTTATCAATTTTTGCAGAGACAGTCAGTTTCCCTCGGTTTACTAAATCATCTATGCCTTGATTGGCAAAGGCTAAATTGACAAATACCATATTTACCAATAAGGCAAAGCAGGTAAAAAATCTGAGAGGTTTTTTATTCATCATCCGCTCCTTGGTTTTTAGCATTTGTATCGTTATCGGTCTTAACCGGCTGGAGGTTTTTTAATTCTTGTTGCATATAGAATTTTTGAGATAAAAAATTGGCTGGATTTTTTTGAACTTGCCGTAACCACATATCGTTTAGGTTAGAGTCAAGTAAGAGTTGTTCAGCGGTTAATTGTTCGATTTCTTGCTCTTTTGGTGCTTCTTCTCGTTCAGCACCATCGCCAGTTTGTGGCTCATCGCCTAATTCTTTTATTGATTCTCCATCTTCAGCTTTTTGACCCGCAGACAAGCGGTTAACTTCATCAATAATCGCTTGAACGATGACAATATTGGTACTGGCAGCTACGTTCTTCGGTGATATCGTTAAAATATATTGATATAAGTTTCTAGCCTTAATATATTCACGACCATGCGCTAGGGCATTGGCTTTCGCTATTTGGTTGTCGATATTGTCAAATTGGCTATAAAGCGTAGCGGCATTTTTATATTGCTCTGCGCCGTAACTGCTATAGGCTTGCCATTGCGCACTTTTGAAGGCATTACTGGCTTGTTGATAATGACCGAGCTGGAATAATACTTGCCCTTGTTGATCACGCGTTAGCCATAAATCGGTAAATTGTTGCGGCTTAAGATAAGCAAAAATACACCCAACAATAACCGAACTAGCGATCAAAATATTTTTGTTACCTTTAGTAATAAACGAAGGTTTAAACCATGGAGTTAATGAGACTTTTACCATTGCAGCGTCCATCCTTTCCTAAACCAAAACAAGAAGATAAAAGCGACTACAAAGACAAAAGGGTAACCTGAGTCGTGCCATGGTCTAGAATTATCATCAACAATAACAAGGTTGTGTTTAATATAGTTATCAAGGCGTTTAACATCAGTATTGTCATTGCTCATTAACACTAAGCGACCATTACTCTCATCACTGAGGGCTTTAAGTTGTTCAAGTTGCATTGGAATGACTGTACTAGTCGATTCACCAGCAGAAACGTCAGAATGTGGGGACTTACCAAATCCCCAAACAATCAGCTGAGCTGATTGAGTGGTAAAAAAGTCTTTAAAAGCCGCGACGGTATTACTTGTTGCGCCATCACCGATTAATAAAAGTGTCCCCGGTACTGTCGACGTCTTTAACAAGTTATCAGCTAATGGCAGTATGGTTTCAGGTAATTTACCTGTAACAGGCATGATGTTTTCACTTAATGCATCAAGAAAGTGGCGGATCATTTCTCTGTCATTGGTTATAGGCATGACAATATGAGCACTGCCAGCAAAGGCGATTAATGCTGTTTTACTATCGCCTCTAATTTCAAGTAACTCGATAATCTTTTGCTTAGCGCGCAGTAGCCTTGAGGGCTGAACATCGCTTTGTTCCATCGTTTTTGATACATCAAGTGCAATGATTAACGGTGCATTGTTTTCACTAAAAGGCGAGGGTTTCTGTTGCCATGTGGGCCCCATTAATACAATGCACAGCGGAACAGCTAAAATGAGCGACATTTTTTGTGGTGATAGCCAGCTATTATTATTCCCGCTAACCGTTAAATGCGCTAATACCTCGGCAGACATTAATCTCCGCCATTGGGCTAAGCTATCGTCTCGTAATGAAAAGGCGCGAATAATATAAAAAATCACTACAAATGCTAACAACCAAAAGGGTCGTAAAAAATGAAAGTGTTGCATGTTATCAAACAAGAAACCTAACTCATCAATCATGACTCAGCCCCTTGCTCGCTGTTAGCTTGCTTATTTAGCTCTTTATTTAACTGAAGCCGAATACGGATATTTACAATAAACAAAGCGAGTAGATAAAGGCTAACAAATAAGATGATAGGGTAGTGATGAATGCTTACTCTTGGTCGAAAAGATAAAGAGTCAAACTGCTGAGGCTCTAACTTATCTATTTCTGCATAAACATCTAATAACTCATCGCTGTTTAATGCTTGAAAGCTTTTTCCTTGGGTAATCTTCGCCATTTCATTTAATACTTCAAGGTCTACTTTTTCTTCGCCAACAGCGGTTGGATCACCAATAGCTATGGTGTAAATTTTGATATCGTGTGCAGCGGCGACCTTTGCCGCTTCAACAGGAGGAACCTTTGAAGCGGTATCATTGCCGTCTGTTAATACAATTAAAACACGATTTTGAGTCTCAGATTGTTCAAAAACACTTATTGCTAGCCCGATGGCATCACCAAAAGCAGTACTTTGGCCAGCCATACCTATATCACTTTCGTTGAGTAAATTTTGCCAAGTAGGAATATCATCGGTAAACGGTGCTTGCAGGTAAGCTGCATCACCAAATAGAATTAATCCTAATCGGTCATGCTCTCGACCTTTAACAAAAGTATTAAGTACATGTTTAACAGCTACTAATCGATTAACTTTATCATTTTCAGTTGTGTTGTCTTCTTGAGTAGTCGTAGGTAAAGTAAAATCTTCAACCGACATAGAGCCAGATAAATCCACGGCAACCATCAAATCTCTGGCTGACTTTTCTTGATTAATCGGTGCACCTATCATTTCAGGTTTAGCGATGGCGGTAACTATACACAACCATGAAAAACCAATTAATAAGCGCTGTAAGTTATTGCGATTGAGCAAAACGGCGCCACTTTGTGGTTTTTCTCCGGTAACATCTACCAGTCGGGCAAAGTAGGGGACTTTAATGGATGCTTTACGCTCCTTGTACGCAGGAGCAAATAACACCACAAAAACAGGTAAAAGGATTAAGAAAAATGCCCACGGGTAAACAAACTCAATCATGCTTGCTCTCCAGTATTTTGCACTAAGCATTCATCATTTAGCTGATGACATTGGATCCATACTGATATTTGTTGGCAAAGCTGTTTTAAAGCGTGACGGAACTCGTTATTGCTAATATCAAGTTCAGGCACATAGGGTAGTTGTGCTAATAAACGCTCATTTGATAAATGAGGAGGTGTAGCTGGCTGTTTTTCCTGTGAAAATACACTGTTGGGGCATTGCTTTTCTAGCCAAGCTGCCCACGATGGACCTGTTAGTTGGCTTATTTCTTGATGACGCTTTTTTGCCGCAGTTGAATCTTCACTAATACTGACCTGATTGGCGAGCAACGCTGTTTTTCGAAGTAAAGTGGGTAACTGCCTAATATGCTCTTCATTAGTAAGCGAGCATTGTGCTAGCCATGCTAGTGCTTCACGGCGGTAGGCATTAGCTTGATAGGTTTTCCATGATTGATACGCTTTCTTAATTATAAGTATGATCAAGACAATACTTATTATCTTCCAAGCGATAGTTTGCGGAAAAAAGCTAATCGTTTCAGGAGCGGTTGTTTCTATAATATTATCGAGTAAATAGTTACCCCAAGGTTTTTCAAAACTCATGCTTTAGTCCCCGTTTTTATATGGCTTTGATGACCAAGGGCTTTACGTAATTGCTGCTCAACAGGCGATATAGTGTCAATTTCAATGAGTGGGATACGATACTTTTTAGCCGCTTTAACATAACTCTCTAATTGACGGGCAATCTCTGCTTCATAGCTTTTTTGAACATGCTTTTTCTCAGAAGAGAATTGGATTTGCTGTTTACCATCACTGACTATCATTTGCGACATTTTTGGTAATTTCAATTCTAAAGGGTCAAAAATGTGGCAAGCAATTACTTCATTATGTTGTCTCAATTGCTTTATATAATCAGTACTTTTATCATCAAAACCGTGTCCATCACCAATTAATATAATTAAGCCATTATGACTCGAGACTTTGTTTAAAGTAGCTAACATTTTGTTGTAAGAATCACTGTCATCATTTTGGAATTCTTTACTATTATCTGATGATTTGTCTAAAGCCTTATCCAAATACTGGTCTAAGGACAGTTCATGATTTTTCTTTAGTACTTCTGCAAGAAGATTGACAACATGTTGTTTACCGCGCTTTGCGGGAATGACTTTGGTTTGTGTGTCATTATAAATAACGGCACCAATGCGATCACCACTGTCACTTATTTGCCATGCAATTAAGGCGGAAAGCTCGGCGGCAATAACTGATTTCATCTTGTTTGAACTACCAAAGAACATGGTCATACGCTGATCTATAGCTAAAAAAACATTACGTTCTCGTTCTTCGGTAAAGACCTTAATATGTGGCTTGCCCGTTCTTTGGGTGACTTTCCAATCCATCGAGCGAATATCATCACCAGGGCGATAATGTCTAAGCTCCTCAAAGTTTAAGCCTCGGCCACGAAGCTTAGAGGCATTTTTGCCACTTAAGGCACTGTTAGCAGGTTGGTTTGGGCTAAATGAGAAACCTTTGGCTAAATATTTTAGTCGGCGTAACTCATTTAAATCAGCGTAAACTGCAGAACTATTTTTTTTATCTGAAGTATTGGTGCTCATGGGAAACCCTAGGCAACAGCCACCTGTTTAAGTATTTCATCAATAACATCATCGGCAGTAATACCGTCAGCTAGTGCGTCATAGCTCAGTACCAATCGGTGACGTAGCACAGAGTGAACAACAGAGCGTACATCTTCTGGGTCAACAAAGTCTTTCCCTTTGAGCCATGCTTGAGCACGAGCACATTTATCAATAGCGATACTCGCTCTTGGGCTTGAGCCAACAGTTAGCCACTGCTGTAATGGTGAATCAGGATAGCGCTGTGGTTTTCTAGTTGTCATGACGATAGCAACAATGTAATCAATTATGGCTTGGCTACAATGAATGTTATGGATTTCATCACGGGCAGTAAAAATATGCTCGGGACTGATATTCTCAACAGTTTGAATTGTCTTTTCTTCACTACGGACTAATTCAATAATTGCCGCTTCAGCAGCATCATCAGGGTAATCAAGATTAATCTTCATGATGAACCTATCCATTTGCGCTTCAGGTAAGGGGTAGGTGCCTTCTTGCTCAATAGGATTTTGTGTTGCAAGTACCATAAATAAATCAGGCAGCTTATAGGTTTTACCAGCAACTGTGATTTGTCTTTCTTCCATCGCCTCTAATAATGCTGCCTGTACTTTTGCAGGAGAGCGGTTTATTTCATCAGCAAGCAGTAAATTATTAAAAATAGGACCTTGTTGAAAGGTTAGGACTGGCTTGCCGTTAACCTCTTGATAAACCTCAGTACCTGTTACATCCGAAGGTAATAAATCGGGGGTAAATTGCACACGACCTAAATCTACGGCAAGAGAGCGTGCTAACGTCTTAATTGAGCGGGTTTTTGCGGTGCCGGGCAACCCTTCAAGTAAAATATTACCATTAGTTAATAGGGCAATAAGTAGAGAGTCCACAACATGAGATTGACCAATAACAGATTGTTCAATTTGTGCCTTGAGCAGCGACAACTGTGCTAATGCATTTGATGGTTCTTGTGTGCTCTGTGTCATGAGACGTTCCCTTTCTATGATGGATAGTTAATAGCCAAGATACTATCCCACTATTAACTTAATTATTGTATCAGTGTGTATATTTGTAGGTACTTTTTACTCTTTGTTCATTACTAATCTATAGCCAATATCAGGCATGCGAACATTATTGGTAGCTCCGTCGCGCATAAAGAGCAGATTCTCAGTGGCTGAGAATTCATAACCACCGCCACGAATGACTTTCATGGCTTTTCGCTTAAGGTTATCTTTTTGGCCAATAAAGGGATTATGGCTCTGTATGCGGGTATAGGCTTTTCGGCTCATATCATCAAGGCAAAACTCCCAAAGGTTACCTGTCATATCATAGAGACCTAGCTCATTAGGCTGCCTAAGCCCCACAGGGTGGCTTTTATTATTGGAATTTTCGCTAAACCAAGCGACATCATTGATAGAATTCGAACCACTGTATTTAAAGCCTTTAGATTTATTACCACCTCTAGCCGCATAAGCCCATTGTGCTTCAGTAGGCAGGCTAAATGTTTTACCTGTTTTAGCATTCAATCGTTTGATGAATAATTGCATATTAAACCAACTGACGTTATTCACCGGACAATTAGCGCATTGAAAATAGCTATAATTCCAGCCCATTACTTGTTCAAAGATGTCTTGTGTTAATTCATATTTACCAATGTAAAATGCATCTAACGTAACAGGTCGAACGGGCTGTTCACGTTTTCGGGCTAACGGTGAATCAGAGCCTAAAGAAAAACCACCTCCCTCAACTAATACCATATTCCCCATCAGCTCATCTAGCATAGGTTTTGGTAATGCTTTTGTTAAAGATAAGTCTATTTTCTTTTGGCTCACTTTTGTAGTTTCAGGGGCAGAAGATTTGGCTAATGATGTAACTGAGTCTGCTTTTGACATCGTAGCAACAGAAAATAAACCGCAAACCAATGATAAAGAAAATAGTGTACGAAAAGAGGCTTGTAAAAAAGGAGAGGTCTTAGGCATCACAGCTGTTGGCTCTTATTGATAAAGTGGATGGAAAGTTAATTTTCTTACCTTATCGTTATTATCAAATAGCGATAAGGTAAAAAATAAATGCTTTAGCTCAATGAATATGAAAAGTAGAACCAATAAGGTTATTATTGGTTCTACTCAATAAAATCTATATGAGTACAAATAAATTTATCATGTGCTTGTTATGAGCTTATGGAACAAAACTTCCAGGTTTTTCGCGCTGCGGAAACTCTTTAAAGGTCGCTTTAAATTGTGCTACCTTCATCATCGCTGGTGCCATTAAGAACATGTGTTCAGCAAACCAGTGAGCGTACGCATCAGAGTCATGTTCCATACGTTCTAGCGGATCCATTCTTAAGTTAAATATTTTTGGCGCGCGCAGTACTGTCCAAGGGTTTTGCCAAACGTTTAAACCATGGCCTTTCTGCTCACGGAATACATATTTGTAATCACCATCGCGAAGCGCAACAATTTCACCGGTATCAGATGAATAAACGAATTGACTTCTTGGACCTTTTTTCTTGGTATCTAAGAAATGTGGTAAAAAGTTATGACCATCAAGGTGTACTTTATATTTAGTACCGCCGTAATTAGCCCCCTTTTTAAGTTTGCTGACAACATTTTTATCGCCTGCTGCTGCTAACATTGTTGGCATCCAGTCCATTTGAGCGATAATTTCATTAGATACTTGGTTAGGTTTTATTTTACCCGGCCAGCGAACCATCATAGGAACTCGGTAACCACCTTCCCAGTTAGTATTTTTTTCGCCTCTAAATTGAGTGTAACCGCCGTCAGGCCAAAGCATTAATTCAGCGCCATTATCTGTGGTATACATAACAATGGTATTGTCAGTAATGCCTAGTTTGTCTAATTTATCTAATAATTGACCGACATGGCCATCATGCTCTGTCATACCATCGGCATATAAACCTTGGCCAGTAACACCTTCAGATTCAGGCTTTAAACGTGTCCAAATATGCATACGGGTAGAGTTAAACCAAACAAAGAAAGGCTTTTTAGCAGAGTGAGCTTTATCAATAAATTTAAGTGCCGCGCCTAAAAACTCTTCATCAATGGTTTCCATGCGTTTTTTAGTCACAGGGCCAGTATCGGTAACTTTACCATCGGCAAAAGAATGAATTGCGCCACGAGGTCCAAAACGTTTTTTAAAGGCTGCATCTTTTGGATAATCAGGGTGTTCGGGTTCATCTTCAGCATTTAAATGATAAAGATTACCAAAAAACTCATCAAAACCATGGTTGGTGGGTAAATGTTCATCTTGATCGCCTAAATGGTTTTTACCAAATTGGCCACTCATATACCCCATAGGTTTTAATAGCTCGGCTATGGTCGGATCTTTTTTATTCAAACCTTCTTTAGCTCCAGGTAAACCAACTTTGGTTAAACCAGTACGCATGGGGTGTTGCCCAGTAATAAAACCAGCACGACCTGCAGTACAACTTTGATCGCCGTACGAGTCAGTAAATAAAATCCCTTCGTTGGCAATTCTATCAATATTAGGTGTTTTATAACCCATCATGCCTCGGTTATAAGCGCTGATATTGAATGTACCAATATCATCGCCCCATATTGCTAGAATATTAGGTTTTGAGGTGTCGGTTGTTGCCAATGCTGCACTAGACGCTGCAATTAAACCTAACCCTAAAACGAGTTTTTTTAACTTGTGCTTAGTTACCATGGTATTTCCTTTTCACGGTTGAAGGGCACCTCGTTCAGCTAAAGTTCAAATGCTTAGAACAAGATGATTATTATTCTCATTATCGATATTACATTATTCACTTGATAAATCTAGAATTATTGCCTCAGGTGAAATCATGAAAAAGGGCTTAACTATAATTAAGCCCTTAATTTGAAATACGCAATTTTAGCTGTATTGATTTTATCTATTTGGACTTAACTGTTGCAATTGTTTCAATGCTTTTTGTGTTCGGATACTTTTATAACCAATATCACTAGCACTTAAACTACTACCTGCTTGGAAAGGGTAACCATCAATAGTCGACATGAATTTAGTGACTTGTTGTTGAACAGGCACAAATAACCACATGTTATCGGCATACCAACGAACATACATAGCAGACTCTTTTGACGCTGTTTCAAATGGGTCAGCATGTAAATTAGTAATGACTGGCCATGCTGGCGTTTTACGATAAGCGGTATTAATACCACCTTCTTCAATCGCAAAAGCAATTTTCCATTCATTCCAACGTACTGCGTTTAAATCACCTGCAGCATTGAAGTAAAGTTTACTCGTACGCGGAGATTTATCTTCTTGACCTTTAAAGAAAGGTGCGAAGTTATGACCATCGGCATGAATTTTCCATTTTTTCCCGTTAGCTTTGTGACCTTTTTTAAGTTTGCTCACTATATTAGGTTCACCAGCAGCAGCAAGTAATGTTGGCATCCAATCTTCATGAGACATCATGTTATTGAATTTAGTACCGGCTTTGATCGTTCCAGGCCAGCGAACTAGCTGAGGAACACGCATGCCACCTTCTGAAGTCGTACCTTTTTCACCAGCAAATGGTGACGTACCGCCGTCAGGCCAAGTTAACTTTTCAGCGCCATTATCAGTAGAATAAATAACAATGGTATTGTCTGCTATTTTTAAATCGTCTAATTTATCAAGTAATATACCAACCTGATCATCATGCTCAAGCATACCATCGGCAGTTAAGCTTACGCCTGATTTACCACGGTATTTTTCTTGTAAACGTGTCCATACGTGCATGCGGGTAGAGCTGTGCCAGATAAAGAAAGGCTTTTTCGCTTTATGAGCTTTATCGATAAATTTTAAAGTGCCAGCTAAAAACTCCTCATCAGCAGTTTCCATGCGCTTACGCGACATAGGCCCAGTGTTTTCTATTTTGCCATCGGCAAAAGAATGGATAACACCACGAGGACCATATTTTTTATGAAACTCTTTGTCTTTAGGGTAGTAGTAGGTTTCTGGCTCTTCTTCTGCGTTTAAGTGGTAAAGGTTACCAAAAAACTCATCAAAGCCGTGATTAGTAGGTAGATGCTTATCTTGGTCACCTAAATGGTTTTTACCAAATTGTGCTGTCATGTAGCCTTTTTCTTTTAACAAATCAGCAATGGTAGGTGTCCAATCTGGAATGCCATGATCTGAACCCGGCATACCAATGGTTAATAAGCCTGTTCTAAAGGGTTCTTGACCAAGAATAAATGAAGCACGACCTGCAGTACAACTTTGTTGTGCATAATGATGAGTAAATAAAGCACCTTCATCAGCAATACGGTCGATATTAGGGGTGTTGTATCCCATCATACCTTGGTTGTAAGCACTAATATTATAATAACCAATATCATCCCCCCAAATGGCGAGAACGTTAGGTCTTGATTTGTCTGTTGTTGCAGCAGCATGACTGGCAACAGCGAGTAAACCAATTGCTAGAGCTATTTTTTTTATAGGGTTATTCATTAGTTATAATACTTCCTTTAGGTTTTGTATTTAAATGATTGAAATGGTGAACTTACTTATTACCTTTGTTGTAAGACGTTAATAAAAATCTTCTTGTCAAATAATCTACACCAGTATAATCAAGGACATTAGTTCGCTTAATCCCGATATCATAATTGACGACTTCCTGCTTTAAGTACAGATTTAGCCCTTACCTTTATTGTAAGGTTTTGAATTTATGATAGTAAATTAATCAATATGCGATGTGATTAACATTATATTAATACTTGTATTGTTTGAGTATGCACTTTCCGACAATGTGTTATTCTTATGCGGATTAAAATTGACAATTAGCTTAATAAAAGGACTTTTATAAGCAATGAAGATTCAACAAAACGGCCAGAATAGTAAGGGGATAAGGAGTCTATTAACCAATGATATTGACGAGCTTTCTCAGTTTCAACTTAATAAAAATCGCCGATATACCCAATTACAAGCAGGGCAGTTACAAGGAAAATATGCCGAAGTAAACTTGGGTGATGTTCAGATTTTTCGTGAAAAGCTCACCGCAGGTACACTGATTGAAGCCGCTCCTGCAAGTGATTTCATACCTTTCGCAGCGATATTATCTAACATTGAAAGCTTTAATTTTTGCGGAGTAAAAATAGAAAAAAATTCTATTTTACAGGCGACGGGAGGTTTTTGGGAAGGCAGTTTTAAAGACAATTTAGATTATGTTGCCGCTGCATTTAATCGAGAAAAATTTAGTTCTAATATTGAATATCTTACCGGTCAAGAAATCCCAAAGAACTGGTTGATAAGTAAACCCTGCCAAACCGATCTTTTAGCCTTAGGACATTATGCTTCAGGATTGGAGAAAATCATCAAGATTATACATAAAAGCCCCTGTATTCTGGCAAAAGATAATGCTTTACGCATGCTTGGAGATCACATTTTAATGCTGGTGTTTAATGTTCTTAGCTTAACCACAAAATGTAAATCTAAAGGCAAAAGTCATGCAAAACGTTCTTTGGGTGTGCGGAGGGTCATTGATTACCTCCATAGCTATGCTGCTGAGGTGCCAACCATACCTGAGTTGTGTGGAATAGCGAAGTTAAGCGAAAGGGACCTTCAACGTGGTTTTAAGGAATATTTAGGCGTTACGCCGATACGCTACTTACGGTTAGTCCGTTTAAATGGAGTCAGGCGAGATTTACTTTTTAACCCACCAAGAGACCAAAGAGTCGTCGATGTCGCACTTAATTGGGGGTTTATTGAGTTGGGGCGTTTTGCAGGTGAATATCGTCAATTATTTCAAGAACTACCTTCAACAACGCTTAATAAGGATTATTAAGCGTTTTTCATCAATCTTTTCTGGTCACTAATTTGTTATTTCTCATCTAACCACTGATAAAATGCTTTTAAAATATAAATAAATACGGTTAACGGAATCTGCATATAACTCAGGCTGGTAGCGTGTTACTTTGTATTATCTTGGTCAGTATTCACTCTTGATATTATTATCAGTAAAGCCAAGGATAGTAATTAAACGATTGTTAAAATAAATTGCAGTGACAAATGTCTACCGTTAAAGGATTAATAAAATGATAACCGCGAAACCTAGCATAAAAAACACACTTGGCCTTTTAATGTCAATACCTGTCATCTTGGCGAGTAGCTACACAGCAGCACAAACGAAAAAGCCTAAACTGGTTTTACAAATTACTGTTGATCAATTACGTGGTGATATGCCAACAGCTTATTTAGATAGAATGGGTAAGGGCGGATTCAAATATTTATTAAATGAAGGGGTGGTGTATAAAGATGCCCATCATAACCATGCTAATACCGAGACCATTGTAGGGCATGCTACACTTGCTACAGGTGCACTACCAGCTGTACATGGCATGATAGGCAATGTGTGGTTTGATGATAAGTTGCAGCGTTTAGTTTATAACGTTGAAGACGCTAAATATCCATTATTATCAGTAAATGCCGATGTAAATCAAAAAACTGAAATTGACCCAACTCAACGTACAGCGAAGTCTTCAGGTCGCTCACCAAGTAATATTCAAGTATCGACTTTTAGCGATGAACTCATGATTGCCTCAAATGGCAAAGCGAAAATTTTTGGCGTATCGGTGAAAGATCGCGGCGCTATTTCAATGGCCGGGCATACCGGCAAGGCATTTTGGTTTTCTAAAAAATCTGGAGAGTTTGTTACCAGTGAATATTACTACGATAAATACCCAGAATGGGTAACAAACTGGAATGAAGCCAAACCGACTAGAAAATACCATCAAAAAACATGGCAGTTAACTCAGCCGCAAACTAGCTATGTTTTTGCCAAACAAGATGACCAAGCTTGGGAAACTAAGCTCCCCGGATTTGGCCGTACTTTTCCGCATCAATATGGTGAAATGAGTAATCCGTATTTCAATACCTTTTTAACCTTAAGCCCTGCAGGGGACGAGTTGACGTTAGACTTTGCTAAAGCCGTAGTAAATAACGAACAATTGGGCCAAGATGATATTACTGACTATTTATCGGTCAGCTTCTCTTCAACCGATTATGTTAGTCACATGTTTGGCCCTTCAAGCTTAGAAGCAGAAGATAATATGCTGAGGCTGGATCGGACTTTAGCTAATCTATTGAAGTTTATTGATAAAAAAGTCGGTTTAGATAATACCCTGATAGTGTTATCCGCTGATCATGGTGCAGCTGAGGCTCCAGCATATTTATCAACACTGGGTATGGAAACGCAGGTAGTAGCTCCTAAAGAGTGGGATAAAAAACCAGGTATGCAAGCACTTAAAAAACAATTTGGTTTTGATCATGCACTTATTAAAAGCTACTTCCATCCGTATATTTATCTTGATAGAGACTTAATTGCTAAGCGTAAATTATCGTTAAAGCAAGTACAAAAAGCGGTTGCTTCACAAATTTCAAAATTTGATGGTGTTGCCCTGGCGGTAACTAGCAGTGATATAGAATCAGGTAACACGCCTCAGGATTACTTACATACGTTAGTGGTTAATAACCACAGTAACAACCGCTCAGGTGATATTTATATTGTGCTCGAAGCGCATCGCTTTGTTGCGGATATGGAAGGATTAACCGTTGCGGCTACTCACGGTTCTCCATGGGGTTATGATACTTATGTGCCTTTAATATTTGCTGGTTTTAACATCGAAGATGATGTTGTTTATGACCGAGTAAGTACTACTGATATAGCGGCAACTTTGTCAGCGATACTTGGCATTAAGGCTCCATCAGGTGCTCAGGGGCAGGTATTGACAGAGACTCTTGATGATTAACTTTTCTTAAAATGATTACTCATGCTCACGGCAGTAATGCCGTGGGCAAAAATACTCAGTAATACGGTCAATACAATGATACTAAGTATGTACTCATGTTCCGCACTACCAATTTGCTCTAAGGCAATTAACAGATACAGGATAGAAGCAATGCCACGAGGCCCAAACCAAGCGATAAATAACTTACTGTAATTTGATAATCCAGAGCCAATTAAACAAATAAACACAGGCACTATGCGTATGACCGTTAAGCTGAAAATGGCGTAAACTAAAGCCTTTAAATCCCAGAATGGTGCAAAGGCAGGAATGATAATGATACCGAGAAGAACAAAAACAAATAAAGTGAATATTTGACCTTCGGTCTCACCAAACTCCTGAATCCTCGCACGTACCGTTGTGTCTTTTACTCCTAGAAATAAACCAGCACAGAAAGCGGCAATAAAGCCATTACCTTCAAATAATTCTGCAATGGAGTAGGCTAATATGGCAATGGAAAGGCAGGTTAATCGTTGAAAAACACTATCCATCCAAGCTCTGTTATGGGCGAATTCAATCATCCTACCGCCAAAAAAGCCAATAGCGCAGCCTATTAATGGACCAAGGGTCAGTTGTAGAGCCATGAATTGATACCAGTGATCTTCATTTGATATATGCCCTAAACCACTAGCAATAACAGCTAAACAGACAAAAATAGGAGGGAGGGATATACCATCATTTAAGCCACTTTCAGTGCTAATAGAGTCACGAATATTACAGGGGACTGTCGAACTTTTCACTACAGCTTGACCAAGCGCAGCATCGGTTGGAGATAATATCAGTGCTAAAACAACTAAAAGCCAAACATCATAACTAGGGAATAAAATGAGTGCGGTTATTGAACCAAGTACCATGGTTAAAGGTAAGCCAATAAACAATAATCGGATAGGTAATCCTTGTAAACGACTTTTTATATCCGTGAGTTTGATAAAAGAGGCATCAACAAAAAGAATGATAATTAAGGTTATTTCTGCCAGTAACTGTAAAGCCTCCGCTTCAATGTCGACATGAAGCAATGATAAACCTGAGGGGCCAAGTAGTAGCCCTATACTAACAAACACCATAGGAGCTGTGATAACAGAACGTTCGGCAAGTTTGGAGAATAGACCAAAAAATAATATGATTATTGCTGATAGTACGATTAATTGATGGTCTTGCACTAGCAAAATATCCTTATAAAAAATAATGTTAATAGACGATTAATATTGAATATTAAGGTAAGATCACAGTATTAAACAACTAATTTATTTGAATGTATGCGCCCCTCTAGTTATCCCGACCAAGAAGTCAGCTCTATTAACTGGCAAGCTTTCAAACTGATATTACCTTATTTATTTGAGTATAAAAAACGTATAGCATTCGCTATGTTGTGTCTTATCCTCACTAAAATCGCTAGTGTTTACTTACCCTTTATCCTTAAAGATATAGTTGATACCTTAGACGCCAATAGCTCAGATAATCAATCTGCCTTGGTGATTGTGCCGTTAGGCCTAGTTGCTGCTTATGGCATGGTACGTTTATCGATAGTCGTTTTTGCTGAGGTGAGGGATACCTTATTTGGCCGAGTTACAGAGCGTGCTATTAGGCGTATTGGGCTAAAAGTATTTCGCCATTTACATTCCCTTGATTTAGATTTCCACCTAAACAGGCAAACGGGTGGTTTGTCTCGAGATATAGATCGAGGTACGTCAGGTATTAATTTTTTAATGCGTTTTATGGTCTTTAATATTGTGCCCACATTACTTGAAATAGTAATGGTGGTGAGTATTTTATTTGTTAAATATGGCATATGGTTTGCGGTCATTACCCTCTCTTCAATCATTGCTTATATTGCCTATTCTGTTTTTGCTACTGAGTTGCGTACACGTTATGTTCGCGCGGCCAATAAAGCTGATTCGTCCAGTAATACCCGCGCGATTGATAGTTTATTAAACTACGAGACGGTGAAATATTTCACCAATGAAGAGTTTGAAGCACAAGCTTATGACCAGCAGTTATCAACGTGGGAACAGGCAAAAATTAAGAACCGTTTGTCACTATTTGCCCTTAACGGTGGCCAAGCATTAATTATCGCGGTAGCTATGACTGCCATGTTAGCACTTGCCGCAAATGAAGTTGCTGCTGGTGTTATGACTTTAGGTGATTTTGTGTTAATTAATGCCTTTATGATGCAGTTATTTATGCCACTTAATTTTTTAGGTTTTGTTTACCGAGAAATAAAAGGCTCATTGGCTAATATTGAGAATTTATTTGGCTTATTAGCAAAGAAACCTAAAGTAGAAGATATTAACGGAGCTGGCGATTTATTATTATCTGGAGAAGATGAAAATTCTACCAATAAAGCGAGTATCAATTTTGACAATATTACTTTTGCTTATAATCAAAAACGTCCGATTATTAAGGGCATTTCTTTTAGTATTAATGCGGGTGAAAAAGTTGCAGTGGTAGGGCAGAGTGGCTCAGGTAAATCAACGTTAGTGAAGCTGTTATTTCGTTTTTATGATGTTGACTCTGGTGCTATTACTATTAATAAACAAGATATAAGTAAAGTCAGTCAGCTATCACTGCGTTCTCACATTGGTATCGTGCCACAAGATACCGTGCTTTTTAACGACTCATTATTTAATAATGTGCAGTATGGTTGTCCAACAGCCAGTAAAGTCGAAGTCTTAAAGGCGATAGAGTTGGCGCATTTATCTGAATTTATCGCGAGTTTACCTGATGGTTTAGAAACGGTAGTTGGTGAGCGTGGCTTGAAACTGTCTGGCGGTGAAAAACAACGTGTTGCTATTGCACGAACCATTTTAAAGAATCCTCAAGTATTGGTGTTTGATGAGGCTACCTCCTCACTTGATAGTCAATCAGAACAAGCCATTTTAACGGCTATTAATGAGGTGGCAAAAAACCGTACCAGTTTGGTTATCGCGCATCGTTTATCGACTATTATAGACAGTGATAATATTATTGTGATGAGTCATGGTGAGATAGTTGAGCAGGGTAATCATCAACAATTATTAGCGCTACAAGGTCAATACAGTAAAATGTGGCAGTTACAACAATCGTAGAGTTAACATGTTATGAAAAATGAAGTAAAACAAATAAATGAAGATTCAGCAGAGGTTGATGCAACCAAGCAGTGGATAAAGGACATTATTATAGGATTAAATTTTTGTCCTTTTGCAAAAAAAGAGTTTGTTAATAATACTATTTGTTATCACAAGTCTATTGCCGAACAAGTTAAACCTGCTTTAAAAGAATTACTAGAACAATGCCATTATTTACAAAAAAATGATGATGTTGAAACGAGCCTCATTATTTATGCCGAGGGATTTCGACGTTTCGACCGATACCTTGATTTAGTAGACTATGCCAATGACTTGCTTATTGATTCAGGTTTTGAAGGAATATTTCAATTAGCGACCATGCACCCTGAATATTGTTTTGCTGACGATGATTTTGACGATGCCGGTAACTTTACTAATCGTTCTCCTTATCCAATGCTTCACATTATCCGAGAAGCAAGTATGGCGAAAGTACTGGCAGTATATAAAGAGCCAGAAAAAATACCAGAGCAAAATGTGGCACTAGCACAGCAAAAAGGAAGTCATTACTTTCAAGACGCCTTAACGCGCATTCACCAAGCTCACCCTCAAAAATAGTCTGTAATAATATTTTGCTAATCTCTAAAACTTTATTAAAGATTAAATAAAGTTTTATGCTTATGTAGTTTACTCAGGAAGTCTATGTAAACGTCATCTTCGAAGTCTCTGATCGAAGATCCATTGATCTTTATACACTGGATCCCCGATTAAAACACAACGGGGATGACGATCCTGAGCCAAGTGCATAAGCATGTAAAGTTTTATAGCGATAACCAATCAACACGGTAAATTACATTTTATTAACGCCATTGGTTGGTTGAAACTTATACACTCTTTGTTCATTGTTTGGCATGTATAAGGGGTGTTTTATGAAAACCAGTTATCACGGTAAAGAATATCGCTTTAATTGTTTTGAAGAACTTTGGGCTTTTTATCGAAGTATTCTCGTTCAGCAATCTCATCAATAACACTTATAAGTAGCAAATTAATTACAGGTAAAATTAAAGCTTTTATCTAGCGATGATCGCTTTATTCCATTTCTAAGGTAAAATAACGCACTTTTCATAATCACTGTATTGTCATATGCCAGCTTTAGAACAATTTTTACTTATCGCTATGGTACATTTTTTTGCTGTAGCTAGCCCCGGCCCTGATTTTGCGCTTATTTTAAAGCAAAGCATTCGCTATAACCGGCGTATTGCCATCTACACTAGCTTCGGTATTGCCGCAGGCATTGTTGTCCATGTGACATATTCTTTGGTTGGTATCGGGCTTTTAATTGCGAGCGATGAACGTTTATTTACCGCGTTAAAATATATTGCGGCTAGTTACTTTTGTTATATAGCATGGCACTGCATTAGGGCTAAAAATCCGGAAAATGAATTATCAGCAGATAAAAGTAATAATACTAATAATTCGAGCACTTCAAATGAGATAGGCAATAACGATACGTCAACGAAATTCCCTTCAGTTAAAAAAGCTTTCCTCAATGGTTTTTTAATTAATGCGCTAAATGTCAAAGCAACGTTGTTTTTTGTTAGTTTGTTTTCTGTTGTTATTGCCCCTGAAACCTTTCTGGGTATTAAAATTGCTTACGGTGCTTATTTAGTAGCAGCAACAGCTGCATGGTTTTGCTTCCTTTCTTATATGCTCACTCAAGAGCGAGTTCGTTTTGTCTTACAGCGTAAAGGTTATATTCTTGACCGTATTATGGGTGTTATTTTATTACTGTTAGCCATTCAGTTAGTGTTAAGTGACTTGAATTAAGCGTTATATGTTACTAAATTAAATCCCAACTTTGTTTGGAAATCATTTATCAATTTGCTGGTAAATTGAGCAGTGAGCAATCTGTTCTCATTTCCAGTATAATAGTGCTCAAATGTTGTATTAATGTATAAAAGGGTCAGCTTTGCCAGAAAAAAATATAATTGTTTCCATCGGTGGAAGTGTTGAACGTGCTGTAAAAGGCGAGTATTCAATTGATGTGAAAGCTGTATTAAGTGAAGCGTGGCAGCACACTTTACAATCTAGAATGTCAATTAACCTAGGGCTTATCCTCGTGTTAGTGTTTGGCATGATAGTGTCATTTATTGCCAGTAGCTTTTTTGGCGGTATTGAGGTTGTTGTTGCAGATGCTCAAGCAGGCAAGTCTGAAGCATTACAGATGATCAATGTTATTGTGACTATTTCGGTTTATCCATTTATCGCCGGCATTGAAATGATGGGTGTATTTCACGCGATAAACAAACCAACACAAAGTAAAATGCTACTATCGTTTTTACACCGCGGTAGTTGGGTTGCACTGTGTGCATTACTGACTTCTTTGTTGATCAGTATTGGTTTTGAACTGTTAATTATCCCAGGTGTTCTATTGGCGGTTTTATTGTCTCTTACTCTTCCTTTAGTGGTAGAAAAAAAGATGACGCCGATGCAAGCCATCGTTTTATCTGTAAAAGCATTACGGTTTAAAATTGGGCCTTTGCTAGCTATTTATTTAGTATTATTTATGTCGTTTATATGCTTGATAATTCCTATCGCTTTATTGATTAATTCGAGCCTTGCACCGCTTGCCATCATGGTGTTTTTATTTGGCTTTACCTATTTAGCCCCTTGGTATTATAACGTTAAAGGTATATTGTACCGTGAAATATTTGGTATATTTGTTGATGAGAAAAACAACGGAATGGTTTTAACACCGGCTAATAAAGACGCTGACCACAATGGCTCAGACGATACTTTTTCTGCTTAATCTTTGTCATAAATAAGGAGTTTTTATGAAAAAAAAGTTATTCGCTCGTTTGATATTATCAATTGCGCTGGTTGTTGCCGTTGTAGCACCTTTTACTTTCTTAGTACCTAAACCTTTAATGGTTGTTGTTGAGGTGCCTGTTGAGATCGTGCCCGAAAAGGTTATTGTGCCGATTGTGGAAAAAGTAAAAGTCATCGAAAAGCCATTACATCAGGTAAGTTTGCCTGATTTTTCGACTATTTATGATATACCAACAAAAAAGCGTGAGTTTTTTTCATTTATCCGACCAGCAATTGAAGCTAAAAATAATGAATTAATGGAAGAACGAACAAAACTTGCATATTGGCATGAGCAAATATCATTAGGTTTAGGGCTGACAGAAGCAGAGCAAATATCACTGCAAGGTCTAATTAAAACTTACCGTATCAATAAACAAGCCTCTACCTTACAACAAATTAATGATTTGTTGCTACGAGTCGATATCATACCCACTCCTTTAGTGTTGGTGCAGGCCGCTAATGAGTCGGCGTGGGGAACCTCTCGTTTTGCTCGTATAGGGTTAAATTTCTTTGGTATCTGGTGTTATAGAACAGGTTGCGGCATGGTGCCTAGTGGACGTAATACGGGTGCGAAACATGAGGTAGCGGCATTTCAAAGTGTTGACTCGGCCGTTTCTGGTTATTTTAATAATATAAATAAGCACAATGCTTATCATGTTTTTAGAACAATCCGTGCTGAATTAAGAGCGCAAGATCAGCCGCTTGATGCTGAAATTTTAGCAACCGGTTTATTACCTTACTCTGAGCGTGGTGCGCAATACGTATTAGATATCACCGATATGTTACGTCATAATCAGCGCTATTTTGTAAAAATAGATAACCAACAGACAGCTTTAGCGGATTAATAACTGAAACTGACTAGCCCAAACCATTTAAAGATATGGGCTAGTCAGCTTAATGTTATATTCACACCCTTATTCCCAGAAAACGTGTTAAATAAAACCTAAAGTATTTAACGCTTTCGTCAGTAAAAACTAGCCTTAAGACTTTATTTTATCTTGGTGCAAGCAGCAATAGGATGAACTACAGCTTTAGTGATTTTTCCATATTGAAGTTTAACCAAAGGCTGATTAATATAACCGTTAAATTTTTGTGCTCTCCATTGAGGTAACAAAGCCGGATCAGTGGTTAAATTAGCAATTAGCCCGGTAGATTTCTGTTCTTTTACCTTATTTTTACCGTAAATATTGTTAGTGGCAGTCTTTGTGACTGAATCATTAGCAAAACTTTTTTCTCGACTTGCAGCAACAATACAAATTCTATTTTCAGCCGCGCGCGATAACAAGCTATATTCAACCTCACATGCTTGTTGAATATCAAACGGCACTAATAACAAATGAATGTTATGTAAAGTCGATATTTTGACTATTTCGGGTATGTTGGCATCATCAGCGGTTAACATGGCAAGGCGTATATTTCCCTGCTCTAAAGCTAAGTCTATAATATTTAGTTTATCGCCTAAGCCAGTCCATTGATAGCGTTGACAAAAATGTAATTGCTCTTGTGCTGCTATTAATCCCTTTTCACTAATTAACACCGCTTGGTGTTTTCCTTCAATGATTAAACTTGTACACAGGTATTGAAAGGGTCTTAGTACAGCGCTGACTTGCTCAATGAGCTGCTTGCTCAAGTTTTCTATATGAGCTCTTTGCTGTTTATCACTAGTGATATTCTTATCGGCGATAAAGAACAATTCAGGTAACTGAATTATATCAGTGAGGTTATTCTCAATGTATTGGCAGACATCTTCAATGGCATGCTCATTCGATTTGTATGTTGCAAAGATTGCGACATTAGCCGTGATAGGAACTTGCTGCTGTGCTATTTCTTTTACGGACTCAGCTGGCTGCATATTTGCAGTTAGTTTTTGGTAAAGGTCAGGGCGCAATTGTTGAGTTATAAGTGTGCCATCAGGACGGAAATTGTTGTTTAGGCCTACTTTAGTATCATTATTTTTGTTTGTGTCAGAGTCAGTTTTAACTACAGGCAAGTCAATATCAGCAAAGGTAAAACCTTCTTTATTACTATTAATCTCTGCGAGTACTTTTCCTTCGGGAGACACTATCTGACTTTGCCCTGCGCCTATGATAAAACTAGCTAGATCACCTTGTCCTTGTCCCGACAGCTTTTCTTGTAATTGCTCTAGGGGAATAAGTGAACCAACCTTATTTGCTGTCGCTATGAAGAGGTTATTTTCGAATGCTCGAGCAGGATCATGTAAGTGACTTTGGTCCAAGGCGAATGAGTTAATAGAGTTGCATAATAATTGTGCACCACTTAAGGCTAATGTGCGTGAAGCCTCAAAGCTCATACTATCGTTACCTGTTAACATGCCCAGTTTGCCGATGGAAGTTGATACCACTTCTGATATGCTATTTGATGCACTGAAAAAGATATTTTCTTGTTCGGATAATGTTTGTCTGTCTGTTTGGTTAATAAGCTTACCAAGGGGAGAAAATAAGCATGAGGTAACACTAATTTTCGATTTTATATTTGAGGTAATCGTATCGTCTTGCTCATTTACAGGAACGTCTGGTAAGTTGTCTCGACGCAATGTTACATTGATGACAATGTAACATTCATGTTTTATTGCTTGCTCTGCGATGGCTTTTAAAAAAGGACCATCAACTGCTAAAGCCTCATGCCAGGCCTGATCATGATTGGCGTAACAAGGCTGAGTACTTGAAAATAGGGTATTACAAAATTCAGGCAGCACAATTAGTTCTGGCTGACACGTTGCCGTCTCATTAATCATACGAATACAGCTTGCTAGATTTTCTTGAGAATTTGAAGTGGTGGCAAACTGAGAAACGGCTACTCGCATGATATATATTTTCCAGATAACTAGTGATTGATTGAATTTAATAATGTGAAGGTATTACGTTTTGTCGTGGGATTTTACCTTAAAAACAGGCCGGAGAGGCCATTTTAATCGATTATTTCTCGTTTAACTAAAGCCTGTTGATAATTCATACACTGCAGGTAATTGACAGGCTATTAGGTTAAGGTAATGGCTAACACTATTAGCTGATACCGTAGGTTAATAAAGCTTCATTAACTCAGTATTTAAGCTCAGTGAACTCACTAAAATTTTTCTAAAAGTCTCACCATGTTATTTTTTTGATAATCTTCCATGGTTAGATACACACCAGCACCAGATATAAGTATGATTATGCCCGATATCAGTAATGGTTTAGCCAAAAAATTAGCATAGCTAACCATTGCTTGCTGCATCTTTGAGAAAGCACTCGGCACAGAGAATGCACCTGACTTTATGAAACCTTTTATATATTGGTAAAACCCTTCATTTCTAATAACATCAAATACAAGCCCTATAGATATAGCAATAGTCAGGGTAAATATTATTGCTAGGCAGCTACTGATAACTTTGAGGGTAATCGTTGATAATTGATCACTAAATACTGCATCTCGTAATTCATTGAGCCAAGCGGGTGGAATGTTAGTCCACAACATAAACAGAATTACCAGCGTCGTTAATATAAATACTGTTGTTGTTAAAACTTTGGCTGAGTGACTGAGAAAAGAAAAATTTTCCACAACTGGATGGGCGTTTGCTACTTGGTTTAGCCCCTGCGCGTTTACAATACGAAGATCGGTAATATTAAGGGAGTAAACCGATGCTAATGCTTTGACAGACTCTAATGACGCTTTGCCATTTTTTTCAATACGTTGAATTGTTCTCAAACTGAGACCTGAAACATCAGCTAATTGAGTTTGACTCCAGGCTCGTTGTTGGCGTTCCGTTATCAGTTTCTGCTTATCGAGTAACATTTTCATTTTCAATTTACCTCATCATTCATTGAAACAATATGATGAGATACAATCGCCTGTTTGTATATGTCGTAACGGTGTCATCTATACGACACTAATATGCCAACGCTTGATTAATAGGGAGGAAACGTCATAAACCGCTGATGTTTCCAAAAACCTAAGTTATACGTTAGTAATATCTATATACAATGATTCATTAATATTTGAAGATGATACATGCTCTTTATCAAATTCATACTCTGCTCTTTCAGTTGAACGATCAATTTCTAAGCTTTCAAAGTCAAATAAATTGGTGTCTGCTAATTGGCTCAAGCTAACATTTTTTATAGACTTAAAAATTGATTCTACTCTTCCTGGGGTTGCCTTATCCCAATCAGACAACATGGCTTTTACATTTTGTCTTTGTAAATTTTCTTGAGAGCCGCATAAGTTACAAGGAATAATCGGGAATTCCTTGTAGTTAGCATATTCAATGATGTCTTTTTCACGACAATACGCTAAAGGTCTTATTACTATATTTCGTTTATCATCAGAAAGTAATTTTGGTGGCATACTTTTTAATTTGGAGCCGAAAAACATATTTAAAAACATGGTTTCTACCATGTCATCCATGTGATGGCCTAGGGCAATTTTAGTTGCCCCTATAGACTCAGCGAATGAATATAATGTGCCTCGACGTAACCTAGAGCATAAACCACAAGTTGTTTTCCCTTCATCAATCTTAGCTTTTACTACGGAGTAAGTATCTTTATCAACGATGTAATAAGGGATATTCAACGCTTCAAGGTAGGTAGGTAATATATGCGCAGGAAATCCAGGCTGTTTTTGATCTAAATTGACTGCAATAATTTTGAAGTCTATAGGGGCTGCCTTTTGCAGCTCTATCAAAATATCTAACATAGCAAATGAATCCTTGCCCCCACTTAAAGCAACCATTATGACATCTGATTCTTCAATCATTTTATAATCAAAAATTGCTTTACCAACATTTCTTCTAAGCTTCTTGGTAAGTTTATTTAAGTCTGAATTTACTTTAGGGGCGTCTGATACAACCATGATTAATTAAAGCCTTTGATACTGCTAACGGTAAAAGTAACGGATTATATACTAGTGGAATTGTGTTTTGAATAACTGTTAATAGCTTGGTTGAATTTAGAAAGGCGGTCAGTGCTTTTAATTTAAAAAAGTTCAAATGATATAGATCAAATAAAAGCCTGAATATCTTCTAATATTCAGGCTTTTCCTTAAACCTCAATTGACAATGCTTCTTATTATCATTACTATTCGCCGGATTTTTTTTAAACTGATAATAATTGAATCTCAATAAGCAGGTAACTGGACTCTAGTGACTTGATATTTTTGAGAAAGACAGGCTTTGAGAACCATATGAATACAAAAGTTAAATTGATATCCGTAGTAATCGCAACTATTTTACAACCAATAAATGCATTTGCTTCTGCAAATGATGAAATCGATAAGGATATCGAAGTATTAACAGTAACGGGCAGGCATGCACATTATAAAACTGATGAAGCACATGCTGCTATGCGTTCAAATGTTTCATTGTTAAATACTCCTCAATCAGTAACCGTTATTCCAGCTGAAGTGATGGATGATCAATTAGTAGTGACTTTAGGCGAGGCTCTAAGAAATGATGCCAGTGTTTCTATTGGTCGTGTAACTACCGATCGCGAACGTTTCAGCTTGCGTGGTTTTACCCTAGAAGAAAATACTAATTTATTAAAAAATGGTCATCAACATTTTGCCAAATACCGTTTACCTATGGCATTGGTTGATAATGTTGAAGTATTAAAAGGACCATCAAGCCTACTTTACGGTCAATCCACGCCCGGAGGATTAATTAACTTAGTCACTAAAAAACCAACGTTTGATTCATTTGCTAAGGTTTCTGTCAAAGGTGATGAAAATGGTTCATTAAGAATGGGTCTTGATTTAGGTGGTAGTCTTAATGAAGATAAAACCATACGATATCGCGCTATTGTAGAAAAAGAAGATAATAAAAACTGGCGAGAATATCAAGATGGCAGCGAACAAGAAAGTGACTTTTTTGTTGGCAGTTTGATGACGGACATCGATTTAAGCGATGATTTAACCCTATCTTTTCATTTTGACAGCTCAGATGAAGTTGCTGGTCAAGACAGTGGCGCCTTGGTTGATGATAATGGTGATGTCATTGGCGGAGACGAACTTATTTGGGATATGCCTTGGACAAAAATTGATGCACAGAGCCAAAACTATGGCGCAGATATTAGTTATCAGTTGAATGACAATTGGAAACTAGAAGCTGGATACAACAACCAACATAACGAACGTGAACGTTGGGAAAGCAAACCGCAGACACAAGATGATTTTGACCCAGCAACCGGACTTTATCAAAACAAACCTTACGATAAGTTAGAAGACTGGCAGCAAGATGCATTTTATTTCGATTTTGTCGGTACAGTCGACTTCGCCGGTATGTCTCATGATTTATTGGTAGGCGGAAATTATTTAAAGCACGAATATACTTCTTTGAAAGTTAAAGGTGATAAGCAGGAAGCAAACCTTAATGAAGGTACGATTATCCCACGTCAAGCGCTTGATTATGCTGATGGAAAAGCAAAAGACGAGTCTTATAAATATTATGGTGTATTCACGCAAGATTTGATTACAGTGAATGACCAATGGCAAGTATTGCTCGGCGTGCGTTTTGACAAACAAGAAAAAGCCGATGCTGATAACTCTTCAGTCTTACCTAAATTTGGCTTGATTTATCACCCTAATGAAAATGCATCTGTGTATGCAAATTATAGTGAAAGCTTTGAACCTCAAGGCGCTGTAACCGATGATGAAGATGCAAATTTCGGTCTTGAGCTAGATCCAGTAAAAGGCATCATGTACGAAGTGGGGGCTAAGTGGGAATTATATTCTGGTAAATTACGCCTTAATGCGGCAGCTTTTGACATCAAACGTAAAAACATCGTGCTTGAAGTTAACTTAGAAAATGATCCTGAGTTTGAAATGATCACCACTCAAGGTGGTATACAGCGTCATAAGGGTCTTGAGCTAGGCGCTATTGGTGAAATTAATGAATACTTGTCATTAATCACCTCTGCGATGTACCTTGATGCAAAATATGATGCCCATAATGAATATCAAGGTAACCGTCCTGAAGATGTCCCCGAGTTTACTGCTTCTGCTTGGCTTAAATATTCAATTACAGCAAATACCGCCGTTAATCTAGGGGCCTTTTATGAAGGTGATCGTTATGCCGATGCCAAAAATAGCCTAGAAAAACCAGGTTACACTCGTTTTGATGCCGGTGTTAGCTATGTTGTACCGATTGCGGGCAACGACTTGTTAATGAGATTGAATGTTGAAAACCTACTTGATAAGGGCTATTTAGCTGGCGGTGAAAATGGTGAAATCAATGTAGGTAAGCCACGAACGATAAAATTTGGTTTAAATTATACATTTTAACTTTGAGTAAAAGTACTTGTTGATTTTAAACCAAAGTACTTTTTAATTTTCCTATCTCGCTCAGGAAGAGCGGGATAGGAATATTTACTCATATGCCAACTATCGGTGAAAACAACGCGGTTCAAATGTAGCTAGAGCAGCTTATTTTAATTAACTGAATTCGTGTAACCCTACTATCAACTGAAAGTATCATTTATATTGAAAACGTTAAATCCATGAACACTGTGAACTATGACAATACTGCAAAAATGCTTCATTGGCTGTCTGCTCTCGTTATATTATGGGCAACCTTAGGAGGACTTTATATAATACTCCCCAATACTGAAGAACATATAAAACTGCAAATCGCGGAGTTAAATATTTCGATAACGACTTTATTTATTCCAATTTTCTGTTTTCGAATATGGTATCGAATCTCCACCAAAGTAACACATGAACAGGGAAGAGCGCCTACAATGGAAGCAAAAGTTGCAAAACTTATGCACAATTTTCTTTATGTTCTTGTCTCTATTGTATTAGTTAGTGGCGTTCTAATGATGGATAGACCTATTCCAATATTCGATTTTTTTCAATTTAGTCAGCTTTTAGATAATTCTAATATCATTGCATTCTTCAAAACTTTCCATAAATATTCAACTCAGTTACTTGCTCTTTGTATCTTGCTTCATATTCTGGCGGTAATTAAGCATGAAATTATGGGTCATAAAATCCTAAAGCGAATGATTTAGCCGCTAAGGGAGAGTCTATGGATTTCCTCCAGCCTAGCTATTATAACCAATAATAAGGTGCTTTGAACGGCAGCACTACGAGACTCTATTTTTCTTTTTTCGTAGTAATCGACCTACTTAATAATCAAGTTTTATAGAAAGCACCGAATGAGGACATTCGATGTGTATGGTTTTTGAGTATTAAAAACTTAGTGGCTCTGTGAGGCAGATACTGATAGAGCGGAGTAAGATTTAGTTGCTCACAAAGTTAGCCATCAAACTACGTCCTTCGTAATAATATCTCATTGAATTTTCAACAATTAGCAATTCACCTTTAAGTTGGCTACACAAAAGCATACTTACCCAAGGCATTTTTTGACACCTCTATTTTAAAAAGCGTGTAGCGGAAAATTTTTTTCTAATCGTCTTACAAACATGTGCACATAAAAAGTACATATCAAAGCATCAATTTATAGGTGCAATTATCTTTTTGATAAGAGACATGTTTAGAGGAAGTATTATATGTTTACTAATAAGAAAACGAAGGTAGCTGTAGCGGTAATCAGTATTTTGAGTACTATGATTGCGCCGCAAGCATTTGCTGATAACAACGATAAAATCGAAAAACAAAAGAAAGCTGAAAAAAATATTGAAGTGATTACTGTTTCAGGTATTCGCGGTAGCCTTAAAAAATCAATGAATGACAAACGTTTTGCCACTGAAATAATGGACAGCATTTCAGCCGAAGATATTGGTCAGTTGCCTGATGAAAATATCGCCGAAGCACTACAGCGTGTTACTGGTATTCAAATGGCCCGTGGTGCAAACGGTGAAGGTACTACGGTACAAATTCGTGGCTTGTCAGACAATAACGTTGAAATTAATGGCCAAACAGCAGCAGGCTCTAGTGCTGATCGAAGTGTAAACTTTGCTGATATTCCTTCTGAGCTTTTCTCAGGCATTGAAGTACTGAAAGCGCCAACGGCTGATAGAATTGAAGGCTCTCTAGGTGGCACGGTTAATTTAAAAACTCGTCGCCCATTAAATATTGAAGAAGATTACGTAGCAACCGTTACTGCTAAAGCAAAATATTCGGCAGTATCAGGTGAAACAACCCCTGACTTTAACGTCTTTTTAGGTAAAAACTGGCGTGATACCGCTATTGGCGACTTTGGTGTGATCGTTAATGGTGGTCGTAAAGAAACTATTTCTCAAACCGATGCCTTTGGTGGTGGTGACTATGATGATGCGCCTGGTGCATGGTATCGAGTTGATGGTAGCAAAAAATCAGGGGCTCCGTTTAATTCTGGTCCCTGGGCTTATGATGATAATATCGATTTAAATGGCGACGGCGCTTCCGATAACAAAGATATATTTTATGTACCTAATGGCCTGAGAACTTACTCTCGTTATGATGAGATTGTTAAAGACTCGCTCAACGTGACTTTACATTGGCAACCTACTGAAAATATAGACTTGTTTTTCGACTATACCAAAACAGACTCAGAAGAATATTCGAGTGGTTCTTCCTTAAATATTGCAACGAATGCTTGGCGAGCCGTGCCTTTATTACTCGGAAATAATCAATTTGATAGTATTGGTCATAGAGCTGGTTTTGTTGATGGTGATGGTGTCCTTGATACTTCAATGGCTGGCGAAAATTATTATTTAGCAAGCGGCTTACTTGGTGGCGTTAATATTCGCACTGGTGGCGCACCTTCACAGAAAGAGACATTGCGTGAAGCAGATAAAATAACTTTTGGTGGTGATTACATTGTTAATGATAACCTTGTCATCTCTGCTGAAGTAAGCAGCTCAAAAGGCTCTAGTACTACTAAGCAAGCGCAGTTAAACATGGGCTATGATTGGAATAATGATTCACAATTAAATGGTAAAGACTGGGCGGGTATTGTTGATTATAATTGGAATAGTGCCGACTTGGTTGATTACACCTTATATGAAGCGCCATTTTATGCAGGTGCTGGTCCGGTAACCCCTGATGAACTTGTTGCTATAGACCCAACAAATATGGCTTATGATCGTTTGAGCTATTTCCAAATGCAGCGTAATGCTGATGATACTAACTCAAGTGACGATTCAGTAAAATTTGATATCGACTATGAGCTTGACGATGGCTTTATTACGCAAATTAAAGCCGGTGCGCGTTATGCGAAACGTGGTTTTGAGCGTATGTCTTATATCAATGCTAACCAAAAAAATACTATTGTCGGTGATGATGGTGTTTATGAAAAAATTGATATTCAAGATATCAAGGTTCACCCTGATGCCAATTCAACACCTGAGTTAGCGCAAGTTGCCACTGATTTACAACAATGCTTTGGTACTACCTCTATCGAATTAGAGGGTGTTAGTGGTAACTTCCCACGTGACTGGTCTAATACTAATGGTTGTGGCAGCGATTTCTTTACCAGCTATTTTAATATGCATGATATTCGAGCATTCAATCCAGCTAAGGGCGCAGGTTACTATGAAAATACTGGCATGCGTTATGATGTTGAAGAAGAAACTACCGCCTTATATCTAAGAGCTGATTATTTCACTGAAATTGCCGGTATGGAATTGTTTGGTAATCTTGGTGTACGTTATGTTGAAACCGATACTTTATCTTCAGGTTACTTAAATAGCGCTGCTGGTTCAGAAACTGCTTATGAGTGGGTTGAACTTGAAGGTAACTACAGTAATTTCTTACCGAGCTTAAATGCGAACTTAGCGCTTAATGAAGAAATGGTATTACGTTTTGCTGCTTATCAAGCGTTATCTCGCCCAGGTTTGTCGGCAATAGCGCCAAGTGTGAACATTAAATACAATGACGAACTGGAAGGTTATGCAGGCAATGGCTCTATGGGTAACCCTGATTTAGCCCCTATTCGTGCAACTAGCTTTGATTTATCTTATGAGTGGTATTACTCAGATGACAGCATGTTCTCGATCGCGGCATTTTATAAAGATATTGACTCTACCATAGCCAACTCGCCTGAGTTGCAAGATGTTGAAATCAATGGTGAGTTATTTAAAGTGCTTCAACAGGCTAATTTACCGGGTACTAAAATTAAAGGACTAGAGCTTGCCGTTCAACATGGCTTTAGTAACTTACCTGGTTTATTAGCGAATACCGGTGTTGGCGCAAACTATACCTTTACTCAAGAAGACAGTGCCTTAGTCGACCAAGAAGGTGATGAAATTAAGCGTAAAGGTTTGTCAGAGCATAGCTACAACGTTGCCGCTTTTTATGATGATGGCGCCTTAAGCATTCGTTTGGCATATAATTGGCGCGATGAATTTGTTAGACGTACCAATGTTACTTTAGGTTGGAATAGTCCAAACTTCTTACCTGAAATTGAAGCAGCCCGCGGCCAATTAGACTTAACGGCTAACTATCAGTTAACTGAGAATTTAAAGATAAATTTCGCTGCAGCTAACTTAAATGACTCAGAAACCAAGCGTTACTTAAAATATGAAGAGTTGCACAGCTATATAGCTAAAGCAGGTACTCGTTATAACTTAGGTATGGTTTACCGTTTCTAGTTTTAGTTAATTTGATTAGTTAAATTAATTAGGAAAAGTGTTGATGACTATGCTTTTGACATCGGCTAAGTCGTACGTTTAATCGAGTACCTTCGGGTACTCGATTTTTTTTGCTTCTATTTTTGATTGAAAAAAACTCAACCTGTCATCCATAATTTGGCTATAAAATGTTTCTCACTAAATCGTCAGTATTTATTTAAAACTTTTACATACTCATTACACATTTATCTCTTATTATTGCTGATTAAATTTCTGTGTTGCGTTTGAAATGGGTGTTAAAAAAAATAGAAGGATGTTTTTATTTTGTGCTTTCAACGTATCGGTTTTATAAATACAAATGGAAAAAAAGGGAAGTAAAATGAAACTTAAGTTATTGAAAATAGGTATGGTTGGCGTACTTATATCGATGAGTAGTATGGTTAGTGTAGTTAATGCAGGTGTGATTTTAGACACAGATAACGATAGTTTTATCGATAACTCAACCGGCATTGAATGGATGGATTTTGGTATTAATAAACATCTAAAACATGGTGATGTTGTTGCACAGCTTGAAGCAGGTGGTGAATATTACGGCTGGGCATTACCGACAGAGGAGCAGGTTAGAACGATGTGGTTAAATGCCTTTTCAAATTTAGGGGCTGAAATTCATGAGGAAAATGTCGCTGATGGTGACTTTAGGTTCAAAGATGGTGCAAACGAGCAAGGTAGTGTATTTACCGATCTAATGAATACAATGTCTTATAACGAACTTAGGAATGCTGATGCTAATAACGAAAGGAAGTACAGCTATGGTAGATATATCGGGTCAAGAGGAATGAGCCGAGTAACTATGTATTCCTATACGGATCGGTTAAGCATTGAGAAAGATTATGACATGGTGCAATTTGATAATAGTCCTACAAGTGATTATACCAAACCAAAGGCGTCAAACTCGACATTACTGATTAAAATATCTTCAGTCGTTGATGTTCCTGAGCCTTCGACACTGGCCATGTTTGCCTTAGCCATAAGCTTAACGCTTTATATGAAAAAACACTCAAGCTCACTCGAGTGTTTTTAGAGTTGCTTAAGGTTGTTGCAATATAATTGTTATCTCTATCCGTTTGCATAAAAATTAGGTGCTGAAATAGGCATAAATTTAGAGACTATTTCGGCACCTAATTTAACAATCGTTACTCCTATCTACTGTGCTGTTATTTGCTTGGCAACACGAACACCACTACGTACAGCGCCTTCCATATAACCAATATATAGATCGTCAGTATGTTCACCGGCAAAGTAAATACGCCCAACTGGATCTTTAAATAACCCCCAGTATTGAGTTATTTGGCCTGGCCCGTAAGCTAGAAATCCACCCTTAGTCCAGTCGTCATTTATCCAATCATGAACACTGGCTTCAACAAAGTGCTGTGTAGAATCAGGATAAAGCATTTCTATTTGGGTCAATTTGTTTTCAATTATATCTTGGTCTGTCCAGTCTTTTTGCATCATACTAAAATCGCCTGACGTATAAGTAACTAAGATACCCGCTTCACCCGCTTGGCGTTCGGTCGTTTCCCATGTCCAGCCAATAGGCAAACCAGTTACTAGAGTCTCACCACCTAGGCCTTGGTCTAGCCAAAATCTTTTACTGTAATGCAGCAAAACTTTGGTATGAGCACCATAATTAAGTTCATTGGCAGCATTGATAATGTTCTCTGGCAAGCTTGGTGTAAATTCAATGTAGTTTAGTACTTTTAGTGGCACTGTAACTACCACAACATCAGCAACAAACTCTTTATCTGCAGCGATAATAGTGACCTCATCATTTGATTGTGTAATTGCAGTGACAGGGTGCTCTAGTAATATTTCTCCTTCAATATTGTTAGTAAAAGCGCTAGTGAAGGCTTTACCGCCTTTTAGAAACCGAAAGACCTCAATGTCATCATCTTCTACAATCTCATATACTTTAGAGTGTTGCGCAATAAACAATACAGAGACTTCGCTAGGCTCATCAAACTCGCCTCTAATAGTATGCTCGGCTAATAATTTGGCCGCAGGTTCAAGATTTAGGTTATTTATCCAAGTTTGCATATTCATTTGATCGTAAAGCGTGGCATCTTCAGCTAATAAAGGATCTTTAGGGTCTTGAATTATATCGGCTAATAAATATAATTCATCGTAGAAGCGGTAATATTCATTGACTGTGACTTCATCATAATTTTCATCAAATTCGCTGTAGGTAATAAGTTGACCATCAATGTAATAAGCGCCAGATTCAATCTCGCCCCAATAACCCGCATCGGTAATTTCTACGCTAAATTGGTTAGCATAACGATGTATTTCTGTATGAACAGATTCACCATCAATAAACTCTCCGCCAATTTCTCCGTGTTGCTCGCCCATGGTCAAAGAGCCAACTCGACCACCTACTGTATTTTTAGCTTCTAGTACTGTAACCAGATAGCCGTTTTGTTCTAGTTCATATGCGGCAGTTAATCCTGCTAAGCCAGCGCCTACAACTACAGCACTTTTTTGAACATCAGTTTTGGGACTTTCATCTTCTACAGTTGTTTCTTCATCATTATTTCCACAGCTTGAAATAAATATTGTGAGTATTGCGGGTAAAATCAACCGGTTAATTTGGTACTTTAGTGTGTTTTTTATCATTTTTATTCCATTGAGATGATAGAGGTTTAAATAGTCAGCTTTGGTATTTGTAAGCTAGATTGAAGTATAAAAAACAAATGTGAACAGAGTATGGATGAAACCGAAAGTTGTTAAATTTACATTGTGAGTCAAAATTGAGAGTAGCACTGCAAACTTTCCATTTGAATAGAGGTTTGTTGTAACCTTTGTTGTAAGGTCTTAAATAAGGGGGAAGGAGGGTGTATGTCAGTTGACTTTAAATAATCAATAACAAGGCACATTTGATTTGGCCTTGTTGAGTATCTCATTGATTAATAGTGAAGTTGTGTGGCTAATAAAGCATATTCCTCTGCATCAACTAAGTTATTTTGTTTAATTAAAGCTTGGGTTAAAAAGTAATAACCAACGAGTAATAACCAAGGTGATAATACGCTTTTATATTCATCGATTGTGAGCTTTAATAAGGTAATAACTTCTTGTGATTTTCCTTGTTTTAACCAAACGTTAGCTATGGTTATATTGGCCCAGGCTATACCTCTTTTTGCTTTAAACTCATTAAAAATTTTCTTTCCCGCTTCACATTTCTCTTGCGCGAGTGTGAATTTTTCAACGACTGTATAAACGAAGCATAGTTTTATGGCACTATAAGCGTAGTTATTTTTCGCACGGGTTTGTTTATCTATAAGGTTTGATTCTTCATATTGATTAATCGCTAATGCCTGATTACCCAGACTGAAATTTATACCTGCCAAGTTGTAGAGTACATTGGCAATACCTGCTTTATTTTGCTGTTTATTAAAGATGGTGAGTGCTTTTTCAAGAGCAACTAAAGCTTGTTGATTTTTATTTAGTTTTTTATTTACTAATCCTATTTGTGTAAGGCTGTCGGCTTTTTCTATCAAATTATTTGCTGAATCTAACGAATCTTGATACAAACCGAGTGCTTGCTCAAATTGGCCTTTTTGGCGGTGATAAGCCCCTAACAACATGAAAAGCTTGTGTTGTAGGTTGTCTATTTTATGAGTTTCGATGAGTTGTTGAGCTTTCAAAATGCTTTGCAATTTTTCAGACGTAGCATCCATTGCTGTTTGCGTAACGGATAAGTTAAACCAATAAAGGCTTAGGTAATAATGGTTGCTTTGTTGCTCTGCTAGTAAGCGCATCTCTTCATTGAATTCATTTGCCTCTTTATATTCGCCTTTATCTTGGACCCCTTCAATTATAAAGTGTAATAAGGCTAATGATTCAAGGGATGTAGCTTTACTTTGTTGATGCTTGTTAATTGCTTCATCTAATACCTTTTGCGGTTCAAGGTTACTTCTTTGTTTAAGGTCTTGTAAAAAAGGAGAGTGGTTTTGTTCTTGAGCTGAAAGATCGGAGACAAAAAATAGACAGAGTATCAGAGATATAATTAATAGTTGCATATAAGTGATTGAGATAAGAGCAAAGATAATTCAAAAGTAAATTATTAATCGTTCGTATAGAAAAGTAAATACACCATCAAGAAAACTATCTAAATTCAGTTGTTTTAAAATTCCTTATAGAACCTATCATCATGATTAGTTGAATAATTTTTTTATTCAAAAAAGTTGAGGGAATTTAACCTTTTAAAGTGAATACACAGCCTCAAGCATATTCATTTTTGATTTGAACTCAAGGCTCAAAGCGGCCGAACCGTCGAATGAATATGAATAAATACCCTGTAGCCTATGAAAGATTGTGCTAAAAGCTTAAGTTGATGGTATAGAGTAGCACCAAAAAGTCTTAATTATGGTTTGAATTATTACTTATGATCCATTCATATAACTACCGCTTATCCATTTATTTTACCACTTAGCACCTAATCACCTACGACGACGGATTTCGTATTAGAGTAACGTCAACAAATCGATTAAACGTAGTTAACTAGGGTCGTAACACATGAAAAATAAGAAAAAAACATTATTTATTAATTACATCAGGGCAATGTTTTTGCTAATAAATTTATTTTTTTTGTCATTTTTAGTTAATGCTGAAAATACCAAGAAAAATTTGACACAATTACAACAAGAAATAAAAAACATTCAAAAATCGGCAAATATACCAGCTCTAGGCGTGGTGCTTATTGATAACGGTGAACCTGTTTGGATCACCGGCTTAGGCAAAGCTAACCTAGCCGAAAATACTGCAGTAGACGAACATTCACTGTTTCCCATTGGTTCTATTTCAAAAATGTTTATTGGCCTTGCCGTGCTTAAATTAGTAGAAGAAGGCAAGTTAAACCTAAATGATAAAGTACGTGATTTAGTACCTGAAATTACATTTGAAAATAAATGGCAAGCAACAAACCCTGTTTTGTTAGTGCACTTATTAGAGCATACCTCTGGTTGGGGTGACCTGACTCTGGCTGAATTTGCGCATAAACAAACACAACCTATTGCCTTAAAAGAAGCCTTAATGCAATTCCCACACGCTAGGAAATCTCGCTGGCCAGCTGGTACAAGGTTTGCCTATAGCGGTGCAGGGGCAGCTGTCGCAGGTTATATTGTGAAAAAAACTACCGGCATGTTATTTGAAGATTACATCACGAAAAACTTCTTTTTGCCACTTGGCATGGCTAACAGTACATATTTTAAGCCTGATAATAACAACGTAATGACCACTACTTATATTAAGGGTCAAGCACAAGATTATCATTCTATTATTTATCGTCCTGTTGGCGGTATTAATGCTTCACCGGCTGACATGGCTAATTTTTTGCAATTTTTTATACAACAGGGAGAATTTTCAGGAGAAAACTTAATTAGCAAAGCGTCGTTGCAACGTATGCAAAGCCCAAAAACCACCTTAGGCGCAGCTCAAGGGGTAACATCAGGTTATGGTTTAACCAATTATAGTAGCGGTTTTGGTGAGTATAACACCGATTTTCATGGCCACGAAGGTTTGATAAATGGTGCAATAGCGAGTTTGGCTTATGTGCCTAAGTTAAATAGTGGCTATGTTTTAATGAGTTCGGAGAACGGCGCGGCTATGTATCAAATATACGAACTTCTTAGGGCATATATATTAAGGGATGTTAAACCACATAACGTTATAACGACAGAAATGCCAAGCGCATTCAAAAAAATAAACGGTTATTATAAAAAAATAAATCCTCGTAATAAATATGAAGAGACCTTCAATGATTTATTTAATTTTATGGTTTTCTCTAGTGATGACAAAGGCTTTCACCGTGTACCTCTCTTTGGGGGTCGGTCAAGCTCAGAATATGCTATAAGTGAACATTTATTAGTTAACCCTAAGAGCGGTTTACCCTCAATTGCTCTTGTTCATGACCCGCTAGTAGGTCAAACAATACAGGTAGGCGCTGATTTATATGTAGCAGTGTCTAAGGTGAGTGTTTGGAGTAAAATACTGTTGCTCGCCATCGTCATTATGTTAACGATTGGAACGTTATTATTTGCCTTATTTTGGTTGCCACTTTATGCCTATCGAAAGACATTAACGCCACAGCAAATAAGCAGCCGATTATGGCCAAGTTTAACCTGTGTCAGTCTTGTTGCTTTTATAATATCGCTTGTGTTGGCGGATGGTAATTTAGAGGCGATAAGTCAAATATCGTCACTTTCATTAGCCATTTTTGCTTTGAGCCTTTGTTATCCACTAATCACTATGATGAGTTTATTCCGTCTTTGGCAGCTTAAAAATAACAATAAAAAATCAAGAGGTTATTGGTTAAGTTGTTCTATCTGCGTAATACATTTGTTAAATGTTTTTTTATTAGCAAGTTACGGTATGATTGGTTTTCGCATTTGGCTTATGTACCACATATAAATAATAACTATCACCTATGAATAATACCTATCACTTTTTGCCAAAAAATAAAATTTTTTGGCAATATCATGGTTCATTATTAGCTGTTATGACGCTAGTGCAGCTGATCTTATTTATTTTGGTTGAGCAGTATTTTCTTTTAAATATTGTGATCCAAGTTGCCTGGCTGCCTCTTTACACAATTTCAGTACTTATTTTTCGATATTATTACAAAACACGATCTTGGCAGCGCTTTAGTATGGCTAAGCTCATTCCTGTGACCATGATAGTATCGCTAGTATTAGCCATTATGATGTCGCTAATAACGTTAGCTATAATCGGTCCTCTTTTTTGGACAGAGTTTTTAGGTACTGAAGTGTTGGCAAAAGAGAATAGAAGCTTACTTGGTAAGTTGGCTGCTTTTATTTTTTATAATAGTGTAATAAGCCTATTATTTATTAGCACTTGGGCTTTTATCTATATTGCCGTAACCACCGAACGTCAGGTAAAAGAGTCCGAAATAAAAAGTTTACGTTTAGAAAACAGCTTAAAAGAAGCCAAATTAGCGAGTTTAACCAATCAACTTAACCCGCATTTTCTTTTTAATAGTTTGAATAATATTCGTTTTATGATTTATGAGAATGCCGCCCATGCGGATGAGATGATCACCGCTTTTTCAGAAATATTGCGATACTCTTTAATGAGTAGTAAACAAGATAAAATTGCCATTGAAGAAGAGTTATCGATTATCGATCGTTATATTGATATTGTACGTTTACAACTCGGCGATAGGTTGGACTTTCAGCTCTATTTCTCATCATCTTGTCAGCAATGTCTAATTCCACCAATGACCTTACAAATACTGGTAGAAAATGCTATTAAACACGGCATTGAGAACATTAAAGGTAAGGCACAGTTAAGTATAAAGATTACCAATAAAGCTGAGTTATTGTTGATTGAAGTCTGCAACCCTATAGCAAAATCGATGGCTATGCCTACCCAAGGCACAGGCACAGGTTTAAAAAATATCAAACAACGGTTGAATTTACTTTATGGCGAACTTGCCCAATTATCGGTAACGCCATTAGATAATAGTTTTACTGTCACACTTGAAATCCCTATGGAAAAATCATAATGAAAGCCATTGTTGTTGAAGACTCACGACTTGCCCGAGATGGCTTAGTGCGGATGTTGGCTGAGTTTAAAGAGGTAGATGTTATTGGTTCGGCGGAAGATGTGAGCGCAGCATTAGCGCTTATTGAGCAGCATCAACCTGACGTTATTTTCCTTGATATACATATGCCAGAGCAAAATGGTTTTGAGCTGCTAGCAAAAATGACTTATCAAGCTAAAGTTATTTTTACCACCGCGTATGCTGAATATGCGGTGCAAGCTTTTGAGCATAATTCCGTCGACTATTTACTTAAACCTATCAGTAAAGAACGATTGGCTAAAGCTATTAAAAAATTGAGTAATCAAAACTTAAGGCAAGATAAAGCTGAAGTGAGTGATGAATACGAGCAACTTAACGAACAAATGACCGAACCAGTATTAGCGCTAAACAGTCGTATTTTTGTCAAAGATAATGATCAATGCCATCTAATTGAAATTATTAATATTGATTATATTGAAAGTTGTAAAAACTACGTACAAGTCTACTTTGAGAAGAAAAAAGCTTTTGTTAAAAAAACACTTAATCATGTTGAAGTTCGATTACCTAAAGAGTTATTTTTTCGTGTTAATAGGCAGTTTATTATTAACTTACAATCGGTCGTTACTATTGTTGAAACACTAAATGATGGTTATGAACTCACGATGACAGATGGAAGAAGCATAGAAATATCTCGCCGAAACACGGTGAAATTGAAAGCACTACTCAGTTTATAAGGCCATTTTTTCAATAGACTATATTTAAAAAATTACGCTGTCCCGTGACTACTCAGGAGGATGGATGCTGGTGAGCAATGTTGGCGGAAAATTTCCGAGTGACAGCTTTTGTGGCATTTTTTTCAGTCAGGCTATTCGATTAATTGGCAATATTTATAGTCAAAAAATGCATGTTTATATCTGTGTGGAACGTCCGCTCTACGCCCTGAGACCTTTAACAAGCTTTTTCTTTAAAAAGTAATGGCGAATTTCTGTCGCGCAACGCTTTTAAATACTTGGCTTCATTGTATGGCTCTTTAGTTTTCCAGCAACGATATA
>Ga0209395_1000574_pt1 | contig 53565 bp, 43 predicted proteins | sample GOMGulsemesocosm_3_FD_184635 | JGI IMG/M metagenome (GOLD analysis project Ga0209395, IMG submission 184635) | Methane-oxidizing microbial communities from mesocosms in the Gulf of Mexico - GOM9D Gulf of Mexico (SPAdes) (version 2) | ecosystem: Environmental > Aquatic > Marine > Cold seeps... | reverse complement strand
TATGGACGCAGCTTCATAGCCTTTCGCCCAAAACACCTTTACTGCTTTATCTATAACGTCATCTTCGTTAAATTTTCTAGGTCTTGCCATTGTAATTATTTGTTTAAGGAAAAGGGTAGTGAATCAAGTATCTATTTTAATCCAGAATTATTGATGCTATTTATTTTAATATTGTTACACCAACTACCTAAAGGTAGGAAATAGTTTAATTCTTGCTATTAAAGTATCTTCTTAACTCACTCCCAAGTGGGAATTATAATAATAGTTATGGAATGATTGGTCAATAACTATTTAAAAAACTCCTCCCCCTTTGATTTTCGATTATTTGGTGTTAGTCGAGCCCCATTAAGACTCGGATATGTTGCTCAACACTTCTGCCAAGAGCCCCTAAAGCATACCCGCCCTCAAGCATTGATATAATATGGTTCTCAGCCGCTGAAAATCAGGGAGTGTGCCACAGGCACACAGTTGACGCTATATTGATATAGAGTCAACTGTGTATAAGCTCATTGAAAGATGATGGTAGGTCCATCAAAGTCTGTTATCGGAAACCGGCTTTAAACCAATGGGTGGATAAACTATTATGGTCGCTACAGTCGCTCAGCATTATACGGATTGTGTCGTCACCTCAACAAACATGACGCTTGTGAGGTGGGCTAGACGCAAGCGGTGTTTTTCAAGCTAGTTTTCGCCTAAATATTTTTAACCCTTATTTTCTACACGATCAGGGTTCAATAAAACAGAGCCTATTGGCTTCCAATTTCGTGTTGATTTAGTCCACCGTCTAGGGTTCTTTTGTTGCATTTTAAGATAGAGTTGGTGACGCGCATTTAACACCTCTTTATCCTCTCCTTGATGCCTCTGTATTGGGGTTACAAATCTAATTCTGCTATGTCGATGCTCATGGTTATACCCTTGTGTAAAATCACGCACCCAAGCTCTTGCTTCTTCTAGACTCTCAAATCCTTTTGTTGGCCATTGTGGGCTGTATTTAACCGTTCTAAATAAAGCTTCTGAATAGGGATTGTCATTGCTAACACGGGGGCGGCTGTAAGAGCTGGTTAAATTAAGCTCATACATTTTGCTCCGTAATGTTTGTGATTTCATCGGTGCTCCATTATCTGAATGAAGAATAAGCTGTTCTTGGCTGCACTTTTCATTGATAACTGTACGTTCCAGAAGTCTTGCAGCATCTTCCCCTGTTTCTTTTTCATAAACTTCGGTTCCCACTATTTTTCGACTATAAATATCTTCAATCATGTACAGATAATAAAACTGCCCGATGACTTTTGTTGGCATATAGCTGATATCCCATGTCCAGATCTGATTGGCGGCAGTAGCACTATAACTTGTTGGTTTTGCAACCTGTTTTCGTTCTTTGGCTCGCCCTCTATGTTTGATTTGTGCCGCTTCACGCAAGACTCGATAGAAGGTTGATTCACTGGCAATATACCGTCCCTTATCTGCTAGCATAGGGACTATCTGACTCGGGGGTAAGTTGGCATATTGCGGCTCATTACACACGGTTAAAATTTCCTCCCGCTCAATCGCGGTTAGTTTGTGACTGGGTGAAGGATGAACGGCTGTCAACCGTTTATCGGCTTGTACTTCTCCCTCCTTTTGCCAGTTTTGCAAGGTGCGAATACTGATGCCAATAACATCACATGCTTTCCCTCGCCTGGCTTGATTTTTAACAGATTCATCAACCCATTGAATACAATTTATGCGCGCTGAGTGCGGGATCATTCGTCCTCGCTTTCCTCCCAGCCCCCTGTGTCAGACTAGTTTTCGCCTAAAAAAATCATAAAAAACCAAAACCAGAGGGCGGAAATGAATATAAATGGGAACGCAATATCCAAAAGAAAGAAAAGATGCGATTATTAACAAAATGCTACCTCCGCAGAATATGACAGTCCCCGAGCTTGCACAGCTGGAAAATATACCGCTTAGCACTCTTTATACCTGGAGGACAGAATACCTTAATCATCATAATCAAGAGGCAACACCGATGGCATCCTCTAATAGTTCATGGTCAGCAAGCCAGAAGCTCACCGTTATTATTGAAACAAGCACCCTCAATGAGCAGGATTTAAGTGAATATTGCCGTAAGAATGGACTGTTTACATCAGAAATAGACAGTTGGAAGGCTGATTTTATAAAAAGCTCAAAAAGTCAAAGTGCAAGCAACAAAGAAGATAAAGCACAACAAAGAAGATAAAGCACAATTGAAACAACTACGTACAGATAATAAAAGCTTAAAAAAGGAATTGCATCGTAAAGAGAAAGCGTTAGCAGAAGCGGCAGCCTTACTGGTGCTAAGAAAAAAGTGGGATGCGCTCTGGCGGTAGGCGTCAGGGAAATTTGCCAATCCGACGTATGCGATAGCATGCGAGGGCGGCTAAAATTTTATACCGAAAGCCGTCAAGTCAGTGAGGTAGCCTTAACGGAGCAGCTTTTGTGCGGAGTTGAGGCGGACGCAGGACGTACCGGGGCATACCTGTTCGCTTGCTTACTTTTTGCATTCTGGGACACGGACGTCCCTGAATCCAAAAAGTAAGTAATGGCGCGCTGGATATTTGTTAGCAATATGGGTTATTTTTCGTGTCACCCATGCGTAATCAGTTTCATCAAGTTGTAATTGCGCAATTTCATCTTCCCAATGCGCATCGAACCCAGCAGAAACAAAAATCAGTTGTGGTTTGAAAGCTTCAAGTTCAGGCAACCATTGCTCTTGAACAGCCTTACGAAATTCAGATCCATCGGATACTATTTTTAACGGGCTGTTAATAAAGCGCCCAAAAGTAGAATCAGGATTAGTAAAAGGGTATAGAGGGTGTTGGTATGATGAGCAAACCATCACTCGTGGATCATTTTTAAAAATATTTTCTGTTCCATTACCAAAATGAACATCAAAATCGACAATAGCAATCCGATCCAGGTTGTACTTTTCAAGTGCGTAATAAGCGGCCACTGCTATATTATTGATAAAGCAAAACCCCATTGCCTGATTCTTCTCTGCATGATGGCCAGGTGGACGGACAGCACAGAAAGCATTATCGATTTGTTTTTCCATAACCAAGTCAACAGCCATAGTGCCTGCTCCTGCTGCCCTAAGTGCGGCATCAAGTGTGTACTGATTCATGAAAGTATCAGAATCAATTGAATAGAGTGACTCCCCTGCTTTAGGTGCATTATTAAATAGACTATCTATATATTGCTGACTATGGGCATATAGCAGGGCTTGTTTCTCAATGATAGGTGATTCAAAATGTTTGAGAAAATCCCATAATTGTTTGGACTGAAGTTGATCTTGTATTGCAAGAAGACGCTGAGGATCTTCAGGATGGCCCCCAATAATTTCATGCTTGAGGCAATCTGGGTGAGTAATATAGGCTGTTTTCATTGATATTTAAGGACTAATCAGTTTGTATAATTATATTACCTTACTGCTGTGTAATAGGCAGCTTACCGAAGATATTGTTGGCTTATAAGTTACTAGGCATTGAGTCTCATTTTATTTTTATAACAACATGAGTCAGTCCATACCCAGTGATTTGTTCATACTGATAGCAGCTTCTATCAACTATTTTTAACATTCCCTTATTACCTAATAATATATCGGCTTCCATGATGAATATATTTTGTTTCTTTGCAAGACTAACGAGTTGCTTGAACAGTAGAGTCCCTACACCAAGGTTTTGATGATCATCATTAACTGCAATGGAAAATTCCGCTACTCGTTCTGAATTTTCATTCTTATGCTGATGATACCGACCAACACCTATAATTTCTTCTTGATGATTACTTTTCACAGTCGCAACAATTGCAACATGAACATCGAAATCAACTTCCGTCAGGTACTTTGCTTCTTCTTCTGATAATTTGTGTTTATGTCCAAAAAAACGAAAGTATCTTGATTCACTTGTTAACCGATAGAACGCATCAATTAATTTTTGGTTATCACCTGGTCTAATAGCTCGGATAAGAGTTGAGCAACCATTCTTTAGAATACCATCGTAGGCAAATTGGTTAAGATTCATAGCTTACTGATTTGACCCGGTAATCATGTGATTTAAAAAACTTGAAGACAATTTTATATAAAGCCCTATGAAAGAGCTGTTTATGCTTTTCATACTAACATCAAAGTATGTTTTTCTTGATTAATTATAGATAAGTTGAATCTTTTTCTTAGGTCTTATACTTGACTGACCGCAATGGGTCCAGAGTGTGTGAAAATGTCAGTGTGTTAAAAAGGAGTCGTTGTGTTCTAGATTTAACTACCCAGTAACAAAAAAATGTAATAACTTTTGCAATAACATTTTTATATGTGGCATGTAGTGACTGTTAATAAAGGGATTGTGATACTGGCCATCGTACCATAGATTAGTTCGACAACGTCCAAGGACGTACATGAAACCAGCGTAAATGCTGGTTTTTTTGTGCCTGTCATTTGTGGAAGTCCAAGCAAATCCATTGTAATCCAGTGTTAAATAGGGTGCTTATTTTGATCCCCTATTAGGTACTCCCACAAATGCTTACAGACCAGAAGATAATAGCTTTAAAGCCTAAAGAAAAACAATAAAGGTTTCTGATGAGAAGGGGCTTTATTTACTAGTTAAACCTAATGCTGGGAAATATTGGCGTTTAAAGTATCGTTTTTCAGGTAAAGAAAAAAACTTGGCAATAATAGTGGTTCATTGATAAGAGTAAAGTCAAGGGCGAGCATAACGTCATCATTAGAATTTGATAGAATAGATAAAGAAAAATACACCCATTGATGATTTTGATATGACTGAAAATGAAGCACTAGATAAAGCGAAAGAAATATTAAGCAGAGGCGATAAAGGCGAATTTACAATTGATGATGGCCGAAACTTAATGGGGCTGAAGGACGTTATTGATAATGATAAATTTGGTGACTTAATGGAGGAGTTTATTGACATAGCACCGTTTGAAGTGGTTTTAGAGCTTAATGATTTGATTAATGAGCTAAACTGTTAGTGGAAAAACAAATCAAATTCAAATGGTTTACCTGTTCTATTTTTAGGTATATTAACTTAGGTGCCTACTAGCCAGTAGCGATTGTGATAGCTAATATAATTAAGCAAAAATCACTATATTTACCTTGAAAATAGAATTCTACAGTAGATGTAAATATGTACAATCCACTTTAAGTTTCAGTGCGGTAGGGAAGTATATACACGGATTAACGGTAATTAGTTAGTTTTCAATAATTCTCTTGGGAAATAAGTCACAAAACTGAGGTAAACAGTTCATATTTATATTTTCAAGATGTTTGTATCATAGACCTACGTTTTGAGAAAAACATAACTCTTCTAAATAACCAAGGTACAAGATCATGAAAACTTTAACATCAGTAGCCGTATTCACCATCGCATCAGTGCTTTCATTTAACGCAATGGCTAAATCAACAGTCAATAAAAGCATTATCGTTAACAAGTCTATGAACAAAGGCAATGCTGCGATTGCCATTGGTAAAGACAATTCTGCGAACGTCGGTTCCGTAGCGCTTAAGGACTCTAGAGTAAACAAAAGCATCATCGTTAATAAATCACTAAATAAAGGCAATGCGGCGATAGCGATAGGACGTGATAACTCAGCTAACGTGGGTTCAATTGAAGCGAAGAATGCCCGAATCAACAAAAGTATTATTGTTAATAAATCTATGAACAAAGGTAACGCGGCTATTTCTATTGGTCGAGGCAATTCAGCAAGCGTGGGATCAGTAGCGATTAAAAACTCAAGAATCAATAAAAGCATTGTGGTTAACAAGTCAATGAATAAAGGCAATGCAGCAATCGCGATTGGCAAAGACAACAGCGCAAGTGTTGGGTCAGTAACGTTTGAATAATCAATGATAGTCACTCAGGGAGAATAATAAACAAGGATGTTTTTTATTTTAATAAGTTGCCATAAGGTGATCTGGTTCATCTGAATTTCAGTTAGAGGCAAGGTATTCAAAATGGTTTTGGAAGTAATACCAATCCCAATAAATAATCATGCTAATAATCGTCATTCTCGAAACCTTTAATCGGGAATCCATGCACGCATATAGATTCCTGCTAAGAACCTGCAGGCATGACGATTTCTCAGTTCAGGTGTAAAAATATTGGGGTTGGTATGAAACGGCTAGCGTGGGTTTGTTAGATAGTCATATTGCCGATGATACTGAAATGATAATTTTCCAAGAATTTTGACTGAGACTGTGAGTATGAAAAACCTGCTTTTCATAAATACATACCTAGGTTAATTAAACGAATAGAAGTGTTTGATTAACTCCTGCCCCATCCCCAATTAAGTGATAAATCCAGAATTAATTGCCAGTATTAAGCTGGAAATGTAGCAATTGTTGTATTTCTTGTATTATCCAAGAAAGTAAATTGTATTTAGCATATCAAGTTTTGATACTGGGATTTATAGAGTCTTAAGGAACCTCTGATCAAGTCCAATTGGTTTTAGCTTGCTAAAACGGCCGATATTTTCCACGAAGATCGGCGCAATAGAATGACTATTACGGCTCACTTCGTGAAAAATAGCGACAGTTTTTTCTGCGCTAAATTCTAACCAACTTAATCAGAGGCTCCTTAAGTATCAGTGGTTTGTAAATCGGTATGTTTTGATTTTTTTGATGTAGAACAAGTCTGGTTCCTAGTAATTTATATTGATTACTAGGATATTGCTATGGAGATTTTTAATTTGATCAGCTTGTATTTAATGACCCATCCAAATAATTTTCTTACTCAACAGATTCAAAGTTGCAATTAACTTATTGAACAACTGTTAAATGCCTTACCTTAGTTGATTGATAACCCACCTAAACCCACTAAGGCACTGCGTATAACCGCTCAACAAAAAGCATTGCAGAAAAAAAGCCCAGAAACTCGGATTCTAATTGTTTGAGACCGCATAAAGATGAATAGATGTCAGATCAATAGAAACAAAGGGTTATGTTTTTATTTGATGAGAGCCGTGTTATTTATTGGGACTGGTATAAGAGATGATAATCGTATAACAATTCTTCTTGCTCATAACTTGGCCGATTTAATGTATAGGAGGAGGGCGTTCCCCGTAAAGCTATTTGCAAAGGCCTAATGCTTTATTAATCGCATTGATCGCTGTTTCAAGTTTAGTTAGCTCTTTTCTGGCTCTGTCAATTTCACCTTTGTGAAATAAATCAAACAATTTATCAGCAATATTGTGCATTAAGGTATGTTCTTCATCTAATTTATCTAGGTTGCTCTGTTCAAATAAATGTTCTTGCTTGGCTCGTTTAATCCAAATGCCACAATGGCATTTGGTTCTCTTTAATATGGGCCATTGTCCAGTACAGCCCGGTGAAGATTGTATATTGCGTTTAAATAAATGATGCCATTGAGTAAGAGCAAGTTGAAATAATAATACCTTTTGATCTTTTGGGCTGAAGGTTCGATTGGCATAGTCTAGCCATTGTTGGTTTGGCTTGTAGTTATCCAGCCATATTGGAAAGTTTTCTGCTGGCATGGGTTTGGCAATACCATAGCCTTGTGCTTCGCTACAGCCCATATTGAGGAGCATTAAGCCATGTTCCGTTGTTTCAACGCCTTCAGCAATTATTTTACGATTAAAGGAGTTAGCTAAACCTATAACACCATCAATAATGGCATGGTCATTTGGATCATCAAGGATATCTCTAACAAAGGTTTGGTCTATTTTAAGGATTTGAGCGGGTAAGTTCCTTAAATGTGTCAGTGATGAATAACCTGTGCCAAAATCATCCAGGGCAATATTAACGCCTAAAATATCTATACAAGATTTAATAATGCTACTAATGGATTGAAGGTCTCCCAAGGCACTACTTTCTAAAATTTCTAATTGTAAAAGTTTTGAATGCACTTGAGGGTGTTTTCTCATGGCCGCATCAAGGTCGGATATAAAAGAAGGTGACTGTAAGTGATAAGATGATATATTAACACTGACTTCAAGTTCAGTGCCTTGGCTTTTCCAAGTATCTTGCTGAGTTAATGCTTCATTGATCACCCAGTTACCAATCTGAATTTCTAGCTCTGTTTCTTCAATAATAGGTAAAAAATCTAAAGGTGGAATCAGTCCTTTTTCAGGGTGGATCCAACGAATCAACGCTTCTGCACCAAACACCTTACCCGTCCTCATGTTCACTTTTGGTTGGTAGAATAAGCAAAGTTCATTGTTAGATAAAGCTTGTTGAACTTCTTTTAGATGGATGGTTTTTTGTATCGTTAACTGGTCTTGTTCTGTATTAAATAAGTGATAGCGGTTTCTGCCTGCCAATTTTGCTTGATACATTGATTGATCTGCATGTCGCAATAAGGTATCAAAGTCTGCATCATCAATAGGAAAAAGAGTAATACCTATTGACGCTCCAATTGAAATGGAATGACCATCAATTTTAAAAGCTTGGGATAGTGATTTTATAATGCGTTTTAACATTTGTTCGCATTGTGAAAAGGAGTCTATATCGCCTAATAATAAAGCAAATTCATCGCCACCTTGGCGAGAGACGGTGTCTTCATCTCGGATGTTATTTTTAATACGTTGAGCAACTTCAACCAGTAATTGATCACCTGTTTCGTGGCCATAACGATCATTGACGGGCTTGAAATCATCTAAATCTAAAAAGCAAACTGCAAGCAGGGTTTCATGTCGTTTGCAATGAGCTAGCGCTTGAGAAAAACGGTCTGTAAGCAGGACTCTATTTGGGAGTTTTGTTAATACATCATAATGAGCCATCTGTTCAAGGGTTTCTTGTTGCTTTTTACTCTGAGTAATATCTGAGAAAATACCAACATAATAGAGTAAATCGTTATTATCGTCTCTTAGGGTTGATATAGTGAGTAACTCGGCATAGAGATCACCATTTTTATGACGATTCCATATTTCACCTTGCCAATGATCTTGCTGAGTGATTGTCTCCCACATTTCCTTGTAAAATCCGGGATCTTGTCGGCCAGAGCTAAGGATACTAGGGTTTTTTCCAATGACTTCATCACGGTTATAGCCCGTAATTTCACAAAAAGAGGGGTTTACATCTACAATAATGCTATAACGGTCGGTAATGGTTATACCATCATGGGTTTCTTTGAAAACTCGATCAGAAAGCTGTAGCTGTTCTTCCGCATGCTTTCGAGCTTTTACCATTAAATTAAAATCAAAGGCTAAGATATCAAGTTCTTGAATACCACAGGGTTTTAAGGCAACTTGAAAGTTACCTTGTGAAACCTGATGTGTGGCTTTACAAGCTCTCTCAATTGGGTTGATTGTTTTTTTAGCTAAATTTAAGATTATCCAGATAAAAATAGACAGCGCTATAAAAATAATAATAAAGACTTTAGCTAATGCACGCCAGATAGGTCGAGTAATTTCAAATGTAATGACTTCTGAAATAAGCGTCCAATTTAAAGAGGGAATCCGAGTCAGAGTTCCAAACACAGAATGATTACTAATACCAAAATAGGGTTCACTTGTTTGCCAGGGGGCATTTGTTAACGCTTGGCGAACGATATTAAGGTGAGTCATCAAACTCCCAATTTTATGTTGGTCTTTGGTATTTGTTGAAGCAATCAATCCCCCTCTTCTATCGATAAGGTAATCTCTAGTAAGTCCTGGGTTAGCTGTATGTGTCTTTTGCTCATGAGACCATAAATAGTTAATATCAATAGTTGAAATTAACACTGCTTTTACTGGACTTCCAATGGGAACAGAGAGTGTAAAGGACATAAAACCATCGTGTTTTTCAGGGCTGCTTATATAGTCTCTACCAAAAAAGGGGATGGCAAATTCAGGGGGCTCGTTAACATCATCAAACCCCCAGTGTGCTTTAAGTTGCTGTAATTCTTCATTGCTTAATGAATGGTTTGTTGAAATCCCAATATTAGGATCAATCGCAGCAATGACTTTTCTCTGTTTAGAGACAATTATTATTTCTCGAACAGCTGACTCACGTTTAATAATAAAGTTTAAATAGCGAGTGATCTCTTGTAAGGTTTGCGGGTTTGCGGGTTGATCCACTAAAGGTGAAAGTGAATCAATCTTATTGTGAAATACTGTTTTTAAACGATTAAACTCTGATTCAACTTGGTCCCGTAAGGCTTCGTTTGCTTGTTGCTCAATTAATAATGCACTATTTAATTGACTGCTATAAAGTTGATATCCAAACCAGGCTGTCAGACTTGTGGCTGGCACAATAACTGTAATTAGAATAATAAATGTCCATGAATGCTTAAGCGATTGATTAAATTTCATAGGGTGTTTATTTGCCTCTTATTGATTGCTCTGCTGCTATAGCAAAGCGCATATCAAAATAATGATTAATAAGATTTTCTGGTACCTCTGGCCATAAATTCATATCGACCAGTTTTTCAGCCATTAATCGCATATCATTTTCAGTTGCAACCATATTGGTATAAGTAATCCAGTTAGGCGGTGTGGTTAAAACTTGCTCAAATACCTGAGCCGCTGACCCCGTATAATCTTCACCCATAAGAGCTGCTTCATGGGGATTGTTTTCAATGAATTCACCGGCACGTACCAGTTGATTGATTAATTCTTGTAATTTTTCTGGCTGTTGTTGAATAAATGTATTTGAAGCAATGAAGACATGATCCATATGATCAGGCCATATCTCAGGTGAAATAGCCGCCATCCACCCGACGCCAAGACTAATTGATTTATTACCTTCGGGCTCACCCACAATAAAGCCATCAATTTCCCCTTGCCGTAATGAATTGATCATATCCCGAGGCGGCATGCCCACGACTTTAACTTGATTGCTAGGAATCTTGTGTTGCTTTAATACCGTGTGTAATAAAACATGATGTTGTGAGAATATATGAGGGACAGCGATAATGTTTTTCTGGTTTTTTAGTTCATCTATGGCTGTTAATTTCTTTGATAAAACAAAGCCATTGCCATTTCTATCTGACAATAAGACAATTTTCCCAGGAAAGCCTTGGTGAATCAGATTCATTGCAAGTGGCGACAATATAAAAGTCCCTGCCATCTTTCCTGATTTTATATCTGAGATAACATCATTCCAGTCATGATTTTGAATCGTATGTAACTGGAATGTTTTGAGTTGTTTCTGGAATTTTTTTTCAACAATGGCTAAGGGGAGGTGGCCTCCACAGATAAGCCGGCCAATGTTGATAATATCTAATTTATTTTTTTCTGAGTTCTCAGGTCTTAAATCACAGGCAGTGATACTTAAAAGAAGACTGGCAAGAAAAAAATGTACAAATAGCTTTTTACCCATAGTTTTTCCCTAGACGTTAATAAAGCGCTTAAGCCTCTTATGCTTAAATATGGCAAAGTATAAGTGGGGAATAGCAAAATAATTACTTACATAGTATAGATAGAATAACATTTTTAGTTGAGTTACTTTATTAGTATAGCGTAGGTCTTCGCTTACGTCATTGTGAGGGGGTGTTTTTTGAGAAAATACAGGGTGAGTATTTACTAAAGTGACGTACAAAATACATTGGTTTTACCCCCCCCCCCAATTCAAATAGTTATTGCTTTACTTTCTTTCCATAGAATTAATAAAGGTATTCGCTTCATTAATAGATTTTTCCATAGCAACAATTAAGCTAGATACATTGGTTTGAATGCCGCTTAATTCTTCTTTAAGTGAGGAGATGGCGCGGGCATTTAAATTGTGTTTTAAATACAATACTTGATCTTTAAACACGGCTAACACGGGTTCTAATTTTGTTTCAGCGCGTTCCATTGCTCTAATAAGCTGTTTGTATTGGTTTTTTGTCGAGCTAAGCTGACTTTGACTATTACGTTTTAGAGAGGCGCTACTGTATTGATTGATTTCATCTTCCCATTCTTCAAATAAAGCTTCAGAGACATCTTTAATATCAGTAATACGCTTTCGGACTAATTTTGCTTGCGATACACTGTCTTCGTATTCATCATTCAGTTTATTGTAGATGTCTTCTAAGTCTCCTCCCTTGAAATTTGTGACTTCAGTAAATTGAGACAGAGCGGATTTAAATTGTTCTTTAGTGTCTTCTTGTGTATCACGTGCTTTTTCAACCCGGTGAATCATCAGCTCTCTTTTGGGGATTCCAACACTTTCCAATGTGCTGTAGTACATGCTAGAACATGCGGATAGAGAGAGGAGTGCTAATATTAAAAAACTACGAGATATTAAAGTCATAACGTTCCTTATTTAAATGGTTTTTGTTAATTATATTAGAAATACTCTCATTTATATAATAAGTTATAATTTGCGGTTATTTTAGATCAGCAGATTATTCAAAGAATGTCAGAATTACTCTCAGAAATGCAGCGCCGTAGAACGTTTGCGATTATTTCTCATCCAGATGCCGGGAAAACAACCATTACCGAGAAATTATTACTTTTTGGTGGTGCTATTCAGTTGGCCGGCTCAGTAAAAGGTCGTAAAGCCGCGCGTCATGCTACATCAGACTGGATGGAAATGGAAAAAGAGCGGGGGATCTCTGTCACGACCTCGGTCATGCAGTTTGAACATAATGACTGCGTTTTAAATTTACTGGACACTCCAGGGCATGAGGACTTTTCTGAAGATACCTATAGAACGTTAACCGCGGTTGATTCTGCCTTAATGGTGATTGACGTCGCCAAAGGTGTTGAAAACAGAACCATTAAATTAATGGAAGTTTGTCGCTTAAGAACAACGCCTATTTTAACCTTTATTAATAAGCTAGATAGGGAAGGGAAGGAGCCTATCGAGTTATTGGATGAAGTTGAATCTGTTCTGGATATTAAATGTGCACCGATGACCTGGCCTATAGGCATGGGGAAGCGCTTTAAAGGGGTTTATCACCTGTATAAAGATGAGGTGTTGTTATTTAGTGCTCAACATGCTGGGAAAATTGTTGAAGCAGAAGTCATTAAAGGCTTAGATAACCCAAAACTGGATGCGCTATTAGGTGATCAGGCTGAAGAGTTAAGAGAAGAAATTGAGTTGGTGCAAGGTGCTAGTCATGAATTTGATCTGGATGAATATTTATCAGGCGATTTAACACCCGTCTTTTTTGGCTCAGCTATTAATAATTTCGGCATTATCGAATTATTAGATGCCTTTGCAGAATATGCACCTTACCCTAAGTCTAGAAAGGCGGATCAGCGTGAAGTTGCTCCTGAGGAAGATGCATTTTCTGGATTTATTTTTAAAGTGCAAGCCAATATGGATCCTTCGCATAGAGATAGGATCGCTTTTTTACGCGTTTGTTCGGGTGTGTTTGATAAGGGCATGAAAGTAAATCATGTACGCTTAGGTAAGAAGATTCAGGTGAGTAGTGCGATTACTTTTCAGGCTGACACGCGTAAAAGTGTTGAAATTGCCTATCCTGGTGATATTATTGGATTACATAACCATGGCACGATAACAGTAGGTGATACCTTTACCGAAGGGGAAACTTTAAAGTTTGGTGGTATTCCATTTTTTGCCCCCGAATTGTTTCGTCGCGTGGTATTAAAAGATCCATTACGTGCAAAAGCATTAAAGAAAGGCTTGGTGCAATTAACCGAAGAGGGGGCCACCCAGTTATTTAAACCCTTAAAAAATAATGATTTGATTTTAGGGGCTATAGGGGTCTTACAGTTTGATGTAACCGCTCACCGACTTAAAAGTGAATATAGTGTTGAATGTGTTTACGATAATATTGCGGTAAGTACTGTGCGTTGGATTAATTCTGATAATGCTAAGAAACTAGAAGAGTTTAAAGTGAAAGCGTTTGATAATTTAGCAGAAGATGGCGGTGGCTATTTGGTTTATCTGGCAACCAGTCGAGTTAATTTACAATTAACAGAAGAGCGTTGGCCTGATATTACTTTTAGTGCGACTAGAGAGTTATAAAAATACACGGCTATTAACGAACCACCGGTTAAAAATTGTAGGGCGGACTTCAGTCCGCAATGACTGTTATAAACTGCCTATATGGCGGACTGAAGTCCGCCCTACAAACCAATCAACCTGTGGCTTATTCATAGCTATGATTATTTAAAGCTTTAAGCACCGCTTGTAAACTTTCATTAGCATCACCGAATAACATACGGGTGTTTTCATGTACAAATAATGGGTTTCCAACACCTGCATAGCCAGCCGCCATACTCCGTTTTAGTACAATAGTGGAGGCACTTTTCCAGCATTCTAAAACAGGCATTCCTGCGATAGGGCTATTGGGGTCATCCAGTGCAGATGGATTCACAATATCATTAGCTCCAATCACAATAGTGACATCAACTTTAGGGAAGTCATCATTAATTTCATCCATTTCAAACACAATATCATAGGGTATTTTTGCTTCAGCCAATAGCACATTCATATGGCCAGGCATACGACCTGCAACAGGATGAATACCAAAACCTACTGTTTTACCTTGGGCTTGAAGGTGTTTACTTATCTCATTAACGGTATGCTGAGCCTGGGCAACGGCCATGCCATAGCCAGGAATAATCATGATATTTTTTGCATCTAATATAAGTTGAACCGTTTCATCAATTTCTATAGGGGAAACATCACCTTCAACAGTTGCTGCTTCGCCTCCTGCTGAGCCAAAACCTCCCGCTATTACACTCAGGAAATGACGGTTCATGGCACGACACATAATGTAGCTTAAAATAGCACCACTACTACCCACTAATGCGCCTGTCACAATGAGTAAATCATTGCTTAGCATAAAGCCTGTTGCCGCAGCAGCCCAGCCAGAATAGCTGTTTAACATGGAAACGACCACGGGCATATCAGCACCACCAATGGCCATGACCATGTGTACACCAAAAGCAAGTGCAATAAGCGTCATTAACAATAGAGCGATAGTGCCTCCTCCCGTTTCTGCATCCGTTAAAAACATACTACCTAACCCGATAGTTAGGATTAATAAGCCTAAGTTTAACCAGTGGCGTGCAGGAAGTAGCACGGGTTTTCCGCTAAGTTTTCCACATAATTTTCCAAAAGCTATAACCGAGCCTGAAAACGTCACGGCTCCAATAAAAATGCCGATATAAATTTCAACTTCGTGAATGGTTTTTTCTACGCCTTCCAGACCGATTGAATGGTCAAGGAAATTGGCATAGCCGACCAAGACAGCTGCCATGCCCACTAAACTGTGCATGATTGCAACCAGTTCAGGCATTTGAGTCATCTCAACTTTAAGTGCGGCTTTCGTGCCAATAAACCCTCCGATTGTTAAGGCAATAATCAAGATGCTATATGACTCAACCTGATCACTTAAAATAGTGGCAAAAATGGCGATAGCCATACCTGCCATGCCATAGTAATTACCACGGCGTGCTGTTTCCTGATTGCTTAATCCACTGAGACTTAAAATAAAAAGAATGGACGCGACAACATAAGACATAATTACTAGACCTTGTGACATCATTTTACTTTCCTATTTTCTAAACATTTCAAGCATACGGCGAGTGACTAAAAAGCCGCCGGCAATATTGATAGCAGCAATAAGAATTGCCAGTCCTGAGAGTATGGTGATGAGAATGCCAGGAGCAGATATCTGAACCACTGCGCCAATAATGATAATGCCACTAATTGCATTAGTGACACTCATTAAAGGGGTGTGTAATGACGCTGAAACATTCCAGATGACTTGATAGCCAATAAAACAGGCTAGAACAAAAACGGTAAAATGAGACATAAATGATGCGGGGGCAACAGAGCCTAAGGCAAATAAAGCAACACCAATAGTTAACATCGGTAACAATTGCTTGATAGGTTGCGGAATAATCGATGGCTTGGCTTTATTGACGACGTCTGCAACAGCAGGTGCTTCAGTTTGAGGTGCTGGCGTTGCTGAAACGGGTATAGGTGGAGGCGGCCAGGTGATTTTTCCTTGCTTAATAACCGTCGTACCACGAATAACTTCATCATCCATATTGACGTCAATTATACCGTTTTTGTCAGGACATAATTCAGTCAGTAAATGCCTTAAATTGGTGGCATAAAGTTGGCTGGACTGGGTTGCTAATCGACTAGGTAAGTCTGTATAGCCAATTAAGGTGACGCCATGCTTAACGACCACCTTATTTTTTTCTGTCAGTGAGCAATTTCCACCTTGTTCGGCAGCCAGGTCAACAATAACACTGCCTGCTTTCATTGATTCCAGCATGCCTTCGGTAATTAATTTTGGTGCTGCTTTTCCAGGGATTAGCGCCGTGGTAATGATGATGTCAACTTCCATAGCCTGTCTGGCAAATAAAGCCATTTCAGCGTCTATAAATTCTTTAGACATGGTTTTTGCATAACCGCCTTCGCCTGAACCATCTTCTTCAAGCTCTAACATCAGGAATTCTGCATCCATACTTTCTATTTGTTCCTTGACTTCAGGGCGGGTATCAAAAGCGCGAACGATTGCTCCCAGACTTTTGGCAGTACCAATTGCGGCAAGCCCTGCGACACCTGCACCAATAACCAGTACCTTAGCGGGGGGAACTTTTCCTGCCGCAGTAATCTGTCCCGTAAAAAAACGTCCAAAATGTTGGGCTGCTTCTATAACTGCGCGATAGCCTGCGATATTAGCCATAGAACTAAGAGCGTCTAACTTTTGTGATCTAGAGAGACGAGGAACACTATCCATTGCTAAAACAGTTGCATTTTTTGCTGCAAGTTTTTGCATTAATTCATTATTCTGGGCTGGCCAGATGAAACTTATTAAGTGAGCGTCTTTAGATAAAAGATTTGTTTCATCACGATCAAAATCAGGATGAATTTCTGGCGGACGGACTTTTAATACAATATCTGCATTTTTCCATAATGTTTTAGCATTTTTTCTTATGCTACAACCAGACTCCTTGTATGCCTCGTCAGAAAAATTTGACTCTAGACCCGCACCACTCTCAATACTCACCTCAAAGCCTAGTTTGATGAGTTGCTCTGCAACAATGGGTGTTGTTGCAACACGTTTTTCACCCGAATGAACTTCTTTAGGTATACCAATTTTCATATCTTCCCCTTGGTTATTTTTTATCATATTATAGATTAACAATCTGATGCAGGGCGACAGATACTGTCAGTATTTTAATTAATCAGGGGATTTCTTATTTTTGTGTCCTTTTTAACTTACTTTTAAGATAGAATGTGTTAAAAGGGATATTGGGGGATTTAAATGAAAGTATTAGTTGTCGATGATAGTAAGACTATTCGTATGCTGGTTGCAGAGTGTATCACTTCTTTAGGGCATGAAATTATTCATGCCGTTAATGGGGAAGAGGCGGTAAAGTACATTAAAAATAATTCTGTTGATTTAGTCTTAATGGATGTAGAAATGCCTGAAATGAATGGTTTTCAGGCAACATCTGCAATAAGGTCATTGAAGTCTGATGACTGGTTTCCTATTATATTTCTGACTACAAAACAAGATGATGACTCGTTTACCAGTGGCATTTTAGCGGGTGGGGATGCTTATTTAGCTAAACCTATCAATCCATTGCGCTTGCAACTGACCATTACTGCAATGGAACGTATCTATGTGATGCGACAGAAGTTACAGATAGCTCAAAACGGATTGCTTAAAGCCAATAAAGAGCTTGAGTATCTGGCGATGTACGATCAGTTAACCGGACTAGCTAATCGGCGAAATTTTGATGAAACGCTGGAGCGACAGTTCAATTTAGCAAAAAGGAAGAAAATACCTTTATCGGTTATTATTTGTGATATTGATTTTTTTAAAATTTACAATGATACTTATGGGCATCAAAAAGGGGATGACTGTTTGGCTGCTATTGCTAAAATTATAGGGGAAACCCCCGAAAGGCCAACAGATAAAGCTTGTCGCTATGGAGGGGAGGAGTTTACCCTAGTGCTTCCCGATACGAATTTACAAGGTGGATTAATCATTGCAGAAAAAATTAGACAAGCAGTATTCGATGCAAATGTCATGCATGAAGGATCTAAGGTAGCCCCTTGTGTTACTTTAAGTTTGGGCTTGGCAACCTATACAGGTCAGGTACAGACTGATGATGAGTTAGTTAAGGCGGCTGATCAGGCTTTATATAGAGCAAAAGAAAATGGTCGAAACCGTGTCGAAAGCAGCTGATATTTGTGTGTTAGCTAAAGATTTTGTTGAAACGGCTGAAGGATTGGTTTTTGCCGTGGTTGAAAGTGGTTTAGAACAAGGAAAAGTACTTTGTTTTTTAAGATACATTAAATTAAATAAACAATGGAAAAAGCTTAATACAGAGCAGGCAAATCAACTTTTAACTGATCAATATCCGCATTATTTATATTATTCACTGATTAAGCAGGCGCATTGCCATGCACTGAATTTGGAAGATATTGTTAAATATCATCAGCCTAAAACTAGGCTTAAACAACTTTTTTTAGCAAATGATTTAGATGATGTTGAAAGCGATTGCGCTTCTCTTTGTACTTTGTTCCAAAAACAGGGTTTAGCGATTGATCAAATTGGAATAACAGGATCAATCCTTATTTCTGCACAAAAACAAAGCTCTGATATTGATTTGGTTTTTTATTCAAGGGACAACTTTAATCTGGCACGAAAAATTACGCAGTCATTAATCGAGCAAGGTCATTGTACGGAATTAAGCGATGAAGATTGGCTTGAATCTTATGACCGCCGGTGTTGTGAGTTAAGTTATAGTGAGTATGTGTGGCATGAAAAGCGAAAATTCAATAAAGCCGTGATTAATCAGCGAAAATTTGATTTGAACCTGGTCAATGTTACCGCAGCCGTTGATAATCAAGTGCAATATAAAAAAATAGAACCTGTGATGATTAAAGCGCAAGTAACGGATGATAGTTTATCATTTGATTACCCCGCTGAGTTTTCTATTAGGCATCCAAAAATAAAGTCTATTGTTTGTTACACGGCAACCTACACGGGACAGGCTAAAACGGGGGAATGGATTGAGGTGGCTGGGTGGTTGGAGCAATCAAGTGATGGCTATCAACGTATTGTCGTCGGTTCAACTCGAGAGGCTGCTGGCGAATATATAAAAGTCATTAATGAATAAAATCCCTAATTTTTCAGCCATTATTTTTGATATGGATGGATTGGTTTTAGATACGGAAATGACCTATGTTATTGCCTGGAAAAAAGCGGCAAAAGAGATGGGCTGTGAGTTCTCTGATAAATTTTGTTTGTCTATGTCGGGCTTACATTATCAAGCCGTTGAGCAAAAGTTAATTGATCAATGGGGTATTGGTTTTGATTTGCAACAGTTTGGCTTATTAAGTGGGCAGTATTGGCGAGAATATGTCGAACAATTTGGTATTCCTGTTAAAAAAGGTTTTTTTACTTTAGTAGAAAAACTCAAAGCTCATGATATTCCTTTTTGCCTGGCAACTAATAGTAAGAAAAGTAATGCGCTGGAGTGTTTGCTACTAGCAAATATTGAAAATGTCTTTTCAATTATTATTGCTCGGGATGATGTAAAGCAGGGAAAACCTGCGGCAGATATATTTTTATTAGCGGCTAAAATATTAAAGCAACCCATCTCGCAATGTCTGGTTATTGAAGATTCAGCAACAGGCATTGAGGCAGCCTCTAATGCCTTAGCACCTTCTGTTTTCATACCTTCTGTTTTACCTTATGATGCTGTTATTGCAAAACAAGCTGATTGTTTATTCAATGATCTGGATGAATTAGCAGAAATTATCATGAGTAAATATATTGATCCTGTATAATTTGCGCTTAATTTTCATACAACAACGACTTTAACGTGCCAGATAGAAAAATTTCGGTTATAGCGCCTGCCAGATTACATATGGGATTCATCGACCTAAGTGGGGCTTTAGGGCGGCATTTTGGTAGCATTGGTGTTGCATTAAATGAAATAGCGACACGACTTTCTATTTCGAACGCTGCTCAATTAAGTGTGACAGGTCCTTGTTCTGAACGAGCGATGAAATGTACCCGAGTGTTATGTCATGCACTCAATGTTTCCGATAAAATCCAAATAGAAATTGAGACAGCAATACCTGAGCATGTTGGTTTAGGTTCGGGGACGCAAATGTCATTGGCTATTGGTTCTGCTTTAAATAGTTACTATGAATTAGGCTTAACAACACGAGAAATTGCACAATTAACAGATCGTGGAATGCGTTCAGGTATTGGTATTGCCGTCTTTGAGCAAGGTGGATTAGTTGTTGATGGCGGGAGAGGTAAAGATACTATAACGCCCCCCGTTATTTCACAGATGGATATACCTGAGCATTGGCGTTTCATTCTGGTTCTTGATCAACGTGGACAAGGCTTGCATGGTGAACAGGAACTCACAGCTTTTAAAGAATTACCCGCTTTTCCGCAGCAAGAAGCAGCCAGACTCTGTTATTTATTGCTTATGCAAGGGTTGCCCGCTATTGCCGAACAAAAAATAAAGCTGTTTGGTGAGGTGATTACTCAAATTCAGAAAACAGTGGGTGAACATTTTGCATCCGTGCAAGGGGGGATTTTTACTAGCCCTGAAGTTGCTGAAGTGATGCAATGGTTAGAGCAGCAAGGGGCAGTCGCTATTGGACAGACCTCATGGGGTCCCACTGGGTTTTGTGCGGTTGATGATGTTGAAAAAGCAGATAGCCTGGTGTTGGATATGCAAAAACGCTTTTCTCATTTTAAGCATCTTAGTTTTGTTTCAGCAAGTGCTAGAAATAATGGTGGTGAGGTTTTAAGCTGTTAAGCCTATTATTATAAATTTAAGCCGCTTTTTGTGAAATCCCCCATTGATAATATACTTATTGTTGCAAATTCTGGGCGACTACTGGCTCAGTTAGCAAATAATGAGGGGATTAGCTGTCTGGTTATTGACTGTTTTGCTGATTCAGATACTCAGCAATATGCTTTACAATCCATTGCTGTTGATAGTCTGGCTTTAATCAATGTAAAACAGGCACTTTCTTGTTTAAAAAAACAGCATCATTTTTCTCATATCATTTATGGTAGTGGTTTGGAAAACCAATTGCCAACATTACAATACCTTGAGAAAATTTTTACTATTCTAGGTAATTCATCTTCTGTTTTTTCAACGATTCAAAATAAATCGAATTTTTTTTTACAATTAAAGAACTTTGGCATTCGTCATCCCGAGGTTTCTTTTTATACCCCTGATAAACCGCATAACTGGTTAATAAAGCCATTAAAAGGAGAGGGAGGGGTTGGGGTAAAAAGATATATTGAGAGCGCCGAAAAGTTGGATGATTGTTATTGGCAAAAATATTGTGAAGGATTCGCTAAATCGGTATTGTTTGTTGCAAATGGTGAAGACTATCAAATAATGGGAGTTCATCAACAATATATTAGCCAGAGTGTGTACGGTGATTTCCTGTTCTCAGGGCTGATCAATCAACTTGAAATAAATAAAGAATTGCAGCAGCAACTGAATGATATATTGACTGATTTAGTACCAGAATTTGCTTTAAAAGGTATTAATTCACTTGATTTTATAGAAAGTGATGGGCAATGCTTTGTGTTGGAAATAAACCCCCGACCATCTGCAAGTCTTAATCTATACTCTTCGAATTTATTTTCAGTTCATATTAATATCTTTCTGGGAGACGGTGAGTTAAATTCAATTAACCGATTAAGCTCTTGTCAAGCCTATAAAATCATTTTTGCAGAAGAGGATATGACCCTTGAACACGCGATTGATTGGCCTGGATGGGTTTCAGATAGACCGCAAAAAGGCGCAATTATTCACACAGGCATGCCAATTTGCAGTATCATTGCTGACGGTCAAAATGAACGGCAAGTTGAAGACTTGTTGCAAGCCAGACAACAAACACTGATAAAACTTTTTTAATTATAGGTATCCATAAAATGCAATACACCGCAAGTGTTAACAAACTAACCCAGCCTTTAGTGCAAGAATTAATTGATAATGCTGATAAATTAAGGCTGGGCGTACAAACATTGCAGAATGGTTGCACTATTATTGATGCTGGAATTGATGTGCCTGGTGGTCTGGAAGCAGGGCGTATTATTACTGAAATTTGTATGGGTGGGATGGGAACCGCATCAATCTCGCAAAGTGCTTATACAGAAAACTGGCCGTTAACAATTAATGTACATGCAAGCAACCCTGTTTTAGCTTGTTTGGGTAGTCAGTATGCAGGTTGGAGCTTGTCACATGAAAAATATTATGCTTTAGGTTCAGGGCCTGCGCGAGCAATGGCGACTAAACAGAAAGAGGGGGTAACTGTTCCTGTTGAAGCGCTTTATAAAGAATTGGAATATCAGGATACTGCCGATACCACAGCCTTAGTCATTGAGAATGATAAAATCCCCCCCGTTGAAATTATTGAGAAAATTGCTACCGCTTGTGGTATTTCAGCCGATAAATTAACGATTATTGTTACTCCAACAAGTAGCTTGGCTGGTGCTGTTCAAGTTGTTGGTCGGGTTTTAGAAGTCGCCATGCATAAGGCGCATGAATTACATTTTCCATTAGAAAACATTATTGATGGTACGGGGAGTGCGCCTATTTGTCCTCCACATCCTGATTTTGTTAAGGCAATGGGGCGGACGAATGATGCCATTTTATTTGCCGGTCAAGTTCATTTGTTTGTAAAAGGGAGTGATGAAGAGGCGGAAAAACTGGCAAAAGAGTTACCTAGCTCAACCTCAAAAGACTATGGCAAACCGTTTGCAGAAATTTTCAAAGCCTGTAATTATGATTTCTTTAAAATCGATGGCATGTTGTTTAGTCCTGCAAGTGTGATAGTGACAGCTGTTGACTCGGGTAATAGTTTTCGTGCTGGAAAGTTGGATAATGCTTTATTAGATCAATCGTTTGGTTTGAAAAAATAACGGTATTTTTGATACTGAGAGATATAAGAAGCATTCTTCTTATATCTCTGTGCTTTCCTGTAAAAACGAACTTTTTTTGTATTGAGGATTATTTTTGGGTCGAATAGCTATTTTTACCGATGATCCTGGCTGGCACGGTAAACAATTACGCCGAGCTTTTGCAAATAGAGGCTATGCAAGTGAATATGTTTCTTTAACAGCATGTGAAATTATACTGGATTCATCTAGCCCGACTATCATTATTCCTGGGTTTGAATCTACTTTGCCAGATGCAGTCTTTGTCAGGGGCGTGCCTGGTGGCTCTTTGCAAGAAGTCGTTTTTTATCTGGATATTTTGCATGCCTTAAAAGTGCTGGGGATTCCTGTATACAATGATGCTTATGCGATAGAAAAAAGTGTTGATAAAGGGATGACGAGTTTCTTATTGAAAAATAAAGGACTAAATACACCAATAACATGGGTGCTTAAGGATCGTTCGAAGGCACTAGAAATTGCAGAGCGTGAGTTAAAATCAGGTTATCAGTTAATTAGTAAACCATTATTTGGCTCTCAGGGGGAAGGTGTTAGGCGAATAGAAAAGCTAACTGATTTGTTCTGGTTAACCAGTAGTAATGGCGTTTACTATTTACAGCGTTTTGTTGATTGTGAGGGGCTGGGGTATTCAGATATTCGTGTCTTTGTTATTGCGGGAAAGGCTGTGGCAGCAATGAAACGATGTGGAAAGTCCTGGTTGAATAATGTTGCTCGTGGTGCAAAATGTGAGCAAGTAAAGTTGGAGTCTGAATTGGCTTTAATTGCAATTCAGGCAACTCAGGCTCTTGCAATGAATTACGCAGGGGTTGATGTCATAAAAGATGTTAATGGTTGTTATAGTCTCATTGAGGTGAATAGTATACCCGCCTGGAAAGGTCTGGAAAGTGTCTGTGATATTAATATAGCCAATTTATTGGTTGATGATTTAATTGATCAATACGTGTTAAGTGATATGGAAAATTTAGATAAGGTTGCATCATGATAGAGCAAAAACAGTTAATTGAGCTTTATAAAGAGGCGTGTATCTGTGATGTGCAAGCATTTAAGCCAGGAAATGTCAGTGTCTATAATGAAGGGCATGATATGACGGTTGATGACTTTATCCTGAGTGCAGAGGTTAGTGCAGCAGCTATAGCGAATAAAAAATATTCGCTGGGTGAAAAAATTTATTATGCAGTTAAAGAAACCAGAGAAGCCGTTGGTTGTAATACCAATCTCGGAATTATTTTGCTTTGCGCGCCTTTATGCCAGGCCGCTTATCAGCAGCAATCAGGGCAAACCTTAAGAGAGGCATTGAGACAGGTGCTTGAAAGCACCTCAATTGATGACGCTAATTGGGTATTTAAAGCAATAACCTTAGCTGCGCCAGGTGGACTTGGCAAGTCAGAAGACCAGGATGTGAGTGAGCAGGCTAGGGTTACGCTGACTCAGGCAATGGAAATTGCAAATGAAAAAGATAGAATTGCAATGCAGTACGCAACAAATTACAAAGATATTTTTGAATTTTCAGTTTTAAGGTATAATAGCGCTTACGTTAAATTTGGTGATCAGTCGTGGGCTGCCAGTGCTGTTTTTACAGGACTGTTAAGCAAATTTACTGATAGTCATATTGAACGAAAATATGGCGATACGTACTCAGGATGGGTGCGTAAGCAGATTATTACAGTCGACGATGCCTTGTTAAATACTGATAATCCTGAACAGTTGTTACCTATGCTGCATGAAGTAGATAGGGCGTTTAAGGATAAGGGTATTAATCCAGGTACTACGGCCGACCTAACGGTGGCGACAGTATTGATAATTTTAATGGAAGCATTTTCTGTTAGGTGTACTAGCTAATGCAGTAATGGAATGGTAAGATATTTTGCGACATTTTTAATGTCTTTTTAACACTTAAATTAATAGGATCAAGCTCAATGGCTAAAATCAATAACTTACGCGTAGGCGAATCTTTAAACGGCGACGGAAACGAAGTTGCTCACATCGACTTAATGATGGGGCCTCGTGGTTCAGCTGCAGAGTCTGCTTTCGCAAACTGCTTAACAAACAACAAAGACGGTTTTTCTAGTCTTCTAGCTGTTGTTGCTCCTAACCTTATGGTTAAGCCTGCAACTGTTATGTTCAACAAAGTAACAATCAAAGGTTCTAAGCAAGCTGTTCAAATGTTTGGACCAGCACAACGTGGTGTTGCAATGGCTGTTGCTGACTGTGTTGAAGACGGAACTATCCCTGCTGACGAAGCTGATGATTTATTCATCTCTGTAGGTGTTTTCATTCACTGGATGGCTGAAGATGACGCAGCAATCGAGAAAAACAACTACGATGCTGTTAAAGCATCTATCAAAAATGCAGTAGCTGGTACTCCAACAGCAGCTGAAGTTGTTGCTGCTAAAGCGACTTCTGAGCATCCATTTGCTGCAAACAAAGTATAATTAATACAATTATATAGCGTTTGAAAATACCTCAATCTAAGTTTAGTCTTGGGTTGGGGTATTTTTTTGCCTGTTAGCTTTGTAATATACTTCGCACGGTCACGATTGCGGATTTCTAACCGCTGAGTTTTTGCCGATAACTGCGTTGCTGAAACCGTTGCGTAGCTAGCTATGCGCCCGTTTCAGCGCCTAGCTATCGACAAAAATCAGCAGCTTATAAATTCTGCACCCGTGACCGTGCGAAGTATAATAAATTGTTTTCTGTTGTTATAGCGTACTCATTCTTTTAATGACATCAGAATCTATCTTCTTCGAATGAAGAGCGCTTGCAACAAGTGCATAATTAATACCTATTTTTTTCAGTTTTATTAAATCCTCTTCATCACGAATCCCTCCGGCGGCAATAAAATTCTTTGATGGATGGGCCCGGTAAAATTCCCGTAATTTTATCAAATCTGGGCCGCTGTTTTTTCCTACGCGATCTAAAGTCATGATAATTACAAAATCTGGCCATAGTTGAGTGTTTTTTAAGAGTTCAATGGGGCCTGAATAGCCAGTCTTAGGGAAAAAATCTAAAGAAAGAATATGATCTTTTAAAAGTTGAGTCTTGAAGTCATTATTTTGTGATTCAGAGCCAATTATTAGTTTATACTGGTCGTCAGTATTTAAGTACGATTTATGTGGTTTTTCCCCGCTATCAATCCAGAATTCTATGTGTTGATTATTTTCAATCACCTTATTGATCAAATCTTGATTGCTTCCAGAATGAGTGATGGCATTTAAGTCTGCGATGTAGATTATTTTAAAAGCATAGACTTTTAAAAATGCATGGATGACTGCTTCAATATTACTTGAAGAACAAAGGGGGGAGGCTAAACGATGATAGCTTTCTCGTTGCCCTTGTTGGGCTGCAACAACATACCCATCTTGTAAGTCAATGACTGGAATTATATTCATTTTATTATTTCATTATTTCCTAATAAAGCATTTAATATTTAATGAGAGAGGTCGATAATATCAGTATTGGTCGTAAAGGAAGTTAAATGTTTTATGCTTTTTAATCGGCATAGAGTATTTAAATAATAAATCACTGTTTGTCTTATTTGGAAAAAAAATGAAAATTAAAACGAAATTGACAATAGGTTCGTTGTTAATGGCATTGGTTCCCGTCATTATTATGGCAGGTATTTTGGGCTGGATGACTACCCAGTCTTCACATGAAACGCTTAAAAATGAGGCTATGCAGCATTTGGTTTCGATTAGAGCTAATAATAAAACGAGAATCGAAGCATATTTTGAGCAAATAAATAATCAATTACTGACATTTTCAAATGACAGAATGATTATTGATGCTATGACGAGTTTTAAGTTAGGGGTTAATGAACTTGAGGCTCAGGAAAGCTCATTTAATACAGCTGAAATCAAGAGGCAGCTGGATAATTATTATTCTGGTCAATTTGTGCCTGAATATAGTAAACAAAATAACAAATCAATTTCTTCATCAAAATTAATAGGACAGCTTGATTCAACAGCTGCTTATTTACAGTATTTATATATACAAAAAAACACCTATCCTTTAGGAAGTAAAAATAAGTTAAATGCTGCTGATGATGGAGGGCATTACAGTCAGACCCATGCTTTATACCATCCGCATATTAATGATTTTTTAGATAAGTTCGGTTATTACGATATCTTTTTAATTGATCCAGATTCGGGGCGTGTTGTTTATTCCGTTTTTAAAGAGCTAGATTACGCTACTTCGTTAACTCAGGGGGCTTATGCAAACTCAGGGTTGGCGGCTGCGTTTCATCGAGCAAATAAAAGTAATAAAACTGAAACATTTTTAGAAGATTTTAAACCCTATACCCCGTCTTATGAAGGGCCTGCTGCTTTTATGGCGACACCTATTTTTGATCAGGGTAAAAAGATTGGTATTTTGGTTTTTCAAATGCCGATTGATGAAATTAATCAAATTATGACTAGCAACCAACAGTGGAAAGCTGCTGGTATGGGGGATTCAGGTGAATCTTATATCATTGGTTCTGATTATAAAACGCGCAGTTTAAGCCGATTTCTGATAGAAGATAAGGCAGGTTACGTTACTGCTTTAGCAAATACTGGGGTGTCGAGTGATGTGTTAAATGCCATTAAGTCAAAAAATACTAATATTGGCTTACAAACAGTGAATAGTGCTGGTGCAAAATTAGCCCTTTCAGGTCAAACGGGTGAGGCAATTTTTGATGATTATAGAGAGGTTTCTGTATTGTCAGCTTACGCCCCTTTAAATATACAGGGGGTTAACTGGGCTATTCTCACAGAGATTGATGAGGAAGAAGCGTTTGCTCCTGCGAATGAACTTGAGTCAACTATTATTACTATAGCAATAACTGTGGCTATTATTGTGGGTATTATTTCAGCAATTATTGGGTTTTTATTCGCAAGTGTGATCTCCACTCCGATGGTTAAAATTGCCAATGCGATGAAAGGTATTTCTGAAGGGGATGCAGATTTAACTCAAAGGCTTGATGATAGTCATCGTGATGAAGTGGGGGATATCGCTCATTATTTTAATACCTTTGTTGTTCGAATTCAGGATGTGGTGAGAGAGGTTTCTCAATATAGTGTTCAATTGGCAGCAGCATCTGAAGAAGTGTCAGTGACAGCCATTCAGACTCATGGAAATGTTAATGATCAGCAGTTACAAATTGAACAGGTAGCGACTGCAATGAATGAAATGACCTCAACGGTACATGATGTTGCTAAAAATGCTAGCCAGGCTGCTGATGAAGCGATGAAAGGAGATAAGGAAACTCAATCGGGAGGTCATGTAATTGAAGGGACTATTGATGCAATTAATCAATTAAATACTAATATTTCTTCTGCAGCCCAAACAGTAACAACGCTGGAGCAGGATGGACAATCTATTGGTTCGGTACTTGATGTTATTAGAGGCATTGCCGAGCAGACAAATTTATTGGCACTCAATGCAGCAATTGAAGCGGCAAGAGCGGGGGAGCAAGGACGAGGGTTTGCAGTTGTTGCAGATGAAGTTAGAACGCTTGCGAGTCGAACACAAGATTCAACGGCTGAAATTCAATCCATGATTGAAAAGCTTCAACATGGGACTACGGATAGTGCAGCCGCCATGGCTGCGAGTGTTAAGCTAGCCGAAGAGGCTGTTACTAGAGCTCACGGTGGTACTGACGCATTACATAATATTACAGAGGCTATTGCAAGAATAGATGATATGACTGCACAAATTGCCAGTGCATCAGAAGAGCAGTCGGCAGTTGCTGAAGAAATCAATCGTAGTATCACTGCTATTAGTGATTCAGCTAGAGATACTGTGACAGCAAGTGAGGAATCCTCTCATGCTGGAGAAAGCATGGCGAAGCTTGCTTCGGACCTCTCTAGTATTGTTGGTCAGTTTAAAATATAAACCCGGGCTAATTAAGGAACCTCGGATTAAGTTGGTTAGAATTTAGCAAGCTAAAACTAATTAGACTTGATCAGAGGTTCCTTAAAGATCCGATCTCTGAAAAATACCTTGGCTTGAGTGTAACTTGAGCCGGGGTATTTTTTTGCCTAAAAAACAGCTAACGACAGACGTAGCTATACTGGGTATTACAGATAGATAGGTATTTTCCCCTGAATTGTATCGCAACAACCTTATTATATATGCTATCTTTAAACCGATAATGCGAATTACTTTCATTGGTTGTGTGTCTTGAGGTTTTTTACTAACTGAGATAAATTTTTCTAATCTTTTTTTAGTTACGACCGATACTAGTAATGTTGCACTAGAAAATAATAATAAGGAGATAGTTGGATTATGACCATTAAGAACAAACTCATCTTAGGGTTTTCAAGCTTAACTGGAATTTTATTGGTTTTTGGACTTTTAGCCTGGCTATATATTGGCTGGTTAGGAAAAAATGTTCATGAAATCGTAGAGTGGAAAGTGCCTGCGGTAAAACTGGCTGTCGATGTGCATGCTGGGGCTTATGATGCCACGATAGAACAGTTGAATTATTTGTTATATGAAAAGCCAGAAACACATAGACGGGCAAAGGCTGTTCTGGAAAAAATGAACCAAGACCTTACAAAAGTAGATTTAATCGGGCAGAAGTATAATGATCAGGCGCTGTTAAAACAGTCAGCGGCGGTAAGAACTAATGTTAAAGATTTTGGGCAACTTTATAACAGAGGTGTTCAGTCATTAGTTAATAATAAAAAATCAGTTGATGTGATGGTGGCTAATGGAAATAGGGTTTTGGCTGAAGCAGATTCCTTTGCTTTAAAGCAAGAACTGGAGTATGCGGCTTTGCGTAAAGCAAATACTGACCAAGACCATTTGAATAGCAAGGTGCAAAAATATATTCTGGTTAATAAAATTAAATCGCTGGCTTATACTATTATTCAGCATGAAAAACAGGAGCGCTTGTTTAAAGATAGAATTTATTATCAAAAAATGTTGAAAGAACTGCCTGATTTGATGGGTTTATATAATAAATTACAAAAAATAACGCGAGATAAGGTTGAACTTAAAAAAATTGCTGTTGCTAGAGCTGCAACGGATAAATATGCAAAGGCGGCTGCACTTTGGATTGAAAATGATTCGGAATTGAAACAAATTGTTAAACAAATGAATGTGATTGCTGCTGATGCACGTCAATCAGCTGCTAATGCTGAGAAAGATGGCTGGGCAAAGGCGAGTGATTTGGGTGAGAAAACCGTTGCTTTAGTTACTCAGGCAAATTTAATCATTATCGCGACGCTTATTCTTGGGGTTTTTGTTGGGGTAGGGCTTTCAATAATGATTCCTAAAACGATAGTCTCATCAATTAAAGCTTTATCTGCATTCTCTAAAGACTTTGGGCAAGGTGACCTAACTGCACGGACACATTTTGAACCGACCGATGAAATTGGGGTCATGGCACAGGATTTTGATAAGGCAGCGAGCAATTTGCAAAATATTATTGTTCACGTAGGTAATAATGCTCGTGATTTGTCAGCACATTCTGGTGATTTATTCGATACAGTCGATAAGAATACGGGTAGTGTACAAAAACAGAAGCAACATACAGAGCAAGTTGCTGCTGCAATGAATGAAATGGCAGCAACTGTTGTTGAAGTGGCTAGAAATGCATCGCAAGCGGCTGAGGCAGCTAACTCAGCTAATTCTCAGTCTGTTGAGGGGAATCAAGTAGTTTCTCAAGCGGTTTCGTCTATCAACTCTTTAGCTAATGAAATTGAACAGGCATCTTCTGTTATTAAGCAATTAGAATCTGATGTGGGAGGAATAGGTGCAATTCTTGAGGTCATTAGAAGTGTATCGGAACAAACCAATTTACTGGCACTGAATGCCGCCATAGAAGCAGCAAGAGCGGGCGAGCATGGGCGCGGGTTTGCAGTGGTGGCTGATGAAGTTCGAACTTTAGCAAGCAGAACACAGGCATCAACTAATGAAATCCAGGCGATGACTGAAAAATTACAGGCAGGTGCAGAGAAAGCCGTTGTTGCGATGGGTATCAGTCATAAAATGGCTGGAGAAAGTGTGCAGCTTGCTAGTGAATCAGGCGAGGCATTGGAAGCGATTATTCAATCAGTCAATATTATTAATGATATGAACTCTCATATTGCGACGGCTGCTGAACAGCAAAGTACGGTAGCTGAAGAAATTAATCAAAGTATTGTGATGATTAATAGTATTTCTGAGGAAACCCTTGTCGCTGCAAATGAAACATCAAATGCAAGTTCAAGTCTGACAGATTTAGCAAACGAGTTAACTAAAGAAGTGAGTCAATTTAAAATTTAAATGTATTTATGCTTCGCATGGAAGAAATGTCGATAGGGTGTTTCTTCCGTGAATCTTCTTTTACAGTTTAAAATGCTGTAGATATTTATCGGCCGAAAAATAATTGATACAACATATATTAGTCTTTGAATTTATAACGGGGGGTGGGTTTTCTCAACAAGAATTACCTGCCTCTTTGGCTAAGGAGGGTTTGTTGATGTTAACGGCTCTCGTTGATGAGCTGGGCTCTATTCCCAATATTCAGTTAACAGTGCTTCTAGATTGGCGCATTGAGGGGGTTAAACTTCCTGATAACAGTAAAATTGTTAGAGTTTCAAGTCAGGAAAATATTGATGGGCTGTTGTCTGAATTAGCCGATAACTTTGATTTTATATGGCCTATTGCACCAGAAATGCAGGGTGAGTTAGTAAAAATAACTCAGTTATTTGAAAAAAAAATCTCCCCTTTGCTTACCTCTTCTTCCCAGGCAGTTGCTATTTGTAGTGATAAACTATTAACAGCCCAGTATTTAAGTGGCCAGGGGATTGCTACCATTTCTGGTGTTCAGCTTGATCAGTTTACTCATCAGTTTCAAGCCCCGTGGGTTCTTAAGCCAAAAGATGGGGTCGGATGTCTGGATAGTTATTATATAACTGATATGAGTGAATTATCCCTGATAAAAAAAAATCTGACGGTCGTGTCAGATTTTCTTATTCAGCCGTACTTAAAAGGTGATGTTCTCAGTTTATCCTGCCTGTTTAAAGAGGGGCAAGCCTGGTTATTATGTTGCAATAGGCAGTTTGTTGTTATCAAAAATGGACAGTTTAAATTAGAAAGCTGCACGGTTAATATTAATACTGATCGTGAAACTGAGTATCAACAATTAATTAACCAAATAGCAAGTATAATCACTGGTTTATCTGGATATGTTGGTATTGATATTATTCAACCCAAAGATTCCCCAGCGGCAGTACTTGAAATTAATCCTCGATTGACAACATCATATGCAGGCATTAACCAGTCAATTGGTTTTAATGTTGCTAAAGCCGTGATTGAAATGTCAGAAAATGCCCCCATCATAAAAAAAACCAAAAACGAACAGATTGTAGTTTCTATTTGCTGATTTTAGTTTTTTCTCTAGCGTGTATTTATTATTCTGTTTGAATAGATAGGTGTATCAACTCGTTGGGAATAAAGCGAAAATAATGGATATAGCGAGCTATTGACAAGAATTCTCACAAAGTTCCAATGAATTTAAGCAGATAGGATAGGCTGCAGTGATGAATTAATACCGGTGTCTTTTAGTCATTAGAGTAGAATTTTAACCATTAATATTGATTGAATTAAAGGAAATATAATGCCTCAATGCATTGTTGGATGGGATATTGGAGGCGCGCATGTAAAGGCGGCATTAATAAAGCCTGAGGGTACTGTTTTAAAGGTTTTTCAGGCGCCTTGTCCTTTATGGAAAGGGATTGAATTTTTAAATCAGGCTGTAGAATACATTAGCGCAGAGATAACTGAAAAAGACTGTCAGCATGTGGTGACCATGACGGGGGAATTGGTTGACCTTTTTGAAAGTAGAGATCATGGGGTCATGCAGATTATTCAAGTGATGCAAGAAAAACTGGGTGACAGGCAAGTTTTTATTTATGCAGGGTTAGAAGGCTTTTTAACAGTCGATAAGGTGGAGCAACGCCATTGTGTTGCTATTGCTTCTGCTAATTGGTTAGCCAGTGCTTCTTTGGCGGCTAAACAGGTTAATTCAGGGCTGTTTCTTGATATAGGAAGCACCACAACGGATATTCTGGTTTTAGCCGAGGATAAGGTGCGCGCTGTCGGGATGACTGACTATGAAAGATTAGTGTCTGAGGAGCTTGTATATACGGGAATTATAAGAACGGCGGTGATGGCTGTTGCGCAAATGGCTCATTTTAAAGGACAGCTTATGGGCTTAATGGCTGAATATTTTGCTACTATGGCTGATGTTTATCGCTTAACGGGTGAATTAAATGAAGCGCATGATCAAACAGATACGGCTGATGGGGCAGATAAAACCATTGTCGCCAGTTCAAAAAGACTCTCCAGAATGACTGGGTATGAATATTTGGAAGGTGATGCTGTATTATGGACACAGTTCGCACAAGATATAAAAGCCCAACAAAAAAATAAAATTAAAAAGGCAGTTGAAAAGCATCTTTCCAGAGGCTTGCTGTCTAGGCATGACTCTTTTATCGGAGCAGGTGCCGGGCGTTTTTTAGTTAAACAACTGGCTGAAGAGTTGGAGTATCCTTACGTGGATTTTTCTGAATTAATTCAGCAGCAATCAAATAAATTGGAAATAGATAGTGCTGATTGTGCACCTGCGGTTTCGGTCGCCTTGCTCTATGCTCAATCAAACAGCCACCAAAATAGTTAAAAAGTTTTAAATGATAACCATGCAACAAAAACATCCTCTCCCTTATTTTGAAGACAGTTCACTGTTATTTTCCTCTATAGCAGATAAATCATGGTCTATTTTTCTTGATAGTGGGTTTCCTTATAGTGATCAGGGGCGTTACGATATTATTGCCTATAACCCTGAAGTCACCTTGCTAACTAAAGGCAATGAAACCACTATTTCAATTAAAGATGAAATTATTTTATCCAATGAAGATCCTTTTTTCTTATTAAAAAAATATTTGAAAAATGATTTTCAGGCAGAGGATGAGCTGCCTTTTAATGGCGGGGCATTAGGTTATTTTTCCTATGATTTGGCTAGAAGGCTTGAAAGCTTACCCTCTATAGCGGTGGATGAAGAAAAAATTGCAGAAATGGCCGTGGGAATATATGCCTGGGCAGTCATTATTGATCATCATAAGAAACAAAGCTGGCTCGTGGGTAGTGAAACACAACAAAACAGTTGGTCGTCGTTAATTCAACAATTTAGTCATCTAGCTGTTCCACAAAATAAAACGACTTTTGTCATTGATAATAAGCCTCAATCCAATATGGATAAAGCGTCTTATCAGTCTGCTTTTGAAAAAATAAAAAAATATTTAAAGGAAGGGGATAGTTACCAGGTTAATTTGGCTCAACGTTTTTGTAGTCCATGTTCGGGTGACCCTTGGGTTGCTTATAAGGTATTACGAGAAATTAATACCGCCCCTTTTAGTGCTTACCTCAACTTTCCTGAGGTTCAGGTTTTAAGCTCATCACCTGAGCGGTTTCTTAAAGTAAATCAGGGTGAAGTTGAAACCAAACCAATCAAAGGAACTCGCCCCAGGCACTCTGAAACAGTTATTGATAATGAGTATATCTCGGCCTTGTCTAACAGTAAAAAAGATCGGGCGGAAAATGTCATGATTGTGGATTTATTGAGAAATGACATTAGTAAAAACTGCAAAGAAGGTTCTGTTAAGGTACCAAAATTATTTGAGGTAGAAAGTTTTGCAACAGTACATCACTTGGTGAGTACCGTAAAAGGGGTGTTGGCAGAAGGGCAGAGTGCTTTGGATTTATTAAGAAGCTGTTTTCCTGGTGGCTCCATTACCGGTGCGCCAAAGATTCGTTCCATGGAGATTATTGAAGAGTTAGAGCCTAATCGACGTGGCATTTATTGTGGTTCCATTGGTTATATAGGTTTTAATGGCAATATGGATACTAATATTGCGATACGGACTTTAGTGCATTCAGATAATACTATTCGTTTTTGGGCGGGGGGGGGTATTGTCAATGATTCTGTGATGGAAGATGAATATCAGGAAAGTTTTGATAAGGCGGCGGCTTTATTAAATTTATTACAGCGGTTTAATATCAATGAAGGTCATTAAGCTGGGTGGGAGCTTAATGAATGATATTGACACTTTAAGGCAATGTTTAAATACAATTGAACAAACGGTCACAAGCAGGGTCGTTATTGTGCCAGGTGGAGGGTCATTTGCTGATCAAGTGCGGATGGCTCAAAAATATTATCAGTTTAATGATGAAATAGCGCATAAAATGGCTCTTTTGGCGATGCAACAGATGGCCTTGATATTTAAGAGTATTAAACCGAGTTTTTTGCTCGCTAATCAGCCTTTAACAATAGATAATAATGTCCCTGTCGTTATCTGGTCTCCAGATATTCAGCAAGCCGATTTAGCTTTAGTTGATGCGAACTGGGAGGTTACTTCTGATAGTCTTGCAGCCTGGTTAAGCAATCAATTACAGGCCACTGAACTGGTTTTGGTTAAGTCTGCTGATATTCCAGTTAATATGGATATTCAGCAAATGCAAAAACAAGGATTGGTCGATAAGGCTTTTACTAAATATACAAAAAACGCTTTGTATAAAATCACTTTAATTAATAAACACTGCTTTAATGAATACGCCTTTTCTTAGTCAACTTGTTAATCTTTTAAAAAAACGTTTTGACAACATATATTATCAAAGTCGAGAATCACTTCTTGGGCATCATAAGCGTGATATTGTGGTCATTCAGGTGGAACAGACCTGTAATAGCCTGGTGAATACCAGAGACCAATTTGAAGATGCTTTGCAGCAATTTAAAAGCATTGTTAATGTTAAAGAAAATTCTCTGGAACATCGTTATAAATTATTACAAAGACAGTATGATTTTTGCAAAAGTAAATCAGAGGATGTGAGTCACCGTATTGCAGCCATTGAAGAAGTGAGTGGGTCTTTGTTTAATGAATGGGAAGATGAATTAGCACACTATAGTAACCGTGCACTACGTTCAAAAAGTCGTCAGCAGCTTAAAGCCTCTAAACAACAATATGCGCGTCTGATTAAAACCATGCGTAAGGCTGAAAGTCGAATTAACCCGGTTTTATCAGCATTTAAGGATCAGGTTCTCTTTTTAAAACATAACCTTAATGCTCAGGCTATCGCGGCTTTGCAGCATGAATTCATTGAGATTAGTATTGATATCTCTCAGTTAATTGAAGTGATGGAAATGACTATTAATGAGGCGAGTCAATTTGTATCAACTTTAGTAGAGCAAAAAACTCTACCTTCACCTTAGGTACGATAATGCGTATTCAATCTCTCCCCACCCAGTTAATCAATCAAATTGCAGCAGGTGAAGTAGTCGAAAGACCTTTTTCTGTGGTTAAAGAATTAGTGGAAAATTGTTTTGATGCGGGGGCAACTCAAATCACTCTTGATATTGAACAAGGGGGGATTCGGCTAATTAAAATCCGAGATAATGGTTGTGGAATCTTTAAGGAAGATTTACCTTTAGCGCTTTCTCGGCATGCAACCAGTAAAATAACTAATTTACATGATTTAGAGCATGTGGCTAGCATGGGGTTTCGGGGTGAAGCTTTGCCAAGTATCAGCTCTGTTGCTCGGTTAACCCTTATTTCACGAACAGAAGAAGCTGAATGTGCTTGGAAGGTCAGTGCTGATGGAACTGAGAAAGATTTTGATCCCCAGCCGGATCCGCATCCGCAAGGAACTACCATTGATGTAAGGGATTTGTTTTATAACACCCCGGCAAGACGTAAATTTTTAAAAACTGAAAAAACAGAATTTTCACATATTGAAAATTTGATTAAAAAAATGGCATTGAGTCGTTTTGATATTGGGTTTACTCTAAACCATAATCAACGAGAGGTGATGGACCTTAAGCCAGCAGAGTCAGAGCTAGAACAAGAAAAGCGAATCGCTAATATTTGTGGGTCTGCTTTTATTGATAATTCGGTAAAAATTGATTTTGAAGCTTCAGGCTTACAATTGACTGGCTGGGTGGGACTGCCTACGTTTTCTCGTAGCCAGCAAGATATGCAATACTTTTATGTTAACGGTCGCTTGATTAGAGACCGTCTGGTGACTCATGCGGTGAAACAGGCATACCAAGATGTATTATTTCATGGTCGACATCCTGTTTTTGTACTCTATTTAACGTTAGATCCTGCTTTAGTGGATGTTAATGCGCATCCCGCAAAACTAGAAGTCAGATTTAGAGAAGGTCGGTTGGTACATGACTTTTTATTTAAAGCATTACATCGATCTTTGGCAGAATTGAGACCTGGCGAACAGGAAAGTGTAGCTAGAAAAATTGAGGAGTTTACGCCATTGGCACCGGTATCGACTGATATTCCAGCGGCTTCAAGATCAGTATCCCCTGTGCAAAATACGATATCACGGATGGCTTCAGCTCCCCCCCCACCAATGCAATCATCATTACCTATGAATGTTGCGGAGAATATTGAATCGTATGCTAGGTTATATCCAAAACATGAGGATGCTCCCAGGGCTGAGTCGAGTCTAACGCATTCTGTGTCTGATAAGCCAGAAGGTATGCCACCTTTAGGGTATGCAATCGCACATTTACACAGTATTTATATACTGACTGAAACGGCTAAGGGTATTATTCTGGTTGATGCGCATGCGGCTCATGAGCGAGTGACTTATGAACGATTAAAAAAACAATATCATCAAGGGATTGTCCCCAGTCAACCTTTATTGTTACCTCTTAAAATTCAAGTGAGCAGTATTGAGGCAGACCTAGTGGAGCAAGAGCATGCCTTTTTTACAGCATTAGGGTTTGAACTGAATAGAACCGGACCTGAAGCGATTGTATTAAGAGCAACCCCTGCACTTTTGGGACGGGAAGATATGGATGCCTTAATTCGTGATATTTTGGCGGATATTATTACGCATGGCATGAGTCAGCGAGTGTTGGAGAAATCTAATGAGATACTGGCTACCATAGCTTGTCATGGATCGGTTAGAGCAAAGCGAAAACTTACTATTGAAGAGATGAATGCTTTGTTGCGAGATATGGAGAAAACAGAAAGGATCGGGCAGTGTAATCACGGGCGGCCCACCTGGATTGAATTGAGTACTTCGGATCTGGATAAATTCTTTTTGCGTGGACAATAATGAATAATACACAATTACCACCCGCTATTTTTTTGATGGGGCCCACTGCGTCAGGAAAAACAGCCTTATCGGTACAGCTGGCTCAGCAATTAAATGCTGAAATAATCAGTGTTGATTCTGCTTTAGTCTACCGAGGAATGGATATCGGAACAGCAAAGCCAACGTTGCAAGAACGGCAAGGTATTCCTCATCATTTAATTGATATTCTTGATCCATCAAAAGCTTATTCAACAGGGCATTTCAGAAAAGCAGCCTTACAATTGATGACGGATATTACTCAGCGAGGAAAAATCCCTATTTTGACAGGGGGAACGATGCTGTACTTTAACTCTCTGTTTAATGGCTTGGCTGAATTACCCGAAGCGAATCAGGAAGTAAGAATGATGTTAGCCGAGGAATTATTAACAAAGGGTAAAGAAGCAATGCATGAGAGGCTTAAACGGATTGACCCAGCCTCGGCAGCAAGGATTCACCCGAATGACCCGCAGCGTGTTCAGCGTGCACTAGAGGTCTACCAAATTAGTGGTAAGCCTATTACACAGTTTTATCATGAGGCTCAGGAATCAGGTATTCCATTTAATAAAATTAAACTGATTATTGCGCCTGAAGAAAGAAAACGGTTGCACGAGATAATTGCTCTGCGTTTTAAATTGATGGTTGAGCAGGGACTAGTAGATGAAGTGAGTGTGTTGTATCATAGAGGTGACCTTACAGAAAATTTGCCAGCAATTAGGGCGGTAGGTTATCGTCAGGCTTGGTCATATCTGGAAGGCGAATATGATCTGGATATGATGGTTGAAAAAGGAATTATTGCAACAAGGCAGCTAGCGAAGAGACAGTTTACTTGGTTACGTAGAGAAGTTGATGCTTTGAGGTTTGTTTCTGAAGAAACAAACCTGGTTGAAAAGGTCTTGGTAGGAATAAAGCATCAATTATAATTTTTATGAACTTGAATTGTGATGTTTTGTCCCAATATATCCACTTAGTTAACTATTTGGATGTATTGGACGTATATAATCCGATGTAGGAATAATAATAAGGGGAAATAGGATGTCAAAAGCGCAGAATTTACAGGATAATTTTCTTAATACCTTAAGAAAAGAACATACACCCGTTTCAATTTTTTTGGTAAACGGAATAAAATTACAAGGGCGGATTGATTCGTTTGATCAATATGTCATTATATTAAAAAATACAGTGAATCAAATGGTTTACAAGCATGCTGTCTCAACCATCGTGCCTGGAAAGCCTGTTAAGTTAGCGCGAGAAAGTGAGCGCTTTGATGACTAATACTGGAGTCTTTCTTGTTTGATCGTCCCGAATCAGGTGAACGGGCAGTCCTTGTTCATCTCACGCTAAGAGCAGGTCAGGAAGATCTGTATGAATTAAAGGAACTTGCTAAATCTGCAGGTGCTGAGCCAGTACATGTCGTGACGGGAACCAGACAAAAACCCGATCCAAAGTTTTTTGTAGGCAAGGGAAAGCTAGAGGAGATTAAGGCAGAAATTGCTTTTCATGAAGCCGATATTGTTTTGGTTAATCATGCTTTGACCCCGAGTCAGGAAAGAAACCTTGAGGAAGCATTAGCTGTTCGGGTGGTTGATAGGAATGGTTTGATTCTGGATATCTTTGCCTTAAGAGCGCAAACTTTTGAAGGTAAGTTACAGGTTGAACTTGCCCAGTTAAAACATTTATCAACCCGGTTAATTCGGGGCTGGACACATCTTGATCGTCAGAAGGGGGGCGGAATTGGGATGAGAGGGCCTGGTGAAACTCAACTGGAAACGGATAGACGGTTGGTCAATAACCGGATTAAGTTAATTCAAAGAAGGTTAGAGAAGGTCGGAAAACAGCGCAGTCAGGGACGAGGTAAAAGAAAGAAATCGGAAATCCCTTCTGTCTCATTAGTGGGATATACCAATGCAGGAAAATCAACATTATTTAATACCTTAACAGGTGCGGATATCTATGTTGCTGATCAATTGTTCGCTACTTTAGACCCAACATTAAGGAATTGTTCGCTAGAGGGTGGCTCTGATATTATTCTGGCTGATACCGTTGGTTTTATTCGTCATTTGCCACATGAATTAATCGCTGCATTTAGATCAACGTTACAAGAGGCTAGTGAAGCAGATTTGTTGCTTCATGTGATAGATTCGAATGCTGAAGACCGTGAAGATACAATGTTTCAGGTTAATCAGGTATTGGAAGATATTGATGCTGGTGAAATACCCCAGTTAGAAGTGTTTAATAAAATTGATTTGCTGGATAATGTCGAGCCGCATATAGATCGTGACGAGACAGGTAAACCAGTACGGGTTTGGTTGTCTGCGGTAACAGGGGCTGGAACTGAATTATTATTTCAAGCCTTGACTGAATTATTTTCGAATACCAAAGTCAAGAGAAAATGTTATTTACAACCTAGTCAGGCAAGAACAAGAGCGAAGCTGTTTAGTTTTGCCAAGATTATTGAAGAAAAGAGTGATGATCACGGTGGTTGGGAGATGGTAATTGAAATTGATAAAAAGCATTTAGGCTTATTAAAAGAAATTAGAAGTGAAGAAATTAGTTTGTAAGCTTTAAACTACAGTATTAAGACTTAATTAATTAATCATAAACTGTCTATTTAAGATAGAATACGCAAGCTTGGCTTTAATAGGAACTCCTATGGCCATAATTTTTAAAACAATCCAATTGGAGCAATAAATGTCCTGGAATGAGCCCGGTGGCGATAAGAAAGACCCTTGGAGTGGCCGTAAAGATGAGAATGGTCCTCCAGATTTAGATGAAGTGATTCGTTCATTTCAAGAAAAATTAGGTGGCATTTTTGGTGGTGGTTCTAACGGAGGCGATGCTGAAGGTGGATCACTAAAAGGCCTGGGTTTTTTAGCAGCTGGTGCTGCAGTACTTTGGGGGTTAAGTGGTTTCTATATTGTTGACGAGGGAACACGAGGTGTGGAAACACGCTTTGGTGCATACTCTACAACAACGCAGCCAGGTCTGAACTGGCGTGTTCCCGCACCTATCGATCAAGTACAAATTGTTGATGTACAAAATGTGCAAGTGGTTGAAGTGGGTTACCGTTCAGGCGGACGACAAGGTGCAGGATCAGTTCCTAGAGAAGCGTTGATGCTGACTAAAGATGAGAACATTGTTGATGTTCGCTTAGCGGTACAGTATCAAGTCAAAGATGCTAAAGATTATGTATTTAATCTACTTAATCCGACTGCAACACTGAAGCAAGTAACAGAAAGTGCTGAACGTGGGGTCATTGGACACAGTGATATGGATTTTGTATTAACAGAAGGGCGTAGTGAAATCGTTGCGGAAATTCAGGCGGAAATCCAAAAAGTAATGGATTCTTATGAGTCGGGGATTTTAATCACTACTGTGAATCTTCAGGATGCACAGCCACCTGAGCAAGTTCAAGGTGCTTTCGAAGATGCGATTAAAGCGCGTGAAGATGAGCAACGCTACATTAATGAAGCTGAAGCTTATGCCAATGAAGTAGTGCCTGTTGCACGTGGTGCGGCTTCAAGAAAAACACAGGAAGCAGAAGCTTATAAAGAAAGTATTATTGCGAAAGCAACGGGTGAAGTTAGTCGTTTTTCACAATTGTTAACAGAGTATAAAAAAGCACCTAAAGTCACTAGACAAAGAATGTATCTAGAGTCAATGGAAAGTGTTTTAAGTAATACTTCTACCGTAATGGTTGATGTTAAAGGTAGCAATAATATGCTTTATCTACCTTTAGATAAGCTAGGTAACCGATCGGCAAATACAGGAACTGCTAATGTAGCTAATGCTCAGCAGTCAAATGTAATGCCACAAAAAATAAGCACAAATAATGGCTCACGACTCTCAAATCGTGGTCGTGATGTGAGAGGACGCTAAAATGGGACAAAATAAAATATTAATAGCGTTAGCGGCAGTGTTTTTTATTGTTTCTTCCTGTGTGTTTACAGTGTCAGAAACAGAAAGAGCCATTAAATTTCGTTTAGGTGAGGTGATTTCTACTGACTTTGAACCAGGTTTACATTTTAAAATGCCATTCATTAATAATGTAAAGAAGTTTGATTCTCGTATTTTAACGATGGATTCGAAACCTGAGCGTTTTTTAACCTCTGAAAAGAAAAACGTTATTGTTGATTCATTTGTTAAATGGAAAATAGCTGATGTTAAAACCTTTTATACTTCGGTAGCGGGGGATATTAATCAGGCAAATGTGCGGTTAGATCAGATTATTAAAGATGCTTTTAGGAGTGAGTTTAGTAAACGTGATATTAAGCAACTTGTTTCAAGTGATCGTAATGCGATTAGAACGGCATTAATTACACTTTCAACCCCTATTGCTGTTAAATTAGGCATTGAAATTGTTGATGTGCAAGTTAAGCGGATTGATTTACCAAGTGAAGTCAGTTCTTCAGTGTATAGAAGAATGGAAGCTGAACGTGAGCGAGTCGCTAGAGAGTTTCGTTCGCAAGGTAAAGAAGCAGCAGAACGTATACGCGCTGACGCGGATAAACAACGCCAAATTATAATGGCTAATGCTTTCCGTGATGCAGAGAAGCTTAGAGGTTCTGGTGACGCGACCGCTGCAGATATTTATGCGAGATCTTATGGTGAAGATATTGAGTTTTATACTTTTTATCGTAGTATGAATGCGTATCAACGTACCTTTAGAAAACCAGGTGATATGCTTGTAGTAGAGCCTGATTCAGATTTCTTTAAATACTTTAAGAAACAGAAATAAAACCTTACGATAACTTTATCGTAAAATTGTAAAAGACAATAAAACGCTCCGTTTTTTAACGGGGCGTTTTGTGCGAGTGGATATACAAAATATGCAAAAAAGAGACTCCTGGTTATTACCTCAAGGAATTGAAGATGTTTTACCTCAAGACGCAAGGCGATTAGAATCATTGCGTAGACAGTTGCTAGATGTCTTTTCTTGTTGGGGATATGAATTAGTTATTCCACCTGTTGTTGATTTTTTAGATTCTTTGTTAACAGGTTCAGGGCATGATCTTGATCTGCAGACGTTTAAACTGACTGATCAGGTTTCGGGTGAAATGTTAGGTGTATGTGCAGATATAACCCCGCAAGTTGCACGAATTGATGCGCATAACCTAAAGCATGATAGGCCGACACGATTATGTTATGTAGGGACAACACTTAGAACACTGGGTGATTCGTTAGCAAAAACCAGAAGCCCCATGCAAATTGGTGCTGAAATCTATGGTCATTCAGGGATAGAGAGTGATATAGAAGTTATTCAATTGATGTTGGAAATGTTAGCCGTTACTGGCTTGCAAAATGTACATCTAGACTTAGGGCATGTTGGTATTTATCGCTCATTGTCAGAACAGGCAGGTTTAACAAATACTGAGGAAACTGAGTTATTTGATGCTTTACAACGTAAGGCGAGACCTGAGTTAAATGAGTTGGTCAATAGTTTTGATATTACAGAAAATTATAAAACTATTTTTAAAACATTACCCACCTTAAATGGCGGGATTGATGTGCTTGCCAGAGCTGCAGAAGTACTTGCCGATACGGGCGAGGCAGTCTCACAAGCATTGAATGAATTACAATCGATTGCTGATAAATTAAGTGTTAATTTTCCAGCGTTACCTGTCAGTTTTGATTTGTCAGAATTGCGGGGTTATCATTATCATACTGGGGTCGTTTTTGCCTCATTTATACCTGAATTAGGTAGAGAGGTCGCAAGAGGTGGACGCTATGATAATATTGGTAAGTTTTTTGGTAGAGCGCGAGCTGCAACTGGGTTTAGTGCAGATTTAAAATTACTTAATTCTTTAGCAAAACAATTAAGTAAAGAAAGTGTTGCCCAATTAGTTTATGCACCACTGGATGATGATGCCTCATTGATAGAAGCAATAAGAGAGCTTCGAGCACAAGGTGTTGCCGTTGTTCAAGCGTTGCCAGGTCACCCTGATGAAATCAAGGAGCTAACATGTACAGGCGTGTTAGAAAAACAGAATCAAAATTGGGTTGTTAAGTCTTTAGTTTAAAGTTGGAATCATTATGGGTAAAAATGTTGTAGTCATCGGCACACAATGGGGTGACGAAGGTAAAGGGAAGTTGGTTGATCTTTTAACCGATCAGGCTGAGGCTGTTGTTCGCTTTCAAGGTGGTCATAATGCGGGGCATACACTGGTTATTAATGGTGAAACAACGGTATTACACCTTATTCCATCAGGTATTCTTAGAGAAAACGTAGACTGCATGATTGGGAATGGTGTGGTTTTATCGCTTGATGCATTATTAGAAGAAATTGATACACTAGAAAAGTCAGGACTTTCTGTTAGGAATCGCCTGAAAATTAGTGAAGCTTGTGCTTTAATTTTGCCTATTCATGTGGCAATAGACCAGGCGAGAGAAATTGCCCGTGGCAATAAAGCAATTGGTACAACGGGTCGAGGCATTGGGCCTGCTTATGAAGATAAAGTTGCCAGAAGAGGCTTACGAGCCGGTGATTTATTGAATACAGAAGAGTTTTCTAAGCGTTTGAAAGAATTAGTTGAATATCATAATTTTATGTTAACTAATTACTACCATGCTGAAGCACTTGATTATGAAAAAATGCTTGAAACAACATTGAAGTTAGCTGAGATTGTAAAACCCATGCTAACGGATATTGGTGAAGAGTTAAATGATTATCAGAAAGCGGGAAAGAATATTCTTTTTGAAGGTGCGCAAGGTGCGTTATTAGATATTGATCATGGGACATACCCTTATGTTACCTCTTCCAGTACAACCGCGGGAGGCGCTGCAACGGGAACTGGTGTTGGGCCATTAGATCTTGATTATGTTTTAGGAATTACTAAAGCGTATTCAACACGAGTGGGTAATGGGCCTTTCCCGACAGAGCTAGATGATGAATACGGTGAGCACTTAGGTGTTAAAGGCCATGAGTTTGGTGCGACTACAGGCCGTAAACGTAGAACTGGCTGGTTTGATGCCGTTTCTATGCGTAAATCAACACAAATGAATAGTTTATCTGGCATTTGTTTAACAAAGCTTGACGTACTTGATGGCTTAGATAAAATTGGTATTTGTACTGCTTATAAAATAAAGGGTGAGTTAACTGATATTGCTCCACTAGGTGCTGATCAATATGAAGCATGTGAGCCAGTGATTGAATACATGCCTGGCTGGACTGAAACAACAGCGGGTGTAACAGAGCTGGATAAGTTACCTGAAAATGCAAAAGCCTATATTGAACGAATTGAGCAATTAATTGGCGTTAAAATAGCCATATTATCTACGGGTCCTGACCGTGATGAAACAATTGTGCTTAATAACCCATTTGTATAGATAAAATGATCTATCTATAATTTTTTATAAATATTACAACAACCTGTTTATTTGATAATAGGTTGTTGTAATTATTTTTTCTATATTTTACTCATAATCTCTTTAAATTGTTTTTACTCTAACTTGTAAATAGAAAATAATTTCCTTTCATATTAACTGCTTAGGTACTTTGATATCATACATTCTCCTAAGGAATGAGGGTTCAATAATCCCCGAGTCTGTCTTACCTCCTCAGTCGAGCTAGAAAAAGAGCTGGGTAGCCTGTTCTCCTAACAAGGCTTTGAAAATAAAATTCTGCGCCATACTTTCAGCTATTATTAAATCCTCGTTCCTAAGCTTGTTTCCCGTTTTAACCGTTTTCACTGTGTAAAAAATTTTATACTGATAAAAGTACAGCTTGAAACCTCATATCAATCCACTTTAAATAACAATATCTGCCCAGTTTTTACTTCAAGTAAATCTATACTTTAACTATTAAATGGTTTATTGTGATTAAAAGATAATTCTGGGCGTTAATGTTATTTATCCTTTTGTTAACCATTGGTCATAAAATAAAAATACTTGTTGATTAACAAATGATAGGTTGAAGGGATGTGGTTTATAAATTGTCCGAATAAATTACAAAAATGGAAGTCAGGCTTTAGCCTCCCCTCTTTGGAAAAGAGGGGCTGGGGGAGATTTTTTTATAAAATCCCCCTTTTCCAAAGGGGGGAGGTCAAAAGCAGAATGCTTTTTGTCGGTTTTTCTACAGCCTCGTTAGGTCGAAATTTTACTGAATAACTATGTTTTAGTAGGGGATATCATGTCAAAGCTTTCATCTAGTCAAAGCAAAATCAAAACTTCGTATCAAGTGCTTGTTATTGGGTCTGGCTATGGTGGAGGGGTTGCCGCGTCAAGAATGGCACGAGCGGGACAGGATGTTTGTGTGCTTGAACGAGGGAAAGAATTTCAGCCAGGTGAATTTCCGGATACCATCGTTGAAACGGCTAAACAGGCACAATTTGATTTACCTGAAAAACATATTGGAGCTGAGACGGGTTTATTTGATATTCGAGTCAATGATGATGTCAATGTGGTTGTTGGCTGTGGTTTAGGGGGAACGTCATTGATTAATGCCAATGTTTCTATTAAAGCTGACCCTCGTGTTTTTGAAGATGAGTGCTGGCCTCAGTCAATCAGGGATGAAGCTAAATCTATTTCTTCTCAAGTATTAGATTCAAAAAATACGACCCAGACGATTGAAAATAATAATTTATTAGCTCAGGGCTACCAAAGAGCCATTTCAATGCTCAAGCCTGTTGCTTACCCTTTGACTGGTGAAGATTTACCCAAAATGGATGCGCATCGCAGATCAGCAATTTATTTGGGCGAAAAATATTGTCGTGCAGCTATCAATGTTAGTTTTGAAGAGGGTGTTAATCATGTTGGAGTAAAACAATCTGCATGTACTTTATGCGGGGATTGTGTCTCTGGTTGTAATTATGGTGCCAAAAATACCACGGCCATGAACTATCTTCCTGATGCGTGTAATCATGGGGCGGAGATCTTTACTGAGATTTCAGTCACTCATATTGCCAAAGTAGGTGAAAGGTGGAGAGTCTATTATCAGCCTGTTGGTTTGGGTCGAGATAAGTTTGATGCGCCAGAGATGTTTGTATTTGCCGATATTGTTATTTTAGCCGCTGGCACTTTGGGTAGTACAGAAATTTTATTAAGATCAAAAAATGCGGGGTTAAAGGTTTCTGATCGGTTGGGAGAGGGCTTTACTGGTAATGGGGATGTATTGGCTTTTGGTTATAACAATGATGAAGAAATTAATGGAATAGGGCTAGGGCATCATAAAACAGGGGATATTCCAGCAGTAGGGCCATGTATTACAGGGGTTATTGATACAAGGAAAAAATCTGAGTTAGATGAGGGGATGGTGATTGAAGAGGGAAGTATGCCTGGGGCTATGGCATCAATTCTACCGAGTTTTTTCTCATCTACTGCAAAGCTGTTTGGTCAGGATTCGGATCCAGAGTTTATTGATAACTTTCAAGAGCAGGCGCGTGTTTTAGATAGTGCCATTCGTGGCGCTTATCATGGTGCTGTTAATAATACTCAAACTTATTTGGTTATGGCGCATGATGGCAGTGATGGGCGGATGGAGCTTAAGGATAACCGCCTTCGGGTTAACTGGAAAGAGGTGGGTAAAAAGCCTATTTTCAAGAAAATAGAGAATAACTTAAAGCAATGTGCGGAATCACTGGGAGGCACCTATATTCCTAATCCTATTTGGAACGAATTATTTGATAACCGCTTGGTCACGGTTCACCCTCTGGGAGGGTGTGGTATGTCAGATTCATCAAGCACTGGTGTGGTCAATCATAAATGTCAGGTTTATTCAGGCATAAATAATGAAGTTTATGAGGGGCTTTATGTTTGTGATGGTGCCATTATTCCACGTAGTTTAGGCACAAACCCACTATTAACTATTTCAGCATTAGCAGAAAGAAGCTGTGCTCATATTATTAAAGATAGAGCTTGGAATGAGGGTTATTCTGAAACCTCGAGTTCTAATGCCACTGGATTTGAGCCAAAGCTAGGTATACAATTTACAGAGCAAATGACGGGCTATTTTTCTAATAAAGAAACTAAAGACTATCTGGAAGGCGAAACCGAAGGCAGAGAGGACCAGTCGTCATTTTCATTTACCCTCACTGTTATTTCGGAAGATCTTGATAGCATGCTGAATAGTGAACAGCATGCTGCAAAAATGATTGGGACTGTGGTGGCTCCTGTTCTATCTGACAAGCCTTTAACGGTGACAGATGGGGATTTTAATCTGTTTGTTAAGGATGCCGATCAAGTGGGTGTTCGGCGAATGATTTATCAAATGAAATTAACGGATGAAACGGGGCAAGAATGGACGATGCATGGATTTAAAAAGATTCATGATGATAGAGGTTTTGATGTTTGGGATGATACAACAACGCTGTATATTACTTTATATAAGGGCGCATCAAGTGATGCTGAAGTCTATGGTAAGGGGATATTAAGAATACTAGCGGCTGATTTTGCCAAGCAAATGACGACGATGCAGGCTAGGCATGAAACTTCAAAAAAACAGGCGATTCAGGCCGTAGCTCAATTTGGCCGTTTCTTTGCTGGCGTGGTGTATGAATCATACAGTGGTTCATTTTCTTCCTTTAAACTGTATAACCCTGATTTACCTCCCCGGGTAAAGAGAACCTTAAAGGTAGGGGTAGCCACTAAACATGATGTTCTGACTGATGATGGGGTTAAAATTCTGTTAACTCGATATCAAGGTGGGAATAAAGGACCTGTTATCCTATCGCATGGTTTGGGAGTATCCAGTAAAATTTTTAGTTTAGATACTATTGAAACCAACCTTCTAGAGTATTTATTTGGCAAGGGTTATGATGTCTGGCTACTGGATTATAGGGCAAGTATTGATTTGCCCGCATCAAAAGGCCAGTTTACAGCAGATGATATTGCTAATTATGATTACCCAGCCGCAGTTAAAAAAGTATTAGCAGAAACTAAGCTTGAATCGGTGCAAATGGTAGCTCATTGCTTTGGTGCCACTACGTTTGTGATGGCTATGTTAGCTGGGTTGCAAGGTGTCAGATCAGCAGTGATCTCACAAGTTGCAGCGCATATAAAAGTACCTCTTTTATCAAACCTTAAAGCGGGCTTGTATTTGCCTAAAACATTAGAAGCCATCGGAGTGGATTCTTTAACGGCTTATGTTGATACTAAAGCAAACTGGATGGAGCGTTTGTATGACAATGCTTTAAGGTTTTATCCTATCGAATTTGAAGAGCATTCAAGTAGTCCAGTCGATCGGCGTATTACCTTTATGTATGGACAACTTTGGGAGCTTGATCAGTTAAATGTAGCCACTCATGAAACCTTACATGAACTATTTGGTGTGGCTAATATCCGATGTTTTGAGCATTTGGCCGCAATGATAAGAGTGGGGCACTTGGTGGATTTTGAAGGGAAGGGCGGGTATATGCTTCATCTGGATAAATTAGCCATTCCAATGACTTTTATTCATGGAGCAGAAAATGCTGCATTTATTCCTGAAAGTACTCGATTGACCTTTGATGCTTTGACTGAAAAAAATGGGCCGCTTTATTCGCGTCATGTCATTCCTAATTATGGTCATATAGACTGTATTTTTGGAAAGAATGCAGTGACGGATGTGTACCCGATTATTTTAGAACAATTAGAGCACACTTGATAAGAGCGGGTTATATTTTATTAGACTGAATTGATATTCTTGTTAAAACAATGATGAATTTTATTGTATCCATTACAATGGAATTAAATCGAGTTTTAAAGATTAATTTTATCTTTCAGAAAGAATAAAGGCACAAAAATGAAATCCAAAAACAACACTGAATTAAGGCAATTTACCTCCAGGCCGCTTTGGTACAGAATTCGTGGAACCTCAATGATCTTAATTGGTGGGGCGATAGCTAGCTTGTGTATTATTGCTCCCAAGGTCTATATGCTGGGTGAGAATTTTTCCTGGGTACCTGTTGCAGGGGTTCTCGTATTATTGGTTGGTGTTTTTCGCTGTATTGATGCGTTAGCTACTGAAACTGCTCAAGGATTTTTAGTCAATATACAAGGTGGAATACTTGATATTGTGGTTGGTTTTCTTGTGCTTTTTAGTATTAGTGGTCAGCCGGATGATCTTCATTTATTGGTTGTAGGGTATCTGGTTTCTCAGGGTATCTATCGCAATATATTGTTATCGGTAGCAAAGGTTCCTAATCCTTTATCAAACAGAATAACAGGATTTATCTCTATTATCCTCGGCATTTTAATCTGGATAGACTGGCCAACATCGGCCACATGGTTTCTGGCTTTATCGCTGAGTATTGATGTATGTTTTAGAGGTTGGGCTTTAATTGTCTTGGCATCTGCATTAAAAAAACAATCACTAGGTATGGGGACTGGTTAGATGTATTGATCTATCAACATGTTCTGTAGCTGTCCATGTGCCTAAACGGTTAACCGTATGGTTGTTTGTTATTGGCATGATTGGTTTAATGAAACGGGTCTGTAACAATAAGGCAATGAATGAGCATCACAATTCTAGGTAAGAGGCTTTAGCTTAAATGGGGATTAATGAAAGAATCCGCTTATTCTAGCCACTCAATAATATGATCTTCAAGATCATCAATCTCAGATTCTTTCATAGCATAGCAGCTAATAGAAACACCTGCATCTTGAACTGTTTCTTGTGACCCTGAGACAAGAGGGTGCCAGGAAGGTAGTTTTTTTCCATCAACTAATAAGCGGTAAGAGCAAGTTGCTGGTAGCCAATTATATTCTTTAAAATCATGTTGTTTTAAATCAATACATTCAGGAACTAATGTCGTGCGTTCTGAATAACGCGTGCAACGACAGGTTTCTAAATCAATTAAATTACATACGACACTGGTGAAAAATAATTCACCCGTGTCTTCGTCTTCAAGTTTATTTAAACAGCATTTTCCACAACCATCACAAATAGACTCCCATTCTTTGGTTGTCATTTCTGATAATTTTTTTGTTTCCCAAAAACTCATAATTTAATTTTTTCCATTAGATAGCACAAACAATCCTGTTTAATAACACGTTCATCAAGGGTCAGCATTGAAGGCATAGTATTTGTATTTAATTGTAAACGATTATCTGTCAAAGTGAAGAATTTACTGGTTACCTGTTTTCCTGATTCATTGATTGCAGTGATTGGCATTTCTGCGTGATTAATCACTCGCCCCCATTGGGTGCCCGCAGGAATTTCAGTGAAATTCATTCGTTCTAAATCTTTATCAAGTAAAAGCTCTGATTGTTGATCGTTAAAGCTAAAGTGAGTTCCTTCTTTTATTTTTACCTGAGCAACGGTATGGTAAACATCGATGTCTTGAGTGGGAACGGGATGGTTAGAAAAATCTGACAGGTGTAGGCAGCTATTTAAATATTCAAGGGCATGATCAACCCCATGAGCCTGGCCTGGTTTGCCGCATTCTAAAGTCACCGATGGACATATTTCTGCAAATGCACCACATTGAACCCCTTTGGGGCGAGTAAAATAAACGACCAAACGTCCGTAAAGGTTAGCAAGTTGTAAAAACTGAGGCTCTAATTTGGTAATACAGGCATAGTGAGGGTTTAAGCCTGTATTATTATGTATATCAATACTGGCAAAAACTTTTTTATTGGCCATGATATTGAGTATCTCTTGAGCCATTTTAGTTTCATTAGAATCTGTTAACTCAGTATTTGGCCAGATGCGGTTGTAGTCGGGTTGATGGTCTAATCTTCTTAGGCCCAGACTTGCAGCTTCTGTATTGCCCAAATAAAAGGATAAAGCGCGGGGAAGTTCCTGTTTGCGGAATTTGATCAGTAACTTTTGTAGAGCCAAAAAACCAGTGGTTTCATTACCGTGAAGTAATACAGAGATAAAAAGGGGTTTTTTTTGTTTGCCTGGTAAATGAAATAATGTAGGCTCAGGGATAAGCGTGTGTAATGATTTAGGATCAATGGATAACAGTTCATCTGGAATGCTGCTGACTTGTTTAAGCTTCATTAAACTTTACTCCATTCAGCAACGGGTTTACCTGATTGCTGATGTATTAAATAGTTTTGAGTCATTAATTTTAAATTTTGAGATAAAGCAATATCCTGCTCATGCTGTTTTATAAATTGGCGTTGCCAAAAACTGCCATTTTGTTTGTTATTAACGCGTTGTAAAATGATATCTAGAAAATCTTCTGTATCACAGCTGGTCACACCTAGTGATTTTAAACCAAGAATAGCGCGAGGAATAAGTTCATTTCTCAATAGTGGCTGGAGGCGGTGTTTTTTGCCATCAAGCCAAGTGATATGGCTATCTAATCCATATCGTGCCGCTTGATAAAAGTTATCTTTGGCTTGTGCGAAAGGTAAGGTTAATCCTTTCTGCATAATTTCATCTGATATGTTTTTTGCCAGTCCGTAATAAAAGGCGGCATTAGCTATTGAATCTATGGGGGTGGGGCCTGCTGCTGGGGTGCGATGTTCAACTCTAATGTGAGGCGTGCCATCGTCATCAAACCCGATTAACGGTCTATTCCATCGCCATATCGTGCCATTATGTAGTCTTAAGTGTTCAAAGGCTTCAGGAGTAGAACCTAGGTTTACGGGTAATAAGACAGGGAAATGATCCAGGTTTTCAGTAAAGCATTCCATGATGGAGTGTCGAGCATAATCAGTGCCGAAACTCACTCGTTTAATCGGGCCATGTATTGCGCCATTATACCCACCTGTTTCAATAGATTGTTCGAATAATGGGATTCGAGATTCATGCCATAAATCTTTTCCAAATAAATAAGGTGAATTTGCACATAGCGCAACCATGGGTGCAGAAGCAATAATGGATGCGTTATAGAAGTGATGTGCAATATCAATAGGGAGTTGAATATGAATTTGCAAGGAAGTGGTTGCTGATTCCAGCATCACGTCATGATGTTCTAATTTTAGGTGTTCATTGCCAATTATCTCAAGTTGGATGGGCTTTCCTCTTGATCTCAAAATTTGTTCGTTTAACGCACGATAGCGATTTAAATTAGACATATTGCTTAAATTTAAATCACTGGGTTTCAATGTTGGTAATGTACCAATCATAATTAACTGGCTGTCTAAGGTTTTGGCATGTTGATAAGCGCAGTCCCAGGTTGATGATAATTGTTTGTACATACGGCTAAATACATTGCCTGCTAATGGGGTAGGGGTGCTATTTAATTCAATGTTAAATTTAGCTAGCTCTTCAAATGCCAGGGGGTTGTTGAAGTTGGAAAGAAAATGGCTATTGATTGGCATAGCTTGCATTTCTGAATCTAAAAGCCACGCCTCAATTTCAAACCCTGCAACAGGCGCTCGGTTTGAGCAGGCTTTTTGTCCGATCATTTTTTTTAGTAATGCGGTTTCCTGTTTAAGCACTTGGTAAAAATGGTCAAAATCACTTTTATCAAATTGCGAAAAAGATATTTCTTGTCCCATGGTTTGCCTTATTTGTATTTTTCTACCTATGTTAGTTTTTTTCCCCGTTAAACGTCAAGAGTAATACTAGAGTTAGTAGATAAATGTGGGGTTTAAGTCGATGAGGGTGACTTAAGGAATCTCTGATTAAGTCCCCCTAAAAAATGAGATAATATGGCTTTAGAATAGATACATAGGGATCTGCCGTAATGAAACAGCTCAGCTTTGCCTCTCTCACATATCAACATAAAAAAATCAC
>Ga0209395_1000573_pt1 | contig 53622 bp, 44 predicted proteins | sample GOMGulsemesocosm_3_FD_184635 | JGI IMG/M metagenome (GOLD analysis project Ga0209395, IMG submission 184635) | Methane-oxidizing microbial communities from mesocosms in the Gulf of Mexico - GOM9D Gulf of Mexico (SPAdes) (version 2) | ecosystem: Environmental > Aquatic > Marine > Cold seeps... | reverse complement strand
ACAGTGCTTTCAGGTTGGGTATATCAAAATTATGGACTAGAAGCCTGTTTATGGATATCAAGTATATTTGTGGCTATAGCATCTTTGTTATCATTTAAATTGAAGCCGTGAGACCCCCCTATATAAAGGGTTTGTTTTTTAAAGCTCATAGTCAACATTAAAATTGAACATGAATGTCGGCAATGAGCTGTGAGTTCAACTGGTGAATGCAACGCTATCCTTATAGTGACTAAAGGAACGTTGCCATGAAACAAAGAAAACGAATTTACTATACACCCAAGCAGAAAACATTAATTTGGGACAGATATAAACAAGGTGATTCATTAGCTGACATAGCTAGAATGTTTAACCGTGGTCATTCTTCAATACAACCTACGATATACAATGCCGGTGGCATAAGGCCACCAGAGCCTAAACGAAGTTCTCGAACACTTACATTATTTGAAAGAGAAGATATATCAAGAGGGATAGCTTTAAAGCAGTCATTTCGAGAAATTGCACGTGCACTATCTCGTCCACCTTCAACCGTAAGCCGTGAGGTTAAGCGGCATGGCGGTAGGAAGCTGTACAGAGCCACTACAGCAGATAAAGCAGCATGGGAAAATGCCAAACGGCCAAAACCTTGTAAGCTGATTGGTAACAAAGCATTATGTTTAAGAATCGCCAGAAAAATGAAAGCAGCATGGTCACCGCAGCAGATAGCGGGTTGGTTAAAAAGGAAATATCCAAATAACGAGGAGTTTCATGTGTCTCACGAAACGATATATAAAACTATTTATATTCAAACTCGTGGAGCCTTGAAAAAGGAATTGCAAAAGCACCTCAGAACACAGCGTGCAGTTCGCAGATCAAAGAGTGCAACTCTTAAAGGCAAAGGGTTGGGAAAGATCGTTGATGCAGTATCAATTAGTGAAAGACCTGCAACAGTTGAAGACAGAGCCGTACCAGGGCACTGGGAAGGCGACCTTATCCAAGGTTCTTGTAACAGTTATATCGTAACTCTTGTCGAAAGGCATTCGAGATATGTCATGCTTGCTAAGATCCCAAATAATAGGACTAAAACTGTAATAAAAGCACTGATTAATCAAGCTAAGAAACTTCCATTAGAGCTTTATAAGTCGTTAACATGGGATAGAGGTTCCGAACTTTCAAACCACAAAGAATTCACTATCGCTACCGACATTCAGGTCTATTTCTGTGATCCACAATCACCTTGGCAACGAGGTTCAAATGAAAATACTAACAGATTATTGAGACAATACTTTCCAAAAGGTACTAACTTAAATGAACATTCTCAAGTAAGATTAAATCAAGTTGCTAGACAACTTAATGAGAGACCGCGAAAGACGCTCGAATATGAGACACCTGCGGAGCGATTTAACCAGTGTGTTGCATCGAATGGTTGAACTCACAGCTTAAACCAGCCCCACAAACAAGCAGTAAATTTCGGTTACTATTACCTTAAATATCATCATGGATTTGCAAAAAATTAATGTCGGCTATTGTGGCTAAAAGTGATTATTAAGGTTGTTGACTGAATATCAGGTATTATGATTTAAAAACAAAAAAATCAACAAACACTTATTTGTTTTAGCCCATTAAAATAAGCTACTTCAACATGAGGTCAGTCCCAAATATTATGAGTAGTCACAGTTAATTAAAATGAGGAAAGGAGCCTTTGAAAACTAATTACAGTATATGAATCCAGTATCAAAAATTATAGTCACACATTTCGACTTTTTCTAGAGCTACCCGCTTTTTCAGAAAATGGGTCGATGGGCCATCTATGGCGGGGATATTTAGCTCGCATGTCTTTTGCAACTTCGACATATGACCCCCCCCAAAAGTTAGCTAAATCACTAGTTATTTGTATTGGTCTTCGGGCAGGAGATAACAATTCAAAGCGTAGTGCAATACTATTACCTGCCAACATTGGAGATTTTAGCTCACCAAACAATTCTTGCAATACGACTGCGACAGTTGGCACTGAATTTCTTTCGTAAATGATTGAAACCTTTTTATTACTTGGTGTTATATAAATTACCGGGGCCTCTTTCTCAAGTACTTTTGATTCTTCATATGTTAATAATGATGATAATAGCGGTAATATTTTCACCCGTTTTAATTCAGATATTTTTTTAATATTTGAAACATACGGTAATAACCAGTTTTCAGAAGTGTTCATGATTAAAGCCTCTGATAACTGAGGAAATCCCTCTACTTTACCACCAAGCCAAATTACCCTTTGCAGCCAATCATCACATTCCTGAGTCCAGTTTAAAATATTCCTAGCATCTGTCTTTATTAAAGACTTAATACTGTCTAGTATAAATTTGGTCGGTACATTATCACTTCTGGTTTCATCAATAATTAAACTACCATATTTCTTCAAAACTCTTGCGTATACACGACTATTGTTTGGTGCTAACTCATATTCTATTTGTTCTGAAATTTCCTGAAAAAACTTTTCAGATAATATATGTTTATTAAAAGTGATAGCGCTAAAAACTCGCCCTTCTCTTTTCTGGGCATCGCAATCATTAACAACTAAATACTCGTTATTAATAAGAGGATCATCCTCGGCAAGAAAGACCCCCTTTCCATTTGCTAGTTGATATTTATTGCTATTAGCTGAACGTCTTTTAGCTAACCTTTCAGGAAATGCTAGAAGTAACAAATATGCTGCGACATCTGAAATACCTGAAATGTCTACTTTACTCTCTTTATGTCCTATAGATGCCTGAAGTGTCCGGACATCTTTAATTACTGTTTTTAACGTATTTCTATTTACATATGCTTTATTCACATTACCAGTAGAATTCTCAATAAGAACGTGTAATCTCATCAAGAAATCAGCACTATCACTACCTTGCAATATATCTCGTTCTGACAAGAGAGCTGCAATATTACAAGCAATTTCACGTTCTTGGTTACCACTCGCTGTCAACATCATCTTAGCTAACCTTGGATGGATAGGCAGAGCACTGGCTTGCTTTCCAAGCGTTGTGATTTTTCCTGACTCCTCAAGCATGCCTAATGTTACGAGCAAATCTTGAGTTGAATCATAATGAGCTTTTGGGGGTGGTGTTAACCAATTTATTTCCGCATAATGTGAATGCCCAGCACTTGCTAGCTCTATCACTGCATCAGCTAAATCTGCATTCAAAATTTCTTCTTCTTGATAGTCTTTTAGCGATATATGTTCGGATTCACTCCATAACCTTAAACATTTCCCTTCAGATAACCTACCTGCTCGCCCTTTGCGTTGCTCGGCTGACGCTTTTGATATATTAGTTGTCGTAAGTTTTGACATGCCACTTGATGGATTGAAAATAAGCTTCTTTTCTAGTCCTGAATCAATGACACATGTAATACCTTCGATAGTTAAACTGGTTTCTGCGATATTGGTTGTGAAAATAATTTTCCTAACGCCTTGTGGTGCTAGTGCAATGGCCTTTTCCTGCTCTCCCAATGGCAATGAGCCATATAATGGGACCAATTTAAGTTTATTGTGTTGGGAAAAGGCTGTGGCGGCATGTGAAATACACCTTTTTATGTCAGCAACTCCAGGTAGGAATACAAGAATATCTCCTTCGTCTTCAATGACATTAAATATTGCTTTACAGACATTCGCAGCCAACAGTTTTTTATCGGTTTTTTGATGAAAAATGCTAACTGGATAAGCCCTTCCTTCACATAACATCACTGGAGCATCATTAAGATATTTTGATACTAAATTAGTATCTAATGTCGCAGACATAACTAAAAGGCGAAGATCTTCCCGTATGACTTGTTGAATTTCGAGAGATAACATAAGTGACAAATCAGTATTAATAGATCGCTCATGAAACTCGTCAAAAATTATAAGGCCAACCCCTTCTAATTCAGGGTTTGATTGAAGTCGCCTTGTCAATACACCTTCAGTTAGGATCTCAAGCCTTGTTGAAGCTGATATTTTTTTGTCATTTTTTACTTGATAACCAACAGTTTGGCCAACCTTTTCACCGAGGCACTTAGCTAGGTAATTAGCAATTGATCTTGCTGCCATTCGTCTAGGCTCAAGCATGATAATTCGCTTACCATTAAGAAAATCAGCTTTTAATAACTCAAGTGGGACAGCAGTTGATTTACCTGCACCTGGCTCAGCCTGCAATATTACACTCTGGTTATTTTTTAACTCTCGTAATAGAGCGGCTAGTATTTTATTAATTGGAAGGTTAATTTTATGGACTCTACTTTCTTATTTATGGACAACAAATAATTCTTAAGTAACTGAATTTAAAACTCTACTTATTCATAATCAGTTGGAGTTGCATGAGCTTTGTATTCATGCTCTGAAAGGCCAAATTTACCAATTATTGATCGGCATATCGCTTCTACCGAGATATCAATTCCCTGACCTGCAACATCGGACTCTTTTCTATGTGAACCACTTGCTGTACCTGATAAATTTACAATAAACGCGCTTTCGCTATTATCATATTCATATTCATCTACAATTATTTCGTCAACTTCTTCAAATATGGTATTGGTTTCTGCCATACCACTTATAACACCATCTTCATTTAGTAATTCAAAGCTATTTATATCGATTTCTTCTTGAATTCTTTCCGCTAATGTTTCTTGATAAATTAATTCATATGGCAATTCATCAAATATCATTTCTAAATGTCCAATAAGCCATTCACTGTCAAATTCACCAACCTGTTCATCCTCTAATAAATTAGTAAATTCTGACGTTAGACGATCAGTATCAAGAAGCACATATTTCATTTGCTCCAAATTTTCATTTGTGAACTTTTTATCATTCAACAGAGTACTAAAATTTTCATACCCAAAAGTGATTGCCACACAACGAGTTATTCCGCTCAGAGACATAATCACATCATCAGCTTTTACACTTTCCGAAAGTAATTCAATAAAGAGATATGCTGATGGAAAACGATGAGAAGCTAATTCAGCCTTTTGTTTCGAAGTACTTATTGCTAATGTTCTTTTTTCAGTTTCAGCTTTCTGCTCACGCTTTTCTAGGTCTATTTTTGCGACAGTTTCTTTTGCTTTAGCTTCTTCTTGTATACTTTTAGCTGCTTCTGCTTCTGCTTGTTTTAATTCAGCTTCACTTTTTTCCCTTTCTATATCTATTTTTGCTTCTTGAGCTAAAAATTCATTTGCTGGATTGGCTCTCAAACGAGCTTTATTCAATTCTTTTTGTTTAATTGCTTTATTCAAATCTAAATCAACAATGTGATCATGCCTATTTATTTGAGTAGGCTTAAGTTTTTTCTCTATTTCATGGGCTACGTTTGGCAAAATAAAAATGTAAAAGGCTGTTAATACTACTGGCAATAATAATAAATCATAATTATTCCATATGAGTAATGGTTCACTTAAAAAGGCCATCTCTTGAGAAAGCTTATTTATTCGTGTCTCAAGTTTTTCCGTACCAAAAAATAATAATGCCAACTTATCCCAATTACATAAAACCCATGAAACAACAAAAGCCCCCAAAATAGGGTCATTAATACGAGTAACGGCATTTCCTTTTATAGAAGCCCAAATATCATCCAACACTTGCATTTTAATCTCTTTAATTTATTTCCAGTAATAATTACTACTAACATCAGTAAGGCTTTTCTATAAATTTTATAAAGCATCACGAGATGAATTTTAAGCTTCTGGATAATATTATCCAGATTATTTTTCTTTTAACTGAGACCTATTATTCAGAACAACTTTATTTATTAGAATTTATTCAAATCTCCGAACAATTACTTCTAAACGTTTATAAGATGGTTCATTCAACAATAAGGGTTCCGTTGCTACTATTGCTTCAATACAGTCCTTAAGTTTACTTGCAGGTCTATACTTTGGCTCTGCTGTCAAAATATTCAAGAAACTTAATATTTCTTTTGGAAATTTTTGAATCAAGTTACTACTTTTAACTTGCCTAACTATGTATTCAGTATTCTCAACTGGTTTTAAACTATGTTTCAATAATGAAAATGCTTCGCCAAAATGGTTTTTAGTTGCTATACACAACAAACCTAATTGATTAACCGTATTTTCAGAAATATCCTTATTTTTTGGCCAAAACTTATTAATAAATACTTTAACTCTATGCTCCCAATATTCACTATATTTATCACCTGAACTTGATATACCGTCACTTAAAGACGAAGCGACATGATATAGCGCTTCAGGAGGTAAAATATTAAATACTTCTGCTAGTTCAGTTGTCTTGTATTCATCATATTGTTGCAAAGCAATATATGTCATAAACCGTGCATATTGTTCTTTATGTGAATCAAGCTCTTCATAATGTAAAGCTGTACTCAGTAAAGAAGGTTTCAATTGCAGTAATAACCCTTTGTACAACCTAGGAGACCAAAGGTAGCTACGCCAACTCATATTCGCTAGCTCATTTGCTTCCCAATTAAACCAAGGTAAAACATTATTAGTGGTCCATTCTTTATCAACTTTAAATAGCGATAATACATTTGTAGCAACAATTACTTTACCGTAATACAACGCTAAGTTATCAATGAGGCAAATTTGATTAAGTCTTTTCTCAAATTCGAATAACAATCCATCCTCATTATTAGGTTTTTGGTTATACCACCACTGGAATAGAGATTCAGCCAAAATTCCAACAGGGTGATTTATTGCTGAACTTAATGGATCATTTATTTCTTTAAAATCAATCTTATACGGTAGACTTATCAACCTATCAAAATACAAAAAGAATTTATCATCATTAATGACTTTACAGTTAACATTAGCCTTCAACCAGCGAGATAAACTCCAAGAAATATCAATTAACTCACTATCCTTAAATTCAAAAATGGTGTTAGACAAAGTTCGCCAAGCTTTGAAGGATAATCTCTTGTTTTCCGTCCATACTCGTAATGCTTCACGCCACCTTTCTGCAATCCATACACTGTCATTATTAAGAGTAATAAGTGCTTTGGAAGATAGTTCAAAATCTTCTCTACATCTAAGCGACCAATCATCTTCATCCCAATGATCATGATCCGGGTTATCTTTTAGCCATTTAATCAAGTCACTTAAACTTTTAGGGCTGGTAATTGATTTTCTTAGATCGTTACCACTTCCCATCCAAAATGGAAATTCATCTCTTTCGTTTTCTCTTAATTTCCATTGAGGGTTTTTAGCTAATATAGAATCGTAAATTAAATTGGTTTTTTCATCTAACGTAACCTCAACTCCCTTTAATTTTTCTAATCGCAGCCAAATTTCTCTATCACAAATTTTAGCGAACTCTTCTTCTGTCAGATCTTCTTTAAACCAAATTCGTGCAGGCCCTTTAACGATAAGGTTTAAAAGATTTTGACGTTGTTTCGCATTTTGCCTATTAATCAAAACAGGTAATAGCTGAAAAAGCTCTCGTTGTGAGACAACATTCCAAAGCCAACGGCTTTCATCTTCTTCAAGCCAAGTATTTATTATCGTAACGGGAATTGACGTAGTTTCTGATGCTGTAAAAAGGGCGAGCCGCTTAAAAATTGGATAAGGTACTGCCCACCAATCTAGTGCGATTCTCTGTGCAGAATCTACATCTGATTTATTTAATGAAATCCATGAGTCTCTAGCTAAATCAATAAGGGCGGTCCAATCCCGGTAGTCTTTGTTTTGAGAGTGTTCTTTAATCGATGGATGATGGATGTATGAATAATCGTGAAACTCTTCAACTTCATTTAATTCAGCCATTATGTCCATAGTTTCTTTCAATAGCGCACTAAACTCTAGAATTAATCCACCAATATCACTTTTCCACTGAGGTATTTTATTTAGTTCCTCCATAGAGGAGTGAACAAATGATGTTGATAGGTTTATGTCCCAATCCAACATACTCTTAAGCCCTTTCCTAGGCTCAACTGAAGAATAATTATATGGCTTTTTAAATTGAATTTTAGGCGATAAAACACTTCGAATTTCTTTTTTAAGTGCCGCAGTTATCCCACTGTTTTTATATTTATCAGCCCAAGAATATAGGTCTACTGTATTATTGGACTGCTCACAATAACCTGCTAGAACAAGAGACCAAACAATCAACATTTCATCAGAGACTACAGCATCCGGACTAAAACATTTTAACTGTTCAAAGTATGCGTTATCGCCTTTTTTTATTTTTTCTTTTTGCCCTTCAATATCCGCATTAATTTTCCATCTAAATTGACTATTTAATATTCCACCGTGCCTTAAGATAAAAATAACTAAATCGGGATTATTAAGATGACGTGATAACCAGTTTCCTAAATGTAGCATTACTTCATCCCACTTAGTTTCAACATAAGAATGCCGAGACAAAGCCATGCTAGGAGAAAGAGAACTTTTTGCAGGTCGGTTAAATAAATTAAATTTCAAATCTTCGCTAAAACTATTATCGAAAATTCCAAATCTTGATAAGTCCTCTTTCTTTAATTCTATTGATGATAAAGCATTTAGCCACTCTAAGGCAGGTGCAGGGTTTAATTTAGAAAAACGCTTAGCAGGTATTCCTGTAGGATCGCTCAATGCCCAGGCAAGGTTTCTTGGATAGTTTTCATAGATATCCGAACTTGATGGTTTAGAAATAGCTGTTGTCACAACTATTTGTTCTTTGCCACTTAAGCCATCTCTATATGTCTCAGACCAATTTTCTAAAGTTTTATGCAAGTAGAAATGATTGCTATGGTTTTTATACAAAATAGGCGTAACATTTTTTGCTAACCACTGTTGTTGCTCTTGTTCAAACTCTCCTTTTCTGTAATTTCCAAATGCGAACATTTCTGGAGGTGATTCACCTAGAAGGCGGTCAGCAGCTAAAGCATCCATCATATATCTCAGAACAGGATCGTTCAAACTATAACCAACAAAGCAAACAGTAAAGCTTCTAAAAAGTTCACTAACAAACCTAGCCGCCCAACGTTCAGTAAGGTAGGCTAATCCAAAGTCACCACTTGATATCACTAGATGATCTAACTCAGCACCAGTGATATTTTCAGGCAAAAGACCGTGTAAATAAACAAGACCGTCCCATCTGTTTTTAGGAACAGGAAGTAGTGGGGCCTTATAATCAGAAACATTAAGCCCTTCAATTTTTTCGACTTGTTTAAAAATACGATCAAAATTAGTCGTTATTAATCGTATTTTATTTTCAGATGTTGTGGATAATTGTAATAAAGCTTTATGAGTTAAAGTTGCCTTTGCACTGGAGTAATTAGGTTGAAGTAGCTTAGCCATTTCTTTCCTAACATCTCTTCGCCATTCATTTGTGGGATTAACAGCTTCAAGTAAGGATACAGCAGTATCAAATTGATTAGATTTTAAAGCTTGCTTCTGGACAGCATTCGGAGTCACACCAACAGCATTATATAAATCCCAAACTAACTTTCCAAAACCAGGCAGTTTTGCAGGAAATGATATGCCAGCACCACAGAAAAAAACTACTCTACCTTCTTCATGAGCTTGAAGTAGTTTTTCAGGTATATCTGGCCCATTATTAACAAATTGCATTTAAAATCCTTCTGAATGACTTTGAGCCTTAAATTCTTCTTACTAACTTTTGCTGTTCAGAATCATATCGATACAAGTGAATTGTATTGTATTGAATTAAAGTAACAGCATCATTAATTGCATCTAATGGTAAATTAAACCACTCTTTTGCTTATTCACATTCCCTTGAGCTATCGCTCAATGAACTTTTCTATTTGTTTGTGCCGTTCAGTGCTTTATTAAGCGTTGGTCTGCTTACATTAAAATGACGAGCTACTTCTGCTTTTGTCATGTTGGGATCAAGTAACATCGCATTAGCTTTCTTAATATCACTTTCTGATAACTTTGCTTTACGACCACCTTTGCGGCCTCGCGCTCTTGCAGCTTCAAGTCCTGCTTTTGTTCTTTCTGAAATTAACCTTCGTTCAAATTGAGCGATAGAACCAATCATATGAAACGCTAGTTCACCTACTGCTGTTGTTGTATCAATACTCTCATTCAAACTAATAAACTGTACCTGTTGCGATTTGAAGCCATCTAGCAACTCAATTAAATCTTTTAAACTACGACCTAGCCTATCTAGTCGCTGGACAACAACGACATCACCTACACGAAGTGTGTCAATCATACGACCTAGTTCGGGCCGATGTTTTGATCTACCACTACATTTCTCTTGGAAAATACGTTCACACCCTTCCACTTCCAATGCATCCATTTGGGCGTTTTCTGATTGTTCGTCCGTGCTTACACGCGCATAGCCGATTTTCATAACGTTCCTTAAACAAAGGTAGGTTTTCTTTACATAGATTAATTTACGGGTTGTTTTACGTTAAAGCAAGACAATTTATGTCGGAATATTGTTATTAGCTCAGCGTAAATAAAATGGTCGTTTTATTTACGTAATAAATTTTGATTTATTAGACCCATGATTTTTTAAAAACATCATCTCTTTATCTAACTTTATTGGTATATAGCTATGTTTTAAAAAATATCATGGAAGGAGTATGTGGTATTAAAAGTCAGGTATAAATTGATGTATAAACAGATCGAAAGTAAGGTTTGACTTACCTAATATCCTGTAAGTCAGGTATAAATTAGTGTGTAAACAAATCGAAAGTCAGGTTTAGCTCACTTAGTATCCTGTAAGTCAGGTATAAATTGGTGTGTAAACAGATCGAAAGTAAGGTATAGCTCACTTAGTATCCTGTAAGTCAGGTATATATTGGTGTGTAAATAGATCGAAAGTAAGGTATAGCTCACTTGGTATCCTGTAAGTCACGTATAAATTAGTGTGTAAATAGATCGAAAGTAAGGTTTAGCTCACTTGGTATTCTGTAAGTCAGGTATAAATTGGTGTGTAAATAGATCGAAAGTAAGGTTTAGCTCACTTGGTATCCTATAAGTCAGTTATAAATTAGTGTGTAAATAGATCGAAAGTAAGGTTTAGCTCACTTGGTATCCTGTAAGACAGGTATAAATTGGTGTGTAAACAGATCGAAAGTAAGGTTTAGCTCATCTAGTACCCTGAAAATCAGGTATACAGGTATAAATAAACATAGAAGATCAAACGTAAGGATAAAATTCCCAAAAATATTAGAAACTAGCTTTAATTATTCCACTGAAAAAAAATCAGCAAGTTACCAACCCAAAACAGACGTGAATTATTACCCTTATTTATAGAATATATATTCATTATTCACATATGTACAATATCGTAAAATAAATAAAATACTTTATTTTTCAACTAGTTAAAAGTGGCGCTTTGATTGCGTCAGGCATATAAACCGACCTTTGCTTATCTGTTATTTTTCAAAGACTTATCACAAATAAAACTTCAACCCCACGTTTTATGTTATTCAGAACACAATACCAAGCTCTTAGCGGACCGATACTTAAATATTACCACCTTAAAATTTATAATGTTAATAAAAACAAAAAAATGAGTGGTGAATATTTATTCATACTATTAACTGATAAACTCATCAAAGTGGTAAGTTTTTCATATTTACTACCTTTCCAGATTCATACTTGACTATTAAATCCTCAAGTTCACCAATCCTTGATACTAACTTTAAATTATCCTGCATCAAAGTATAAAGTAGAGATTCAGCCTGTTCCTTAGCATCAGTAGCCTTTTTAGCTTTTTTCCTTGTCCGCTCAAGCTCTGTTGCTGCTGATGTACTATTTGATTCATGCTTCTGTTTATAATCATTAATATCATCTACCAAACTTTTCTGCCAAAGCCTGGATTGTTTTAAATAACCTTTATCGAAACCTGCTTCAACACTAACGGTTGAACACGATATATCCATTTTCTCAACCTGCTTTACTTGCCCCTTACCTTCTTTAAGTCGTTCAAATGCTTTTCTGCATATGTCTAAGCGAGTAGCTTGATCTTCATTCATGTTGATTCCCCTTCATCACCTTTCATAGAGTATTTTTTATATTTAACTAGCGCTTCATAGTCAATTATTGTTATTTGATACTCTGCCGAATCTTTTGCGTACTCATCTAGTTCTTCTTTTATCCGAACAATTGATTCATCAACTTTGTTCGGATTAATGATTCCACCTTTACAGTCTAAACACGATGTAAAATCACCCAACATTTCATCTTCGCATGCTTCAATTTTGATGCAACCTCCCAGCAATGTATCCCTATATGAAAGTTCCCCCTTTAAAACACGCTTTTCTGTTTCCTTTCGCACTTCTTGTATTAATACTTCATTATCTTTAAACTGCTCTTTTTGGCGTTCGATAAACCTACCAGTCTTACCATATATATGATTGTCAGCCCCCAAAACATCTTTTAGTATTTGATTGGCGACATTGCCTGGAATACCAAGCTGATACTCAAAAATCATGTGATCTTCGGGTAATATATACTCTGCTTTTTCTTTATCATAATATCCAAAGATCGTTTTTATTTGTTCAAAATTACGTCCATAATACCTAGCCATTTCAAGGCTTAAATGTTTAAATTGCGCTTTTAATGTTGGCAGCGAAACAAAACCGCTATTACTGGCATAAAAAGCTAAAGAGCGCCTATATTGATGTGAAGCCAAAGGCCATGAATTTCCAACTTGAAACTTTTCATCTGATAAGAAATCACGGTCTTCATCGCTTGCTCGTAAATCAATTAAGTCTATCTCGGTAATTCTTAATGATTCAAGCCAATCAGGTGCATGCTTACCGCTATTAAAGCTTGAAACCTCAGCCTTATTATTTGCCAATGTTCGCAATTCAGAAGTACTGACAAGCAAGGGAATATCATCATAGCTAACATTGTAAAAACCAGCCATTCCTCTAGCGATACGTTGCAATACTTTAATTGCTTTTAGAACACAGCTAGGGGCATACCAAGAAGCGTCTTGCTTATAGCCTGTGAATTTTGTTGTTGTTGAAAGTAATTCAACAGCTAGTGCCTCATCAACAATATTGCCATCTTCATCTAGAGTTGCATCAGTGATAGTCTCTGTATAGACACATTGATATGGAAGTCGATTTACTTCCTGGTGCCTCATCCCAGTATAAAAATGAATAACCTGTTTAGCGATAAATTGAATTTTACACAATGCTAAAGTTAAGTTGTTTTTTTTAGTGACCCTATACTTATCCTGTAATAATTTAGATAAACCATGTCCGGAAATAGCTTCGGACATGGTCTTTCGATAATGTTTTTTGCCCCCTACGGCCAACCCCTTTTGCCGACCGTGCGAAACTCCATAATATCTGTCCTTAAATTTAAGGAGCATGTCCTCAAGCCCTTCAGAATTTTCATAAATGAAATCTATATCATCTTCTAAATTATTCATGAGCGACATATAAATTCGTTGCGGAATAATAACTGTTTGTTGTGAATCTGTTTCGTTTAAGTCTATGTCACCTCTATTTACCACTGTAAACCCAATGATATCTTTACCAAGGAAATTAAAGTCATTGATAATGGCGGACATGCGTTTATTAAAAGTTATTCCTTTTTTTTCTCTCACAAAGGCAGCTAAGTACGGTTTATTTGAAAAGAGGTCCTTTAAGGTTAAGTTACCATGAGTTGTCAATTCTATATCTAGGCAGAAACGTGCGGCTTGACGCAATACTGTGAAATAACTGAACATCACGCTCGAACTTCGGGTGCCAGTATGACCAGACTCACAAAAATACATCATACAAAATAAAAGGAATTTCAGTTCGTTGACAATAGCTCTCTCAGCAGCAGGATCTTTTCCTAATAGCAACTTTGAAAAGTGCCATTTTGTTAATTTCGTTGCTGACAAGCGATAAGGGTTATAATCCCATACATCTTTTTGATAGATAGCAGTAGGAAGTCCTTCTAAATCTCTACAGAGTACAAAGTCACCTGGAACTTCTATTTTATGTCCCGTATGGTAATTAAATACATCTGGTATCGTTCCGTACTCTATCAAGTCCTCATCAAAAGACTGATTATAAGCACTTATTGCTTCATTCATAAAACAACCCCCATATGTTCATATAGCGACAAGCGTTTTTCCCAAAAAGGGGTCAACACACCTAGCTCTAAAACTTGATTCTCCATTTTTTCCACCAGTTTCAATAACTCATCACTCTTAGCTTTCACGCTATTAAGAATAAAGCCTATACGAATTGAAAGTTCTTTAAACAAGCTGTCAGCTTTACTGAAATCTATAGCAAATTTACGAACCTCAGTAATGACATAAAGTAAACTCAATAGTTTATGAATATCCTCTTCATCTGCATGGCAGGTATAGTTATCACAATACAAACATCCATACTGAGTCTTACAATTTGGCTCTATCGGCACACGGCCCTGAGCTGTAGAAGGGTTCCTATCATCTTCACAATGACCTGCGGGTATTGATTTGTCACTTTCACTATCTACAAATTTTATTTTTATATTATTTCGAGCATTACGCATTGCCTGCCAATATGATTCTAACTCTTTAGTTTGCCTGTCAGGTGTCGTCTCCATGTAATCTCGGGAGTTAGTTTCAAGAGAATGTCCCAGTAAACTTGCTGCTATTTCTTGATCTTCTCTTAATTCACTTAATAATAAATTTTTATATTTCCGCGCAGCCCTTGCAGAAATATTCTTTATGTTTTGATTAACATACTTTCCTTCTTTGAGGCGCTTAAAGAAACGATTACAGTCACTCCTACTTAGCTGAGCATAGGTGTCATTATATTTCCCTGAATCTCCTTTCTTTGAACAAATAAAAAAAATATACTTCTGCTTTACACCGTTTAAAACCCACTCTCTTAGTTCTAGATAAGCTTTAAACAGACTATACCCGTAATGATCCCCTAGTGAGTAAACGACCGTTTTACCATTTGCACGAAACTTAACTGCACGATAATCATTTTTAAATAAATCTCGATCAGCTTTATAATCCTCGTCAAATTCCAATTGGCGAATTTCACTGGGGTATATGCCAGTCAGTATTATGAATAACTGCATATATGCTTGCATTGAAAGTGTTGCATATTTCATGCGCTGCTCATGTCGTGGGTCGTTATTTACCTTTTCTAATTGATTCAAGGCATCTTCAACAGCACGATTTGCACACGAAACAGAAAGCTTGGCTTTTGACGAAAGCTGGTACTCTTTAACTGAAGATATTCGGCCTTCCACCGCATTATAAATAGGCCCACAAACTGATGAATAAGGCGTATTTTTATTTCGACCATTTGATGGGAATACAAACGTTTCATATTCATGCATTTTTAGTTTAAAAGGGAAAGGGCTATTGGATATAACAAAATTTTTGAATTGTTTAGCAACTGCGATAGCAGCTTTGACCATATAACTAACTTGTTCATCTGTTGGTGGCTTTGAGGGAATACGTGCGCCTTTTATTTTTGTAATACCGACATAAATTTGGCTAGTTTTTCCTGAACCAAAATGAATATCAAACATTTTTTCCATTGATAGTTGTATGCTATTACAGGTTCTTGGCCTAGCTTTTCCATCACTCACTTTAATCTGGTGCTTTAATTCATTCACATAACCAACATAGGCTCTTCTTGCTGAATTTATCGAATCAAATAAGTCTTCAAAGCTATTTTTATCACACCAATTGATAATTTTTTTAAACTGATTAATATCATATAGAATTGTTGAGTGCTCCCTGCAACTTATAAAAAAATGATCATATAAATTACGTAAGAATTCACATCGAGACTTCTTAAGTGAATTCAGCTCAACAAAATGTGAACGCCTAGCTTGCGAAGAGTTTGGGTATGTTTGCTCACGACTAGAAAAAGCTAGAGAACCGATATCGTAAGGATTTACACGAACAGAACTATCTAACTGAATCCTTACATTCTCCGGGTAAAGCAGCTCTTGATCTAACTCTGCGGGAGACAATATAAATGTTTCCCTTAAAATCATATTTTCAATATTTGAGGCCACTTTATTTGGCCTTCTCTAATACTTTTTCAAAATCAGTTTTATATCCTTTGAAAATGTGAGATTCATACACTTCTTGAGCACGCTTTTTGTCATTGATATTTTCAAACAACTTTAAATAATTTTCAGTAATGCTCGAATGACCATGGTGCATTCTTTTTTGTACCTTTCTAATAATTTCTGAGTGACTAACGATTTTTCCATTTTTATCTTCATAACTTTTTACTAGATGTAGATAGTATACGTATGCAAATGTTGCTCTAAGCCAGTGAAATGTAAAACCTTTCGGGAATATCTTTGAGGTAAAAATAGAAAGTTTTTCGGTAAAAAGTCTTGTCCGTTGCCCCTTTGCTCTTGATTTCACTCGTGCAAAGCGGGGATCATCTTTTGCCATATAATGACAGTTATTTTCTGTTGAAAGAAACAAATAAACATCATCATCATGCATTTCTTGTAGGTCAGGAAATTCAATGGCATATTTTTTTTTAAACTTTTTACGCCTAGACTTTGCCGTTTGACTTTTTGAATACACAATAAGATCATCAGCTAATTCTTTTTCAATATACAACTTTTGAGGTTTATCATATTTAGTATCTGCTCCATTTTTAGAGCTGACTCTAAGTTCATAAGTATTGTCTGGCAATAAAAGTTCAGATTTAAAAAATGCTAGATGCTTTATTCTTAATGTGAAGATAGTTTGCTTACGTGCCCCTGTATAAAGAGCGAACACACTAAAAAGTCGTTCATCAACACTGAATTCATCTTTACTAATAATTTCTAAAAACTCATCTCTTTGAACTAGTGTAAGTGGTCTTAAATCTTCACCTTCATCTCTAACATATCCAACTTCAACAGGGATAGGTTCATGATTCACTGGTTTAGTTTGACTACGTTTAGTAACTTTTTTTACTCCTCTACCAGTAGGTGTATCAAAAGATATACTGATATTTTTCACTGTATCAACTCGATCAATATCGATCTTGGAACCACTTTGCTCAGATATCCATTTAAGAAAAGAATAGACAGCTGAAGTCTTCATATTGAGGGTTTCTGGTCCAATATCCACTTCCGATGATAAATATGCATAATATTTATATGTCGGTCTATGGCTTGGCCTCCTACCAGAAAAGTCATCAAATTCAATTTCTTTATCTTCACAAAATAATTTGTAATCTAACAGTTTCGAAGCTTTACCTTGGATAATATCGGTTGCCTCTGCTAATTTAGTAGAATTTATTGCCATCTGAAACAGATATGAATTGGCTTCATACCAAGGCTTTCCATCGTGATTTAATAAAAAAGGGAAATTGTAAACACTATCATCAGGAGCGATTCTTTTATCTTCTGGAATGACATGATATTTATATGCTCGAACATTATGCTCAACGTAATGTTCATAAGAATGATTTGTCTCACCCTTTGTCGTTATTAAAGCTGTAGCATCAATAATACGTGGTATGTTGATTAAGCGGGCATCTTTGCGAGGATCTCTTTTCATAATGACAGATAATAATTCAGCAGTTCTGTCAACAATACATTGGTACACCTACACATGTCAACAGGTGAACGTACACCTTAGCCTAGGATAACGACTTTTCATATCTTTTTGCACCGCTTGGTAACTTCCAGACCAAAATTTCACTAAATCTTGTGTTACTTGAATAGGCCTTTGCGCAGGGGAAAGTAGCTCTAGCAATAAAGGGATACTTTGCTTTTGTTTACTTATGCCATCAATAGCACCAATACTGGGAGTTATAGTCAGGCCATATAACTCTTGCATGGGTAATGAAACTTTTGGTGATTCATCTAGAGAATAACTAATCGGGCAATTTCTGCCTGTTGGCCCAACATAAACGGTAGGCGCTGCTTGGTTTAATATTTTTTGTTTTTGATAACTAAGCAGAGACAATAACATCTGTGATAAATCTAATTTATCTAACTGCACTTTATTTTTTATCCCCCCAACAAACGGCGCAAACCAAGTACTGAGGTTAGCCAATAATAAAGCGTCATCGATAATCACTAAATTATATTCTGGGAAGTACTTATTCAACCATTGCCAACGAGCCTTAAGGGCTAAGTCATCAGCTCGCCAAGATAAAAAGCTCAAACCCTTTTTTTCTACTAGCTCACACCACATAGTACTAATTGTCTCAGCCGTGACCTCTTGTTTTAATGGCTTCTCTGATAAAACAATGGCACCGAGTGATGTTTGTCTTTTAGCTATTATTCTTCCGCTCTTGTAATCAAAATTGGCGATATCTTGCTGCTTTATTTGAGGAGAAAAAGTATCAGTAATTTCTTCTAAGCTAATCTGACTCGCTAACCTAACATTTAACTGGCTTCCTTGTAGACTGGTTTGAGCGATAACAATAAAAGACTCTCCTGCTAAAGCATCTTGTTCATTAACTGATACTCCTTTGCCATTAGCGCAAATAAAATCGCCATGATTTATCCGGGCTTTCGCAACTCTCTCAGGGTAAGCATACGCAAGTAATACACCTGCTTTCGATAAATCCAATGAATGTACGCTAAAACGTAATTGTACATTTTGAGCCAGTCGGTTAGCTTGTTGTATAATTCGGTCTAAAATTGGGTCTTTAATGTTCTTATGCTGAATCAGTAATTGCAATCGATGAATAAGATCACAATCATATCTCGCCTGCTCCCCCTTTAAAACGTCACGTTCTTCGAGTAAAGAAGCAATTAAACAAGCCAATAGTGTGAAACTCTGCCCGTGGCTTTGTGCCATTAATATCATATGAGAAAAGCGCGGGTGGCAAGGTAACTTAGACGCTTTTTCGCCGTGTTTAGTCAGTAGAAATTTATCGTCAACAATCGTTAGGCTTTGTAATTCTTGCCACGCTTGCTGCTCCTTAACGTTACTGGGTAATTCCAATAACGGTAATTCAGCTAAAGTAGAGACTCCCCAACGAGCGGCTTCAATAAGTGTCGGCAGTATATCGGCTTGTTGAATATCATTAACGCTGTGCAGAGGTCTACGCTCAAAGTCATCTTTGGGGTATAAACGAATACAGTGCCCAGGCATTAATCGCCCTGCTCGACCTGCCCTTTGAACTGCTGAAGCTTTGGATATCTGCTTTTGCATAAGCTTATTCATCAAACTAGCACTATCAAAAACAGCTACTTTTTCAAGCCCACAATCAATAACAAGATCAATACCATCAATCGTCAGTGACGTTTCAGCTATATTAGTCGCCAAAACAACTTTCCTATGACCGTTAACGCAAGGTGCTATAGCTTGTTGCTGCTCCTTTAGACTCAGCTCTCCAAATAATGGGCAAACTTTCACACCTTCGCTTTGCTGAGCGATTAATTTATCAAGTAAAAAACGAATATCAGCACTACCCGGTAAAAATACTAAGATCGACCCTTGATGGTGTAACATTTTATCTTTAATCACAGTCAAAGCATGGTCACGCCAGCGTTGATGGGCTCTGGGTGCTTGGTAACTTATTTCAACAGGATAACTTCGCCCCTCACTATTTAACATGTGAGCATCTGGCAATGCTTGGCTTAAATACTCAATATCTAACGTTGCTGACATCAGCAGTATCTTTAAATCATCTCGTAATTCTGTTTGCACCTCACGGGTAAGAGCAAAAGCTAAATCGCCTTGCAAGCTTCGCTCATGAAATTCATCGAACACAACTAATGCCGTATCTAATAACTCAGCATCTTTTTGAATAATCTGCGTTAATATGCCTTCGGTAATCACCTCAAGGCGTGTACCCGAAGACGTTTTACTATCATTACGTAATCTATAGCCAACGGTTTCCCCTACCTTTTCATGCAACTGTTTTGCTAAAAATGTTGCAATATTTTTAACCGCTAAACGCCTAGGTTGCAGCAAGTATATTTTTTTATTTTGTAAACTTGGCAAGCTTAACAGCCATAAAGGTAAACACGTTGACTTACCCGCTCCAGGGGGAGCAGATAATATAAGTGTATTTCGCTCTTCAAGCGCAGTGCAAAATTGTTGCTTAATTGCTTCTATAGGTAATGAAGGAGTTACGGCCATTGATAAAATAAAATTATGAGTAAAATGACTCTCATCATAGCAATTATTACTTCTTGGGCATATTCCCAATCAGACGAATGTATTGAACATTTTCAAATAGACTAAACAATCAACTTTTATATTAGGATCTGTTGATCTTTCAGCGTTAAAACTCATTCAATATTAACGAACCCAAATGGCAGTATTCGCTTGAAATGTATACCGCGTTATCGCACATTCATGTAACTAGTTACACTTTCTGTGTTCTGCCTTGCCTATCCATCAAACAAACAGCTGTGAAAGTAATTTCGAAAGTTCAACAGACCCAACATTCAAGCTAATGTGTAACTCATTGTTCAATCACCTGAAGCAATAAACTTAAATGACACTATAGATAACTCGATAAACAATTGATTTTGTCTATAATTAATCCAACTGCCAATAATAGCGCTTTAGGTGTTTATAAATGAAGAAATCTCTCGATAACACAGTTGAGTTTTGTTTCTTAGCTGAGCCAACAGATGTGAACTTTGGTGGTAAGGTTCACGGAGGTATGGTAATGAAATGGATTGACCAAGCGTCTTATGCTTGTGCGGCAAAATGGAGTAAGCGTTACAGTGTGACCATATCAGCCAATGGCATCCGCTTTATTCGTCCGATATTAGTAGGTCAAATGATCACTGTAACGGCTCAAATAGTGCAAACAGGCCGCAGTAGTATGCACATTTATGTGGTGGTACGAGCCTGCGATCCTAAAGAACATAACTATGTAGTGACTAACCGATGTTTTATCACCTTTATGGCGACGGATGAAAGTGGTTACCCTGTCAAAGTCACTAAGTATGAGCCACAAAGTGAAGAAGAAATAAAGCTAGAGCAAGTAGCAATGCATGCAAAAGAATTTGCTATAAAATTAGACCAAGATTTTGAACAGCAACTTGGCTGGAAGTAAAAACAGTGTAATAACAACCACACCTGCAACAGCTGAAATTAATCCTTAATAAAGTATAAAAATTTGAGTTGAAAACTTGCAAAAATAAATATATATGCTTACTTGGTAACTTCTGAAAAGGCTGCTATTACTAGATGTTCCCCCTTAATTAATCAGAGATAATCAAAGAGGAACAATCATGCAATATCCGGCACATGGACGTTATGTTATTGAGCAAGAAAATAATATTTTATTAGTGGATGCACAAGGACCGTTTAATGAAATTACCATGGAAAAATATCACCAAGATATAAAGCAATTGATTGAAAAAATGAATGGTGACCCCTGGGGTTCCTTGATCACCTTTCGTGGCAATAGTATTTTTACTCCTGATGCTGAACAGCAACTGAGAGAAACAACACAGTATCGACAAAAAAGAGGCATGATCGCCATTGCCGTTGTTATTTTAAACAGTGCCTATGCTGATATACAGCAAATGCAATTACAACGCATCTATCATGACTGTCAAATAGAGTTCCATGTTTTTAGTGATAGTAACAGCGCAACCGATTGGCTCAATGGCTTTATTGAACAAGAAAATATATTAAAGAATAAACGCCGAAATACCACATTAGTTAATTAAAGTGATCAGGTCAGTAATAAATTACGCTATGATGAGAAAAATATAGTTAGCTAATTTTAACATGATACTCCAATTACAGTCCGCCAAATTAATTAAGCGTTATAAACGCTTTCTAGCCGATATTGAACTTAATAACGGCGAAGAAACAACTATCCATTGTGCTAACACTGGTGCAATGAAAGGGTGTGCAGAGCCTGACGATACCGTTTGGTACAGTACGTCAACTAACTCGAAACGAAAATACCCATTTAGCTGGGAAATCACTCAAACACAAGCTAAACACTTTATTTGCGTAAACACATTACGGGCAAACCAGTTGGTGGAAGAAGCATTAAATAAAGGTGTCGTCAGTGAATTAGCTAACTTCACAACGCTGAAACGAGAAGTAAAATATGGCAATGAAAATAGTCGCGTTGATTTTTTAGCCTCCTACAACCATGCCCCTGACACTTATATTGAAGTTAAATCAGTCACATTATTAGATAATAACCATGGCTACTTCCCTGACGCGGTTACTACTCGTGGACAAAAACATTTACGTGAATTAATAGATATGGTTGAGCAGGGACATAGAGCCGTTTTATTTTTTGCTGTGCTCCATAGTGGGATCAATGATATCTCTGCCGCAAGCCATATTGACCCAACGTATGCCACATTACTTAAAGAAGCTCGCATTTCAGGGGTTGAAATAATTGCCTATAAAGCGAATTTTTCGCTCATTCTCGGCCAATTAGAGTTTAATTTGTGTGAAAAAATTCCTTTTATTGAACAATAAAGATTGACTAGTCCTAGTAAAACTTGCTAAAAAAGCTTGCTCAAAATTTTTAAAGAATAGAATAAAAATTATCACCACAATTAACTACCTGATAATATTGAATAAAATATTTATTTTAGCTAATCTGTTGATTTTTATCATGTGCGGCACAATATAGTCCTGCATCATCGGGTCATATATAACATATTGGCACTTACAACAAAGGCACCTTATCACGAAAAACGTGATATATTAGTAAATTGCCTTGGTCTATGTAGCATTGGGAGAATTAAGCATGCCAACAAATAAACACAAGCCACTAGGTATCCTTGCCTTAGCAGGCGTTGCGCCATATCAAGAAAAAGCTGGCGAAGAGTACATGGAAGAGCCTCAGCAAGAGCATTTTAAGAAAATTTTAGATGCTTGGCGTTTACAGTTACGTGAAGAAGTTGATCGTACCGTATCGCATATGCAAGATGAAGCAGCAAACTTTCCAGATCCTGTGGATAGAGCAGCTCAAGAAGAAGAATTTAGTCTTGAATTACGTACACGAGACCGTGAGCGTAAATTGATCAAGAAAATTGAAAAAACCTTACAGTTAATCGAAGATGACGATTTTGGTTTTTGTAAGTCTTGCGGTATAGAGATTGGTATTCGTCGTTTAGAAGCCCGTCCTACTGCTGATCTTTGTATTGAATGTAAAACGTTAGCTGAAATTAAAGAACGTCAAATGGCTGGCTAATTTCTAGCTAACCTTAGTCAGAAATTCTTTACATGCAAAACTTGCATATCAAGCGACCACAGAAGCCTAAACAGGCTTCTCAATATCGTGGTCGCTTTGCACCATCCCCTTCAGGTTTACTCCACTTTGGTTCCCTTATCGCTGCTTTGGCGAGCTTTCTTGATGCCAAATCGTTCGTTAATAATCGTAATGAACAAGGTAAATGGCTGATTCGTATTGAAGATATAGACCCGCCTCGCGAGCAAAAAGGCGCTAGTAGCGCAATATTAACATCGCTTGAAGCTTATGGCTTACATTGGGATGAAACCGAACTATATCAAAGTGATCAATCTCAATACTACCGTGATATTTTAGCTAATCTAGCACAACAAGAGCTGAGCTATTTTTGCCAATGTACTCGGGCACAAATTAAAATGATAGGTGGCATATATCAAGGACATTGTCGCAGAGTTAATCACCCTCCCAAAAACAGCGCGGTAAGACTTGTTAACCAATACGGCTTACATCAATTTGATGACATTTTTCAAGGCCAAGTCGTTTGTGATCAGTCATTAGCGAATGAAGACTTTACCATTCACCGAAAAGACGGTTTGTTCGCCTATCAGCTTGCTGTAGTCGCTGATGATATTGCGCAGGGCATTACTCATATTGTTCGAGGTTGTGATTTACTCGAACCGACAGCCAGACAGCTGACTCTTTTTCAAACATTAAACGATAGTTTTTTGAAATGTAATACACCACGCTTTGGTCATATCCCTTTAGCAATAACGAGTGATGGTTATAAACTTAGCAAGCAAAACAAAGCGCCTGCTATTGATAACGATAAACCACAGCCAGCACTTATTGCAGCACTACAATTTTTAGGTCAATCACCGATACCTGAATTAGCCAACGCTAGCGTTGAAGAGATAATTCAATGGGCTATTAATCATTGGCATCGTAGCCTTGTGCCTAATGCCGTTGAAATAAACATTGATTAAGCTCAGTGCTATAACTAGCTCGCCGATTAAAGCACTTAATCTTTAATAAGTAGAAGTGACTACTGAAAATCCATTTAACAAAGGAAATATTATGTCTACTAACACACATAAAACTGTAGTAATTACTGGCGCCAATCGCGGTATCGGTTATGCCATGGCTAGCATTTGTCAAAAGCGTGGTGATACCGTTTATGCCCTTTGTCGTCAAAGCTCTAAGGATTTAGATGCCCTTGATGTTAATGTCGTAGAACAAATAGATGTTGCAACACAAGCAGGTATCGATAAAGCCGTTTCAACACTTAGTGGTATTAGCATTGATTTATTAATTAACAACGCCGGTATTTTACGTGACGAGCAACTTAGCGATTTAAATCAAGAAACCATTCTTGAACAGTTTAATGTTAATGCGGTAGCACCTTTATTTTTAAGCCATGCTTTACTTAAAAACTTAGCGTCAGGTAGCAAAATTGCCTTAATCACTTCAAGAATGGGCTCAGTGACAGATAATACTTCGGGTGGCCGATACGGCTACCGCATGTCAAAAGCTGCGCTAAATATCGCTGCGGTATCATTGTCAAGGGACCTCAGTAATGAAAATATATCAGTTGGTATTTATCATCCAGGTTATGTACAAACAGAGATGGTCAATAGTAACGGCGTATTGAGTAATGGTGACATTAGCGCCAACGAAGCAGCAGAGCGATTAATTAGATTAATGGATAACTTAACCATGGCTGACTCAGGTGTGTTTAAGCACTCAAATGGCGAAACATTACCTTGGTAGCCACAGTGCAGATAGATTAGCATGGAGAAAGAAACATGAGCTTTATGCCAATTTGACTAAATTTCTTCCCAACTCAGAGCTTTACTCAATGTTCAATAACAAGGCAAATTTGTTTAGGTTTAGTCATTCTAAACCACATAAATTTAACGATGTTAGTGGTCATTGAGTAAGCTCCCATAGGGCGAATTTAAAGGGGTAATATGCGGCGTTATTGATTTTGATAAGGACGCTGCATGGATCCAGCTTATTAGAGAATACAGGAGCTTATTCTCCTGAATAACCATTCTCTTCAATCAATGCCTTGCCCCTAACCCCTTTAACTTTCGCTGAGTGGGAAAGAACTTAATCAACTTGGTATTACTTCTGATGGTGCTTACTCTGCCTTTTTTTGCTGTTTTTTCATGCTAATTATCCCGTCTGTTATTCTCTTTTGCCCTCCACTGTTATATCATTGCGGCACTATTTTATGTCTGTCTTAAAGGTCTGTGACTATCAAAAGCGTTATTAATTTATGCAAACGAGTTTTCTCCAAAAAAGTGAGTAAAACTATCGCTGAAACGACCCCTAAAAAAAATACCAAGAAGAGCACCAGTAACAAAAAAAAGGTTGCTACTGCATCCTTTGACAATCCACTGGTTTTCACACGAGATCAGCACCCTGTTTCACGTAAATTACTTAGCCCAAATGCACTTAAAGTATTATACCGTTTAAATAAAGGCGGCTTTGATGCTTATCTAGTTGGTGGTGGCGTTCGTGATATTTTATTAGGCTTCGAACCTAAAGATTTTGATATTGCAACGAATGCAACACCGGATGAAATTAAAGCTTTATTTAGGAACTGTCGCTTGATTGGTCGACGCTTTCGTTTAGCGCATATTGTCTTTGGTCGCGAAATAATCGAGGTTGCCACTTTCAGAGGCCATCATGATAATGCAACTGACCAAGAGAAAAGCTGTAAAAAAACATCTAAGCAAAACGAAGATGGTATGTTATTGCGTGACAATATCTACGGCACTATTGATGAAGATGCAGAGCGCAGAGACTTTACTATCAACGCACTCTACTATTCAGCTAAAGACTTTAAAGTGTATGATTTTGCCAATGGCGTTAAAGATGTAAACGATAAAGTCATTCGTTTAATTGGTGATCCTGAGACACGTTACCGTGAAGATCCGGTAAGAATGTTACGCGCAATTCGTTTTGCCACTAAGCTTGATATGAAAATAAGTGATGGGACTAAAGCGCCTATCAAAGAACTTTCTTCATTAATGGCTAATATCCCAGCGGCTCGCTTGTTTGAAGAATTCTTAAAAATGTTCATTTCAGGCAAGGCTGTCGCGAATTTTGAGCAACTGCGTAGCTATAATCTCTTTGGTTATTTCTTCCCTGCCGTTGACCAAGCACTTAATGACAAATCAGACGAACAACGCTTTTTGCTAGATTTTATTATGTTGTCAATGGAAAACACTGACAAGCGTATAAACAATGACCAAAGAGTAACACCAGCATTTTTATTTGCTGCCATGCTTTGGTATCCATTACAAAAACATATACAGCAAATTAAAGTGACTACCCAACTTACACCTCAAGATGTCTTTTTTGCTGCGCTTAATGAAATAATGCCTGAGCAGCAACGCAGTATTGCCATTCCTAAACGTTTTCAGTCTGTCATTAAAGATATTTGGATACTGCAAGATAAGTTAAACCGCCGTGAAGGAAAGCGCGCTTTTAAAACATTTGAACACCCTAAATTCAGAGCTGGTTATGACTTCTTATTATTACGTGCACAAATTGAAGGTACTGAGGAACTGAAAGAATTAGCGCACTGGTGGACAGATTTTCAAGAGGTTTCAAATGAGGCTCGTCTTCAAATGATCAAAGGCGTAAAATTGCCACAAGGATCAAAACGACGTACACCAAAAAAACGTCGTAAACCTGCCCCTAAAAAAACAACTGAATCATAACGGTAAGCCGATGCAAAAAAAAATAACGGCTTACATCGGCTTGGGTAGCAATTTATCTGATCCAAAGATGCAAGTAAGCAAGGCGGCTAACGAAATAGCTAATATTTCAGCAACTCAAGTTATTGCGTTATCGCCACTGTATTTAAGTAAACCTATGGGTCCTCAAGATCAAGATGATTACATCAATGCAGTCGTTGCCCTAGAAACCCGTTTGTCTGCACTAGAGTTGTTAGACGCTTTACAAGCAATAGAAAATACTGCGGGTCGGGTGCGAAAAGATAATCGTTGGGGCGCTCGAATTCTCGATTGTGACATTTTATTATACGGCAATGAAATCATTGAAAATGAGCGTTTAACGGTTCCTCACTACGGTATGAAAGTACGAGAGTTTGTGCTACTCCCGTTAGCTGATCTTGCGCCTAATTTACAGCTACCAGACGGCACATTAGTCAGCTTACTTGCTAATAAAATCAATAGTAATGGTATTGTAAAATTACCACTATTAAAATAATAAATATTAAAAACCCCGCCCTAATATTATAATAAATAATTAAAACTACTGCTCATTAACCTATTCGGAAAAGTCATGGCTAAAATCACTACCGCAAGCTTGCTTAACATGAAACAAAAAGGCGAAAAAATATCTACAATTACTGCCTATGATGCCAGCTTCGCAAAATTATTTGACCAAGCAGGCATACACGCCATACTTATTGGCGATTCTCTAGGTATGGTATTACAAGGGGAAGATAGCACACTACCCGTGACTATCGAAGATATGGCTTATCATACACGGTGCGTCAAACGTGGGGTTGAAGAAACTCTTATTATCGCCGATATGCCTTTTATGAGTTATGCCACTCAAGAGCAAGCTTTAACTAACGCTGCACTGCTAATGCAAGCAGGTGCCAGTATGGTAAAAATGGAAGGTGGTGCTTGGCTTAATGGCACTATTTCAGCCTTAGTTGAGCGTGGTATTCCTGTATGCGCTCACCTAGGTTTAACACCTCAATCAGTCAATATTTTTGGCGGTTTTAAAGTACAAGGCCGTGAAGGTGATAAAGCCGAACAAATGATCGCCGATGCGAAAGCCCTCGAAGCAGCCGGAGCTCAATTATTAGTACTTGAATGTATTCCTGCCATTTTAGGTGAAGCGATCACTAAAGCACTGACTATTCCAACGATTGGCATAGGCGCAGGCAAGGATACAGATGGACAGATTTTAGTTATGCACGACGCCTTGGGCATTGCTTGTAATTATATGCCTAAGTTTTCACGTAACTTCTTAAAAGACACTGGCGATATCAAAAAAGCTGTTGAGCTTTATATCAGTGAAGTCAGTGAAGGGAACTTCCCTGGCGATGAGCATATATTTAAGTAATAGCCTAACAACAAACAATTATAAAAAATAACAACAAGATAAATCTATGAAAACAGTCAGTCAAATTAGTGAATTGCGTGCGCAAGTAAAAGCGTGGCGTCAGCAAGGTTTAACCGTTGCTTTTGTACCTACTATGGGTAACTTACATGCGGGTCACATTTCGCTAGTGGATGAAGCACACAAACATGCAGATAAAATAGTTGCCAGTATTTTTGTTAACCCTATGCAATTTGGTGTCAATGAAGATATTGATAACTATCCGCGTACCATGAGTGATGATCAGAAAAAATTATCAGCTGCTGGTACCGACTTACTCTTTACACCTACACCTGAAATTATTTACCCAAAAGGTCTCTCTAAACAAAGTTTTGTTGAAGTACCCAATGTATCTGATGGATATTGTGGGGAAAGTCGCCCAGGGCATTTTCGCGGTGTTGCTACAGTCGTTTGTAAATTATTTAACCTAGTACAACCCGATGTAGCTTGTTTTGGTTTAAAAGATTATCAGCAAGTACAAGTGATCCAAACAATGGTTGAAGACTTGTCTATGCCAATCATTATAGTACCTGTAGCAACTAGCAGAGAAGAAAGTGGTCTAGCATTAAGTTCTCGTAATGGTTATTTAACTGCGGATGAGAAAGTATTGGCACCTGCTTTACAGCAAAACCTTCGATGGCTTGCCGAGCAGATTAATCTTGGTTTTGCTAAAAACGACAGTATTGATTTTATTGGTTTAGCTAAACAAGCAGCAAAAGCAATTAACCATGCGGGTTTACACACTGACTACCTCCATGTATGTCATGCAAACACGTTACAACCTGCCAGTGAAGATGATACTCAACTAGTTATTTTAGCCGCAGCACATTGTGGTAAAGCCCGCTTAATTGATAACTTACAAGTAAACCTAGTCTAACCGAGCTTTAACGATTTACCTGGCATTATTGTCCATCGCCAGGTAAATTAAATACGCCTACCTCGATTTTATTTCTTCTTTATCAAAAAACATCTTAATTTATCAAGCCCAATGATAATCCAAACAGTCATAACAAAGGGTGCTGTTAATGCAGGAATGCTTACCTCTTCAAAAACTCTTGTAATCAAAACAGAGAGGAAAATTGCTAATAAGGTAAACCAATATTTGTTCGGGTAGCGATCGATTAGTGTGATAGCAACAAGGCAAGCATTAAAGCCATAAAGACCCATCATTATATTCTCTTGAGAAAATCCTAACCAAGTAGCGATAACAAAGCCAATGAGTGAAGCTAATATTACCCATACTACGGCCTTATATGAACTAAATAATAATGCAAAACAAAACACAGCACCTGAAAGCCAGTTATCTTGCAGCATAACCTGCCCTACTCCTCGAAAAACTCCAGCTAATGCATTAACGATTGACAGGGTAATCGGTGTAACAATCGTCTCTTGCTTTATAGGGATTATTTGATTCTCTAGAGCTAGACTTGCTAACCCTAGGTAATCAGTTATTAATACCACTATCCATGTTGAAAGAATAAAAGGCGCAGTTAACGCCGGTATAGATGGCATTTTAGTTATCATAAAGTGCATGAGTAGTGTCGATAATACCCCACCAAATATTGCTAGGATAAGAGCTGTATAAGTTAGCGGTAGCAAGGTGAATACCGAGATACCAACCAACGCCGCACTAAAGCTATAAATGCCTTTATTGATGGAGTCCCTGTCATACAGGAATAATTTAGCGGCGACTAAGCTTGATAAAATAGCCAGTAAGCAGCCAAGCAACATAGTTATTGAGTTTATGCCAATACCAATTAAGAATAAAAGGCCCGTGATAGGGTTGGTTTGCAACATTACTTGAGCTGAGCTGCTTAAAATACTTTTAGCAAAATGCTCAAAGGGGTAATTCATGACTTTTTATTGGCCGATAAGTTACTTTCAACTGTAACAACCAAAGTAGGTGTTTAAGCTAACAGGTATACAGCTAGAATGAGGGGATAAAATGAGCAATTATCTAACCACTACATGTTAGTAGCGGCTAGTGAGTTTAATGAGTAAAGCTAGTTGTTACTGATATACTTTAACGTCGTTATCACTTGTTCTACCGAGGTAGCCCAAGCTTGTGCACTTGCATCAACCTCTTTTAACGGGTGAATTAAATCTTCACCATGCAAGGTTATATAAGGCTTATTAAGCGCAGCACAATAACCTGCATCGAAAGCTGCATTCCATTGTTTATATTTATCACCAAAGCGGATAATAGCAAGATCACATCGTTCAATAAGAGTTTTGGTTCTCATTGCATTCACTTTTGCCGATTTATTATCACGCCAAAATTGTTCTGTTTCAGCGCCAAGGTGATCACCAGCGCTATCACTTGTTTCGTGATGAGTTACGGCAGAAGAAAATACAATATCTAGATCACTATCTTGGCAACCTTGAATAATTTTTTCACGCCAATCGGTATGAATTTCACCGGAAAGATATACTGTTAATTTCATTATTAAGTCCCCAATTTACATTTAGCCGAAGCAATATTTTACCAAAATTATATTCATCCATAGTACATGAATTGTCATTGTTCAATGTATCAATATAATGAAATGACATTCCACAATGTGGGATGCAAGCCGACTTAAACGAAATTTGAAACTAAGCTCTACTTAGCAGGCTATCAAATGTGCATAATAAATAGCAGTATCATAAATAATAACTCCTCATATTAATAACGATAGAAGGGCTTATACCCGCACCACTTGAAGATGCAGGATTCAGGTGGTACGGGTATAAGTCTGTTCAATTATCAGTGAGTAGTTTAGCTAGTTTTGTCTCGATTTTCATGAGCAACCAAGCCTTCAACAATAGCTTCTTCCACTAAACCATCATTTTCAAGCTTAACTTGTGGAAGAAGTGCATTGAGTAAAATGGCGACTAAACCACATAAACTAATGCCAGTAAGACTAAACTCATCATTACCAATAGCCATACCACCAATGCCAAAGACTAACGTGGTTGATACGATTACCAGATTACGTTGCTCAGCAAGATCCACTTGAGACTTGATTAAAATGTTCATACCAACTCCGGCAATAGAGCCAAAAAGCAGGATCAATATTCCCCCCATGACTGGCGAAGGGATGGTTTGTAGTGCTAGTCCAAATTTAGCAACAAATGCCAGTCCAATAGCAAAAGCAGCAGCCCAAAGCATGATGCGCGGGTTGAACATTTTTGTCAGCATTACTGCGCCGGTAACTTCAGAGTAAGTCGTATTAGGTGGACCACCGAATAACGATGCTAAAGACGTAGCTAAACCATCTCCCAAGAGTGTGCGGTGTAGCCCCGGCTTTTTAGTGTAATCTTTACCTGTTACGCTGCCAATCGCCATAATATCACCCACATGTTCAATCGCTGGTGCGATAGCTATAGGTAACATGAAAAGAATGGCGGCTAAATTAAACTCTGGTGTGACAAAGTTAGGAATTGCAAACCACTCACTCGTCACTACTGCTTCAGTACTAACCATACCCATAACTGACGCCATGGCATAACCTACGACGACTCCTGCCATAATTGGAACTAAGCGGAAGATACCTTTACCTAAGGTTGCCACCAGTAAAGTAGTAATTAAAGCAGACATAGAAACGATTAAAGAATCGGCATAAGGGAACAGCTCTGCAGCACCATCACCGGTTTTACCCATTGCCATGTTCACTGCTATTGGTGCGAGACTCAACCCGATAACCATAATGATTGGACCGGTTACCACAGGAGGCATTAGCTTATGTAAAAAACCAGCGCCACGGACAGCAACAGCGCCCGCTATCAGAACATAAACTAAACCCGTAACGAATAAGGATCCCATCGCCGCAGCAATGCCCCAAGTTTGTACTGAATAGGCTATTGGGGCAATAAATACGAAAGAAGAAGCCAAAAATAACGGCACTTGCTGTTTGGTGATAAATTGAAACAAGATGGTACCAATACCTGCAGTAAATAATGCGACACTCGGATCTAACCCGGTAATTAATGGCATTAAAACGAGTGCGCCAAAAGCGACAAACAACATTTGTAACCCGGCCAGAGCATTACGCCAAGTAGGTTGATTGAAACTGTTTTTATTTACAGAAGGTTGTGACATAAAACGTCCTATTAAATGGCTTTATTGATAACGAGTTAGTATTTAACTACAAGAGGCTTTTATTTGGTGCCAAATATTTTATCGCCCGCATCACCAAGCCCAGGAATAATGTAACCATTTTCATTTAAATGGTCATCAATTGAAGCGGTGTAAATATCAACATCAGGATGTGCAGCTTGCACTTTTTGGATACCTTCTGGCGCAGCCACTAATATCAAAGCGCGGATGTCTGTACAGCCAGCTTCTTTTAATATATCAATAGTTGCATTCATTGAGCCACCTGTTGCTAACATAGGATCAATGATCAACGCCATACGCTGCTCAATATCACCTGTTAATTTTTCAAAATAAGTTACAGGCTCTAATGTTTCTTCATCTCGATAAAGACCGACAACACTTATTTTTGCACTCGGCATCAACTCTAAAACACCATCAAGCATACCAATACCAGCACGTAGAATAGGCACTACTGTCGCTTTTTTACCAACAAGGCGTTTACCCGTTAGTTCACCATCCCAACCTTGCATTTGAAAGTCTTCTAACTCAAGATCTTTGGTTGCTTCGTAGGTTAATAAGCTACCTACCTCAGCAGATAATTGTCGAAAATCGCGAGTGCTCATATCTTTGGCACGCATTAAGCTAATTTTGTGTTGTACAAGTGGATGTTTTATTTCGTGTACCGACATGCTTTGTTATCCCATGAAAGAAAAGTAAGTTTTCTTATTCTCACATAAACTGACCAATATGTTAGTAACATTTTAACTATATTCATCAACTTGGTTAGCAAGATCAAGAAATCGAATCGTATAAGTAACTGTGTTCGAGAAGAATAACTAGCTTAGCACCCTTAATGGTTTAGCTAGTCATTATCCTTGAACTTTATTATCATTAATCCGTATCAATATTAAGCAAGTTGGCTGGAGAAAATTGATCCGTCAAAACGGGACTATCATCAGGCCAATCTTGATAAACACTGGTTGATTTCATGTTAATAAATAATTGTTTTGCATCAACACCAATGGCAAGTAAATCATTCGCGAGCTTAGCCTTATTATCGCGAAACTTACCGCTTGTGCCACTGCTACTCAGGTTTTCATCTAAGCCATTGTTACGCGCTAATATTATGCGATTACTGTTATCAGGGTTACTCACCTGATAAAAATCCCCAAAAACGGCTTTATAGGTTGCGGATTCATACCTATAAAGCTTACTTGAAGAAAAAGTATTCGCGGTAAGAATGCCATTTGGTGAGAGCAATCGTTTGGTTTCTTCTAAATACTCTTTGGTCATTAAATGTTCTGGAATATAATCACCGTTAAAAGCATCTAATATTATCCAGTCGTACTCTTGCTTTTTTAACAACGCTCTTTTAACAAAAACCCTGCCATCTTGACTATAGGCTTTAATTTGATCGTTTTCTAAAAAGCCAAAATACTGCCGAGCGACTTTAATAACACTGTGATCAATTTCCACGTTATCAATATAACTATCAGGCAATAATTTATGTAAGGTGTTCGACATTGTACCGCCACCAAGACCAATAATTAGTATACGCTTAGGCTCAGAGTTAACGAGTAAACCGGTTAATAGTTGCTTAGTGTAATTAAAGACTAACTGCTGTGGTTGGCTTTTAAGTAAGCAGCTTTGACGTGTTTTACTACTTTTCACATTAAACTTTAAGCAACGTAAATCGCCGTTATCTTCCACTAAAATATTACGATATAAAGACCGTTCACTGTGGATCACTTCCGCCATAACATTACTCATGCTACAAACACTCAATGTAAAACAGCTGATTTTAATAAATTTACTTATCAGATTAGGCATGACTTATACCTCCTTGTAACTTGCTTTTGTCAAGACTAGCACTCACCTTTGCCACGGCAATGGTTGTAAGACCTAACAAGCTGAGTATCAAACTTACACTCATTACAATGGTATTTATATCGAACCACAATACGAGATAGAAAGACGTAATGATAGTACCTATAGCACTGCCTAATGTAGAAACAAAATATAGCTTTCCAGCGACTTGACCACTCTCATTTGAATTTTTTACCAGTAATCTAACTGAATAGGGAGACAGCATACCTAAGATAATAGTCGGAATAAAAAAGAGGGTTGTAGATGCTAACAATGAGCCATAACGTGAATCTTCTACCGCGAGGAAAATGCTTTCCATCAACCATTCGCTTGAAGTAACTATAGGTAATAAGGTCAGACCGGCAATGATAAAGATAGCGCCATAACGATTAAGTGAAGCTGAATGAGTAGAAAACTTACCTCCCAATAAATACCCAAAAGATAGACTGAGCATAAAAACAGTAATAATACTGCCCCAGATATGAACACTACTACCAAAGAATGGCGCAAGGATTCGGCCCGCTAAAAGCTCAATGCACATAATAGAAAAGCCACTGGTAAAGGCAAGGAAGTAAATATAAAGATTGCTAAAATTAATGGGTTTATTTGATATTTGCATAACGGCTCTGATTATTATTAGAATTTATACAAACACTGTAAATTATTTATCTATCTTTGGGTAGTAAACCACCACTTAATCAATTTAATAAACATTATTTTTTACCTAAATAATTAAGTTTTGTTTGCCAACAATAAAAAATTAGCACGTATTATTTTTGTTGCTTTGCCTTAGGAAAACTGTCGATTAAAGCGATGATTAAACAAGACTTAATGATAATTATAGATTTTTTGTGCAATAAATTAATACGTTATTGAAAACAGAAAATGGCGTAACAAATTCAGGTCAGACCTCTAATTAATGTTTACAAGACGCTTGACAACGCTGTCATTTAGATTAAATAATGAACTTGATTGTTAAAACAATGTAAACAAAACAGTTAAGAATCCACAATAATAATAGGCTGACTGATGAATACTAAAAACTTGATTACACCAACCCTAGTGGCTGCACTCTGCACTTCACTGCCAATAAATGCGACACAACCACAAGTAGATCCCGACAATCCGAGCGGCTATATACTTTCTAAAGTAGACATACTGGCGACAGAAAAAGCAAAAACTTTAAATCCAATGTATGAAACATGGTCTAGTGCATTAAGAACTCAAAGTAATACTATTGTTAATGCTGTTACGCCTAACTCAGCGAGTAACCCTGAAAATGTAAAACGAGCTGAAAGAGTATTTGGCGAGCATGAGTGGAACTTTTTGACCGCAATGGCTGCTCCTGAATACACATATACTCGATTCCTCAAGGCGATAGGAAAATTTCCTGCCTTTTGTGGTGACTACACAGATAGCCGCGATGCCGATGCTATTTGTCAAAAATCGATAGTTACCGCTTTTGCACATTTCTCTCAAGAAACAGGCGGCCATATATCACCTGATAATATTTCGGATAACCCTGCACAGTTAGAAGAATGGCAACAAGCTTTAGTTCACGTGCGTGAGATGGGTTGGTCTGAAGGCGAGAAAGGTTATACCACAGGATGTGGTCAAGATGATTGGCAAAACAGACGCTGGCCATGTGCGTCAGATCAAGGCTACTTTGGCCGTGGTGCAAAGCAGTTATCCTATCACTTTAATTACGGCGCTTTTTCAGAAGTAATGTTTGATGGCGACGCAAGCGTTTTACTTAATGATCCTGCACAGGTTGCTGACTCTTGGTTAAACCTAGCTTCTGCTATATGGTTCTTCTTAACTCCACAAGCTCCTAAGCCCGCAATGCTGCATGTTATTGACCGAACATGGCAACCCTCTGCAACCGAATTAGCAGCTGGTATAGGTTATGGCTTTGGTACTACTATCAACATTATTAATGGTGGCATCGAATGTGGCGCGCAAAACAGAGATAAAGGTCAACCTGTTAACCGCATAAGTTATTGGGTAGGTTTATCTGATCACTATCAAATTATTCGCCAATCAGATGAAGAGAATACTTGTTGGCAACAAACACCTTTTGGTAGCTTGAATTTGAGCAAAGCCGAAGATGTGCTCTACACCAATTGGGAAGGAGATTGGCAATATTACGATGATCGCCCAGGAGGCTTCTCATTTGAATGTAAATTAGTGGGTTATCAAACAGCGTATTCTGCGCTGGTTAAAGGTGACTATAAAAAGTGTGTGACAAACTTCTATGAGTCGCATGTTAACTGGCCAACAGTTCGCATAGTTGACCAAATAACTGATCCTGTTGAACCACCAACTAATGACAGCGAATGGAGCGTTAGCAAAGTATACCTAACCAATGCAGTAGTTACTCATTTAAAACAGCAATATAAAGCTAAGTGGTGGACACAAGGTGACATGCCTTCCGAAGGTGGACCGTGGGCGCTAGTTACGACGACTCCCCCTGTAGAGCCGCCAACTGAACCAGTGCCACCGACAGAGCCTCCAACTACTCCACCAACTGAACCAGTTCCTCCGGTAGAGCCAGTTCCTCCGGTAGAGCCACCGACTGAGCCGCCATCAGGTATTTCACAATGGGATACAGACACTGTTTATCAAAGTGGTGAGCAAGCGACTTATAACGGTATTGTTTATACTGCTAAATGGTGGACCAAAGGAAATCAACCTGACAGCAGTAACGAGTGGAAAATATAAAGTCATAGGTGCGCTACTTAGTAGCAGTTACATTTATTTCAAATTAGCATAACCAAATAAGCCTTTATTATTCATGATAAGGGCTTTATTTTTAGCCGGTTTTAAGCAGAGTATTATCTAACGGTATTTTCTTTTGGAATTTATATTTTCGAAGATAGGAGAATTATTTTCAGGAGGTTTACTAATTGTAAGTAATTGAAGAAATTTAATATCTTCAATAGCCTTGATAGGTAAAGTGAAAATGGTGGGCCTTCGCAGACTTGAACTGCGGACCTGCCGATTATGAGTCGGATGCTCTAACCAACTGAGCTAAAGGCCCATTTTCACATTTTGGCCTGCTTTCTTAATGCAATCAAGTGAATGAACTAACAAAGCGGGTGCAGTATAAGCATTTTTTATTTTGTTGTCACCTAATGAACTTTAAATAATCACGCTTTTTTTACTGACTGCTCGATTATCAAACAAACAGAGCAAATTGCCAACTAAAATCTATAAGTTATACCGGCACTCACTTCACTTTGAAACCAAATATCACTAGAAATGTATATCGCACAAGTTTCAACTTCACAAAATATCGCACTATCAGAGTTAAAAAATGTTCCATATAGGCGGCTATCTAACCTTAGGCTAACTCGCTCACTCAATTCAATTTTAGTCGCTAAACCAATATTTACCGAAAAGCGTGTTTCATTACCCAGTTGATCATCACTAGGATCAAGGTGAGTTAAACCAAAACCACCTGTCATATAAAAAGGAATTGGGCCTTCAGACAGAGGTACATTACCACCTAGGTGAGCATAAGTAATACCAAGACCCGTATTGCTGGCTGAAAAGTCATCAGACTCAGAGAAGTTAGTATTGTAGTGGCTTATTAAGAACTCACCTTGACGTTTGCGATCAAAAGACCAAGCCGTTAATAATCCATAACTGGTATCTTCACTTAACTCAATTCGATTATGTACTTCCTCTTTAGTGGTATCAAAATCACCACCAAAGCGATAACCAATCAAAGGGGTTACTTCAACGTTCAGTGCTTGTTTTGCCATAGAGGGTATAGATACAGTGGCAAGAGCACAAGCGAGGGCGAGTATAACGCGCATAAAAGTTCCTTATCTGAAAAATAAAAAGAGTAAGCTAGGCTACTAACTTACTCTTTTTTATGTCTATTTAAAATAGAATTTAAAGTACTATTTTAAGTTTTAGCTTTTATTCGCCATCTAAGAAGCTTTTAAGCTGCTCTGAACGAGATGGGTGACGTAACTTACGTAAAGCTTTTGCTTCAATTTGACGAATACGTTCACGTGTTACATCAAATTGCTTACCAACCTCTTCAAGAGTGTGGTCGGTATTCATATCAATACCAAAACGCATTCTAAGTACTTTCGCTTCACGAGCAGTTAAACCGGCAAGTACTTCATGAGTAGCACCTTTAAGGTTTTCTGATGTTGCAGAATCAACAGGAAGTTCACCACTACCATCTTCAATAAAGTCACCTAAGTGTGAATCTTCATCATCACCGATTGGCGTTTCCATTGAAATTGGCTCTTTCGCTATTTTTAATACTTTACGAATTTTATCTTCTGGCATTACCATACGCTCAGCTAATTCTTCTGGCGTAGGCTCACGTCCCATTTCTTGTAACATTTGACGAGAAACACGGTTTAACTTGTTAATCGTTTCAATCATATGCACAGGAATACGAATGGTTCGCGCTTGGTCAGCAATTGAGCGGGTAATTGCTTGACGAATCCACCACGTTGCATACGTTGAGAATTTATAACCGCGACGGTATTCAAACTTATCAACAGCCTTCATCAAACCTATGTTACCTTCTTGAATTAAATCCAAGAATTGTAACCCACGGTTTGTGTATTTTTTGGCAATTGAGATAACTAAACGTAAGTTTGCCTCAACCATTTCTTTCTTTGCACGACGTGCTTTTGCTTCGCCAATAGACATGCGACGGTTAATGTCTTTAATGCCATGGATATTTAGGTGCGTTTCTTCTTCAATTTGGTTCAGTTTATAAATACAACGTTCAACATCATGCTCAACATCGCCCAACTTCATTGAATAAGGCTTACCTGCAGCTTTTTCAGCTTCAAACCATTCTTTTGACGTTTCATTACCTGGGAATATTTTAATAAACGTTGTTTTAGGCATACTTGCACCGACAACACAGTGCTTCATGATCAAACGTTCTTGAACGCGTAATCTGTCCATCATGCCGCGCATGTTTTTAACTAATCGATCAAATAATTTAGGAATTAAACGGAACTCTTTAAAAACTTCAGCAACGGCATCAATAGCTTCTTGAGCGTCTTTATGACCTCGGCCTTTACTTTCAACTATTTTAGTCGCATTTTCATGAACTTCGCGTAATAAAGTGAATTTTTCACGCGCTAGTTCAGGATCTGGACCAGTATCTTCTTCTTCTTCATCTTCATCGGCTTCATCGCCTTCTTTCTTTTCACTGTCCTCATCAGCCAGCTCATCTTTAGATAATTCACTACCAACATGCGTTGCTGCTGCAGGTACATCTTCATCTTCAGCGTCAGGATCTAAAAAGCCAGTTATGATATCAGTTAAGCGTAATTCTTCAGCTTCAAAGTTATCCCACATTTCTAATAGGTAATTGATCGCTGGTGGGTATTCAGAAACACTACGCTGAACTTCTTTAATGCCTTCTTCTATACGCTTGGCAATGACAATTTCGCCTTTACGCGTAAGTAGTTCAACAGTACCCATTTCACGCATATACATACGTACAGGATCGGTCGTACGACCAATTTCACTCTCTACTGTAGCAAGTGCTTGTGCTGCTGCTTCTGCTGCATCTTCATCAGTATTACCTTCGCTCATCATCAAGGTATCTTGATCCGGCGCATTTTCAAATACCTGAATGCCCATATCGTTAATCATACTAACGATATCTTCAACTTGATCAGAGTCGATAATGTCTTGTGGAAGGTGATCATTAACCTGCGCAAACGTTAAATAACCTTGTTCTTTACCTTTGGTTATCAGGTCTTTAAGTCTAGATTGAGGGGCTGGTTCCATTGACGAGTGTCCACCTGTATTTTATAAATATGGGATGTAAAATATGCGCTTAATACATTAGTAAAAGCTAATAAATGACGCAATAAAGCCGGAAATTATAGCGAATTTTAAAGACAGTTACCAGCTAATATCCTGTCTTATCGCTTGTAAATATTTTGAGCTGAAATCATTGCCTTAGGCTATTTATACCTGCAACACTTTAAGGTGCTTGCTAAGTATAGCTAAAACTTACAGTTAAGCATTGAGTATTGCTTGTAACTCTTGCTTTTCCTCTGCAGTCATTTGCCCAGCCCGTGCTTTTTGTAATAATACTTCAGCACGTTGCTCAACAAAATTATTCAATAGCTTCTCAATACTATCAAGAAAAACGTCCGTGGCAGCCTCTGCTTCAACATGGTGTTGCCAGCACATCAGCTTTGCTAATTGTGAGCCTTGCTCTGTACCACGAAAATACTCAAGTAATTGCGGTGACTTGATTTCGGGATTTTGCTGACAAACAGTTAACACCTGAATTAGCAGTGGAATCCCTGGTGCCGTCAACGGCTCCAAAACAGTAGTATCACCTAAGCTATTTGCTATATGGGGATGCTCTAACAATAATGCAAGTGCTAATCTCACTGGCGTGACTTTAGTTGTCTTTTTTATAGTCGTTTTAGTTACTTCATCTTGATTATTCTTAGTGAGTTTAGCTAATATCTTCTCACTGCCTGTACCAAAATGATTTGCAATATCAATTTTCATCCCATCTTTTAAAATACTATCAGGCAGTTTAGCTAAATAAGGCTGAAATGATTCCACTAAGGCCGCCTTTCCTTCTGCTGCTCTCCCCTCATACGCAGTCATATCAACTTTTTGCATAAGTTGTTCAAAAAGAAATTTGGATAACGGCATAGCGTTATCAAGAATAGCTTCAAAAGCTTGCTGCCCTTGTGTTCTTATTAATGAATCGGGATCTTCACCATCAGGTACAAAGACAAATTTTAATGAAAAACCATCACGAATAAGTGGTAAGGCATTCTCCATTGCGCGCCATGCAGCTTCACGCCCGGCTCTATCACCATCATAACAACAGATTACATCGGGCACGGTACGAAATAGCGTTTGTAGTTGCTCAAAAGTGGTAGCGGTACCTAACGAAGCGACAGCATAATCAACACCATGTTGTGCTAATGCCACCACATCCATATACCCTTCAACGACAACTAAACGCTTAAGTTGTTTATTCGCCAGCTTAGCCTCATGTAATCCATAAAGCTCTTGTCCTTTATGGTAAACACGCGTTTCTGGCGAGTTCAAATACTTGGGTTTTTCATCACCTAAAACTCGGCCACCAAAGCCAATGACTCGGCCTCGCTTATCACTAATAGGAAACATGATCCGACCACGAAAACGATCATAAGGCCGCTTTTTATCGCCTGATATGGCCATACCTAAATCGATTAATTGTTGGTTGGCTTGACCATTACGTGAGAAAGTACTCATCATACCGTCCCAAGCGTCACTTATATAACCAATACCAAAACGCTTAACCACTTCGCCACTAAGACCTCGGCCTTTCAAATATTCTATAGCTTTTTCTTTGTCGCTGGCCACTTTTAATTGCTGCTGGAAGAAACGACTAATTTGCGACATCAACTCATAGTCATCTTGTTTTTGTTGGTAAATTTTTTGCTGTCGACGTTGCTCTTCAGGGCTGGCAGTATTTTCTTCTCGGACAACATCCATACCACAAAAAGAAGCAAGCTCTTCAACTGCATCAACAAAATCAAGACGATCAAATTCCATCAAAAATGAAATAGCATTACCGTGCTCACCACAACCAAAACAGTGATAAAACTGCTTATCTTGGCTAACAGTAAAAGAAGGGGATTTTTCATTATGAAATGGGCAACAGGCTTGATAGTTTTTACCGGCTTTCTTTAAGGGTACTCGACCATCAACAAGGTCGACAATATCGGCTCTGTTAAGTAAGTCATCAATAAATTGTCGAGAAATTCGTCCAGCCATAATGTTTAAGCGTCACCGTTAAAGGAAAATATCACAAAACTATTCTACACAATACCAATGAAGAAGTAGTTGGTATTTTGAGGTTTAAGCTAAATAAATCTCAAAAAAATCATAAAAAAAAATCATAAAAAAACCGTAATAGCTGAAGCCATTACGGTTTTATTTAATGTACTAAAAGTAGTGTTAGCTATATAAGCTTAACTATAACGTCTGAAGGCTTTTTCTCACTTGACCGCTTACCGCGCCCATGTCAGCTTTACCTTGCATTACAGGTTTTAACACCGCCATTACTTTACCCATATCAGCCATAGAAGCAGCTCCAGATTCAGTAATCGCTTTACTTATTAATTCATTAATTTCTTCTACAGTAAGCGGCTCTGGCATGAAAAAGTTTAAAGCAGTGATTTCCGCTGCTTCTTTCTCTGCCAGTTCATCACGACCACCTTCAGCAAACATTTTAATTGACTCTTTACGTTGTTTAACCATTTTGGTTAATATCGCAGTAATGTTGTCATCTGTTGGCTCGGTTTTATGATCAATTTCAGCTTGCTTAACTGAAGAAATAGCCATACGAATAACACCAAGACGTAACTTGTCTTTCGCGCGCATAGCTGTTTTCATTTCATCTTTGAGTTGTATTAGAAGTGACATTTTCTCTCCATAATAGGCAATCTCTTAGAATAGTTATACTAAGATAATTCTTAGTACATGCGAACGCGACGAGCGTTCTCACGAGAAACTTTTTTCGCAGCACGTTTAACAGCAGCTGCTTTCTTACGTTTACGTTCCCAAGTCGGCTTTTCATAAGATTCGCGACGACGAACTTCTGAAAGGATTCCTGCTTTTTCACATGAACGTTTAAAACGACGTAGTGCAACGTCAAATGGTTCGTTTTCTCTTACTTTAATTACTGGCATGTACTTTATTACCTTAGGGTAGCTATATAAATTGGTGACTGATTTCGACTAAACAAGGCAATTATTTGCAATGCTGGTCTCATCCACACCCACTCTATTAAAAATTGGTGCCGTATTCTACTGCCAAGCAGTGACTAATGTAAAGGTTAATTTGATAGCAATTAGTCAAATGCACTGGTGCCTAACTAGCAAACGAGGTAAAATCGGCGCGCTTGCCTTTACACTCTTTAATTTTTGTAAAGTCAGGCTTATTTTTATTTTTTTTTGAGACTATATATTTATGCGTATTTTGGGTATTGAAACTTCTTGTGATGAAACAGGTATCGCCATTTATGATGACGGTCTAGGTGATAGTCCTGAAGGCATACTTGCCCATCGTCTATATAGTCAAATAGCAGTGCATGCTGATTACGGTGGTGTTGTACCAGAGCTTGCATCAAGAGATCATGTTCGTAAAACAATTCCTCTCATTAAAGAAGTATTGGCAGATGCCAACCTTACTCCGCAAGATTTAGACGGTGTAGCATACACTGCTGGCCCTGGTTTAGTGGGCGCGCTCTTAGTCGGTTGTTCTATTGGACGAAGTTTAGCTTATGGCTGGGATTTGCCTGCTGTGCCTGTACACCATATGGAAGGGCATCTATTAGCCCCTATGCTTGAAGATGACGTGCCTGAGTTTCCATTTGTCGCTTTATTAGTGTCTGGTGGACACACCATGCTAGTGCGAGTAGATGCTATTGGTGAATATAAGCTGCTAGGTGAATCTGTTGATGATGCTGCCGGTGAAGCGTTTGATAAAACGGCTAAATTACTTGGCTTAGATTATCCTGGCGGACCTGCTTTATCTAAAATGGCAGAAAGCGGTGAAGCGGGACGTTTTAAATTACCACGCCCGATGACAGACAGACCCGGTTTAGATTTTAGCTTTAGTGGTTTAAAAACTGCTGCTGGTACTTTAGTTCGTAAAGAGTGCATTAATATTGAACCTGCATTATCCCCAGAGCAATTACAGCAAACTCATGCTGATATCGCCAATGCATTTCAACAAGCCGTAGTTGATACTTTAGCGATAAAATGTAAACGTGCTTTACAACAAGAAAAATTAAATCGATTAGTTATTGCTGGTGGGGTAAGTGCAAATACAGCGTTACGAGAGCAATTAGCAAAAACCACCAAAAAACTTGGCGGTAGTGTTTTTTATCCACGTCCTGAATTTTGTACTGATAACGGCGCCATGATTGCTTATGCTGGCATGCAACGTTTAAAAGCGGGCACAAATGCTGATTTAACCTTTAAGGCTAATCCACGCTGGGCGCTGGATTCTCTACCATCAGTAAAATAATAAGCAAGTGAACGATAGTAGGCCCTGAATTTTGTACTACTCATATTCGGGACTCAATGATTGCCTATGCTGGCATGCAAGGTTTAAAAGCAGGCACAAATGCTGATTTAACCTTTAAAGCTAATCCACGCTGGGCGCTGGATTCTCTACCGTCAGTAAAATAATAAGCTAATAAGTGTAAAATCACCTGTAAGTCATATTTATTTATGGGTGATTATCTACATTTTATCGGTGATTTTACTTTCCGTACCTTTGAGTAAGCGTTTAATGTTACCTCTGTGGCGAAAAATGATCAGCGCGCTTAACATTAACGTTGGATAAACATAAAGCGGTTTTAAGAAGTAGACATAAAGTGGCGCAAGAGAGACGGTAACTATTGCTGCAAGGCTAGAATATCTACTAAACTTCACCACTAATATCCAAGTAAGTATTAACAATCCCCCCAAACTAAAGCCAATAGGCAGTAAAGTGCCCAGTGCTGTAGCCACAGCTTTGCCGCCCTGAAAGTTAAAAAATATTGGGTACATATGACCTAAGCACGCGGCAACACCGATAACCCCTAAATACAGTGCATCAATTTTTAAAAAATATGCCCCCCAAACAGGAATAGTGCCTTTTAGAATGTCTAGAAATAATACTGTTGCCGCTGTTAATTTATTACTTATACGTAATACATTGGTCGCACCGGGGTTTCTTGACCCAGTTGTTCTAGGATCAGGTAAACCTAAGAGTTTGCATACTAATATAGCACTCGAAATAGAGCCTATTAAATAAGCGGCAATGATCATAGCGACAATGAGTAGTAACATCTAAATGATAAAATCCATTACTGGGTACAAAAAAGAGAATTCTTATTCTATCTTCATCTCTGCTAGTTTTTCTACTACTTCGCAGGTAAAATCACTATTTATTTTGTAACAATTGCAATAAGTAGTGCAATTGTTCTTCTCGCAGTATTCTCACAGCATAATAGGTAAGTCATGGATAAGGTGTTCATTAAGGGTTTAAGTATTCAAACCACTATTGGTTTTTTTCAGTGGGAAAAGGAAATAAAGCAAACCTTGGTTATCGACCTTGCAATGGGATGGGATACGGCAAAGGCAGCATTAAATGATGAACTCGCCAAAACATTAGATTATGCCGATATATCTGTGGCTATAGAACGCTTCGCCAATGACAATCCCGTTGATTTAATTGAAACACTAGCTGAACGTTTAGCTGGCTATTTAATGACTCAATACCATATTCCATGGTTAAAACTTAGCATTGGCAAACCGGGAGCTGTGCATAATGCGCAAACTGTTGGAGTAGAAATAGAACGTGGCACAAAAACCACTGAGCTATCACTTTAATGGCGCAAATATATATATCATTGGGTAGTAATATTGAACGCGAGCATTATGTTCAACAAGGATTACTTTCGTTAGCGAAGGCTTTTGAATTACCTTTTGAACAACTTATATTATCTTCTTTGTTTGAATGTGAAGCTGTAGGTTTTGATGGCCCTATTTTTTACAATATGGTTATAGGTATTACTTGTAAGCATAATGTCGAACAGGTGGCAAAAATATTACGCACAATAGAATTTACTCACGGTAGAGACCATAACGCCAAAAAATTTAGTCCAAGGACTTTAGATCTTGATTTGCTATTGTATGATAATTTAATTATTGACCAACCTGCGCAACTACCGCGCGACGAAATAACTAAAAATGCTTTTGTTTTATGGCCATTAAGTCAGGTTGCACCTGAGTTAGCCCACCCTATTTTAAAACAGAACTATCACGATTTATGGCAAGATTATAATAAAAATAGCCAGCAGCTTAGCATTGTTGCTAACTGTTGGTAGCAAAAACTATGATTTCAAATACGCCCCTCAAAAGTAAAGGATAACTAACGACACATGAGCACTTTAGAAATAATCATACTTGCCTTATTGCAAGGCTTAACCGAATTTTTACCTATTTCCAGTTCCGCACATTTAATTTTGCCCTCACAAATTTTAGGTTGGAAAGATCAGGGCTTAGCTTTTGACGTTGCCGTACATGTAGGGACTTTATTAGCTGTAATGATGTACTTTCGTAAAGAAGTTGGTGGTATGGCTGTTGCCTGGTTAGGTACTGTTGGCATAGGACCTGAAAAAGGCCACAAAGAGGGGCAGGCAAGTTTTGATGGTAAATTAGCATGGTGGATTTTACTCGCAACTATTCCTGCTGGTTTATTTGGGCTATTTGGCAAGGACTTTATCGAAGAGCATTTACGCTCTGCACTCGTGATTGCCGCTACCACTTTACTCTTCGGCTTCCTTTTAGGTTTTGCTGACATCAAAGCGGGTAATCGTTCTGAACATAAACCAATGGAAAAGCTTGGGCTTAAAGGCGCAATGCTTATCGGCTTAGCACAAGCTATCGCGTTAATTCCTGGTACCTCACGCTCAGGTATCACCATGACAATTGGTTTGATGTTAGGCTTAAGCCGTGACAATGCTGCGCGCTTTTCCTTTTTACTTTCTATTCCAGCTATTGCTATGGCAGGTAGTTATTTAACCTTAAAATTAGTTTTATCCAGTGAAAGTGTTGATTGGTTTGCTATGGGCTTGGGCAGTTTATTGGCGTTTGTTAGTGCCTATGCTTGTATTCATTATTTTCTCATTTTATTAGAAAAGCTGGGAATGATGCCCTTTGTTATCTATCGATTAATTCTAGGTGTTGGCTTACTTTGGTTTATTTTAGGCTAAACATCTGCTTTGTCTAAACTCAGCAAGTTAACAGTATAAGTACCACCAACAGTATGTAAACGCATAACGTTGAACACATTCGAGAATACAAACATGATTACCGTTACCATAGATAATTTTCAGCAAGTCGTTGTAGAAGAATCAAAAAACAAGTTAGTACTTGTTAGTTTTTGGGCTGAGCAGGTGCCTGAAAGTGTACAATTAAGAGATAAATTAGCTGCTAGACTAGTCAACCTAAGCGAGCACATCACCTTGGCTACTGTAGATTGCCAAAGCCAAGGACAAATCGCGCAGCAATTTGGTATTCAAGGCTTACCAACCGCTATTTTATTAAAAGATGCACAGCCACTTGATGGCATTTCTGGCCCACAAGATGATGCCAGTATTGCTGACTTCTTAGATAAGCATTTACCAAAGCCTGAAGATATTTTACTTGGACAAGCAAAGGTTGCGCTTGAAAGTAATTTAATAACTGACGCTCAAAATGCCATCACGCAAGCCCATCAAATTGATAATAATCGTGCAGACATTAAGTTAGTGTTAATTGATGTCTGTTTGCACACAGGCAAAACAAGTGAAGCAAAGGCATTATTAGACACCATAATGATGGTTGATCAAGATAGTGAATATCACGCATTAGTCGCCAAGGTAGAGTTAGCTGAGCAGGCTGAGAATTCTCCTGAGATTAAAGCCTTAGAAGCACAGTTAACTAATACTCCTGATGATATCAACCTCAGCCAACAACTTGCTGCTCAATACAGTCAAGTTAATCGTCAAGAAGAGGCACTGACAATCTTATTTCGTTTAGTGCAAGCTGGAGATGAAAGTACGAAGGATAAAAGCAAAGAACTATTTTTAGATGTCTTAAAGGCCTTGCCTGATGGAGATCCTCTTGCAACAAAATTTCGCCGAAAGCTTTACACGTTAATGTACTAAATATCAATTTCATTAAATTATGACCCGCTTATGCTGGTTAAAATAATGACTGCTATTTTTAAATTATAAAGCCCGTTTCATTACCAATGAACGGGCTTTTTTGTGACTTGTTAGCGATAAGCGATAGCTTATGGAATATGTTCACTCGCAAGGTAATCATGTGACTGCATTTCTTGTAAACGGCTTAAGCAACGCTTAAATTCAAACGCTAAACGTCCACCACTATATAAGTCTTCTAAAGGGAGTTCTGCCGACATAATCAATTTTACATTACGTTCGTAAAATTCATCAACCAAAGCAATAAAGCGGCGAGTAGTGTCATCACTGTCAGGCCCCATTTCTTTAACATTAGCCATTAATACTGTGTGGTACAGTTGGCTAATTTCCATGTAATCACCTTGGCTACGGGCACTCTCACAAAGCACTGAGAAGTCAAAGTAGACAACACCATCACTCACCAAAACGGTCTCTAACGGCCGATTATGTATTTCAATAGACTGCTCAGCTTTGCCTTCATCCGTTGATAGTTGTTTGAAGTAATGTTTTAAATTTTCATCTGCTTGTTCATCTAACGGGTAATGAAATATTTCAGCTTGCTCTAATGTTCGTAAACGGTAATCAACACCACTATCAACATTAACAATAAGCGTGTGCTTGTTAATAAGGTTTATCGCGGGTAAAAAACGTTCTCGCTGTAATCCATTTCGATATAATTCATCTGGAATAATATTGGATGTTGCGACTAATGTGACATTGTGAGCAAATAACTCTTCGAACAATGTGCCTAAAATCATTGCATCGGTAATGTCAGAGACAAAAAATTCGTCAAAGCAAATGATTTGTGTTTCATCTGCAAATTTCTTAGCAATAATTTTTAGTGGGTCAGATTGCCCTGATAGCGTTTTGAGTTCTTGATGAACCCTGTGCATAAAACGATGAAAGTGCACACGCGTTTTATTGGTAAAAGGTAAGCTGTCAAAAAAAGTATCAACCAAGTAGGTTTTTCCTCGACCAACACCTCCCCAAAAATACAAGCCTTTAATAGGTTGCACTTCTTGCTTTTTATAAACTTTTTTCCAACGGTTCAGTACTTTTTTAAAGCCAGAAACCGCTAAAGGTTTATTTTGTAAGTCTTCGTATAAACGTTGCAGATGAATAACAGCATTTTCTTGTGCTGCATCAAAAAGAAAATCATCTCTTGTTAAATCTTGCTTATACTTATCCAGAGGAGGGAGCTTTATCATTAAGAGCCTATGTTATTTTTAATCTGTAAAAATACATTTTTTGCCACGATATTTTTACTAAGTAAATTGTTTTGATGATAGTATAATCTATCTCAGCAACATATTTAATTTCTAATTACAATGTAAGGTAATCCTATGGATCTAGTAATCTCTTTAGTCATTTTTATCATCGGTGGTGTTGGTGGTTTTTTCGCAAATCGTCTTCTTTCTAGTACAAGTCAAGAGCAACGTAAACTCGCAGATCAAGCAAGCAAAAGTGAAGCCGCTTTAGATCAATACAAACTTGATGTTGCTGAGCATTTATCAAGTTCAGCCAAACTACTCGACCAAATGAACAGCACTTGCCAAACAGCCATGAAGCAAATGCAAGAAAGTACTCAATTGCTACAAAAAGCCACAACGGTAGAGGTTGAAGGCATGCCATTTTTCTCTGCAGAAACTCAACAACAACTTGCGCAAACAGCAACGTTACGCCATCCAAAACGTAGTCCTGAAACGGCCGACCCTATGACTGAGGCACCACTTGACTACTCAGGAGACTCAAGTGGCTTATTTACCGATCAGAAACAAAAGGTTACAACTGTAGAGTAATTTTATACATGATTAACTGAACTAAAGCCTTTTAGTTCAGTCTATTTATGGGTATTTATAGCCAAGACACCTCAAAATACAGGATTCAACAGGGACGTCTGAGCAAACCACGTTGATTGCCCAGACATCCTGAAACAAGAATTTTGAAGTCTCTTGGCTATATAAGTTAACTAAATACTAGTTAATTTTCTTTATTGGTATAACAATAAATTTCGGAGAACTCTTAAATATGAAAAACTCATTCAAACTATCTACGTCATCAAAGTATTCTAAATTATCCATTCTTATCAGTGCAGCATTATTATCTTCTACTTTAGCACTGACTAGCGCCCCTGCATTAGCAAAATTACCAGCCCAAGTAGATGGTCACGTGATGCCTAGCTTAGCACCTATGCTTGAACACGCGACTCCTGCTGTAGTGAGTATTTCAGTAATTGGCACGCAAAAGGTGCCGCAACAAAGTGTACCCGATGCTTTCAAATTTTTCTTTGGTAATAAAGAGAGAAATCAAAACCAAGCACAACAAAGACCATTTCGCGGGTTAGGCTCTGGGGTGATTATTGATAGCGACAAAGGTTATGTCGTAACCAACAACCATGTCATAGAAAATGCTGACAAAATAATGATCACCTTAAAAGATGGCCGTCAGCTTGAGGCTAAAAAACTGGGAAGTGATGCAAAGAGTGATATCGCCTTATTACAAATTGATTCTGATAACTTAAGTGAAATTAAGCTAGCAGATTCTGATAATTTACGCGTCGGTGACTTCACTGTCGCTATAGGTAGCCCCTTTGGTTTAGGACAAACGGTAACATCAGGTATTGTCAGTGCTCTGGGACGAAGTAATCTAAATATTGAGCATTATGAAGATTTTATTCAAACAGATGCCGCCATCAATAGTGGCAACTCAGGTGGTGCTTTGGTTAACTTACGTGGTGAGTTAATTGGTATTAACACTGCTATTTTGGGCCCTGGCGGCGGTAATGTCGGTATTGGCTTTGCTATTCCAAGCAATATGATGCACAACCTAGTGACACAAATCATTGAATTTGGTGAAGTACATCGCGGTATTCTTGGTGTATCAGGACGCAGTGTAAATAGCGAGATAGCCAAAGCAATGGAGTTAGAGATCAACCAAGGTGGCTTTATTGAGCAAGTGATGCCTGAGTCTGCTGCAGATGAGGCGGGTATTAAAGCGGGAGACGTAATCATTGAAGTCAACGGCAAAGCGATTAAGAGCTTCTTTGAGTTGCGCGCCAAAATAGGTTCAATCGGCGCTAACAAAAAAGTTAAGCTAACGGTCATTAGAGAGGGTGACAAAGAAGTATTTACCGTTAAATTAAAACAAGATCAAAGTGCAGAGATTGCTGCTGTTAGTATTCATCGAATGTTAGATGGTGCCGAGTTAGAAAATAGCACTAAAAAACAGGCCATTGTTATAGAACAAGTTGCTGAAGGCTCTCCGGCTCAAATGGCCGGATTACAGCCAGGTGATATAATCACGGGTGTTAACCGTAGTCGTATCAAAGATATCGCTCAATTACGTGATTACCTTAAAGATAAAACGGGTGTTTTAGCACTAAATATTGTTCGAGATAATCATGCTCAGTACATCATGATCCGTTAGTGATACTAACCCGAATAATATATTGATCTGTTTGGTATTATTATAAGGGTATTTAGTAAAGCAGAATTAAAGCTAATTACATTGACGAGACCAATTTGCATTGGTTGACCCGCTGTAATTAGCTTTTTTTATGTTACACTGAAAATATTGCTACCTATAAAATAAGATACCCTTTGAAACTTCTCTCTTCATTAAAATATACAATAACAGCAATAAGTTACGGCGTGCTATTAGCGTTAATCTTATTACTTCTCATCCCCGGACTCCTGCCGGGTTTAAACAATAACAGCTTAGCAACAAGTCTTTTTAAAGGCAGCCAAGCTCAACAAGCACCTCTTTCATTTGCCCAAGCCGTTAGCGTAGCGAGTCCAGCTGTGGTTAATATTTATTCTCAACAAATTGAAGTGAATCCTCAGTATGGCCGTAAAGCGCGTAAGAGTACTCGCTTAGGCTCAGGGGTGATTATGGATACCCATGGCTATATTTTGACTAACCTTCATGTTATTCGCCAAGCAGACCTTATTCATGTGTTACTGCAAGATGGTCAGATATATCCTGCCGAACTGATTGGTTTTGACCACTATACTGATTTAGCTGTGCTTAAAGTAAATGCAACTAACTTACCGGTAATACCACAAAAAGAGCAGCAAACGTCACTCGTAGGAGATATAGTACTTGCGATTGGTAACCCGCTAAACCTAGGGCAAACAGTAACCCAGGGCATTATTAGTGCCACTGGTCGTAACGGTTTGAGTAATACCAGCTACTTAGAGTTTTTGCAAATGGACGCTGCAATCAATGAAGGTAATTCAGGTGGCGCACTAATAAACAGTAATGGTACTTTGGTAGGCATTAATTCAAGAAAATTCACTCAGTCAAACCCACAATTATCGATTCAAGGCATTTTCTTTGCTGTACCTTATCAACTTGCTTATAAGGTAATGCGACAAATCATTGAAAATGGCAAAGTGGTACGTGGCTGGTTAGGTATTTCTACAACAAATTACCATAACGAATTAAAGGGGTTCGTTGTCGATGAAGTCATGAATAATAGTCCTGCGCAAGCGGCTGGAATAAAAGTGGCAGATGTGGTTTATCAAATAAACGATACTGCCATAAAGAGTGTTACCGCCGCTTTAGATATTATTGCTGAAACTCAGCCTAATACCGAATTAACCTTTAAGATTTACCGACAAGGTAATGCGATAGAGACTAAAGTAAAAATCATCGAGTTATCTAATTAACCTTTGAACTAAAACCAATAGCATTGGCTATCGGTAGTAGATGATTCACTCGTATTAAAGCTATGAGTAATAAAAAAGGCAGACTGTAAATATACAGTCTGCCTTTTTTGTATTAACACTCTATAAGTGAAATGCTAATGTCGAATTGTTACGTATCTTACGAGTCTAATTCAAGTAAGTACTTTACAAGGTTTTGATAATCTTGCTCAAAGTTCTTTTTATCTAATTTACTCGCATCGATTTTATATTTACCATTAACAATAATCGTTGGTACGCCTGTTAATGCACGTTTAGCGGTCATGTTTTCTTGGTACTTTTTCATGGCTTTTGCTTGTGAATTAACACTGAAGCTTTTCATCAACTTATCAAATTTATCACCATCAGCACCATTTAAGACAAAGATATTGCGTAAATCTTTTTCTGAGGTAATGACTGCACGTTGCACGTGGATATAATTAAATACTGCACCAACTAACTTGTCGGCATTACCTAATTGCTCTGCAACAACAATCGATTTAGTGATCATTTGTTGAATTTTAGGACTAGCTCCACGAAGAAAGTCGACATGGTTACGTTCAAATGAAGCGTCAGCAGGTAAAACCTTTTTAAGGTTATGCATTATAGGTTCAAACTTAAAACAGTGGCCACAATAGACTGAGAAGTACTCTCTTACTTCTTTTTTCTTAGATACTGTCTCATTCACTTTAGTATATTGCTCACCCTCAGTGTATTTTGCAGCTGCAGCGTTTACCGATAAAGCCAACAACGGCAGTAACAAAAGAGATTTTAGTATTTTATTCATTATTATTTCCTAAAGTAAAATGACCTAATTACAGTAAGCAATACAATCTATATTACTTATTATTCATAATTAAGGTTAAAAATTATTCAAACTTAACGGTGGTTGTTGCAGTGCTGACATTTGCTCTTTAAGCATCAGTATTTGCTGCTCCCAATATTTCTCAGTATTAAACCAAGGAAAATTCTGCGGGAAGGCTGGATCATGCCAACGTTTACATAACCATGCCATGTAATTAACCACACGCATAGTCCTTAATGATTCTATCAAAAGAAGCTGGTCATTTTCAAACGTAAAGAACTCCTCATAACCCATTA